>Ga0224558_1002962_pt1 | contig 14843 bp, 9 predicted proteins | sample 714S32024metaG_FD_180682 | JGI IMG/M metagenome (GOLD analysis project Ga0224558, IMG submission 180682) | Peat soil microbial communities from Stordalen Mire, Sweden - 717 S3 20-24 | ecosystem: Environmental > Terrestrial > Soil > Wetlands > Peat | place: Sweden: Norrbotten County, Stordalen... | reverse complement strand
ATATGCTTTTTAGGGAACATAGCTGCTATTATGTCCAAAAGTGGTGGCATCGTTGATCGAGCTTCGAACTTCGAGAAGGGAGGGCGACTGCTTGCCTTTTCCCAATGTTCGGAAAGAGATCGAAGAGCGGGAGAAGACCTACTTCTCCCGCTATGCGGCTCTGAGCGCAGATTCACGGGGGCGTCTCGTCAATGAGGAGCCCTGCCAGGTTAGGACCGACTACCAGCGCGACCGGGACCGGATCATTCATTCCAAGTCCTTCCGGCGTCTGAAACATAAGACCCAGGTCTTCATCGCCCCGGAGGGAGACCATTACCGGACGCGGTTGACGCACACCCTGGAGGTGGCCCAGATTTCCCGGACCATTGCCCGGGCGCTACGGCTCAACGAGGACCTGGCGGAAGCGATTGCCCTGGGGCACGACCTCGGCCACACTCCCTTCGGGCACGCCGGGGAGGAAGCCCTGAGCGAGGTCTACCCCGCGGGTTTCCGGCATAACGAGCAGAGCTTGCGCATCGTCGATCACCTGGAGGGAGGAACGTCTGTCGGGTACTCGCTCGAGCGGGTGGGGAGGCCGGAAGGAGGTCTCAACCTGACCTGGGAGGTGCGGGACGGTATCCTGCATCACACTGGTCAAGGCATGCCTGTCACTCTGGAGGGACAGATCGTCCGGATCGCCGACCGGATTGCCTATATCAACCATGACATCGACGACGCCTTGAGGGCCGGAATCATCCAGACCGGGGACCTGCCCCGTGAGAGTATCAAACTGGTGGGCGAAGTTCACCGCTCCCGGATCAACACTATGGTGCTGGCCATGATCGAAAACAGCCTTGATCAGCCGGAGATCCGCATGGGCGAGGAGGTTCAGCGGGCGATGGACGCCCTGCGCAGCTTTCTGTTCGAACGGGTCTACATCGGCTCTCTGGCCAAGAAAGAGGAACAGAAGGCCCGGCGCATCATCAAGATCCTCTACCAGTACTACGTAGATGACCCGTCAACTCTTCCCGAGGACCAGCGGGAGAAGATCGCCGGCGAGGGTGTGGAGCGGTGCGTGGTGGATTATGTAGCCGGGATGACCGACCATTTTGCCATCAAGATGTTCGAGATCTATTTTCTACCCTTCTCCTGGCCATTTTCCGAAGCACAATTCGAGGTTCGAGGTTAGAGGTTAGAGGTTAGAGGTTCGACCTCGGGAAGGGGGGTTGCAGATGGCGGGCCTGGTGCCTGCGGATTTTATAGAGACGGTGCGGAGCAGGACTGACATCGTCGAAGTGATCAGTGAATACGTGGTCTTGAAGCGAGCGGGCCAGAACTACTTGGGACTGTGTCCCTTCCACCAGGAGAAGACCCCCTCCTTCACGGTGTCGCCCTCCAAGCAGATTTTCTACTGTTTTGGCTGTAGCACGGGTGGAAGTGCCTTCAACTTTTTAATGAAGCGCGATCATCTGACCTTTCCCGAAGCGGTGGAGGCGCTGGCCCGCCGCCTTGGCCTGGAGTTGCCGCGCCCAGAGGGCACCCGGGACCGGGGAGATTCTGCGAGTAGGCCGGGTGCCCTCTGGGCGCGGCAGGAACATTACGATTTGAATGCCCAGGTGGCCGATTACTATCATAAGATATTGACAGAGAACCAGGCGGGCGAGACAGCCCGGGCGTACCTGAAGAAGCGGGGACTGCACCCCCGGGCCTGGGATCAGTTCACCTTGGGCTTTGCTCCGGCTTCGGGCCAGGCCTTGCTGGACGCCTTCACCCAGAAGGGGTTTACGGTTCAGGCCCTGTCTACGGCAGGCTTGCTGGTCAATCGACAGGGTGGAATGCTAGACCGTTTCCGGGGTCGCATCATCTTCCCGATCCATGATGCCCAGGCGCGCTGCCTGGGTTTTGGCGGCAGGGCGCTGGGGGATGAGCAGCCAAAGTACCTGAACTCTCCGGAGACCGGTACGTTTAGCAAGAGCCGCAATCTCTACGGTCTGAACTTTGCACTGCCGGCTATCAGGGAGCGGGGCAATGCTCTGGTGGTGGAGGGCTACATGGATTGCATCACCGCGCACCAGCATGGCTTCAGCAATGCCGTGGCCTCGCTGGGCACTGCCTTCACCCATGACCAGGCCAGGCTGCTGGTCCGATACACCCAGGAAGTGGTGCTCTCTTTCGATCGGGACGCCGCTGGCTCGGCAGCCTCTCTGAGAGGCGCCGAATACCTCCAGGACCTGGGGGCGCGGGTCTACGTCCTGGATTTTCCGGACGCCAAAGACCCGGATGAATTCTTGAGGGAGCAGGGCCGGGAGGCCTTTGCCGTGGCGCTGCAGGAGCACCGGCTGCCCTTGATCGAATTTAAGTTTAAGCAACTGCTGGAGCAATATGACCAGGACTCGGTCGATGGAAAGTCGGAGATCATGAGCAATCTAATGGAGGAACTGGCCAGGTTTGACAACATCATAACACGTGACAGTTACAGAAGGCTGTTGGCTGGGCGTCTGGGAGTCTCCGAGGATGCAGTCCGCCAGGAATTGCTGCGCTTCCTGAATAAACGGGTAGGAAAGGATAGAATTGATAAAAATAGATATAATATGGAACATGGCAAACAGACTTTCGCCTCCCCGGGCGGTTCTGCCGCCGAGGTTGCCAGGCGCGGGCTGTTCCGGTTCATGTGCCTTGACCGGAAAGTGTGGGAATGGGTGCGGCAGGAGATCGGGTTTGCTGTCTTTGAGGGCAGCCTCGGACGACTCGTGAACAGCATCGCAGAGACTGCCTGGGGCAGCTCCGCCACTATTATCGAAAACGCGGCGGAGAGCGACCAGGCCGAACTGGCCGGGCTGCTGATTGCTGGTGACGACCAGGAGATCTCCCAGCAACAGGAGCAGTTGGTAGCGGATTATCTTTCCGTGATCAAGCGGGAACTGCTGAGCAAGGAGATCGCTGTAAGATGCGCCGAATTGCAAGAGTATAGAAAGAATGAAGAAAAAGCAGGAATTATGGGTGTCATGGCAGAATTAGATAGACTGTATAAAGAGCTTCAGGGTCTGTAAAATAATGGCATCGAAAGCCTTGCAATAGTGCCGGGCTTATGCCAAGCGAAAGGAGGGAGACCATTGAAAGAGGAACAAACAAAGCTAGATGCCGTCAAAGATCTGATCCAACGCGGCAAAGCGAAGGGCAATCTTACTTACCAGGAGATCATGGATACGCTGCAGGGTTTTGAGCTGACACCCGACCAGATAGACGATATTTACGAACACTTCGGATCGCTCGGCATCGAAGTGCTACAGGAAGGGAACGATGGTCAGGCCCTCCAGAAGGAAACTGAAGCCGCACCCCGGGAGGGGGAGGTCGAGGTCGACCTCTCCATCCCGGAAGGGATCGCTATCGATGATCCGGTGCGTATGTACCTCAAGGAGATCGGGCGCATCCCGCTGCTCACCGCCGAAGAGGAGATCCAGTTGGCCAAGTGGATCGAGGACGGGGACGAGGAGGCCAAGCGGCGCCTGGCCGAAGCCAACCTGCGGCTGGTGGTCAGCATTGCCAAGCGTTACGTCGGCCGCGGCATGTTGTTCCTGGACCTGATCCAGGAGGGCAACCTCGGCCTGATCAAGGCAGTGGAGAAGTTCGACTACCGCAAAGGATACAAGTTCAGCACCTATGCCACCTGGTGGATCCGCCAGGCGATCACCAGGGCGATTGCCGACCAGGCCCGCACCATTCGTATCCCTGTGCACATGGTGGAGACCATCAACAAGCTGGTCCGGGTCTCCCGGCAGTTGCTGCAGGAGCAGGGCCGCGACCCTACTCCCGAGGAGATCGCCTGGGAGATGGATATGTCCGTTGACCGGGTGCGGGAAATCATGAAGATCGCCCAGGAACCGGTGTCGCTGGAAACTCCTATCGGCGAGGAGGAAGACAGCCACCTGGGGGACTTCATCGAGGACGAGGAAGCCCTGGCGCCGGCGGAGGCCGCTTCCTTCATCCTGCTCAAGGAGCAACTGGAAGAGGTTCTGGAGACCCTGACACCCCGGGAGAAGGAAGTGCTCAGACTGCGCTTCGGGCTGGACGACGGGAAGGCCCGCACCCTGGAAGAGGTCGGACAGCGGTTCCGGGTTACCAGGGAGCGTATCCGGCAGATCGAGGCCAAGGCCTTGCGGAAGCTGCGACACCCCAGCCGCAGCAAGAAATTGAAAGACTACCTGGAATAGACCAAAGCCCCATGCCGGTAAAAAGCAGGGGGCTTTTTGGTTTCATGCGGTTCCGTCATATTTTTTCAGCCGGCTTCAACGGCGACAGTTCTTATGAACACAATTGTGACGTCATCGGATTGAACAGGGATTAGCCGGCGTCGAAGCGGTTGGTGATCGGCATGCGCCGGTCCTTGCCGAAGGCGCGATGGGTGATCTTGACGCCGGGGGGCGCCTGGCGGCGCTTGTATTCGTTGTGGTCGACCATGCGGATCACCCGGGTGACCACCGCCGGGTCGAAGCCCCGGTCGACGATCTCCTGCGGGCTGCGGTCCTCCTCCACGTAGGCCTCGATGATCTGGTCGAGGATGGCGTAGGGCGGCAGATCGTCCTCGTCCCGCTGGTCCGGCCGCAGTTCGGCGGTAGGGGCCTTGTCGAACACCCGCTGTGGGATAACCATCTGCCCGGCCCGCCGGTTGAAGTAATGGCAGAGCCGGTAGACCAGGGTCTTGGGGATATCCTTGAGCACGGCGAATCCACCGGCCATGTCCCCGTAAAGGGTGGCGTAGCCGGCGCTCATCTCGCTCTTGTTGCCGGTGGTGAGCACCAGGCCGCCGTACTGGTTGGTCAGGGCCATCAGGATGTTGCCCCGGATGCGGGCCTGGATGTTTTGAGTTGTCAGGTCGCCGGGCTTACCTTCGCAGGCCGGGGATATGGTGCCTAGGTAGGTCTCGTAAAGGGGGGCGATGGACACGGTAATGGTCTTGATACCCAGGTTGGCCGCCAGCGCCTCCGCATCCTCGATGCTGTCCCGGGAGGTATAGGGGGACGGCAGCAGCACGCCGCTGACCTGATCGGCGCCCAGGGCATCCACGGCGATGGCGGCGGTCAGGGAGGAGTCGATGCCGCCGGAGAGGCCGATGAATGCTCTCTTGAAGCCGTTCTTGTTTACATAATCATGAACGCCCAGCACGACTGCGGCGTAGACCTCGACCTCCGCGGCCGCAAGCGAGCACCTGTTCCCGGCGGCAGGCTGCGCCTGGGATTGCCGCAACGGCAGCGGCGGGTATACTCTGTTTCCGGGCGGGTACTCGGCGGATGATGGCAGATCGATCCGGCGTACCGGCCCGGACAGACCGGAAGCAGGCGCCTCCCGGTGGCGGATGTCGTGGAGCCTGGTGTGCAGCATGTGCTCCGTCTGTAAATCTACCACCAACAGGTCCTCCTCAAAGGCGGCCGCCCGCCCCAGCAGGGTCCCCTCCTCATCGAAGACGGTGCTGTTGCCGTCAAAAACCAGTTCATCCTGTCCGCCGACCAGGTTGGCGTAAGCGATGTGAGCCACGTTATCCGAGGCCCTGACGGACAGCATCTTCTCCCGGAACTGCTGTTTGCCCTTATGGTAAGGGGATGCGCTCAGGTTGAGGATCAACTGGGCATTCCCCGTCCTCGCCTCCAGCACGGCCGGTCCGATCGGGTGCCAGATATCCTCGCAGATGGTGATGCCGATGTTGACCCCGGCACAACCTATCACCAGGCCGCCATCGCCGCTCTTGAAGTAGCGCTTCTCGTCGAATACCCCGTAGTTGGGCAGATAGACCTTGTGGTAGGTGGCAACAAGAGCGCCGCGGTAGATCACCGCGGCGGCATCATAGGTCTCGCCGTCCTTGAGGTCGACAAACCCCACGACAGCAGCGATATGCAGTTCTTTAGTAAACTCTGCCAGGGACTCCAGGCTGCGCAGGTTGGCTTCGATGAAACTCGGCTTCAGCAGCAGGTCCTCCGGCGGGTAGCCGGTGATCGTCAACTCCGGAAAACAGACCAGGTCCGCCCCGGATGCCTCCGCCTGCCTGATGTGGCTGCAAATCTTGGCAGCGTTTCCCTTGAAGTCACCTACCGTCGTGTTCAGTTGGGCTATGGCTAGGCGCACGGGTCTTCCCTTTCTGGGTCATGCGGTATGCCTATATGGCAATTTCGCACGGGGCTTGGAATGTGGAACGATCTCCGTATTCGACACAGCCTCGTAGAATTCCTCTTGTTTACAGGTCGAAGTAGAGGTGATATTCGTACGGATGCGGGCGCAGCCTGATGGCGTCGATCTCCCGCTCCTTCTTGTATTGGATCCAGACATCCACCAGGTCCTCGGTGAACACGCCGCCCTCCAGCAGGAAGTCGTGGTCGGCCTCCAAGGCGGCCATCGCCGCATCGAGGGAGCCCGGCACGGTCTTGATGTTGGACGCTTCCTCGGTGGCCAGGTCGTAGATGTTCTTGTCCACCGGGTCGCCCGGGTCGAGCTCGTTCCTGATTCCGTCCAGGCCTGCCATCAACAATGCGGCGAAGGACAGGTAAGGGTTGCAGGTGCAGTCCGGCGGGCGGAACTCGATGCGCTTGCTCTTCGGATTGTCGGAGTACATCGGGATGCGAACGGCGGCGCTGCGGTTGCGCATGGAGTAGGCCAGGTTGACCGGAGCCTCGAAGCCGGGCACCAGCCGCTTGTAGGAATTCGTGGTCGGGGCGCAGAACGCCAGCAGGGCCGGGGCGTGCTTCAGCAACCCGGCGATATAGTGCTTGGCCAGCTTGCTGATCTTGCCGTAGCCGTTGGCGTCGAAGAACAGGTTGGCGCCTTCCTTCCATAGGGACTGGTGGGTGTGCATGCCGGAGCCGTTGTCCTGGAAGAGCGGCTTGGGCATGAAGGTGACTACCTTGTTGTGGCGCCGGGCGACGTTCTTGATAATGTACTTGTAGAGCATACACTTGTCGGCCATTGTGGTCAGGGTGTCAAACTTCATGTCGATCTCGGCCTGGCCGCCGCTGGCTACCTCGTGGTGGTGGGCCTCAATGCCGATCCCCACGTCGATCAGGTTCATCACCATCTCAGTGCGCAGGTCCTGCTGGGAGTCGTGGGGCGGTACGGGGAAGTAGCCTTCCTTGTAGCGGGGTTTGTAACCCAGGTTCGGATCCTCGTCCCGTCCGGTGTTCCACTCGCCTTCATTGGAATCGATGAAGTAGTAACCGAAGTTCACGCTCTGATCGAAACGGATGTCATCAAAAATGAAGAATTCCATCTCAGGGCCCCAGTAACTGGTGTCGGCGATGCCGGTGCTTTTTAAATATGTCTCGGCCTTCTTGGCCACGAACCTGGGGTCGCGGGAATATAACTCCTTGGTGACCGGGTCGGAGACCATGGAGATCATGGACAGGGTCGGGGCCTTGCAGATCGGGTCGAGCACGGCCGTGGCGGGGTCCGGGATCAGCAGCATGTCGCTCTCGTGGATCTCCCGGAAGCCGCGGATGCTGGAGCCGTCGAAGCCAACTCCGTCGGTGAACACGCCCTCGTCCAGTTCGCTGATGGGGATGGTGAAGTGCTGCCAGAGTCCCGGCAGGTCGTTGAACTTCAGATCGACCATGGCGATTCCCTTGTGCTTGGCAAATGCCAGTACCTCTTCAGGTGTCATCCTAACTCCTCCTTCGATAATATCCTCTTCCTTTAGGTTACCCCTTACCTTGGAAAAAATAATGTGAACCTGCCTACTGTATTATGGTTTCACCTCCTGCTTTCCGGGGTGGTCCTTATCAACAAATTTCTTAGCTTCAGGGGGAGTTCATTTTCTCCCCCTGAAGCATAGAAATCGTTATTCAGGGATGTAGCCGCTCTTATACCGCCGCTTAGGATGTACTCCGCATTCTTGAGGCCGGGCGTAGCCCGGATGCGGAGGAAGTGGCGGGATTAGAGCGGTTGGTCATCGGAAAAAATGAAAAAAGCCCTTCCTTTTCAAAGAAGGGCTCCATTGCCCGCTGAAACTTTGGTGGACGACGCTGCCCACAAAACATCCCGTTGCAGGTATAACTGCACGTTTTTATTATATCTGCTGGAAGGTGTTTGTCAACGCGAAAACAGGAACGCCGCAAAAGTATACAGAATACTTCGCAGCACCCTGCCTGCAAGACGTTTATGATATGAAGGCTTATCGAATATGTGTTCAAGTTGGGAGGCCCATCTTTAGTGCCGGGCGGAACTTTCAAAGAAGCTGTTCGTTGCTTGAGCGTCTACACTACACTTACATGGTAGTCCCGGAGCCAGGTGTCCACCTGGATGAAGTAGGCCAGGAGTTGTGGCCCGCGCATCAGTTGGCTGAACCAGGATGCATCAAAATCTTCGGCGGATGTCTGGACAACCCGGCGCAGGGCGGCGGTGTCCACAAAGGGCAGCAGGGGCGAGTCCGGGTCGCCCAGGATGGATGCCACCTGCCTGCTGACCGCCTTCAGGTAGGATGGGTTGTGGGTCTTCGGGTAAGGGCTCTTGCGGCGGCCCAGGACGTCTTCAGGCAGCACTCCCCGGAGTGCCCGGCGCAGAATCCCCTTGGCCATACCGCCGTCGGCCTTGAAAGTCCAGGGGATGTTCCAGACGTACTCCGCCAACCGGTGGTCGCAGAACGGCACCCGCACCTCCAGCCCGACTGCCATACTCATGCGGTCCTTGCGGTCCAGCAGGATCTGCATGAAGTGCCACATATTAAGGTGCGTCATCTGCCGCATCAGGGCCTCGGAGGGGTCCTCCCCGGTCAGCCTGGGTACGTCGGAGATCGCCTCCTGGTACCGGGATGCCACATACTCGATCGGGCGCAGCCTGGTGACCAGGTCCGGCGACAATAGTTGCATCCGTTCCTGCACCATGCGGATCCAGGGAAAGGCGCCTGAATGTACGTACTCCGGCCGGTGGAACCACGGGTAGCCTCCGAAGATCTCGTCCGCCGACTCCCCGGATACGGCTACTGTAGCCTGCTTTTTAATCTCCCGGCAGAACAGGTACAGGGAGGCGTCGATGTCGGCCATGCCGGGCAGGTCGCGGGCGTGTACGGCTATCCTCAGCGCCTCCACCAGTTCCGGCGTATCTACCAGGATGATCCGGTGCTCGGTGCCGCAGTGTTCGGTTACCCGTTGCACCCAGGAGGCGTCGGCATCCGGCTCGAAGCGGTTGGCCTGGAAGTAGCGCTGATTGTCGACGTAGTCCACCGAAAAGGTGCGCAGCCGTCCCAGACCGTCCCTCAGGTAGGCCTGGGACGCAAAGGCGGTGATGGCACTGGAGTCCAAGCCGCCGGAGAGCAGTACACAGACCGGCACGTCGGAGACGAGTTGGCGTTCTACCGTGTCCTCCAGCAGATTTCGGATAGTCTCGGCGGTGGTGTCCAGGTCATCCCGGTGCGGCTGGCTCTCCAGCTTCCAATACTGCTGCAGGTGGGCCCCGCTCCGGTTATAGACCAGGCTCCAGCCCGGCTTGACCTCCTTGATGTCCCGGAACACACCCTGCCCCGGCGTCCGGGCGGGGCACATGACGAAGATCTCCGCCAGGCCCTGTTCATCCAATTCCGGCTTTACCAGAGGGTTGGCCAGCAGGGCCTTGATCTCCGACCCGAAAATAAAGGCGCTTCCCTTGACCGTATAAAACAGCGGCTTCACTCCCAGGCGGTCGCGCCCCAGGAACAGGCTCTGCTCTGCCTCGTCCCAGATTCCGAAGGCGAAGATCCCGTTGAAGCGCTTGATGCACTCCGGCCCCCATTCTATGTAGGAGACCAGCAGCACTTCTGTATCCGAATAACCCTCGAATGTGTATCCCTTGGCCTGCAATTCCTGCCGCAGCTCGCCGGTATTGTACAGTTCGCCGTTGTATGTAAGGATGCAGCACCTCCCGCCGCGCTCCCTGGCCATCGGCTGAAGGCCGCCCTCGGGGTCGACCACGATCAGCCGCCGGTGTACCAGGGCTGCGGTAGCGGAGACCCACATCCCTTCGGCGTCGGGGCCGCGGTTCGCCAGGGTCTTCTGCATTGCTTCCAGTGCCGCCTGCTCCTGGGTGAGGTCGCGTTCCCAGTCAATCCAACCGGCAATTCCGCACATCCGAATTTTCATCTCCTATCCTGGACTTGTCATCGCCAAACAAGTTTTTACGTTAATACTAAGGCGCTATGTTCCTTGAGGCTTGCATAGCGCCAGATGTTGAGCGGGGTGCTGTAGAACACAATATTTTATGCTAGGCTTTGTCAGAGAGTGATTTTGCCAATTACCGGAACCACACCTCAACGGAAGTAGTAGCAGAGAGTGTCAGGTTCCTGTCTCCGAGGCCTGCAAGTGGATCGGCGCCTTCAGCCGAAGTGCCCTCTCCGGATGCTGAGGTTCCAGGAGATCCTTACGATGAGTTCGCTAACGGTTTTGGTACAGAGGAAGCGCCATTCTAACGCTACGATTCGGTCCCTCCTGCCCGGCCTAAGTGCCGGGCTTTTTTTACGGGAAGGGATGCCGGCGTTGACGCCGTGCCCGGTTCGGCCTGGGAGCGGTACATAGCCGAGTCGGCAGGCATCAAAATCGCTTTTGATGTTCTGACCCCTACGAATAAGGATATCTACGTGGACCGGAGCTACTTTGGATACGAAGGAATGTTGAATATCTTTTGATCCGGTAAATATTTGCAACCGCCGGCAAGCAATATTAATAATTTATTTACTTCTTTGCGTGCTTTTTCACATAGCATTTTAATGCTCAAGAGCATTAACATCTGATTGTGGCCAGTTGAATAGAGGCGGCTTATCTGGATAAGCTCTTAGCAAACTTATTTTGTCCGAGGAGGAGGCATGGATGTAATGAATGCATTCGATCTGGTTCTTGGCGGGATTACCACGGTCGGCCTATTGATCTATCTCGTCTACTGCATGATCAAAGCGGAGGTTTTGTAGATGAAAGGCACGGATCTGTTTCAATTAGTTTTTTTCATCGTTTTGTTTCTGCTGCTGGCGTGGCCCTTCGGCCGCTATATGGCAGCGGTCTACACCGGCAAACGCACTTTTCTGGATCCGGTGCTGAACCCTTTGGAAAAGCTCTTTTATAGGCTCTCCGGGGTCGACCCTGATCATGAGATGGGCTGGTGGGAATACGCCGTAGCAGCCATGACCTTGAACATCCTGGGCATAGTGGTGCTCTTCCTGGTTCAGTTGGTGCAGGGATACCTGCCCCTCAACCCCCAGCACTTCCCGGGGGTGAGGTGGGACCTGGCGCTCAACACGGCGGTGAGTTTCGTTACCAACACCAACTGGCAGAGCTACGGCGGGGAGACCACCATGAGCTACCTGACCCAGATGTCCGGCCTGGTAGTGCAGCAATTTGTCTCCGCGGCCACCGGCATGGCGGTGTTGATCGCCCTGGTCCGCGCCCTGATACGGCGCCGGGCCAGCACCATCGGTAACTTCTGGGTGGACCTGACCCGCACGGGGCTCTGGATCCTGCTGCCCGTCTCGATCGTTTGCGCCCTGGTTTTTGCCTCGCAGGGAGTGATCCAGACCCTGCACCCCTACGTGACCGCCCAGACACTGGAGGGGGCGAAGCAGACCATCGCCCTGGGGCCGGTAGCATCCATGGAAGCGATCAAGATGCTGGGTTCCAACGGCGGCGGCTTCTTCAACGTCAACTCCGCCCACCCCTTTGAGAACCCCTCACCTCTGACCAACCTCCTGACCATGCTGCTGATCATGCTCATCCCCGCCGGGCTGGTCTTCACCTACGGGCGCATGGTCGACGACCGGCGCCAGGGGCACGCCATCCTGGGGGCGATGCTGATCATGTTCGTGATCTTCCTGGGCGTCTGCTATTACAGCGAGGCGGCAGGGAACCCGCTGATCAGCGCCCTCCACGTCAGCAGCCCGACGGCCATGGAGGGCAAGGAGGTGCGCTTCGGCATCGCCGACTCCGCCCTCTTTGCCACCGCCACTACCGCCGTCGCCAACGGAGCGGTGAACGCTATGCACGACAGCCTCACTCCCCTGTCCGGCTTCATTACCATGCTCCAGATTAAACTGGGCGAGGTCGTCTTCGGTGGCGTCGGCTGCGGCCTGTATGGGATGCTGGTCTTCGTATTGCTGACCGTGTTCATTATCGGGTTGATGGTCGGACGGACGCCCGAGTACCTGGGCAAAAAGATCGAGTCCATGGAGATCAAGATGGGGATCCTGGCGGTTCTGCTGCCCTCGGCCTGCATCCTGATCGGCGCCGCCATCGCCAGTGTAACCAAAGTAGGCACCTCGTCGATCCTGAACCCGGGGCCGCACGGCCTCTCCGAGATCCTCTATGCCTTCGCCTCGGCGGCGGGCAACAACGGCAGCGCCTTCGCAGGATTGAACGCGAACACGGTCTTCTACAACCTCAGTCTTGCTTTCAATATGTTTGTCGGCCGCTATGGGGTGATGATCCCGGTGCTGGCGATCGCCGGGTCTATGGTCAAGAAGAAGACCGTTCCGCCGGGCCCGGGCACCTTCCAGACCACTGGCCCCTTTTTTGCCGTGGTACTGGCCAGCGTGGTGATCATCGTGGGCGCCCTGACCTTCTTTCCGGCCCTGGCGCTTGGGCCGCTTGTCGAGCACCTGCTGATGTGGTCCGGAAGAGTCTTTTAGGAGGATAGAACAATGACCGAGCTTCATGACCTGGTAAAGCAGCAACATAAAAGTCTTAGCGGCCGGATGCTATGGCAGGCGATCCTGGCCTCCTTCCCCAAGCTGAACCCCGCCACCCTGTGGCGCAATCCGGTGATGTTCGTGGTGGAGGTGGGAGCGGCCCTGATCACCGTCTTCGTCATCCGCGACCTGTCCATCGGTAACTATGCCAGCATCTGGCTCAATGTACAGATCGCCATCTGGCTGTGGATCACGGTGCTGTTCGCCAACTTCGCCGAGGCGGTGGCCGAGGGACGCGGCAAGGCCCAGGCAGACGCCCTGCGGCGCACCCGCAGTGAGACCGTCGCCACCAAGCTGGCCGGCGATAAGAGAGAGAAGGTGCCCGCCTCCTCCCTGCGCAGGGGAGACCTGGTCTACGTGGAGGCCGGCGAGTTCATTCCCGGCGACGGCGAGATCGTTGAGGGGATTGCCTCGGTGGATGAGAGCGCCATCACCGGCGAATCCGCTCCTGTTATTAGAGAATCCGGAGGCGACCGCAGCGCCGTCACCGGCGGCACCAAAGTGCTGTCCGACTGGATCAAGATGAAGATCACCGCCAACCCGGGTGAGACCTTTCTCGACCGCATGATCCAACTGGTGGAGGGGGCGAAACGTCAGAAGACCCCGAACGAGATCGCCCTGATCATCCTGCTGGTCGGTCTCACCATGATCTTCCTGCTGGCCTGCGCCACCCTGGAGCCGTTCGCCATCTACTCCGGCAGTTTCGTCTCGATCCCGGTGCTGCTCGCTCTCTTGGTCTGCCTGATCCCGACGACCATCGGCGGCCTCCTCAGCGCCATCGGCATTGCCGGGATGGACCGTATGCTGAAGCGGAACATGTTGGCGATGTCCGGGCGAGCGGTAGAAGCGGCGGGCGACGTGGATGTCCTGCTGCTCGACAAGACCGGCACTATCACCCTGGGCAACCGCATGGCCACCGAGTTCGTTCCGGCGCCGGGGGTGACGGTGGAGAAACTGGCCGACACCGCTCAGCTCTCCTCCCTGGCCGATGAGACCCCGGAGGGCCGCAGCATTGTGGTGCTCGCCAAAAACCAGTACAATCTGCGCCAGCGCGACCTAGCCAGCCTGAACGCCAGCTTTGTGCCATTCAGCGCCATGACCCGGATGAGCGGGGTGGACCTGGATGGCCGGGAGATCCGCAAGGGAGCGGTCGACGCTATCGAAAATTACCTGAAAGATAAAGGGGCCGCCCTACCCCCTGAGGTCAGGGCGGCCACCGTGGAGATCGCCAAACAGGGCAGCACGCCCCTGGTGGTGGCGGAAAACGGCCAGGCTGTGGGAGTGATCCACCTGAAAGACATCGTCAAGGGCGGCATCAAGGAGCGGTTTGCCGACCTGCGCCGTATGGGCATCAAGACGATCATGATCACCGGGGACAACCCGGTCACGGCAGCGGCCATCGCCGCCGAATCCGGCGTGGACGACTTCCTGGCCGAGGCCAACCCGGAGACCAAGCTGAAGCTGATCCGGGAGTACCAGGAGAAAGGACACCTGGTGGCCATGACCGGGGACGGCACCAACGATGCCCCGGCCCTCGCCCAGGCCGACGTCGGCGTGGCCATGAACACCGGCACCCAGGCGGCCAAGGAGGCCGGCAACATGGTCGACCTGGACAGCAATCCCACCAAACTGATGGATGTGGTGGAGATCGGCAAGCAACTGTTGATCACCAGGGGCTCCCTGACTACCTTCAGCATCGCCAACGACGTGGCCAAGTACTTCGCCATCATCCCGGCCATGTTCGCAGTCACCTACCCGGTACTGAACCAGTTGAACATCATGCACCTGGCTACGCCCCAGAGCGCCATCCTGTCGGCGGTGATCTTCAACGCCCTGATCATCGTCGCCCTGGTGCCGCTGGCATTGAGGGGGGTGGCCTACCGTCCGCTGGGCGCCAGCGCCATCCTGAAGCGCAACATGCTGATCTACGGCGTGGGTGGCCTGATCGTCCCCTTCATCGGGATCAAGCTGATCGACATGCTGCTGGTGCTGCTGCACTTGTCGTAAAAAAGAAGTAATGAGTAAAAAAGTAATGAGTAATGAGAAAAAAAGAAGAAGTGATGAGTGTAGACTCATCACTCCATAAAGGGAGCGTTCCTCATGATTAAAAAACAAGCAGTGATCAGTCTGGTTATGCTGATAATGTTTACGGTGCTGGGTTGCCTCGTCTATCCTCTGGTCATCA
>Ga0224558_1002961_pt1 | contig 14851 bp, 12 predicted proteins | sample 714S32024metaG_FD_180682 | JGI IMG/M metagenome (GOLD analysis project Ga0224558, IMG submission 180682) | Peat soil microbial communities from Stordalen Mire, Sweden - 717 S3 20-24 | ecosystem: Environmental > Terrestrial > Soil > Wetlands > Peat | place: Sweden: Norrbotten County, Stordalen... | reverse complement strand
GAGGAGATGAAACGAGTGAACCTAAAACGCAACACGTTTCATGGCGACTGGAACTATGTCATTGAGCCTAACTCCTAAACGCGACTTGATACCTTCATTGATTACCGACTACTAAGCGCCGGCGCCCACCCTTATATCCCTGACTGAGCAGAGGCTTCCCTTCTTCTCCTACTCTTGGCCCTGTTCCCTCTCCAAAATCACCCGCCCGGAATGCCAACTCGCGGTTACTCCCTCGCCGTCTGCACCGGCAGCGCGGAGAGCGGGCAATTCCTGTTCGTTTCGCTGAAGTAATTCGCTGACCATTCGTTCTGAAAAAGCACTACGGGATTCTTACCCACGTCGTAGGCGACACGCGCCCCGGTGGGCAGAGAGAGCGCGTCAAGGTCGGCTTCCGTTATGTCGCTGGGTAACCAGCGCACGACCGTCCACGGAGCCGGTTCGAGTCGGGAGGCTGCGCCGTATTCGTTTTCGAGTCGGAACTGCACGACTTCGAATTGGAGTGGGCCAACCGCGGCAAGTAGCGGGACCTTCACCGACGAATTGCGCAAGTAAAGCGCTTGGATGACCCCTTCCTGCAACAACTGCTCAAGCCCTTGGCGGAACTGCTTGTACTTCGCTGTATTCGGATTGTGCAGGTAACTGAAGGCTTCGGGCGCGAAGCGCGGGATTTCCTTGTAGATGATAGTCGGGTCAGCCGTGAGCGTATCCCCAATGCCGAAGCCATCGTGGCCGACGAGGCCGATAACATCGCCCGGGAACGCCTCGTCCACCGTCTCGCGTTCGTTGCCGAAAATCTTGTGCGAGCTGGAGAGGCGCACCTTCTTTTCCGAGCGCGAGTGATGCACGGTCATGTCGCGCTTGAACCTGCCCGAGCAGACACGCACGAACGCGATGCGGTCGCGATGCTTCGGGTCCATATTCGCCTGAATCTTGAAGATGAAACCGGAGAAGGCCGGGTGTTCGGGCGCGATAAACGTAGGACTGCCGTCGCGGCTCTCTCCGATCCCCGAGTGGCTATCAGTCTGAGGCAGGCGCGACGCCTGCCCCGCGCCGGTTGAGGAATGTCGTCCACGTGGACCGGGCGCGTGTTTCAAGAAACCATCCAGCAAAAGCTGCACCCCGAAGTTGTTGATGGCGCTGCCGAAAAAGACCGGCGTGGTCTTGTCCGCGAGCACGGCCGTATCGTCCCATTCGTGCCCGGCGTGTTCGAGCATCTCCAATTCTTCGACCGTCTTGTGAAACGTCACGTTGTCGAGTCGGCCACGGATCAGCTCGTCGTCGAACCCGCCCACCTGCTCAGGCGCTCGATATTGTCCGCCAACGGTGCGCTCGAACAGGTGCATCAATCGCGTCTGACGGTCGAAGACGCCCTGAAACTCGAAACCGTTGCCGATCGGCCAGTTCACCGGGAACGCGCCAATGCCGAGCACACTCTCCACTTCATCCAGCAATGCGAGCGGGTCTTTCATCGGGCGGTCGCACTTGTTGATGAATGTGAAGATCGGCACGCCGCGCTGGCGGCAAACCTCGAAGAGTTTGCGGGTCTGCGCCTCGATGCCCTTGGCCGCATCGATGACCATCACCACCGAATCCACCGCCGTGAGCACGCGATAGGTGTCCTCCGAGAAGTCCTTGTGGCCCGGCGTGTCCAGCAGATTGAGGCGGTAGCCAGCGTAATCGAATTGCAGCACGGTGGAGCTGATTGAGATGCCGCGCTTCTTCTCCAGTTCCATCCAATCGGAAGTCGTCGCACGCTGGTTTTTGCGGGCAGTCACAGAACCGGCCAGTTGCACCGCGCCACCGTATAGCAGTAGCTTCTCCGTCAACGTGGTCTTGCCCGCATCCGGGTGCGAGATGATGGCGAACGTGCGCCGGGTTGGTATCTTTCTTATAGAATCCACAAAGAGGCGGATCATATCATGGAATCGCACCGGGACAAGCCCGGAAAAGAACTATCCGCCACACAGCCAAACGGTATGCATATCGGATTTGCAGGGCTCAAGATTTGCGCGGATGGATTGTGGAATGAGTATTGAAAGCGAGTTGCATAAGTGTGGCTGATCAAAAACGGGGGTTTGAGGCGGCTCTATGGTGCCGGACTATGTCCAGAGTTTGTCCAGAGGGCCCCCAGACCACCACGAGGGGAGCGAAGGAGGGGATTTGTATTCGGAAGGCTTATGATGAACGCCGAACTGCGACCTTCACGCCACCCCCCAAGCCGGGAGCGCGCGCCGTTTGACGGCGCGGCGGGGGTTCCATTGGCTTTACTTTCGGGGCTGGATCGCGCATGGTAGCCGGAAATGATACGCATAGGGATCAGATCACTCCTGACGGTTTGGCTGGTGCTGGCTGGCGCGCAGCCGTATTTGCTCTGGGGACAGGCCAAGGCCGAAGAGGCCGCCGGGCCGGAGTTCAAAGAGGTCTATGACCTCGTCCGCGCGCACCTGGCAGGCGTGAGCGAGGCGCAGTTGAACCAGGCGGCGGTGCAGGCGCTGGTCTCCGGCCTTGGCCCCCGCGTCTCCCTGATCACAAACGGCGCTGCGGCCAAAACCCGGGCGGAGGCACCCCTGATAAGTAAAGCGAACGTGTTCAATGGCGAGATCGGATACCTGCGCATTGAGCGGGTCGGAGACGGGCTGGCGAACGCCGTGCGAGAGGCCTGCAAAAGGTTAGCCGGGACGAACAAGCTCGACGGCGTGATTCTGGATCTGCGCTATGCGGCCGGCGACGATTACGCGAGCGCGGCCGCGACGGCGGAGTTGTTCATCAAGAAGGATCAGCCGCTCCTGGACTGGGGCACCGGCATGGTGCGGTCGAAGGACAAGAGCGATGCGATTTCCCTGCCGGTGGCGGTGCTGGTGAATCGGCAGACGGCTGGAGCCGCAGAGGCCCTGGCCGCCGTTCTGCGTGAAGCGGGCTCAGGTTTGATCCTCGGAAGCAAGACCGCGGGCCAGGCGATGATCGCACAGGAGTTCCCACTTAAGAACGGGGAACGTTTGCGCATCGCAACTGCGCCAATCCAGTTAGGCGACGCCACGACGCTATCGGAGCAAGGGCTGAAGCCGGATATTACGGTTGAAGTTGCCGCGGCGGATGAGCGCGCTTATTACGCCGACGCCTATAAGATGCCCCGGAGGGCTGAGCTGCTGGCCGGAGCCGGCCTGTCGTTGACCAACCAGGCGAGCGGGACTAATCGTGCCGTGCGACGCCCGCGCTTCAATGAAGCGGAGCTGGTCCGGGAGCGCCGGGAAGGCATTAGCGAAGCGGACATGACGGCATTGGGTGAACGCGAGCCGGAAAAGCCAATGGTCACCGACCCGGTTCTGGCGCGGGCGCTGGATTTGTTGAAGGGGCTGGCCCTGGTCCGCCAATCACATTCCTGATTTCGCGGTTGACGATTTTGCTCGCCGAGCCCAAGTTCACAGGCTCAAAGCATGGCTGAATGAAAACCGTCCTATTTGTTTGCACCGGCAACGTATGCCGCAGTCCTATGGCGGAAGGCATCTTCCGCCAGTCGGTGCGCGGCCGCGGAGATTACCAGGTGGTCTCGGCCGGTCTCGGGGCCTTGGAAGGCCAGCCGCCCAGCTCTTACGCCATCCAGGCTGTCAAAGAGCTGGGCATTGATATTTCCGCCCTGCGCAGCCGCATGCTGACCGCCGAACTGGTGCAGCAGGCGGATTACATCTTTGGCATGACCCACAGCCACCTTGACACCGTGGCGATGCTGTATCCGCAGGCAGCGGAGAAGAGCTTCCTGCTGCGCGAGTTTGACGAGACGCTTGGTTCATTCGAGAAGGACATCAGCGATCCGATTGGAGGGTCGTACGAGGTTTATCTCAACTGCCGTGATCAAATCGAGCAGGGAATTGCCTCGCTGCTGCGTTTTCTCGAACAAGGCGAAGCGGCGATAGGCACGGCGGGCGCCCGGCCGGCCACCCTCACCACCGGCGCGGACCGGGGTGGCGAGAATCTCAACAAGCATCAAATGGAAACCCGAATTATACCCACTGACTTCCGTCTGCGGGCCGTAGATCCCGAGATTGCCGCGGCAATCGACCGGGAGATCCAGCGCCAGCAGGAGAACATCGAGCTGATCGCCAGCGAGAATTTCACCAGCCCCGCCGTTATGGAGGCTCAAGGATCGGTTTTGACCAATAAGTACGCCGAGGGTTATCCGAAGAAGCGCTGGTATGGCGGCTGCGAAAATGTGGACGTGGTCGAGCAGCTCGCCATTGACCGGGCTAAGAAGCTGTTCAGCGCCGAGCATGCCAATGTGCAACCGCACTCCGGCAGCGGCGCAAACATGGTGGTCTATTTCGCGTTTCTGAAACCGGGCGACAAGATGCTGACCATGGACTTGACGCATGGCGGCCACCTGACGCATGGGAACAAGGCCAATTTCTCGGGCAAGTTCTTTGAAATCATGCACTACGGCGTTCGAAAAGAAGACGAGCGCATTGATTACGACCAACTGGCCAAACTGGCTCGCGAGCATCAGCCGAAGATGATCACCGTCGGCGCCAGCGCCTACCCGCGCATCATTGACTTCGAGCGCATGGGCCAAATTGCCCGTGAAGTTGGCGCTTATTTGTTGGCGGACATCGCGCACATCGCCGGGTTGGTGGCCACGGGGCTGCACCCCAGTCCAGTGCCGCACGCCGATTTTGTGACCACCACCACGCACAAGACTCTGCGCGGGCCGCGTGGCGGGCTGGTGTTGTGCAAGGAGAAGTATGCGAAGGAGATTGATTCCCAAACCTTCCCGGGGATTCAAGGCGGCCCGTTGATGCACGTGATCGCTGCCAAAGCCGTTTGCCTCCATGAAGCCATGCAGCCTGCGTTCCAAGCTTACCAGAAACAGATCGTGGTCAATGCGGCGGCCCTGGCGGAGGGGATGAAGCGGAACGGCTTCCGGCTAGTGAGCGGCGGCACGGACAATCATTTGATGCTCGTGGATGTGGGCGCTCGCGGCGTGACTGGCAAAGAATGCCAGGCGGCGCTCGACCTTGCGGGCATCACGGTGAACAAGAACACGATTCCCTTTGAAACGCGCTCCCCGTTCCAGGCCAGCGGCATCCGGTTGGGCACGCCCGCTGTGACCACGCGCGGGATGGCCGAGGCTGAAATGGCGGCGGTGGCGGACATGATTAGCGAAGTGCTGCTGGACCTCAAGAACGTGGAGGCCATCGCCAATGTCCGCCAGCGCGTGCGCGAGTTGACGGGGCGGTTCCCGCTTCCTTACTGAATCCACGGGAAACCTTGACACACCTGCAAAGGTGCGCCAAGTTGACCTTGAATTTAAAGCAAGAATTCCCTTGCCAAATCGAGGGATACGCGAAACCCTTGCCGCACGCTCCCGGTTGGTAGCCATTCCAGGTTGAACTTAACGACAAGTGGGTCGTCCAATCAGGAGCTGGGCTGGCAGACAAAACCAGAAGTGGTTTCACCCGTTGTAACAATTTAAAGTTTAGCTATATCAATCTATGCCAAGACCTAAGAAGGCCAAAACAAAAACGGCCAAAGCGAGTGCTGCCGCCAAAGTCCGCGAAGAAGCAGCCGAACCCGTCACTGCGCCGGTGGCGGTGGCCGAGCCCATTGCCGAAGCACTGCAACCGCCCACTCAGCCAGTAGAAACGCCCGAGGCGGAAAAGGCCCAGGCCAAACAAGCCACGCAGGAGGACAAAGACCGCGTTGCCGCCACGGCGATCAACATCGCCAAGCTGCAGGCGATGTCCATGCCCGAGCTGAATCAGATGGCCCGCGAACTGGGGGTCGAGAATTTCGGCACGATGCGCAAGCATGAGGTGATCTTTCACATCCTCCAGAAGAATGCCGAACGCGCCGGTGTGCTGTTCTCGGAGGGCGTGTTGGAAGTCCTGCCGGAAGGCTTCGGCTTCCTGCGCTCCCAGAGCTTCAATTACCTCCCCTGCCCTGAGGACATCTATGTCTCGCCCTCCCAGATTCGCCGGTTTGATTTACAGACCGGCAACCTGATCGCGGGCCAGATCCGGCCACCGAAAGAAAAGGAGCGCTTCTTCGCCCTGCTGAAAGTCGAGGCGGTGGACCAGGAGGACCCGGACAAGGCAAAGGACAAGACCCTTTTCGATAACCTGACGCCGCTCTTTCCGAACAGGCGGTTTATTCTGGAAACCACGCCGGACGAACTTTCCACGCGGGTGGTGGACCTGGTCTGCCCGATTGGCAAAGGGAGCCGCGGGCTGATCGTCGCCCCGCCCCGCACGGGCAAGACAGTCTTGATGCAGAAGATGGCCAACGCGATCCTGAAGAACAACCCGGAGACTTACCTGTTCATCCTGCTGATTGACGAGCGGCCCGAGGAAGTGACGGACATGGAGCGCAGTTGCCGCGGCGCTGAGGTCATCAGCTCAACGTTCGACGAACCGCCGGAACGGCACGTCCAGGTGGCGGAAATGGTAATTGAGAAAGCCCGGCGCATGATCGAGCATAAGCGCGACGTAGTCATCCTGCTCGACTCCATCACGCGCCTGGCGCGCGCCTACAACACCGTGCAGCCGCACTCCGGCAAAATCCTGTCCGGCGGTGTGGACGCCAACGCGCTCCACAAGCCCAAGCGCTTCTTTGGCGCGGCCCGCAACATCGAAGAAGGCGGCTCGCTGAGCATCATTGCCACGGCCCTGGTGGACACGGGCTCGCGCATGGATGAAGTGATCTTCGAAGAGTTCAAAGGCACGGGCAATATGGAAATCTGCCTTGACCGCGCGCTGGTGGACCGCCGCATCTTCCCCTCCATCAACATTGAGCGTTCCGGCACGCGCAAAGAAGAATTGCTCTATCACCCGGACGAATACAACAAGGTGGTCATCCTCCGCCGCGCCCTGACGGGCGTGCCGCCCGTCGAGGCCATGGAGCTTGTGTTGAATAAGCTCAAGAAGACTGGCAGCAATATCGAGTTCCTGCTCAGCATGAGCGTGGGCTGAACTACTTCGCCTTCGCCACCTTCTCCCACCGGCTCGTCCTGGCCGACTTCAGCACGGCGTCGCAGACGTATTGGGTTTCCAAGGCATCCCGGAAAGTCGGGCTAGCCGGTTTCTTCTCAGCCAAGCCGCGTAAGAAGTCCGCCAATTGGTGAACAAAGCTGTGCTCGTAACCGATCTGCAGGCCGGGCACCCACCAGTTGCCCATATACGGATGATCGCCATCCGTAACGTGGATGTTGCGCCAACCGCGGACGCGCCCTTCGTCGCGGTGGTCGAAATACTGCAAGCGATGCAAGTCGTGGAGGTCCCAGAAGATTGACGCGTGCTCTCCGTTGATCTCGAAGGTGTAGAGCGCCTTGTGCCCACGCGTGTAACGGGTCGATTCAAACGTCGCCAGCGACCCGTTCTTGAAGCGCGCGAGGAACGCGCATGCGTCATCGATGCCGACGTTCTGCACTTTGCCGGTCTCGGTGTGCTTGCGTTGCTTGATGAACGTCTCCGTCATTGCGGTGACCTTGTCGATGCTGCCGTTGAGCCACAGCGCGGTGTCAATGCAATGGGCCAGGAGGTCCCCGGTGACGCCGCTGCCCGCGACTTTCACGTCCAGGCGCCACAATCCTGGGCCGCCTTGGGGCAGATCCTTCGACATCGTCCAGTCCTGGAGGAACTTCGCGCGGTAATGGAAGATGCGCCCGAGCCTGCCCTCGTCAATGAGCTGCTTGGCCAGCGTGATGGCCGGGATGCGGCGATAATTGTACGACACCAGGTTCGGCACGCCGGCTTTCTCGATGGCCTGGACCATCTTCAAGCCCTCCGGACCGTTCCTCGCCAGCGGCTTCTCGCACAGGATCATTTTGCCTGCTTTGGCCGCAGCAATGGCGACTTCCTGGTGCATATTATTCGGGAGGGTAATGTCAACGAGGTCAATGTCCTCGCGGGCAATAAGCTTGCGCCAATCCGTCTCATACGATTCGTAGCCCCACTTGTCGGCGAACGCTTTTACTTTGGCCTCGTCAATGTCGCATACCGCTTTCAGGACGGGCTGGTATTCGAGGTCGAAGAAATTATTGACCTTGCGCGAGGCGTTCGAGTGCGTGCGGCCCATGAAGCCGCAGCCGATAAGTCCAACGTTGAGTTTCTTCATAAGGGATGGGTGACTATTGATTGGTGACGATCTTCATTTGCGCCCCATCCTTTAGCGGCTCCCGGCTCCCAGTTCAAGCTCTAGCTTACTGTTCGGGAAAAGGCAGGCGGTCGGTCCAAGCCATGCCCGTCTCAACTCGGGCCGCTATCTTAACGGTTGCACCGAAACGGCTACCAGACCCAAGTAAGAGGGAGCCAACTGCCTGAACGGCGCGTGGCTGAGGTCAATGATGCGACCGTCGCGCACGAGTTCCTTGTCCGGTCCGCGGTCCGTGATAGTAACCACCACGCTCCGTTGGCGCTCCGAAGGCAAAGCCAGGGTGACCCGCACTTTAGTGCCCAGCGGGTAGAACCAGGACGCCGCGGTGAATTTGTCCGGGTTGAATCGGTGGCCGTTGGCCATGAGCTTGCCGCGATGATCCTCGCCATACCAAGATGCCAATCCACTAGTAGGTGCAGCGCCCGCCCAAGGCACAACCGGACCCAGAAGAGACAAGGTAACGCAGGCAAGCACTGCCTGGGAAAGAGCCCGCCTCGCCATCATGCAACGATCTAACGATCGCGCAGGGCAACGAAGAAATGGGACGCGAGCGCTGAATCGCGCCACGGCACCCCCGGGCCGATGTGGCAAAGCTAAGGTGAAACTATGTCGTTTCAGGCATGGAGTCACGCTGCTACTTTAGCCGCCATTCGGTGACCCGCATATGGGGTGTTCACCCCATATCCGCGACGGACCTATTCGGTATCCAGATCTTCTTTGCGGCTTCTTCCTTTGCTCTCCAACGCCTGCCCGCCGTGGAGCGCGCGGCGCAGGTTTTCGAGGATCGTGATCTTCTGCCAGATCTTGCGCGAAAAGCCGGCGGTCAAATCCTCTACATCGTCCACCGCATCAAGCAGGACAGGGTCCTGAAACCCCTGCACATAAAGCGCGGCGATCTTGCTGATGAGCGCCAGCGCGTCGCTGCAATAATCCAAATACCGGTTCAGCTCGAAGGGCGACATTGCGCGCTTGCGCCCCCGACCGGTGTGCTGTCCCTGCCCCGCATAACTTTCCGGGTCCTTGGTCAACTGGTGCATGTCCACGATGTGCGCCAGCGCGCGCAACTCATGAATGGCCTTCAATGCGCGGTCCCGTTTGATTCGGTGCTCCCAGTTAATGAAAAACAAAATCGCCGCACCGACAAAGACCACCGAGCCGATGCTCGAATCCAACGCCTGCACTGAGTTGGTGAAATCATCGAAATTGAACTGCTTTATATGCGCCACCAGGAAGGTAAGCAGGACGACGATCCCGAGGCTCAGCATTACCGCTACGCAACGCAACAGCAGGTGCGGTCGCTGAATCCATCGCGTCCGCTCGACTGTCTCCTCGGCAACCTGCTGCAATTCGGCGATGACTTTACCCAAGCCCGAGCCGGGGAACCGCTCCTCGATGCGGTGATGCAACTCCTTGACGGTCTCGATGATCTTCTCTGCTTCGAGCCGGCGGAATTTGGCTGCAGCTACTTCCATACGTCTCTGGCAGCGTAGAGGCTTCCCGGCTCGCAATCAAGTAGCAGGCCGTAAAAGCCTATTTGGAAACTCGGTTTGGAGTCCCGCCTTTAGGCGGCGCGGCGCAGAAACCGCCTAAAGGCGGGACTCCAAACCCGCCGCAACGGGTCTCATGGTCTTTCCCAAACGGGCTCTAAGACCTTTGGGTGCGGAAACTAGATTACCTGGTTCCAGATGGCCTGATCTTTCAACATCACCTCGCGTAGCAGCCGGATGGGCGGTGCGCCGTGGCGCAGCATCTCATCGTGGAATTTCTGGAGGCTGAACTTCGCCCCCTCCTGTTTGCGATAATCCTCGCGCAGCTTTAAGATCTCCAGCTTCCCCAGAGTGTAGTAGAGGTATTCGGGGTCATAGGCCCCTCGGATCGCTTCTTGCCGCGCGGTCTTTTGCTCGTAATAACAGTTGTCCTGGAAGAACCTGGTTGCTTCCTCAACGCCCATTCCCTGGGAATGCATCTTGATCGAGACGCATAGCCGGCAGATCCGCAGCAAAGCTTCGTCGGTTTGCGCCAGCCGGTATTTGGCAGTCTTAATCTGTTGCTCTCGTACCGGAATCGGCGACGCGCTCGCGCCGAAGCCTTCATCCACCATCATCTGTTCGGTGTAATGCGCCCAGCCTTCGGTGAAGGCGTAACTGGTGAAAACCTTCTCCAAACTGGTAGCAGGTGAGGCTTTTAGGCACAGGAATTGAACGTAATGGCCTGGGTAGGCTTCATGGGTTGAGACAATGTCCGTGGTGTAGTAATTGAACGCGGTCAGCCATTCCTCCTTTTGCTGCTGCGGCCAGTCGGGTTCAACCGGGGTGACGTAGTAATAGGCCTCGGTAGCCTTGGTTTCAAACGGGCCGGGCGTGTCCATCGAAGCGAAACTGGTCGCCCGCATATAATGCGGGGTCTCGGTCACCTGGGCTCGCACTGGCGAAGGCAGTGTGATGACGTGGCGGTCAATCACAAACTGCCGGATCATGTCCAGGTCCTTCGCCGTGTCAGGAACCAGGCTCTGCTCAGTGGGATGGTCTTTTTGAATGGCCTGGAAGACCTCGATTGGCTTCCTGGCGGGATCAATCTGCGTGGCTGTCTCAGCAAAGACCTTCTGCTCGCGCCGCAATTCACGCAGGCCGATTTGCAGCACCTGCTCCGGGGACAAGGTGACCATCTCGCCATATTCCAACAGCTTCCGGTAGTTCGCGGGGCCCAGCGCGTAGCGGTCATTGGCTTTGGGGAGTTTCTGTTCCTTCAGGTAAGCCGCAAAGCCGCGCATTTCGGCTATGGCCCTGGTGTTGGCGGCATTGAAGGCAGACATTAGATCCTGGTTCTTTACGTTCTTGAGTGCTGCCACCAAGTCCTTGCCGAGGAAGTCCGCCGCTCCGTCCGCCTCCTCGATCGCGGTCTCCACTTGTGGCTGCGGCAGCCACTCGGCCAGGTTTGCCTTGGCCGCCGATATTATGTGCGGCGCGTGATTGAGAATCGCAATGATAGAGCGCACCCGGTCCTCCAGAGGCGCGAAGTTGCGCTTGATGTAAATGTTCACATCCAGGGCACCGGCGTAGGTCATTGGGTTCTGCGTGTAGCTCCGCATTTGCTCGAAGCCAAAGATCTCCCGTTGGATGGTGCTGCCCAGAATGCGGTAATCGTAGGACACATGGCTGCTCAGGTGGTTCGTGTTCAATTGGCCCAACCGGTGCTCAAATGCTTTTAAGCGCGCCAACTCGGCATCCAGCGAAGGCTTACTGAACTCAGTAACCTTGCCATCGTATTCATGGAAGCCGAGCGCCGTCCCCGTCTGAGGACGCCAGGCCAGGTAGCCGGCGAGATATTCGTCGGCCAGGCGAGTAAAGGCTGCGTCGGCATCATCTGCCGCCGAACGGGGTGCTGGCAACGGCGCTGAGCAGCCGGCAATCAGGAGGCCGAATACCAACCAGGAGGCTCTTTGCATGGAGCCAAGATAACGTGCAGTCTGAATCGAGACCAGTAGTCTGGACTATTTCTTCCGCTTGGGCGCCTTCCTGCGTAATGGCGTCTTCGCCTTCGAGGGGGCCTTCCGGACGACCTTTGCTTTTCGGAGCTTGGTTCTCCCCGTTGCCTTAGCGCTGACCCGGTTGGCCTCTGGCTTGCGGATGGGCTTCTTGGCGGCCTTCCTCGCAGGTCGCCTGGCCGCAGGCCTGGCTGCCTTCCCGACTGAGGGCTTTGCCGGCTTCCCAACCTGGGCTATGGCTGATGGAACGGCGGCTTCAACGGCGGGTTGGGCCTCCTCACGCCACCCATGCGCATCGCGCACAGCTATCATGACCCTCAGGATGTCATTCCATGTCTCCTGCTTCATCATGACGGCGTTGGGAAACATGCAGCCGTCCCAACAGATGTGGCGAATCGACTTGGTCAGCCGTCCGTCCTCCCCATGCAACCAATAGCCGGCGTGGTGGGGGATCGTGAGTTTGCCGTTCGGGTCGTTCGGCAGGCAGTGGTGGCCCGTCTTGTCATGTGTGCCTGAGCCGTGGACAGTGGCGTCGTTTTGCGCGACATGAAAATCAATGGTCCACGGGCGCAGTGCGCCGGTGAGCGTCTTCATCGCCTCGTTCAGGCGGTGAGGGTCCGACCAATCCCAATCCGGCGGCAGGATGGCGTCTTCCGGCGCGTTGTAGCCGAGGATGTAAAGCAGCGTGTGCGCCATATCGGCTTGGAATCCCAAGGTCTTGGGCCGGTTCACGCGCTGCAGCAGGTCCAGCATCTTTTTCCAACTTTGCATGCCCCCCCAGCAAATCTCCCCCTCGGCCGCCAGCCGCTCGCCAAACTCCTCCGCGACATCGCACGCTTCGCTAAACGTCTGGGCAATTCTCTGTTGGTTGGCCTCGGCGTCCTTCGTCCAATCCGCCACCCCGCAGGCCGAATCAATACGGACCACGCCGTATGGCCGCGCACCCAGATCGCGCAGCCTTCGGGCGATGCGGCAGGCCTTGCGGACCTGCCCAACGAATCGTTTGCGCTCCTCCTCGCTGCCTATCGCCGAGCCGCCACCGATTGGCGGCCACACTGGGGCCACTACTGAGCCGACGACAAAGCCTTTTGACCGGACCTTCTCCGCCAACCGCTTGAGCCCATCGTCGTCAATGTCAATGCTGACATGCGGGTCGAACAGGAACAGGTCCACGCCGTCGAACTTGACACCATCCACCTCGGCCTGAGCGGTCAGGTTGAGCATGGTATCGAGGTCAATGGACGGTTCGGCGCCGGGGCTGCCTTTGCCGACGAGTCCGGGCCACATGGCGTTATGGAGTTTGGGATAGTTGCTGTGACTATGTTGCGCGGTCATAAAGTTGCCCTTACGGTAAGTGCGGCAAGACATTGCTGGAGAAGCTCGCGGCAGGCAATGCAAAAGTGCGGGTGTGTATGCGTCGATTGATTGCACCGGAGGCCGTCTGGCGTTAGTTTCGCGGTGGATTGAACGCGTCGTTGGATTCAGAGGCTAACGTGGATGGCCAGCTCTGCCTGGCTTGCGGACTTTGCTGTAACGGCGTCATCTTCGCCAACCTGGCTTTGCGGCCCAGTGACAATGCGGCGCGGCTGCGGTCGCTGGGCGTGCCGATTTGCAGCTCGCACTCTGCGTTGCGCCCGCCGCACCTGACTCAGCCTTGCCCCGCGTTCGACGGCTGCCGATGCCGCGTCTATGCGGACCGCCCTGGATACTGCCGACAGTTCGAATGCGTTCTGCTCAAGAGCGTCGAGGCGGGCCGGACAACGCCCGCCGCGGCCATGCGAGTTGTTCGCACCGCCCGCGAGCGGGCCGAGAAGGTGCGCCGGCTGCTCCACGCGCTAGGGGATACCGAGGAACAGCTCCCGCTCAGCGTTCGTTTCCGGCTCACGGGAAAGCGACTCATGGAGCAGGAACTGGACGAAGAGACCGCTGGCATCTATGCCGACCTGACGCTGGCGGTGCACGATCTCAATTTGTTGCTGAGCGATGCGTTCTATCCGGGTAGCGTGAAACGGGAGGCGTGAAAAGTGAAACGTGAAGACAGCCTCAACCGCCAAGGCATTGCACACGGAGGGAAAAGGCGGTAGGCTTGTTCCATGAAGCGAACAGCTTCCTCCATCATGAAGGCAGGGCCGGTCTGCAAACGACGTGACGGCTGGCCGCTCGCTCAAGCGCTGGTTCTGATCGACTGCTCCCTCCTTCTGGTTTGGGCGCCGTTGCGGGTGTGGGGCGACCAGGTCGAAATGCAGAACGGCGACCGTTATGCCGGCCATGTCCTCTCGCTCAACACGAATACTGTGGTCCTGCAAAGTGACGTGCTGGGGACGCTGCGCCTGGCGCGCAGCAAAGTAGCCGTCATCACACTGGGTCCCGGCCCGGCGAGCAACTCCCCTGCCCTGCCCTTGCCGCCAAACGCGTTCACGCCTCCGCCATCCGTGGCGCGGACCAATGTGGTCTCGAATTTGTCCCCGGGGCTCCTCGGCCTGAGCACGAGCACCAACCTCATTCAGCAGGTGCAGAAGCAGTTCTTAAGCGGCGCTGGCCCCGAAGCAAACGACAAGTTCAACGAACTGCTCGGTGGCCTGATGAGCGGCAAGCTCAGCGTCGATGACATCCGCGCCCAAGCCAAAACCGCCGCCGACCAACTTCGCGCGGTCCAGCGCGAATCGGGCGAGGATGCGGGCTTTGCCACCAGCACCTACCTGGCAATCCTCGATCACTTCCTCAAGGAAACCGCTCCTTCGGGTGCTCCGACCAATGGCCCAGGTACTTCACCGAAGTCCGACGTCGCGCCCACCCAACCGGACGAGTGACTGGGCTGAAGGCCGGCCTCATACTGACGGCCTGCCGAACGTCGCGTGAGCAATGCGACCAAGCAAGAAGCGCTCAACCAGTAGAGGAGACTACGTACTGCCAGGAGGTCGGCATCGAGAGAAAGCTTGTCTTTTGGGGGGGAGCGGCAACATTGTCTTGGTCATGAACGCGATCGAAACCACGGGGGTTGTGGACGCCCAGCATCAGTTGCGGCTGGACAAGCCCCTGCCCATTGCCGGACACAGCCGCGTCAGAGTGATTGTGCTTGTGCCAGACGAAGCGGACATCTCCGAGGCGGCCTGGACGGAAACGGTCGCGACTAGTATTACTCTGTTACGTGGAATCCACGAAAACGTCATCGAATTTTCGCCCGCAACAGTGGCAGAAGCCGATCCACCGTAGCAACCACGGCCG
>Ga0224558_1002960_pt1 | contig 14864 bp, 13 predicted proteins | sample 714S32024metaG_FD_180682 | JGI IMG/M metagenome (GOLD analysis project Ga0224558, IMG submission 180682) | Peat soil microbial communities from Stordalen Mire, Sweden - 717 S3 20-24 | ecosystem: Environmental > Terrestrial > Soil > Wetlands > Peat | place: Sweden: Norrbotten County, Stordalen... | reverse complement strand
GTCGGTATCGGCAGACGGGTCGGTCGACTTCGCCAGCAAGGACCTCGAGATGGACATGACCGTGCCCTCCCTCGGGGCCATCACCATGCGGATGGTCTCTCCCTACCTCTACCTGCAGGCGCCGGGTGCCCTCCAGTCCGAGCTGCCCGCCGGGAAGACCTGGCTCTCGATCGACCTCGACACGCTCACCCAGTCGAAGCTGGGAAGCAGCCTGTCCGAGCTGTCGGACTCGTCCCAGCAGTCGACCCAGATCCTGTCGTACCTCGAGGCGGTGTCGAGCAGCGGGATCACCGAGATCGGGCCGGCCACCGTCCGGGGGGTCGCGACCACCGAGTACTCCGCGACCATCGACCTGAGCAAGGCGGTGTCGCTCAAGGATCCCCAGGCCCGGGCGGCGCTCCAGAAGCTCGAGGCCAGCCTCCACCTCTCGACCTTCCCCATCCAGGTGTGGCTCGACGACCGGGGTCGGGTAGCCCAGGAGTCGTACCAGGTCACGGTGCCCGCCTCCAGCGCGACGGCGTCGGCCACGTCGGTCTCCCTCACCATCGGGTTCTACGACTTCGGGACCCCGGTGGAGGTCGCCGCGCCCCCCGCCTCCCAGGTCTTCGACATCACCAGCCAGCCCCTGGCCGGCGGGGGCAACGCCACCAGCTGAGCCACCAGCTGAGCCACCAGCTGAGCCACCAGCTGAGCCACCAGCTGAGCCACCAGCTGAGCCACTAGGACCCGGCAGTCAGCGGGCGGTAGCGTGGCGACAGGTCCGACCGGAAGGTGGCAGATGGTGGGTGCACGAGAGGGAGCCACGGTCGCCGGGGACCGTTCGACCATCGGCGGGTTGCTGGTCAACATCGTGGGGGCGGAGCACGTCGACCTCGGCGCCGACGTCAACGAGGACGACACCCACGACGAGGCGCTCGGCACCACGCCGGTCCGGCCACTCGCCGTGGTCCGTCCCGGTTCCACCGCGGAGGTGGCCGCCGTGGTCCGGGCGGCCGCCGGCGCGCGGATCCCGCTCACCCCCCGTGGGTCCGGCACCGGTCTGTCCGGTGGCAGCATCCCGGTGGAAGGTGGGATCGTGGTCTCCTTCGAGCGAATGGACCGGATCCTGGAGATCGACACGTCCAACCACGTGGCCGTGGTCCAGCCCGGGGTGACGCTGGCCGAGCTGGACGAGGCGCTGGCCCCCCACGGGCTGATCTACCCGGTGTTCCCCGGCGAGCAGTCGGCCAGCCTGGGTGGGAACGTGGCCACCAACGCCGGAGGGATGCGGGCGGTCAAGTACGGCGTCACCCGTCACCACGTGCTGGGCATCGAGGCGGTCCTCGGCACCGGCGAGGTCATCGTCGCCGGCGGTCGGTTCGTGAAGGCGACCAGTGGCTACGACCTGACCCAGCTGGTGATCGGTTCGGAGGGCACGCTGGCCCTGGTCACCCGGGCCATCCTCAGGCTGCACCCCCGTCCCGAGCACCACGCCACCCTGCTGGCACCCTTCGCCTCCCTCGGGGAGATCGCCGAGGCCGTGCCCCCGGTCGTGGCCAGCGGCGTGGGGCCGCTGCTCGTCGAGTACCTCGACCTCATCTCGATGGCCGGGGTCACCGCCGCGGCCGGCATCGACCTCGGGATCGAGGAGGCAGTGAAGGAGCGGGCCCTGGCCTACCTGGTCATCGTCCTCGAGGAACACCACGAGGCCCGCCTCGACGAGGACGTCCAGACCGTGGCCGGACTGCTGTCGGAGCTCGGGGCGCTCGACGTCTACGTGCTGCCCGACCGGGCCGGCACCGAGCTGATCGAGGCCCGGGAGCGGGCCTTCTGGGCGGCGAAGGCGAACGGCGCCGACGACATCGTGGACGTGGTGGTCCCCCGAGCGTCCATCCCCGAGTACCTGGCGACGGTCGGGGAGCTGTCCCAGGCGACCTCCTCACTGGTGGTCGGGTGCGGCCACGCCGGCGACGGCAACGTCCACCTCTCGGTGTGGCAAGCCGACCCCGAGGTGCGACACCAGCTCCTCCACGACATCGTGTCCGCCGGGGTGGGGCTGGGTGGCGCGGTGTCGGGCGAGCACGGCATCGGGACGGCGAAGAAGGAGTACCTCGCCGATCTGGAGGACCCGGTCAAACTCGACCTCATGCGCCGCATCAAGTCCGCGTTCGACCCGATGGGGATCCTCAATCCGGGGACCGTCTTCGATCCGGGCCCGACCGAAGGAGCAGGCCGTTGAACGGAGCCCAGGCGCTGATCCGCACACTCGTCGAGCACGGGGTCGACACCTGCTTCATGAACCCGGGGACCTCCGAGATGCACTTCGTCGCCGCCCTGGACGACGTGCCGGCCATGCACGGCGTGCTGGCGCTCTTCGAGGGCGTGGCCACCGGTGCTGCCGACGGCTACGCCCGCATGGCGGGGCGCCCGGCAGCCACGCTGCTTCACCTGGGCCCCGGTCTCGGCAACGGCCTGGCCAACCTGCACAACGCCCGGCGGGCCTTCAGCCCGGTGGTCAACATCGTGGGCGACCACGCCACCACCCACCGCCTCTATGACGCCCAGCTCCAGTCGGACATCGAGACGGTGGCCCGCAACGTGTCGACGTTCGTCCGCACATCAGAGTCGACGGCGCGCCTGGGCGACGACGCCCGTGACGCGCTGGTCGCGGCAGTCGGCCCCCCGGGAGGGGTGGCCACGCTGATCCTGCCGGCCGACGTCTCGTGGTCGGAAGGCGGGGTGGTGGCCTCCGGGTCCCTTCCCGCGACCCGCGGTGTCGCCCCCGACGATGCGGCGGTGGACGCCGCCGCCGGGGCACTGCGCTCGGGCGAGCCGGCCGCCATCCTCATCGGAGGGCGGGCCTGCTCCGGCCCGGCCCTGGACCAGTTGGCGGACATCGCCGCCGCCACCGGGGCCAAGCTCTTGGCCGAGACCTTCCCGGCCCGGCTCGAGCGGGGTGCCAACCGGCCGGTGGTCGAGCGACTGGCCTACCTGGCCGAGTTCACCGCCATGCAGCTCGAAGGCGTCAAGCACCTCGTGCTGGCGGACGCCAAGTCGCCGGTGTCGTTCTTCGCCTACCCGGGCAAGCCGAGCGACCTCGTCCCCGAGGGCTGCGTGGTGCATCCGGTGGCCGGTCCGGCCGACGACCTGCGCGCGGCGGTGGCCGCACTCACCGCCGCCCTCGACCTCCGGGCCGGCACGGCCCTCCGTCAGCCGGCCGGTGCCCCCGAGCTCCCCACCGGCGCACTCACCTCACAGGCAGTGTGCCAAGCGCTGGGCGCCCTGCTCCCCGAAGGGGCTGTCGTCTCCGATGAGGGGAATACCTCGGGCCTCTTCGCCCCGGGGGCGACGGCCGGCAGCCCTCCCCACGACTGGCTCTGCCTGACCGGAGGGGCGATCGGCCAGGGACTGCCGGTGGCGGTCGGAGCGGCCGTGGCCTCGCCCGACCGGCGGATCGTGGCCCTCGAGTCCGACGGGAGCGCGCTCTACACGTTGCAGGCGTGGTGGACCATGGCCCGGGAGGGGCTCGACGTCACCACCGTCCTGCTCAACAACCACTCCTACGCGGTGCTCAACATGGAGCTGGACCGGGTCGGGGCGGACCCCGCCGGGCCGCGGGCGAAGGAGATGCTCGACCTCGGCGACCCATCCATTGACTTCGTCCATCTGGCCCGGGGCCTCGGCCTCCATGCAGCGCGGGCCGAGTCGGCCGAGACGTTCGCCGACGAGCTGGCCCGGGCCCTGACCACACCCGGACCGAGCGTGGTCGAGGCGATCGTTCCCCCCCTGCTCTGACCGGGCAGCGGTAGCAGTGAGGTCAGCGTGGTCAGCGCCTCACTGCTGGGCCGAGCCCCGCTCGATGATCCCCTCGCGGCGGGCCCCGAACGATGCGGGGTCGAAGTGCTCCCGCATCCACCTCCGCGACCACCTCTCCTCTTCGCGGTAGGCCTCGGCGTCGGACCGGAAGGCCAACGTGTCGTACATCGACCGCATCTCGCTCACGGCGTCGGGGTCGATCTCGGCGATAGCGCGGGCGAGACCGCTCGCACGGGCCAGCAGCGATCCGTGCGGGAACACCTCGTTGACCAGCCCCCAATCGCGGGCGGTGGCGGCGTCGACGAAGTCGCCGGTGAGTGACATCTGCCGTGCCCGGTTGATGCCGATGAGCTGGGGCAGGCGGATGGTCATGCCACCGGCGGGCATCACCCCGACCCGGGCGTGGGTGTCGGCGAAGGTGGCCCGCTCCGAGGCGATCAGGAAGTCGCACCCGAGGGCGAGCTCGAGGCCGCCCGTCACCGTCGGCCCGTTGACCGCCCCGATGAGGGGCTTGCCCGCCCGTGGAAGGGAACCGCCGCCGGTGACGGTCCCCGAAGGGAGGGCGCCGGCCACCTCGTCGTAGGTGCGGGTCAGGTCCGTGAGGTCGAGCCCGGCGCAGAAGGCGGGGTCCCGGCCGGTGAGGACGACCGCCCGCACCGTCGGGTCGGCGTCGAAGGCGGCGAACGCCTCCGCCATCGACGCGACCATCGCGCCAGTCAGGGCGTTGCGGGCCTCGGGACGGTCGATGATGACGACGGCGACGGGGCCGTCTCGCTCGGTGGTGATCACGCCCCCGTCTCTAGCACGAACCTCCCGGCCGGGGACCGGCCAGGGGCCGCACGCAGTCACCGGATGAGTCGTGCCGGGCCGCACTGGCAGGTAACGAGGCCTTACGCTGGACCGATGCTCGTCCTGCTCACGTCGGTCGCCCACGAGAGCTTTGCCGGCCGGTTCAACCACCCCGGAGTCGAGTGGCTGACCATGGACGCGGACGGTTCCCTGCGCGACGGGTACGGGCAGGCCGTGGCGTGGGACGACGCCGAGCCCGAGATCGCCTGGGGCACCTCCGACCTGTTCCGGGAGGGGGCGCCCCTGGGGTCCTTCTTCAGGCTGCTGTCGCAACTGGGCGCCCTGCGGTGGTTCCAATCGCCGGCGGCCGGCCACGACGCACCGGTCTTTGCCGAGCTGGTGTCACGAGGAGTGCGGGTGACCAACGCCCACGTCAACAGCCTGCCCATCGCCGAGTTCGTGCTGCGGGCGGTGCTCGACGAGTTCCAGGGTGCGGGCACCTGGCGGCAGCAGGCGGCCGGCCGCACGTGGCGGATTCACGATTGGCGCGAGGTGTCGGGCAGCGCCTGGCTGGTGGTCGGCCTCGGCGGAATCGGCTCGGCGGTGGCGGTGCGGGCCCGGGCCTTCGGGGCCCGGGTCATCGGGTGCTGGCGACACCCGTCCGTCGGGGACCCTACCGATCTGACGGTGACGCCCGACCGGCTGGGCGACGTGATCGGACAGGCTGACGTGGTGGTGCTGGCCGCCCCGGCCACTCCGGACACGGTGGACCTGGTCGACGCGGCCTTCCTGGCCCGGATGAAGGAGCACAGCGTCCTGGTGAACGTGGCCCGCGGAGCGCTCGTCGATGAGGACGCGCTGCTCGCCGCCCTCGACCGGGGGCGCCCGGCCGCCGCCGTACTCGACGTCTTCGGGATCGAGCCGCTGCCCAACGACCATCCCTTCTGGTCTCACCCGTCGGTGCGGGTCACCCCGCACAACGCGGCAGGCGGAGTCGGCCGGCTCGAGCGGCAGGCCGAACTCTTCGCGATGAACCTGGACCGCTACCTTGCCGGTGAGCCCCTGCTCAACGACGTCACCGCCGAGGTGGCCAGGGTCGGCTGACCCGGTCGCCGGAGATCCAGCGGTCCGGGGTCGACGGTGCGCAACCGCTCGGCCCTGCGCACCTTGGGACAGGCGGCGCGACGGGTCGAATCGTCCCCGGGCCGGGGGCAGCCACTACAGGCCCACTCGCCCCCGGGAGCCCTCCAGAACATCGACCCGCAGGTCTCGCACCGCACCTGGCCCTCGCTGCACTCCCATCCCGCATACCGCCGGGACGACAGTGGGCAACCACGCCCGTGACAGACCGCCCACTCCGGGTCGGCCACCAGGCCCTCGACCGGGCACACAGCCAGGCACGCGTCGCAGTCGTTGCACAGCAGGGGGTCGACCTCATAGGCCACCGGGAACCCGGCGCCCTGGGTGATCGCACCGGCGGGGCAGGCGGATTCGCAGGCACCGCAGCCGAGGCACTCCTCCTCGTCGACCTCGAGGGTCACGGAGTCGCCTCCACCACCGTCGGAGCGCTCCCCGCCGCGTCGAAGATCGCCTGCAGCGTGCCCATGTAGCGAAAGAACTTGTCGTGACCCATCGCATCGGAGGCCCGGACGGCGAGCGGCACCCCGGCGAGGGAGAGGCTGTTGAGGGTGTGGGCGGTGTCGGCGCCCCCGTTGGCCTCGATGGATTCCACCATCTCCCTCCATACCGCGACCGGGCCGCTGATGATGGCGTCGGCGGCGAACTCGTCCTCGTCGACCCGACCGGCAGCGAGGACGTCGTAGCCGTCGAGCACCAGCCCGAACAGCCCCCCTCCCCCCTCCTCGTCGAGGATCTCGATCCCCAGGCAGAACTCGGCGATCCCGAGCCGTCCGAGGGTCGCCGGGTCCGTCGTGGCCCGCAGGACGAGGTCCGAGAACCACTGGTCGGACGGGAACGGCGCGCCGATCGGAGTCACGAGGCCACCACCTCGGCCACGGCGCCGGGCACGCCCTCGATGAGCACGTCGGGAAGGTGCAGACGCCCCCGCCGGTCGAGACCGGCGTGGCGGCACCGCCTGAGGTACTCGCCGATGATCTGCATCCTCATGACGTCACCAGCCCCGGCGCCCAGCGCCGCCGCCTGCTCGACCCCTCCGGCGGCCAGGATCGCCGTCGGCTCGGCGATCTCGGGCGTGGCAAAGATCATGGCGATGATCTCCTCCCCCTTGTCGAGGTAGGCGTGGAAATCCTCGGCCAAGAGCGGGTCGCGCTCCAGCCGGTAGCGGAGGTGCATGGTCCCGTAGGCCACGTGGCGGGCCTCGTCCTGCATGCACAACCGGAAGATCCTCTGCTCGACGGGCGACGGGGCGATGGCCTCGCCGGCACGGAACAACGAGAGCACGATGCCCTCGCCCAGCAGATGCATGAGGGCCGACCCTTCGTCGTAGGATTCGGCGTCGAGGATCAGCTGGAGGAAGCGTTCCACCACGGCGGTGGCCCGGCCCAGCCCGCCCCCGTTGGCCAGGGCCCGCTTCCGGAACACCTCGGTGTGCCGGGCCTCGTCCATGACCTGGGTACAGAGGAACATCTTCGCCTCGACGAAGTCGTGGTTGATGCGCCACATCCACTTGGCCGGGAAGTCCGCCGCCACCATCTCCACCTCGGAGAGGACGGTGGCCAGCTGACACATGGCGTGCTCGAGGTCGGGGTGGAGCTCGGGGAGCTCACCCCAGGGGATGTCACGGGTGGCGCTCCACTGGCGGCTGACCGCCTCCTCGTAGAGGTCCATCACGTTGTCCGACCAGACCTCGGCCTTGTCGTTGATGGTGTAGCCGAGGTCGGGGACCCCGGGCTCCACCGATGAGCCCCGAGGGGCCATCGAGCGACGGGGCGCGTGCTCGGGGACCTCGCCATAGCTGCCGATGGCGATGTCCCGGAGAGTGAGGCCGGTCTTGCCGGGCCGGGCACGTACTCCCCACTCGGAGTCGGTGTCACGCAGCCAGCGGAGGTCGAACTCCCCCCGCGAGACCCGATCGAGGTACCCGAGATCGAGGCCCAATGCCATCGCCCACCTCCGTGTTTCCCCAGATACAGGCAGTGAGACAGATCCTGCCCATATGTCTCTCCTGCAGTGAGGCTACGACGGCCTCCCGCCCGCCTCTAGGGCCGAAAGTCCCTAGAGGGCGCTCCGGCAGGGACGATGCGGCGGCCGTGTCGGGTCGGAAGGCGATCCGGCGACGCCGGGTGGGCGATGTGCTCTGATCGGGGGCATGGAGTATCAGCCGCTTCCCGGGGCGCCAGCGTGGTTCACCCGGGCACTGGCCGTTCCCGAGGAGGACCTCGAGGTCCGGGTGGACGGTGGCACGATCCACGCCCTGGCGTCGGGCGCACCGGGCGGCCGGGGCCTCGTCTTCGTGCACGGCGGCGGGGCCCACGCCCGGTGGTGGACCCATGTAGCCACCACCTTCAGCCCGGAATTCCGGGTGGTCTGCCTCGACCTGTCGGGTCACGGGGACAGCAGCCACCGCGCCGAGTACTCCCTCGAGCAGTGGACCGAGGAGGTGGTTGCGGTGGCCGGGGCAGGCCGTATCGACGGCCCGCCGGTGGTCATCGGCCACAGCATGGGCGGCTTCGTGACCATCGCCACGGCCGCCCGGCACGCCGACCAGGTGGCGGGGGCCATCGTGTGCGACTCGCCGGTGACCGAGCCGGACCCCGAGATCGGTGCCTACCGGCTACGGGAGGCCTTCGGGCGCCCGCGCGTCTACCCGAGCGTGGACGAGGCGGTGCGGCACTTCCGGACCGTCCCGGCCCAGGAGCACTATCTCGACTATGTCATCGATCACGTGGCCCGCACGTCGGTCCGCGAGGTCCCCGAGGGCTGGCAGTGGAAGTTCGACCGCGAGGTCTTCACCCAGTTCGGCAGCGGCCTCCGGGGTGTGGCGCTGCCCTACCTGGCGCGGGTGCGCTGCCGGTTCGCCCTGCTCCGGTCCGAGCACGGGCTGGTCACCGCCGACATCGGGCGGTCCATGTTCGACGAGCTGGGACGGGTGACCCCGGTGATCGAGATCCCCGAAGCCGGGCACCACGCCATGCTCGACCAACCGCTCATCCTGCTCACGGCCCTGCGCACCCTGCTTGCCGACTGGGACCACTCCGAGCCCCATCGGCGGGAGGCACCGACCCTCCCGCCGTCCCACTACTGAGGAGGTCGGGTCGCAAGGAAAAGCGTGCCCGAACGGAATCCGACTGCGGTCCAATTCTGATCCAGGTAGTGCCACCGGTCCAGCTCACAGGCGGTTGGGCGGGCGGGGCATGGCCAGACGATCAAGGATCACCGGGCCGGTCGAGGTCGAGCGGGACGGCGGGCCGTCCCCATCCGCGGCGCCCGTCGGGGAACGCTTCTGGTCAGGCTCCTGGACCCGGCGAACCATCCGGTCTCCGTGGACCGTCTGGCCGACGGCATCTGGAGGGGGGTACCGCCGACCGCCGTGGCGTCCACCCTGGCCAGTCACGTCTCGTCGGTCCGCCGACTGCTCGAGGACGTGCGCATCGGGGGCCAGCCCGGCGGCTACCGCCTCACCACCCACGACGACGAATCGGACGCGGCCGGGTTCGAGGCGGACCTGGCGGCTGCTCAGGAGTCGTGCCGCCGGGACGACCCGCGGCGTGGCGCGGCGCTCTTCGAGCGGTGGCGCGGATCGGCGCTGGCCGAGGTGGACGACGCTCCGTGGGCCCAGGGGGGAGATCGCCCGCCTCGAGGAGCTCCGACCCGGTGCCAAGGAGGCATCGGCGGACATCCGGCTGGTGCCCGGCGGCCACCGGGAGATGGCGCCCCGAACCGAGGCTGCCGTGGGCGAGCACCCGCTGCGCGAGCGGCGGTGGGCCGCGTTGATGCTGGTCCTCTTCGGTTGGGGGTGCCAGGCCGAGATCGTCGGCCTGATCGAGACCTGGGCGAGGGACAACCCGGCCATCCCCGCCTACCAGGGTGCGCTGGCCCGGGCCCACGGGCAGGCGGGGCGAGGGCCGGCAGGCCGGGCCGTCCTCGACCGGGCGGCCGGCGGTCGCTTCACCGACCTGCCCCCGGATCTCCTGTGGACCTACGGGACGGTCACCTTCGCCGAGGCGGCGATCCGGCTCGGCCACGTCGGTGCGTCCGCCCTCCTCTACGAGCAACTCGAGCCGTTCCACGACCGGATCGGCTTCGTCGGCACGACATGCGAGGCACCGATCGTCCACTACCTCGGAGGCCTGGCCACCGTCCTCAGGCACTTCACCGACGCCGAGCGCCGACTGGGCAGGGCCGCCGCCGTGACCGATCAGGCCGTGTCCCCGTTCTTCGGTGTCCGAGCCATCGTCGAGTCGGGACGGCTCGCCGTCTACCGGGGGGGCCGGGCCGCGGCCCGCACCCTGCTCGACGAGGGGCGGGAGCTGGCCTTGAGCTGGGGATTCACCGGGGGGGCCGCCTGCGCCGACGATCTGCTGGTAGGCCTCGACTAGCCACCGGGGCGGCGCCGACCCGGGCGTTCCGGCACCGGAGGTGCGCCGGGGCAGGGGCCGACGGTGGGCCGGTCGTGAGGTGCCGGGCCCGGAGCAGGGCGGCGGATCCCTACTCGACGGGCCCGGCACCTCACCTTACCGAAGGCCACCTCTGCCCCCGGATCACCGGCGGCCGACTACGTCCCGCACGTGACGAGCGATCTCGAGGTCCTCCCGGGCGCGCACGGCCACCGCCGCGGGACCGTCGGTGCGGTCCGAGACCAGCCCGTCAACCCCGAGGGCTTCGTTGGCCGGGCCGTCGAGGCCGTGATCGACCTGATGCGCCTCGAGCCGGGCACCGAGCATCCGCACGGCCTCTCCGACCGCGAGTTCGACAACCCGTTCACCCCGCACCGCCCGGTGATCTTCGCCTGCCACGGCTGTCCACCGGCGCGCCAATCTCCACGTCCGCGGCTACAAGTGTGGAGAGGAGCACCACCACCTTCGGCCTGGTCATCGACGTCCTCGCCCGGGTGCCGGGCCTCGGTCCCCGCACGACGGCGCTGGGCCAGCAGATGGTCGACGCCCGGCTCCACGCCCGGCACTACGGGTCGGAGCACGGAGAGGACTCCCCGGGGATCGCCGAGTGGGCGTGGGACTCGCCGGTCGGTACTCGGGGGCGGCGACCAGGTCCGGAGGCCACCGGATCGGCGCCTGCATCATCCGAAATGGGCACTTCGGCCCTAACGGGGAACCACCTCTCCGACCGACCGTGGACGTATGAGAGAAGCTGCAGAGGTCCCGTCGCCCGGTGACGGGCCAGCCGACGAGGCAGTTCGTGACGCCGGCTGGCTCGACTGGAAGCACGCCACAATCGGTGGGCGTGCGGTGGAGTACGGCGAGGCCGGCACCGGCCCAGCCTTGCTGTTCCTGCACGGGTGGGGACTCGACCACAAAGCGTACAAGCGGGCGCTGTCCCGCCTGGTGAGCGCCGGGCTGCGCGTGCTGGCGCCGGCCCTGCCCGGTTTCGGTGGCACTGCCGCGCTCCCGCCGGCGCTAGCCGACTTCACCGGTTATGCCAATTGGGTGGCCGAGTTCCTTCGCTCGGTCGGCGTCGACAAGCCGGCGCTGGTCATGGGCCACTCGTTCGGCGGCGGCGTGGCCATCCAGTTCGCCCACGACCATCCCGACCAGGTTCGGGGCCTGGTACTGGTCAACTCCGTCGGTGGATCGGCCTGGACGCGGCGGGGGACGACGCTGCGGTCGATGGCCCAGCGGCCGCTGTGGGACTGGGGCCTCCACTTCCCCGCCGACCTCCTCCCGGTGCGACAGGCCCGTCGGGTGCTGCCGGTCATCGTCGCCGAGGCCCTCCCCAACCTGATGCGGGACCCGAGGAGCTTCTGGATGGCGGCGGGCCTGGCCCGGAGGGCCGACCTGACCGCGGAGCTCGCCGAGCTCCGGGACCGGGGCCTGCCGGTGGTGGTGCTGTGGGGTCAGAGCGACCAGTTGATCACCCGCGCATCGTTCGAGGACATGTGCACCACCCTGGGGGATCCCGAGATCGTCACCGTCCCGGGGAACCACAGCTGGTTGATCGCCGACCCCGACGCCTTCGGCGAGGTCATGACCAACGTGCTCGACGTGGTCGGGATGGCCGGCGGCGAGCAGCGGCGCTCGGCCGTCTGACCGGCGAGGATGGGGGCTCGCCGGCCTTCCCATCGGGTACCGGCAGCCACGCGGAACGCCCGCTCGTCACGTCGGAGACGGTGTGGCGGCGGCGCATCGCGACCACCGGGCGGAGGGACATGGAGAGCCGCCGCTGCCGACGTTGGAGTCGAACAGCTGCGGCATCGGGCCGTGGCTCACGTTCGGCGATATCGAGGAACAATCCGCTTCGTGCGGCCTCTCGTCTGCCGGCAGGTGCACAGGGTGGGCACGCTCCCCCACCATGCGCTCCCGGCCGGCGCACAAGGTGACGCGTTGCTCCCCTCCACGCACGGGGGGGCGACCACCCGCATGGTGTTGATCAGGCGGCATCGACCGGCCGCCGTCGCCGGAACGGGGAACGGCGTGGAATCGCCGGCCGGTCGAAGACGGGACGTGCCGAGCTGGCACGGGCGCTGGGGAGGGGCTGACCGTGGGTGATCGGACGGTGCCCTGGCGAACCCGGCGCCACCTGCGTAGGGTCGGGTCGCATGGCACCGTGGACCACCGAGGACATCCCGAGTCTGTCCGGTCGGGTGGCCGTGGTGACCGGGGCCAACAGCGGCCTCGGGTTCGAGACGGCGCTGGCCCTAGCCGGTGCCGGGGCCCAGGTGACCCTGGCCTGCCGGGACCAGAGCCGGGGAGCCAACGCCGTCGACCAGCTCGGCCGGGCGCTCCCTGACGCCGACGTCCGACTGGGACGACTCGACCTCGCCGACCTGGCGTCGGTGCGAGCCTTCGCCACCGACTTCACCACCACCCACGACGGTCTCGACCTCCTCGTGAACAATGCCGGCGTCATGGCCATCCCCCGTCGGGAGACGGCCGACGGGTTCGAGATGCAGTTCGGCACCAACCACCTCGGGCACTTCGCCCTGACCGGGCTGCTGCTCGACCGTCTGGTGGCCCGACCAGGCGCCAGGGTGGTGACCGTCAGCAGTATCGCCGCCAGGACGGGCCGGATCCGGTTCGACGACCTGCAGGGTGCACATCACTATGGCCGATGGTCCGCGTACAGCCAGGCCAAGCTGGCCAACCAGGTGTTCACGCTCGAGCTCGACCGCAGGGTGACCCGGAGCAGCGTCGACCTGGTCAGCGTGGCCTCCCACCCCGGCTACGCCGCCACCAACCTGCAGCTGGTTGCGCCGCAGATGAGCGGCTCACGTGTCATGGAGGCACTCAACCGACTGGGGAACTCAATCGTCGCCCAGCCGGCGTCGGCCGGGGCGCTCCCCAGCCTCTACGCGGCGACGGCGCCTGAGGTCCGCAGTGGCCAGTTCTTCGGCCCGGACCGCCTGTACGGCATGCGGGGCCATCCGAAGCCGGTCCCCTTCCTGAAGGCGGCCCGGGACCCCGAAACTGCCCGGCGGCTGTGGGAGGTCTCCGAGGAGCTCACCGGCGTCCGCTTCGACGCGCTCGACTGAACCGATCGACGCCGGGGTTGCTCGGCACCTCACGTCACAGCCCGTCGCTAGGTTGGCGTGGTGCCGCACCCAGGACCAACCGAGCTCGGCCGGGGCGTCGTCGTGCTCCCGGGCAACGAGCCTCCCGATCCGTGGAGGACCTGCCGGCGGGTGCTGGTCGGCGACACCGAGCTGGGAGCGCCCGGGGCAGTGGTGGCCGACCTCCACCAGGCGTGGCTCGAGCGCCGACCCCTTGTGGTCGAGCTGGCGGCGGACCCAGGCGCCCTGCGGGCGCCCCAACGTCATGACGGACCGGTCCACGATCTGACCCCTGCCTTCGAATTCCCGCTCGAGCGTCTCCAGTTCCTCGTCTGGGCCAACACCTACGACGCCCGGGTCGGCGAGCCGGTCTGGTGGCACGGCCGGAAGGCGGTCCGGCGACTGGCAGCCGACGGAGTCTCCGAGGGGGGGCCGGCCGACATCGTCCTGGCCGACGGCACGCCGCTCTACGTGGACGGCGGTCCCCCCGACCCTCCGACCGTCGACTCCGGGGTCGGGGTGGTTCACCGGTGGAGTGCCGAGGCCGGTCGACTCGACGTCACCGCCCACCGGCCTCCCGGAGCGGAGCTGGCCCCGGACCAGCTGGCGGCGGTGGGTCACCACTCGGGGGCGGCCCGGGTGATCGCCCCGGCCGGATCGGGCAAGACACGGGTGCTGACCGAGCGGCTGCGCCACCTGGTGGCCGATCGCGCCGCCTATCCGGGCTCGGTGAGCGCCCTGGCCTACAACACCCGGGCCGCCGACGAGATGAAGCAGCGCTGCGCGGGGACCCTCACCCAGGAGGGCCCGCACATCCGGACGTTGAACAGCACCGGCCTGTGGATCTGCACCGAGTTCGGGCCCCGCGGCCGCCCAAGGGTGCTGGAGGAGCTCGAGGTGCGCGACCTGCTACAACAGCTCTTCGAGATCCGCCGCCAGGCCAATGCCGACACGGTCGCCCCCTTCATCAGCGCCCTTGCCGCCATCCGGCTCGGGCTCAATCGGCCGGAGGCCGTGGAGGAGGCGGTCCCCGACGCACCGGGCATCGCCGACGGGTTCGGTCGCTACCGGGCGGCGCTGGCCGACCTCGGAGCGGTCGACTTCGACGAGCAGATCTACCGGGCCATCGAGATCCTCCTGACCGATCCCGACGCCCGAGCGGCGGCCCAGGCCCGGTGCCGGCGCATGCTCGTCGACGAGTTCCAGGACCTCACCCCGGCCCACCTGCTGATGATCCGGCTGCTCGCCGCGCCGGGCTTCGACTGCTTCGGGGTCGGCGACGACGACCAGGTCATCTACGGCTATTCGGGGGCGACGCCCGAGTTCCTGATCGACTTCCCGAGCTACTTCCCCGGTGCCGCCCACCATCCGCTCGAGGTCAACTACCGGTGTCCCCCGTCGTTGGTGGACGCCGCCCGCCACCTCCTCTCCTACAATCACCGGCGCCTCGAGAAGACGATCCGTTCCCCGCAGGGCCGGCGTGACCCCGCCCCGGAGGGAGAGGGCCCGTTGGCCGGTGCGGGGCCGGTGGCCGTCCGGTCCGCCCCCGGCGACGGGCTGGCGACCCTGGCCGTGGAGGTCATCGCCGGCTGGCAGCGGTCGGGTGTCGGCCCCGGCGACATCGCCGTCCTGGCCC
>Ga0224558_1002958_pt1 | contig 14873 bp, 29 predicted proteins | sample 714S32024metaG_FD_180682 | JGI IMG/M metagenome (GOLD analysis project Ga0224558, IMG submission 180682) | Peat soil microbial communities from Stordalen Mire, Sweden - 717 S3 20-24 | ecosystem: Environmental > Terrestrial > Soil > Wetlands > Peat | place: Sweden: Norrbotten County, Stordalen... | reverse complement strand
GATAATAACCCCGGGAGAAATCCGGGAAACCACGAAAGGAAAAACGAAAATGGAAACATTCAACATCACAATGGTCGCAATTGGCTTCGTGCTTTGCGTTCTGATTATCGCAACACAGAAAGGCAAACGATGAGACATCCAACATCACCGCAGTATCAACGGTACGAATGGGAGTGGACACGGTTATTTAACCGGCTGCCCCGGTGGCAACGGCAGAACATTTTGACGGCGCCGATTGGGCACACGGCCGCAGAATTGGCCGGGGAAACGTTTCGCAACGTCGAACGGCAGACACGATTGGATCGGAGGGCGGCATGAACGAAACAGGAACGACATTCAAACGGATCCGGGCGCGCTGCGTCCCGCTCTGCGCTTTTGAATCAGCGGATCCGGCCCATACAATCTCTCAATGCATGCGCGCGCTGAACGGCAAAGGCGACACGGCGCCGCTTTGCGAATGGGACATCATCAAAGGATTAACGGGCTTGAACGAAGCCGGCCGATCCCTGGTCCAGGCGATCATCCCGCAGGGGATGGACCCGCGCCTTGCCACGGGCAACCCGGCCGAGTGTTTGACTCTGCTGGGCGGCGCCGAGGACAAGTTACTTGAGCGGGCAATCGTCTTCTGGCACCAGGCGCACCGGCAGATCGGCAACGAAGCCGTCTCACAGGGCTTCTGGAACGTTCGGGACAAGTTCAAGGCGATCAAAGCAACGCTGGTTTTACTGGCGCCCGCTTTGATTCTGCCGCCGGAATTGAAACAGGACATTATGGTTGTATCCGAGCCGCTCCCGGACGAGGCGGAGCTTGCCAAGATCGTTTCCGACATCCTGCGGGACGCGGAGCTTGAGGAGAAAGTCCCCGAGGCGGACCGGCCGGTCATCGTTGACATCCTACGCGGGCTTTCCGCCTTTGCCGCAGAGCAAGTGATGTACTTGTCGCTTACTCCGGCCGGCGTGGACAAAGCCGGCTTGTGGGAACGTAAAAAGCAGATGATCGAACAAACTCCGGGCCTTTCCGTGTGGCAAGGCGCCGAGAGCTTTGATGACCTGGGCGGGCTGGAGAACTTGAAAGAGTTTTTACGCGCGGTCCTCACGTCGGGCAAAACACCAGTCCGGGCGATCGGCTTCATTGACGAAATCGAAAAGGGCTTAGCGGGATCGGCCGGGGACACGTCCGGAACGTCTCAAGATCAATTGCAGGTGTTTCTGAAAGTCATGCAGGATTTGAACGTACCCGGCATAATCCTTATCGGGCACGCGGGCACCGGGAAGAGTGCAATTGCAAAAGCCGCCGGCGGCGTTGCGGGCTGCCCCGTCATCTCAATTGATACGGGCGCGATGAAGGGTTCGCTTGTGGGCGAGTCAGAACAACGGATACGCGCGGCAATGGACGTTTTCAAAGCCGTTTCACAGGGCAAGGGGTTATTCATTGCCACTTGCAACAAGATCGCCAGCCTGCCGCCGGAACTCCGCCGGCGGTTCACCCTAGGCACGTTCTTTGTGGACCTGCCCACCAGGGAGGAGCAAGCCGGCATCTGGGACATCTGGCGGAAACGCTACGAGATGACCGGTGCCAAGCTTCCGCCCTGTGAGGGCTGGACTGGAGCCGAGATCCGCGCTTGCTGCGATGTCGCCTACCGCACCGGAAAAACGCTCCTGGAGGCTGCCTCGTTCGTCGTTCCGGTTATCAAATCGGCGCCCGATCAAGTTGAATCGTTGCGCAATCAAGCCACCGGCCGCTTTCTTAGTGCATCGGCGCCCGGGATCTATTCGAAACCAGAAAAACAAGCCGGCGCCTACGGCCGAAAACTGGAGCTTTGAACTATGCCGCAAGAACTCACTCTCACAAAGTCGGGTAAACATTTCGTGTGCGCGATCTGCGGCAACGATTTGTTCCGTGAAGTCACGTCCTCTGAAGTTGTGGACGATGTTGTCCACCGGGACACCCGGGAAACCGCAGAATGCTCTAAGTCAGAATTGTGCCTCGGTTACGAGTGTTGCGGTTGCACTGTCATGTTCGGCGATCCGGACAAGTTCATCAAAGGAAAGGAATAATTATGCCTTGCTGGACTGTCAGTAATTCAACCGTTGATCTTGGCAAGATGCAACTCGACTTGCTCCACGCGGCGCTTGCCGCAATGGGACTCAATCCCACCACATTGCCGAACGGCATTCGTTTTGCCGGCGGCTTCTATGACAAAGCCACGGGAAAAATGACTGGTACCCGGTTGCCGGACGTGAATGAAGTAAAGCAATCGTACGCGGCATCAGTCGTCAAATCAACCGCGCAGAAATATGGCTGGGCTTTGCGCGAAGTCTCAAAATACAAGTACGAAGTCATCCGGAGATAAAACCTATGCCCGATAAAATGACAATTGAAGTGATGCAAGATGGAACAATCAAGACCACCACGGACAAAGTGTCCGCCCCTAATCACAGTAATGCCGAATCCTTCCTATTGAACATCTCGCGCCTCTGTGGTGGCATCACCACCAGGACACGGAGAATCGGGGTGGGCGCAGCCCTGCACGAGCATGAGCACACGCATGACGGTCACACCCACAGTCACTAAAACCACAAACCACGAAAGGCAAAAATCAAATGAGTGTAAAAACAATCGATCTTAACCGCTTCAAAAATAGCACTGGTTTTTTTCCCACCTTTTCCTGCAAGTTTGGGAACTCCAGGAAAGCCAACATAGGCAAAGTCACCTTGAACTCATCCGGTGAACTCCAGGACACCCCGGCCGCCGAGGCAAAGGCAAAGGCGCGCATGGCGTTGAAAAAGCAATTGATCGTGTCCCCGGAGTACGAAGCGATCCGGAGCTTTCAAGCCGCAATTCGGTCCTGGGTGTACGAACAAACCGTCCCGAGCTTCTTCAAAGAGGGCTTTCAACTTTGCAAACTTGAAGCCGTTGAACCAATCGAAAAGAGAATGCGGAAAGCCGCCGGCGAGGAGCTTCCCGCCCTTGTCGAAAAGTTCATTGCCGCTTACCCCCGGCAAGTTGACGAAGCGCGCGCGGTCTTAGAACCGGTTGGACAATTCAACGCCCTGGACTATCCCAGCGCGCAAGAACTCCCGGGGATGTTTAGCATCACCTGGAACTGGTGCGCTTTCGTCATCCCCGAGGGCTTACCCCCGGAACTCCGAGCCGCCGAGGAAGGAAAGCTGAAAAAGCAATTCGAGGACGCGGGCGAGCAAATCACCCTGGCGCTCCGTGTCGCATTTCAAGAATTGATCGCGCACGCGGCCGAACGGTTGACCGAGGCGCCCGGCGAGAAAAAGAAAGTCATCCGGGATTCGATGCTGGGCAACGTGCAGGCGTTTCTTGACACGTTCGAGCAACGCAACCTAATGAACGACGTGGAGCTTGCGCAACTTGTCGCCCAGGCGCGACTCGTCATCCTGCCGCTTACTCCTCAGAAACTCCGCGACGTGGCGATGACCCGGGAGGGCACCCGCCAGAAGTTTGAAGCGATCAAGACCCAAATTGACGGGATGATAACCACGGCGCGCGGCCGCAAAATCGACTTGGCAGCCGAGCAAGACGAAGCAGCTTGACCCGACCAAAACCGGCCGGCTGGGGATTCGTGGCCCTGGCCGGCCAATCTTGAAACCTGAAACCCGTAACCCTAGAAATCGTCAGCGCAATTTTTATGAACTTCGACAGCTTAAAAACTCCGATCCCCGAATTCTCTCAAGTGATGCTCAACGAAATTGAGCAGCAGACGGTTGAGGACGTTAAAAAAGAAGTCGCGCCGCTTGTCTTTGTCCTGCGAGGCGGCGAGCCCACCGTTGTTTGCTTCGATGATTTCAACCTCGAAACCAAGCACGCTGTTGGCGCTCTGCTCCCGATCCTTGCCGATAGAAGCGATGCCGTCATTTTCCTCACCGAAGCGTGGATGTGCCGACTTGACCCGGAGAGAGACAAAGCGCAAGCGCAAGCCGTGACCGAGGGACAGGCTCCGCTCATTCCGCCGCGCCTGGACTTGAATCGAACGGAAGCCGTCATGGTCAACTTATACTTACCTGGCGGCCGGCGCCTTATCTGGACGGCACCCATCTCCATGAAGGACGGACAGAGGACCAGAGCCGACTTTGAGTTTATGGGAGACACAGCCGATCAAAATGCAAAAAACTTCTTCAAACCAATGAGATTCGAATGAACAACATCCCGGAACTACGAGCCTTTATCGACAAGACCATGTCCGGCGTCGTCGCCAAGACCGGGGACAAAATCACGTGCGCCAAGGGCTGCTGTTCGTGTTGTCGGGAGCCAGTTTTTGCCGACAGCGCAGAAGTACGGATGATTCTCGACAGCTTAACTTCAAAGCGAAAGGAAAAGCTCCTGGAAGAGTTGATGGAGTGGCACCGGCTCTTTCGCATCGAAGGGTTCGACACAGAGACGGCGCCCAGCGCATTCCGTTATCGTTCGCTCAATCTTTGGTGTCCGCTACTGGATAAGCAAACCGGAGAATGCACCGTGTACGAGAATCGCCCCAACGCCTGCCGTCTGCACATTGCGCGCGGACCGAAAGCGCATTGCGATGATGACGTGCTCCGCAGGAAACAGGAATTCTTGATGGTGCCCGAACTCCTCCTATACTGCGCGGAAGCGCAAATGTCGTCCCTCGACGACGGGGAAACCGTTCGCATGGATCACCTGTGCATTCTCTTGCTGGACGCTTTGACCGGAAACGACCATGCCACGCAAGCGCGAATGGAAATGACCAGGACCGGTGGAGAAGTGGAATTGAAATCAAACAAAGAAAACAGTTGACAAGCGCAATAGCGGCGCGCTACCGTCACAGTGATGAGTATGAAATACAGGCTCGATGAAAAGGGAAATCCGATCGCAGAGCCCGACCTGATTAAATGGGCGCAGTGGTTCGAGAAATCCGAACGCTCAGTAGCTCAAGAGCAAATCGGGGAATCCGGTATCTCAACAGTCTTTCTCGGACTGGATCACTCATTTTCGGAATGTGGAAGTCCGATCCTGTGGGAAACAATGGTCTTCGGTGGAAAGCTCGACCAGGAACAAGACCGTTGCGGTGGATCGCGCGAGCAGGCAGAAGCGATGCACGCACGCATGGTCGAAAGAGTGAGAAAGGCAAACCATGATTGAAACCCTCTCCATCAACATGCTCCTGGCCGCCGTGGTGGTTATGGCAATCTTCGGCATCCTCCGGTTCGTTTGGCCCGACAAAAATTGATATGAATCCAAACCTTGAAAAACCGTGCCGGAAGTTGATTCCGGTTCTCGCTCTTATCAATTTGGGGCTCTTGGTCTATTGGGGAATCCTGGCGTTTGCCGTCAAGTTCCTGCCGTATTGGGGACAAATTTCTGTTGTTGTCGCAGGAGGAGCTATTGCGATGTTGTTCGTGTTAAAATGGAGACTCACAAGCCCAAAACACCATGAAAAAAAGTAACCTCTTTCTCGCCCTGTTCCTGCTGCTGCTTCCCTTTGCCGCCTCTTCGCAACTGATTCTCCCTGGATCGGGAACAAATACGATCACGTTCCCGCCGGCTTCAACGAATTATTGTTTCATCCCGGACGGGGATTCTCAAATTTTCACGACGACTTGGTTGGATGCGAGCAACAACCCCGTCTGTGACTGGCAGGGGTACACGTGGATCGGGGGCTGGTACGAAGTGGTGAGCAACCTCACGTTCCTTGCCGGCCCGGTTCAAAACATGGGCAATGCCGCGACGTATAGTTCCTGGGCGATTCAATCCGTAAGCTCAACGAACCTTACTCAATGCCTACGCTCCTGGGAAAACGCCGCGTTTGAAACGCTCTACGTGACTGGCTACTTGTCCGGCTTTTATGACGGAAGCGGAAACCTTCATTTTCAAAATTATGCCCGGATCACGTTCGATGCCGGAGGCTTTCCGATCTCAACCAACTTCGGCGCCTACACGAACCTTCCCTGCGACAGCGCCGGCAACGTGCGATTCGCCGGGTACGTGGATTGCACCTTTGGCCCGTTCTTCAGTCCGGATCGAAGCGTTGCGTCAAAATTCTATCGCATGGTGCAGACTTGGGCTGCAACCACGAACGACAGCGCCAATGGAGCCTCAACTAACGATCTTTCAGGACTGACAAACAGCGTGGGAGGAACGGCGGACAGTGATGTGCCCAACCTACCGAGTTGCCTCTGGGAAATCATTGTCGTGCTCATGTTGCTGGTTGGAGTTTTTTACGTGGTGTTGAAGATCCTCGAAACGATCTGCAAGATTTTCCATAACACACCAGCCGATCCGGACCCGGACCCGCCGAAAAATGATCCGCCGAAGAAATAATGACAACTCAGCAACGCAAGGACAGGACCGATCTCGTCTTGAAAATGCTCGCAGAGGGCATGACAAAAACAAAGATTGGAGAAACATTGGGATTTTCCCGTCAATACGTCGGGCGCCTGGTGGAAAAGTTCCAGTGGCGTCTCACGGCAAAGCAACGCGCGTTAATGAAGAAGCACGGCAACCCGGCCGAGTTTGCCGTTTCCTGCTACAAAGCCGTACCTGGGATGGTTTCAATGGATATAGCCCGAGACACAATCGAAAATTACAACCGTGAATGGGAGGAGGCTGGGAAATGAGCCTTGAGCGAACAGAAGTGGAGGATCGACTTGCGGAATTACCAGCGCCGTTGCGCAAGCTTTACGATAACAACACCGTAGTCAATAACATCTGGAAGCTGTACGCGCATGGTGGAATCATTACGAGGGAAGAAGCCTTCCTTCAAATGATCGTTCTTCTGGGATCGGATTATGACAACTTGTTTAAGAAGCACGTCGAAGCCGTGAGAAACCTACCAATCGACTATCGGCAGAGTGAGGAGGCTGGGAAATGAAAGAGAAAGACCTGAAACCGTGTCCATGCTGCCGGAGCCGTTCTGTTGCCTTGGTTACCATGTACGCCGAGTTGCTAAACGGAACCTACCATGAAGGACCATGGGCGCAATGCCGAAAATGCGGGATTCAAGGGCCAGTCAAGGCGTGGCAGAATCGAAAGGTGAGGAAATGAAAGCTGAAACATTAGAACCGTTAAATCACAGTCCGTACATATCGACGGTAGAGTTGAAGCGTCTCCTTGCCGAACGCGAGCGGTTGCTGGAGGCGTGCAAATCTATCCGAGTCCTCTTGAATCCAGACGATGAGCAATCGTATCGGACTGACGATTCAGAAGGAGCGATGGACACCGCTTTCGCAAAATCTGAATCGGCCATCGCCTTTGCCGAGGCGGATGAAAGTGAAACATGAGCGACGAGAAAATTCAAAATGCGGTGATCGAAAGCGCGACAATCACCAGTGGCGACAGAGGCTTTCTGGATTGCTGGCTGCAACTGGATTATGGCGGATCTGGACAAGGCTTCGGGGGCTACGTTCTTTACGTCCCTAAATCCTGGGCTCACCACAAGCTTGAATCCGTAGCCGGTCACCACATCTTTCGCATATTGGAAATTGCCGGCGTGGATAGCTGGGACAGGCTCAAAGGGAAAACAGTTCGAGTCAGGGGGAACTCTGGTCACATATCCGCAATCGGTCACATCGTAAAAGACGACTGGTTTTGTCCCGAAGAAGATTACAAGGAAGTTGTAAAACGACTATGAGCGACCGCAGCAACACGGGCATCGCCACGCTGATTAAAACCCGCAGCGACGACGGTTTTTGGGAAGTGGCGAAAGGCATAAAGCCGAATCAAATTTACCTCGTTGACCTGGACACGATCCGGACCGATCAGTTTATGAACAAGCCCACCCGGAAAGAATTCTCCGCAGAGGTAATTGACGCCATTCAGGAGGATGGGGACTGGCACCATTTCCCGACTGAATTGCTTCGCATAGAGAAACCGAACGAGCCATGAGCGAAAAGGCAAACTGTTACGAATGCGTTTATCGCGGTGAAATTCCCGGGGATTGTCATTCCAGGTGCAATCACCCGGCAGTAACACAGGACAGCAATGAATTCGGAGAATTGACGGCCTTGATTGATTTGCTGCATGGAAAGAACGGTGGCGCAGCGAGCACTCTACACATCCAGGGTAATGCTCACGGGATCAGGCACGGCTGGTTTTGCTGGCCCGCCAATTTCGATCCAATCTGGCTGGACAACTGCGACGGATTTACAAGACCAAAAACACAACAATCAACCAAAACACCATGAGCAGCACATCACAAACACAAGCCGTTGCCCCTGCATCCCAAAACGTTCCCAAGAAGGACGCGGAAATCGAATACATCCCGGTAGGGAGCGAATCCTCAATCAAACTCTCCGTACACATCATTCGCAACTACATTGCCACTCCCACCAAGCAAGGCGATCTGCCCGATGACCGGGAGTGCATCCGGTTCCTTATGCTGTGCCGATCGCGTAGATTAAATCCGTTCGAGGGGGAATCCGAACTTATCGGCTACAGGAACAGCACCACCGGTGTTGTGGATTGGTCCCTCATCACGGCGCACGTTGCCTTTTTGAAACGCGCCAATCTCTCCCCGGACTTCGACGGAATGGACTCAGGGGCGATCGTCAGCGACACGGCAGGCGCGCTCATCGAACGTGAAGGCGATTTCCTGTATCCGGGCGATAAGCTCCTGGGAGGCTGGGCAATTGTGTTCAGCAAGAAATTGTCGCACCCCATGAAGCGCCGTGTCGCTCTGGAGACGTTCCGGAAGAACTACGGGCGTTGGCTGATTGATCCAGCCGGCATGATCGTGAAATGCGCCGAAGCGGATGCCCTTCGCTCCTCGTACCCCGCCATGCTGGGCGCGCTCTACACCGAAGTTGAGCAGTCACCGATCAGCATTGAATCAACAATCCGCGCGCCAGACTTCACGGGCGCGGCCCTTCCCGCACGCCAGCCGTCGAGGCTTGCTCTGAACAAAGCCGCAGTTGCCCCAAAATCAGACACAGCGAAGCCGGAGCCTGCCAGAACGACCCAGGCTCCTCCGGAGGGTGTCAAGACACCGGCCGCAGCCCAAACAGGGCAGGAACAAGCAGCGGTGGGGCAAGACAACGTGCCTGTGGGGGAGGGTGAACCGGAGCCAGCAGGCGAAGTCGGAGAGTTTGTCCCCCGGGAAGGCGTTTCGGTGGCGATCAACAATGTGCTCTTTCTCGCTCACCGGGATTCCGTTGCTGAGACGCAGGTGATTTCCTTCATGCAACAGACGTTCCTGTTAAACGCGCAGAAGGGGCAAAAGACCCTGGGCGATTGTTCCGAGAAAAAGCTCCTCGAATTTGCGAAGGGCTGGGACAAGTACCTGGAACAGATTCGGACGATGCCGACAGGGGAAGCGTAACTTTTATGCCCGTGCGGGGATGCTTGCACCCTGCCAAACCACTGACAGTCATCTCCGGCGCGGCCTGTCGCCGCACACGGGCAACCTTGAATATGAAAGAAGTCCCGCCAGAAAACCCAAAGGACGATAACACTCGGGCGTCGATGAAGAAGATCGGCGATTTGGTTGACAACGAACTCCCGCAGGGTTGGGGATTTATCGTTCTGTGTTATCCGTTCGGCCACGCTCCCGGACGAATGAACTATATCTCAAACGGGAAGCGGGAAGACACCTTGCAAGCGATGCGCGAATTCTTGGCGAAGGCGAACGGTGAAAACTTCGGAAAGCACGCATGATCGATCTTCCCCCAGGACGCTATTGTCCGAGTTGCAATAATTCGCTCACGGTAGTTGCCATGCCGGATGGAAGCGAGCCACACTTGCCAAAGCCGGGTGACATGACCGTGTGCGTTTACTGCGCGGAAGTCCTGGTGTACCTCGAAGATTGCCACACCCGACCGGCCAACCTGAATGATATGCTCAAAGCGGGGGATAAAGCCGTGCGTCAAATCGGCGCCATGCAGGAAGCGATTCGTCAAACAGCCGTATTTGGACAACGAAGATGAGCAATCGCAAAGCCTATAGGAAATCTTGCTTGGAGTGCGGTAAACCGTTTCAACCGTGGGACGCGACTGCACGATCAAAGTATTGCTCCCATAGATGCGTTGGTATTGGTACCATGAAGCGGCAGCCGAAGTATCACGGAATGTATCTTTCTCCTGAGCATACAGCCTGGACTCACATGATCCAACGATGCACAAATCCAAAGTGCAAAGCATACCGCCATTATGGAGGCCGAGGAATCACCGTGTGCAGGAGATGGAGGAGCTTCAAGAACTTTATCTCCGACATGAAAAAACGACCAACCGCGCTGCACACTCTTGAGCGAAACGACAACAACGGCGATTACACGCCAAAGAATTGCCGGTGGGCGACTAGGAAGGAGCAGTCGAATAATCGCAGATCAACAGTCAGAGTCTTTGTCGATGGGTTTAAGATTCCAATAGCAGAAGCCGCACGAAGGATTGGAATTAACTACGACACTTTGTATGCGCGACTCAGTAGAGGATGGAATGACGAAAAAGCAATTAAAACTACTCCTACGAAACAATTTAGAATGATCGCGTTTCAAGGGGAAACATTCAGTCTCAGAGGGTGGGCAAGAATCTTGGGTATCGGAGCCAATACACTCCGAAAAAGGTTGAAGAATAACTGGTCCCTTGCTCGTGCGCTTACCCCAACAAAATACAATACTAATGGAAGACCAATTTAGAGATCCTGAAAGACTAGATTTGCCGAGCGCCTCCTCGTTTAACATCACAACGATGTGCCCAGGAAGCCGTAATCTGATTATGTCTTTGCCGAGAGTTGAAGAAGAACCACCGGACGAAACTGCGGAGCGTGGGACTCGACTTCACAAAGCCTGGGAGACTGACGACCCATCAGAACTTGATGATGAGGACTCGGATATTTACAAAGCCGGATTGGATTACAAAGCGAAGGCTGTCGCTCAGTGGTGCGCCGATAATGGCATCACAGATTACCGTGAAGGTCCGAAAGAAACTCGTCTGTGGCTGCATGATTCGGAAACCATGAAACCACTGTCCAGTGGAATGATGGACTGGCATTTCATCGCTGCCAGGCATCTGCTGGTTGGGGATTTCAAAAGCCTTTATTGTCCAACCCTGACTCCCTCGCACCGTAATTTGCAGATCAGGAAGCTCGTGGTGCTCGCGTTCATGGAGTATGATGATGTTGAAATGGTAAGGGGCGTTCTTGTGAAACCAATTGCAAAATGGCAACGCATAGATGCTGTCGATTATTGTCAAAAGGACATCGAGTTTTCCAGACAGCAGATAATGCAAAGCCTTTGGGAGTCGTACCAACCTGATGCCCAGCGACGACCAGGAGCACATTGCAATTATTGTCCTGCGAAGGCTTTTTGTGCTGAGTGTTCATCCTACGCCCTTCTTCCCTCCGCGATGGTCGGCAACGCCCTGGGCATGGTTGAACGGCTTACCCCGGCTGATCTGGTGACGATCTGGGAACGATCAACGGTCATCGGGAAGATTTTAGACGCTGTAAAAACGAGGCTGAAAGGATTCTCCGATGAACAACTCGCCCTCCTCGGCATCGGCAGGACGCCCGGGCGCCGACTGGATCCGATCATCAAGACGAAGGAAGCAGTCGATTTCTTCCTGTCCGAAGGGATAAACCGGGAGGAACTTTGGAGTGCGTTGAAGCTTTCAAAGACAGAACTTCAAAAGGCCATCATGCGGGATCAAGGCTGGCCGGCGGACAAGACGCGCGGTTACCTCAAACAAATGCTGGTCCCCTTCATCGAAGAGAAACAGGCGTCGGCAGGGTTGGAGAAGGTATAAAAAAGACCGCCCAGGAGCAAACAAGTCCTGAGCGGCCCTTTAGCGGTGCCTGAGACGGCAGGGTCAAGACACGGTTACCACGAAGCTCTGCGTGACCGTTCCCACCCCATCGTTCACTGTGACAGTCACCGTGGAAGTTCCAACGGCAACCGGCGTGATGGTCAGGGAACCGGTCGCGGCCGGGCTCGTGTAAGTCACCGAAGGAGCAGCAATGACGCTTCCCCCATCGCTTGCGCTGGCAAGGACAGTGATCGTCGGACTCGGAGCGGTGCTGCTGATGCCGGCCAGGGGCACCGTGGCGGCTCCTGCGGCCAGGGGCGCCGAGAGTGCCGGAATGGCGGTCAGCGTCGGTGACGTTGCCGGAGCCCCGGTCGTGCCGGCGATCGCGGCCAGCAATGAGGCAGCGTTGGCCTGCATGGCCGCAGCGGCGGCGGTCAAGGCGGTCGTCAGAGGAACCAACTGCGCATCGGAAGCCGGAAGGCTGTTGATGTCGGCAATGGCTGCCAGGACGGCTGACGTTGAAGTTGCAACGGCGGTTTGAACTGCCGCAACAGCGGCTTGAAGATCGGTTAATACGCTCAATTGTAGCTCACTTTCTTTTTTTAGGTTGTGAATCGCTTCAAGGATCTCCCGAAGCAACTCGTTTTCTTTTCGTTCGGTTTTCGATCCCATTTCAATACGTAATAAACCCGTGTCCAGCCAATGACAACAGGAAATTGATGATGATGATGCAGCCCACCAGGATGAACAGGCCGTTCCAGATCGTCATGGCGATTGCGGGAGCCGCAAACTTGGTGATGACCCACCGCCCAACCGCCCATACGATCAGGACGCAGATCCCGACAATCAGGATCATAAACAGGCTGTGAATGAGGCCGGAACCGCTTCCAGCGACAACGAGAGCGTCTGCAAAGAGTGTATTCATGGGCTCAGTGTGTTCTGGGGATTTCGTTCTGACAATGGGGTATTACCCGACCTTGGCCGGCGTGGTCAAAGGCACCGAAGCCACTTTCAGGACAGGAGCGGCAGCGGTTGCGGTTGTAGCGGCTGCTGGGGCTGACGGTGCGCCCGGGGCGGCGGCAACCTGCAAAGCGTTGATTGCGTCGATGACCTGTTGCGCCGCCACCTTGGCATCCGGGTTTGAAATGTCGTTTGCCAGGATGTTGCCGACCTGCGAAACAACGCCGGCGTCGGCTTGATGCGCAGCCATGAAGTTTGTGAGAGCAGTTGCGTACGTGGCACCGTTCGGAAGGGCTTTGATGAATTCCAGGACCGTCTCCATTTCCTGAGACAAAGCATTTCCAGTCTGCCCGTTCTTATACGATCTCAGGTACCCGTAAAGACCAGCAAGGAGGGTGATGCCCAGCGTGACCAACCCGCCTCCACCGGGGACGATCAGGTTCGCAGCCGCCCCAATCGTTGAGGCCGCGCCGGTCGTAGTGCTGTTTGGCGTCATCGTGTAGGCGGGCACGACGTTGGTAACCAGGACAACCTGCGCGGTGGGAACCAAGACCTGATTGGTCACCAGCACAAGCTGACCCACCTGATTCGTTTGAAATTGGACGACGTTGTTCGTCAGGTTCACCACGTTCGTGTGCGTAATAACCTCAGTCACGTAGTTGGTGACGATGTTGAAAAACTTGCCTTCGGTCGCGGTCGGCGCACTCGGGTTTGTGCCGAACAGGGAGCAACTGGACAGGAGAAGGATCAGGGGCAGGACGGGTAGTAATCGTTTCATATTAAATGCCATTTAGCTTTTTCAAGGTCTTTCTGTCAACACATTCCAGAGGAAGCAAAACAAGAGATGCCAGCAGCCTTTCGGTTTTTGGCAAAGTCTGGTTGCGCTCGATGTCGGTGAGCATCCCGGACAACTTTTGCCTTTCCGTTGGGTTTATGTTGTCGTCCCTGAATTTATCTATCAGAAGATCCAGTTCCGGAGTGTGCGGGCTGTGCAAGAGAAATGCCGCCTTGCTACCCAACAGTTTTATGAGCGTGTCCTGGGTCGTTTGTAGGGCGGTCATCTGAATTTTGAGCAATGTCACGCCAGCCGCCAGGGCTACAATCCCCGCAAAGGCAGCCGCAAAAAGCCAGATCAAAGTGTACTCGTTCATTGATTCAACGGGTTCCAACCATGAATTGTCAGCCGATTTGTCGATCCCTGCAAACAGAAAAACACGGAGCCAGAACCCAGCATGACAGTCATGGTCCCGGAGCTTGGCTTGGCCTGCGCCACCGTCCACAGTGAACGAGGCTGGGAAAACACCGATGAAAGAAGAAGGGCACACGGCGGGTTTGTCGGCCACGTGACCGTGACGCGATCCGGGAGCCATTCCCCCCAGGCAACCTCGGAAGAGTAATCGGACTCAACGCCGATCACATTGAAAGCGGTCACGGCAAAATAATACTCGGAGCCAAAATCCAGAATCACGCCGCAGTTGGTTGCCATGCCCACCGTGAACATATTGGTGTAAACCCGGCTGGAAACTCCAAGGTACACGTTGTAGCCAATAACGTTTGTGTCCGGGCTGGGGTCCCAGGCAAGTCCAACCGGGTAAATGGAAGAGCCGTTCGTGTCCCCACCCCACGTTATCTGAGGCAGGACAACTACGGGATTGCTTGCAGCGAGAGGAAGTGGTGGGATGGCCTGGGACTGCGCCATGGGCTTGCCGGCAGTCTTTGCAACCGTGACTTGCTTTGGAGAAAGAACCGCAGCCGTCACCGAACAGCCGCGACTGGCAAAAAGAAAGGCGAGGACGATTGAAACTATAATCGCCGTGTCTCGAATGACCCGTTTTGTTTCACGGTCCATTTAAGGTTTCTGTTCGATGGGAACCGGGTCAGGCACAATCTCCGGCTTGTTCAACATGAACTCTTGGTAGGTCATACGAACGATGCTCGGGGGAACCGGGTCAGGCACAATCTCCGGCTTGTTCAACTCAGCTTCCATCTTTTGAATAAAGTACAGGGCACCCTTTGCGATTTGGATGCCGCCGGCCTTCACCGCCACGTCAAGCAGGTTGGCAAGCTGGTTGCACTCGGTTTGGGTCAGGACAAGATTGATCGTTCTTTCGTTCATGGGATTATTGATACCACGGAATGAACCCTGCGACACCATTTCTTTGACAGGCAATCCAGGCTACGGGAGTGATGCTG
>Ga0224558_1002957_pt1 | contig 14880 bp, 13 predicted proteins | sample 714S32024metaG_FD_180682 | JGI IMG/M metagenome (GOLD analysis project Ga0224558, IMG submission 180682) | Peat soil microbial communities from Stordalen Mire, Sweden - 717 S3 20-24 | ecosystem: Environmental > Terrestrial > Soil > Wetlands > Peat | place: Sweden: Norrbotten County, Stordalen... | reverse complement strand
GCCGACCACCTGCCGCGTATCGACGGTGGCGGCGGCAATCTCCACGTCCGCGGGTATTTGCGTAAGATCGGCCTCCGCGCCGGCCGCCGTCGCGTTGCCATACACCAGCAGGAACGGCGCCTCCCCGCGGGCGAGAAAGGTTACTTCGTTGGGTACCCACTCCACGTGCAAGCGCAGGGGGCGCTGCGGCAGACCACCACCGCGGATGATTCGAGCGCGCCAGTAGCGGTCGCGATCGATGCCGATCTCGATGGGCGCATTGCGTTGTTCGCCCTCCTGGGTTTTCAGGCGGTAAAATCCTGCTTTGGTGATGGTGCGCCAGGGATCGCTCGGCATTCGACGCGATGCCAATTCAATGGTGTTGACCGTGTTCGCTTCCGGCAGCGTCACGTTCAGGCGTGACACCGGCGGATGTGCACCCAGGTCGAATAAATCGGCATCCGCTTCCGTGGGGTTCGTGGTGCCCTCGACTTCGAGGCTGGCATGCACCGACTCGACGGGACTGTCGGCCGGTTCAGCCAACACCGACGTCAATTCGAATGACGGCGGTGGGCCCACCCAGGAGATGCGCCAGAACTTTGCTTTGGTGGGCGGCAGTCCGATTCGATTCTCGATCAACGCCTGGCCATTGGCGTGAAGATTGGCAGTGGGCGCGGCCGCGACGATGGTCTGCCATGTGCCTAGATCGTCGCTTACTTCAATCTTCACGCGGCCCGAATAATCGGAGGCCGTCTCAGGCCAATTGAGGCGCAGCGCCGCCACCGCGGCCGTCAGTGCGCGGCCATCGAGAATATACTGGTTGACGGTGGCGTTGACGGCGCCGCTCTGTGTCTGGAGATTGACCGCGGACCCCGGCGAGTCGATGGTCAGATGCACCCCGTCGATCACTACACGCGCACTGCCGTGAAGAGGGAAGATCGGCAAGGCCGTCGCGGCCGCGTCAGTTTGCGGGGGCGCTGCGCGCCGCAGCAGTGAATACGGCACCGACTCGCCCTGCGCGTTGAACAGCCGCACGTCGCCGAGATCGTCTCGGACCGTGCCTTGGTAGACGGCGAGGGGAAGCGGGAATCTGTACACCGCTGCTTCCTTCGTGGTCACCACCGGCAGACCAAAGGCAAAATCCTGCGGCGACAAGTCCGCTGCGTCACCAAGGATCGGGACTATCATGAGCCCGATCAGCCACCCGAAGATGCTTTTCATTGGAGCGCTTTGGCGGCCGGCGGCATGGGTGAACTCTATCACAGGGCTTTGCGCCGCAAGGTCGGCGGCTTTCGCCACTCGATACTCGCGGCGCCGGCCGTCGACAGTGGTAACGTGCGGAAAACTCGCGCAATAGGTGGGACGTGGCTTCAACGACTCCGACGTCGAGCGTGTCGCGACGACACTGCGCGACCGGCCTCCGTCAGGTGCGGTGTTCGCTTCCCGCCGTCCCATTGCAGGTCGCGTCGTTGAGCGTCGTGCAAACGCCGAAGGCGACGCACGCAAGGCTCTCGCCGCCGCACGCTGAGCGCGGGACCGCAATCAGCCTCGCAACCATGTATTTTGACCAATGCGAGCCGTCGGCCTTTGGAGACATCTTTATCAGCGGCCTCGGAACCTCAACACTGGGCCAACATCGAACGCGGTCGCGTCGCTCCTCGAGAGCTGCCACCTCGTTTGTAGCGCACAGGAGAAGCAATGAGTCATGTCATTGACAAACGGAGTACCCAGCGTCTGATTCTACGGGTGCTGAGCGTGCTCATGGGTTTGAGCCTGGTGCTGCGCAGCTCGGATCTGCAATCGGAATTTATCTCGATCTCGCGCACCCTATCGCGTCCGTTGCTGGCGCCAACGTGCCGAATTCCCGCAACGGATATCACGCCCGAAATCAACGTGCTCTCGCGGGATATCGGCAAGCGGTTTCACTTGCCGCAAAGCGCGGCGCAAAGCATCACGAGCGCCGCGTTTAGCGCCGCCCAGGTGCGCGGCATCGATCCGACGCTGGTGCTCGCCGTCGCTGCCGTGGAGTCCAAATTCAAGCCGCGCGCCGTCAATCCATCTACCGGTGCCAAAGGCTTGATGCAAGTGGTGGCCAAATGGCATCAAGATAAGGTGCTCGGTGTGGGAGGTGAGCCATCGCTGCTGCTGATCGCTCCCAACATCAATGTAGGCGCAGCCATTCTTGCCGAGTATGTGGATGCGGAAGGCGGCAATGTGACCGGCGCGCTCGGCCACTATTTGGGAGCTGCCGGCGCAGATAGCTACGTAAAACGGGTGCGTCTCGAGATGGCGCACTTGGCGAGAGTGCTCAAGGCGACCTGAGAGTTCAGATGAGGCGGACCGCCGCTAATACCGGCTGGCCGCGTTGAGATTCGCGATCGCTTCCTTATCCAGCTTCAGCTGCGCCCCTTTGATGAGATCGCTCAACTGCGCAACGCTGGTGGCACTCGCAATGGGTGCCGTCACGCTCGGCCGCGCGATCAACCACGCCAAGGCAACTTGGGCCGGTGTCGCGTTGAATCGGGCGGAGACTTGGTCCAGCGCCGCCAAGATGCGCAAGCCGCGCTCGTTGAGGCGATCAGCCATCCGGTCGCCGCGCGGACTTTTCTTGAAATCCTCTTTCGACCGATATTTGCCGGTGAGGAATCCGCTGGCGAGCGAGAAGTAGGTGATGACGCCGATGTCCTTCTCCAGGCACACCGCCTCGGCGTCCCTTTCGAAATCCGCACGGTCGTACAGGTTATAGTTGGGCTGCAGGCTTTCGTAGCGGGGCCAGTGGCGGCTGTCGCAGATGCGGAGCGCATCGCGCAGGCGTGCTCCGGAGTAATTGGACGCACCGATGGCGCGAACCTTGCCTTGTTCGATCAATCGATAATGCGCCTCCAGCGTTTCCTCGAGCGGTACCGTGGCGTCGTCGATATGCGATTGATAGAGATCGATGTAGCCGGTTTGCAAGCGCTTCAGGGACGCTTCCACAGCCTGCATGATGTAGCCTCTCGACAAGCCCTTCTGAGCGGGCCCCATTTCCATCCCGACCTTGGTCGCGATGATCATCCGTTCGCGTCCGCCGCGGGCCTTCAGCCACTTGCCGATGATGGTTTCGGACTCGCCGCCCTGATTGCCGGGTACCCAGCGCGAGTAAACGTCCGCGGTGTCGATGCCGTTGAATCCTGCCGCCACGAACGCGTCGAGCAGTTCGAATGACCGCCCCTCGTCCACCGTCCACCCGAACACGTTGCCGCCGAAGATCAGCGGGGCGATTTCCAACCCGGACTTTCCGAGCTTGCGTCTTTCCATGGGGCACCTCGTGCGGTAATCGCCCCGATAGTACGGTATCGTTAGCTCACGATGAAGCAAAATAAGAGGCATCGCGTTCTCGCCATCGACGTCGGCGGCAGCCACGTCAAAGTGCGCGTCTCGAACCGGCGGGACATGCGTCAATTCGTGTCGGGGCCCGATCTCACGCCGGCCCAGATGGTCGCCGGCGTTCACGAACTCACCGGCGATTGGAACTACACGGCGGTTTCGATCGGCTATCCGGGAGTCGTCATCCACGGCAAGATCGTGACCGAACCCCACAACCTCGGGCGCGGTTGGGTGGGCTTTGATTTTCGCGAGGCGTTCGGGCGCCCTACCCGCGTCATCAACGATGCTGCGATGCAGGCCATCGGCAGCTACGAAGGCGGACGCATGCTGTTCCTGGGACTTGGAACCGGGTTGGGCTCTGCGATGATCGTTGATGGGATCGTCGAATCGATGGAACTGGCCCATATGATCTACAAGAAAGGCAGGACCTACGAAGACTATGTCGGCGATCGCGGCCGCCGTCGTTTGGGTCCGAAGAAATGGCGGCGCGCCGTCGCGGACATCGTCGAGAAATTGCGCTCGGCCTTGGAGGCGGATTACGTGGTTCTCGGCGGCGGCAACGCGCGCAAGCTCAAGAAAATGCCGAAAGGCGCGCGTCTCGGCAACAACGACTTCGCGTTTGTCGGCGGATTCCGCATGTGGCGCGCGGGCGGAATATTTCTGCGCGGCGCAGCGCGGCGCGGCGCCGCGCAGAATTAACTCGAACCGCTGTTTCCTCCGCGGCCACCCGCGTGCTGGAGAGCACGATGGTCGGGATCACCGCTGCCCGCGGGCTGCCCTCGACCTCGAGACCCGCTGCGGTGCCGTCGCTGAGCTCGCGCCGCATCACCAGCGGCATGTAGAGCGTGACCGCCGTGTCGCCGATCTTGAAACGGCGGATTCAGATTTCGGCGCAGCGCCCGGATCAGGCGCTCAATAATGCATCGGCTCTTCGCCGCCCGATCGTCAGGCGGTCGGTGGCACGACACCGATGGTGGGAGGCTTGCCGTCGGCAGCGGCAGCGGCAGCGGCAGCGGCAGCAGTAGTAGTAGCAGTAGCGGCAGCGGTAGCAGCATCGGCGGCGTGCGTGTCGGCAGCGGCGTCGGCGCCCGGGCCGGCGTGGCCGGCGGGTTTGCGGTGATAGGGCAGCCATGCGTAGATTTCCGGCGACGTCTGCGGATACGCCAAGAATTCCTCGCGAGTGTCGGCCGTCTGACCCAGCCTGCGGCGGTACACGCGCCAGATCGTGAACAGCGTGAACGCGAGTGTCAGCGCGATGACATAGACGAAGAACGCTCGTGGTGTCGTCAGCTGAATGGCAAACGTGCCGGTGGTGGGTCCGATGGATGCGCCCAGCGCCCATACGAACAGCAGCGTCGACGACAGCCCGACGTAGTCGGCGATGACCGCGCGGTCGTTCGCGTGCGCCACGCCCACTGCATACAGGCTTTCGCCGAGACCGCCGAAAATCGCAAACAGGACGGCGAGCAAGAGGAATGGCGTCTGCCCGTCCACCATGACCAGCCCCGCCGCCACCGCGAGTATGCCGCAGCCCAAGCCGATCAAGGCATACCGCCGGTCCACCTTGTCGGAGAAATACCCGATAGGCCATTGCAGGAACAATCCGCCCAAGGAGACGCAGGCCATCAGCATGACGATGTGCCGCTGGTCGAGGCCGATGCGCTCGCCGAAAAGCGGTCCCACCGTGGTGAACGCCGTCAGGATCAAGCCGTTCAACAGACACGCGAGTACGCTGACCGGCGAGGTGCGCAGCGCCTTCAAGATCTCGAGTTTGACGCCATGCGGCAGGACGGGCGCGCGGACGTCGATGGCCACCATCGGCACGAGCGCTAGAGTGGTGGCGATGCCCGCGATGAACAGCAGCTCCGGACCGCGCACGTTGAGGTTCTGGCCGAACAGTTGGCCGGCGCCGAAGAACAAACCGTATACGAGCACGTAAATGGTGAGCACGCGGCCGCGTTGCTCGTTCGGTACCAGCGCGTTCAGCCAGCTCTCGACGATGATGGCGAGCCCGGCCGCGTTCAGGCCGATCAAAAATCGCAGCGGCACGATGGCCGGAACGCCATCCGCGAAGTGCAGTCCGAGTATGGCGACGGCCTTCATGCCGGCGAACGTGGCATAGGCCCGTTCCAGTCCGACCGGGGCGATGATTTTATAGGCGTACAGGCAACCCACCAAGAAGCCCAAGGCCTCGGCCGTCGCGAACAGACCGATCACACCGGGCGAATAGCCCATCGCCGAGAACCGCAGCGGGAGCAGCGATCCCAGTACGCCGGCGCCGATCATGATGAGCGCCGTGCTGACGAGCGGCGGCACCACGCGCCATGGGATGGTGGTCGCGCCGGTGCGCGCCACGGAAACTTGCGTGGGGGTCATGCGCTCGATTATAGAAGGTTTGCGCTGGGCAAGCCCGACGACCTGCGCGATGCCAAACACTCGTTCAGTCGCGATTCAATTCCGCGCGTTCTCTTGATAACAGAAACGCAGCAATTCGAGAGCCCGAAGCGCTGCGCCACGCCGGCAGGTACGGCCGCTGCCGTCACTTCTTGAAACGTGAAGCGAATGGATGATTGCCGATGGCGAGGAAGAACGGCATGGCGCCGAAGGCCTCGATCTGGTTGCGTTCGAAATCGATCCACGCCGCCGCCGGCGTGGTGGGCATCCGCGAGGCGCGAACAAAGCGATAACTGGACGAGGGAGAACGGTCAACCGGTCGTCCGCGGCCCGCGGTGCCCTGGAGACACCTTACCGATTCTTGCGCACGACACCAACATCACTTGGTTATATTGTGATGTTCTTCCGACATGACGACGCGGTGACATGACAATGCGGCGACAACTCGACGGCCGCAGCGGCGGTTCATCGATCTACGCCGCACCCTCCGCGCTGTAGCGCGCCAGCAATCCGGATCGCACCGCGTGCCGGTACACGCGCGAGTAGCAATAGGCGGCGACCAGCAGTTCCGCGGCGGCGATCGCCGCGCCTTGCGCCAATAACAACGCCGGGAACGCATGCCCGCGCAACAGGCTCCGCATGCCTTCGAAAACATACGCAGGCGGCAGCGCATGCGCCACCCATTGCATCCAATGCGGCAATACCGACAGCGGATAAAAGACCGCCGCGAAGGGCGACAGCAGCGCCGGCAGCGGCCACAACAGCCATTCGGACGCTGGTCCGAACCTGAGCACTATGGCGCTGCCCAAGATGCCGAGCGTAATGCCGAACACGAAGAGCACCATCAAGAACGCCGCCAACGGCGCGCCCAGCGAGAAGAATTGCAGATGGAATACGCCCGTGGCGAGCGCCAGCATGACGAGAAGACCGATAAAGCTGGTCATCATGCTGGTGATGACCAGCCCTGTGATGTATTCGGAGATCGAGAGCGGCGAGGCGAACAAGTTGAGAAAATTCCGTGACCAGACATCTTCGAGAAAGGCCGTGCTCACGCCCTGCATGATGCGCGTGCAGAAATCCCACAGCAGAACGCCGCCCAACAGGGTCGGCACGAAGTTGACGCCGCTGCCGCTGACCGAGTTGAGGTAGCGTGTGATGAATCCCCACAACACGATATCGATCGCCACCCAGGTCACCATGGGAAAAACGCGAACGGGACTGCCGCGAAGCAGATACACTTGCCGCAATACGATGCCGGCGACGGGACGCAGTTTCATGAGGATTCGCGGCCGGTCGAGCCGCGCTCGATGGGGCCGGTACCCGCGTGGCCATCAACCGGCGCGCGCTCGGCCAGGGGCTCGCGCGCCACGCGGATGAACAAATCCTCCAAGGTCGCCGAGCCATGCGCTTCGGGCAACGCCCGCGGGTCTCCCTCGAGCAGCGCCTTGCCATGCGACAGAAACAACACCCGGTGGCAAACGGCTTCCACCTCGTACATATTGTGCGAGGTCCACAGGATCCCGCAGCGTTCCTGCGTCGCCAGATTCCTGATCTTCTCGCGAATCAGCTGCGCCGCCGACGGATCGAGCGACGCGGTCGGTTCATCCAGCAGCAAGAGCTGCGGTTTGTTCAACAAGGCCTTCGCGAGCGCCGCCCGGGTCTGTTCGCCGGATGAAAGAAGTCCGCACTTGGTATTGCGCAAGTGCGCGAGATCGAACGCGTCGAGCATCTCATCGACGCGGCTGCGCAACGCGGTGATGTCGTACAGGAGCCCGAAGAACTTCAAATTCTCGGCAACCGTCAAATTGCCCGGCAACGCGGCATAGACGGCCGCGAAATTCGTGCGCGCCAGGGCCTGCGCGCGGTGTTTGGCCAGGTCGATTTCAGCGATTTGCACGCTGCCGGCGGTCGGTTCCAAGACACCCAATATCATGTTGATGGTGGTCGTCTTGCCCGCGCCGTTCGGTCCCAAGAGCCCCAGGATCTCGCCCGGCATCACCGTGAAGGAGAGGTCGTCGACCGCGATCATCGCCCCGTAGGTCTTGCGCAGCTTCACCACGCGCAGCGCCGATCCTGCTGTCGTCGAAATGTAATGTGGCGCCGAGCTCGGGAACGATGCGGTCATTGTTTGATTATGCAGCGCGGCGCAGTCCATTCCTACGGCTGCCGCATGTTAGATTAGCGCAACTTAGGGGTAAGGAGCAGCCATGACGAATATTCACTTGATCGGCGGCGAGAAGGGCGGCGTGGGCAAGTCTCTGGTCGCGCGGCTGGTTGCGCAGTACATGATCGACAACAACATTCCCTTCCTTGGATTCGACTCGGACCGGTCGCATGGCGCTTTGCTGCGATTTTATGCGGGCTATGCATCGCCGGTACTGATCGACAGCTACGAGAGCCTGGATGCCATCGTCGAGGCCGCCACGGAAAATTCCGAGCGCAGGGTTCTGGTCGACCTGGCGGCCCAGACGCAGGAGCGGTTGACGCAATGGATGGACGATTCGCAATTGCTGGAAGTCTCACCCGAACTCGGCCTGCACATCCGCTACTGGCACGTCATGGATGCCGGCAAGGATTCCGTGGATCTGCTCAAGCGCCTGCTGGATCGTCATGGCACCAAATTGAATTATGTGTTGGTCCTCAATGAAATACGCGGCGATGACTTTCGAATTCTGGATAAATCCGGCGAAAAGGAGCGCGCACTCAGCCTGGGCGCCAGCGTCGTGCAGTTGAAGCGCCTGCACGAGGTGTCGATGATCAAGATCGACGCGAGCAGCGCGAGCTTCTGGGCGGCGGCCAACAAAGGCGACGGCGATACCAGCGGTCTCGGCATCCTCGAGCGGCAGCGCGTCAAAGTCTGGCTGAGGAACGCCTTCTCCGAGATCGCAAAACTGGGCGTATAGGTCCGATAATTTCGTTTCCGTTTCCGCTCGGCGCTCTCAGACTGCCTGTCACGCGAGCGAAGATTTGTCGTCTTCGCCGCGCATCACACCAGTCAAGGAGCAGTCATGAACAGTTTCACAGTTACGGCCGTCGGAAATCTCGCCAAGGACCCCGAATTAGCGGTCAAAGGCGATACCACTTATACGCGCCTCTGTTTAGTGGGCAACGATTATGCAGGCAAGGACGAACTCGGGAATGTCCGGGAGATCGTCACGAGTCTGTGGTTCGTAGCGTTCGAGAGTCTCGGCGAGGCCATCGCCAAGAATGCGCGCAAGGGTGACCAACTCATCGTGCAAGCGCAAATCCGTTCCAACAACTGGACGGATAAAGAAGGCGAAAAGCAATACGACTACTCGTTCGTGGTGCAAAACTTTCGCTTTGGCGCACCGGGCAAGGCGAAACGGGAACAGTTAGCGGCGCGTCACGAGCGAGACGTAGGCGCTCTGGAAGCCGAAGTGTAGTTCCCGCTTTCCGATCCTCGCGGCCACGGAAAAGGAATTCCGCCATGCATCACCCCCGCACGCAGCGCTTTGTTGGGAAACCCATTGCCCTGACGTCATTGCTCATCGCGCTGGTAGTTTTCGTTCCTGATTTGGCGCTGGCTCAGGCATCGCCGTTCATGACCGGAGCGACCGCTCTACAGACCAACATTCTCGCGTGGTTGACACCCGTCGCGATCATTCTCGTGATGGTCTTGGGAGGTATGGCCATGGCCAACCGCATGTCGTGGGGGTGGTGCATCGGCGCAATTCTGGGCATCGCGATTGCCTTCGGCGCGCCCCAGATCGTCACTTGGGTCCGCGGCATGTTCGGCGTTTAAGGAGCCGTTATGAGCGAAACCACCGATGGATTGACGGCCGATCCTCTTTTCGTGGGTGCCACACGCCCTCCCATGCGATGGGGCGTCACCTATTCGGCGCTCCTCTTCAATATGGTGTTCACGATGGAGGCCTTTCTGCTGACGAAGAATCTCCTCACGCTGCTCCTGAGCGCCCCCATTCACGGGGTTTGCATGCTGCTGTGCGCGCGGGATGCCCGATTCTTCGATCTCATCCTGTTGTGTGCGCGCACTCGGCTGCCAGCGTTAGTCGGCAACTATCGTCTCTGGAAATCAAGCAGTTACTCCCCGCTGGCTCTTGATCTCCCCGACCAGCGCGGGCGTCGATGTGGGCGGCCCGAAGTCCGCGTCTCGATGCCGTGCCTGACGAGCGCCCCATGCGTGCCCTGAATCGCAGCAGCGCGCTGCGTCGCGAGATCATGGCGGCGGAGCGCGTGCCCTATGCGGCGCATGTGGCGCCGCACGTCGTGCGCACGACGCTGGGCGATTATCTTCAGACGTTTCGCTTGGGCGGCGGTTTCGAGACCAACGACGACAGCGAACTCAACAACTGGCACGAGCGGCTGAACGTGCTCTGGCGAAACATCGCCGGTCCCAACGTCGCTCTGTGGACCCATGTCGTCCGGCGTCGCGCGCCGGTCGGAAGTATCGGTGCCGCGTCGCCGGCGCCGCGGCGCGGGCATTACTTTGCCGATCGATTGCTGGTCCGCTACCAACAGCGCATCTTCGGCGCGACGTTGATGCAAAACGAAATCTACCTCAGCGTTCTGTATAGGCCGGCAGCCGGTCTGGCCACCGGCTTGGTCTCGCGCGTTCTGGCCAGAACCGAGCGCGACGGCACCCAACGGGAACTCGCCGAAGCACTCGACGCGTGTGAGAAATTGTCGCAGACCCTGCGCGCATCGCTGCAGCGGTATGAGCCGGAACTGCTGGGTTGTTATGAATATTCCAAGGCGTGGTACTCATCGTTGCTGGAGTATCTCGGATTGCTCATCAACGGCGAATGGCAGCGCATGCCGTTGCGGCGTGCGCCCTTGAGCCAGATGCTTGCGAGCACCCGCCTGCTTTTCGGATCGGAAACCATCGAGTATCGATCGCCCACGGAGACTCGGGTAGGCGCGATGCTCGGCATCAAGGAATATCCGACCCCGACCTCGGTGGGGATGTACGACCAACTGCTATCGGCACCGTTCTCCTTCGTGCTGACCCAGTCCTTCGCGTTCTTGACCAAGGCAACCAGCCAAGCGCTGCTGCAACGCCAATTCAACCGTATGGCCAACGCCGGCGACTTCGCGGTGTCGCAAGCGGCCGAGCTCAAGGACGCGCTCGACGCGCTGACCAGCAATGATTTCGTCATGGGCGACCACCACTTTGCTCTGCAAGTGTTGGCCGATATCGGTGAAGGTGCCGATACAACCCCAGCCGGCAGATTGAAGGTGCTCAACGACGGCGTCGCCTTGGCGCGTAGTCTGCTCGCCGATACGGGAATGCTTGTCGCACGGGAGGATCTGGCGCTGGAGGCGGCGTTCTGGGCGCAGCTACCGGGAAACTTCCCAGTCCGGCCCCGCAAGTCGCCGATCACATCGCGGAACCTCGCGGCCATGGCACCCTTCCATAACTACCCGATGGGTCGAGCCGCCGGCAACCACTGGGGCGATGCGTTGACCGTGTTGATCACCAGCGCCCGGTCCCCCTATTATTTTTCGCTGCACGCCAGTGATCCTGGTGACCCTGACGGCGGCAGCCGCAAAGACACCGGTCACACGCTCATTTGCGGACCGACGGGGTCCGGAAAAACGGTGCTCATCGGGTTTTTGATCTCGATGCTGGCTCGGCAGGACGTCACTCAAATCGTCTTCGACAAAGATCGTGGACTCGAAATATTGGTGCGTGCCTTGGGGGGCGAGTATCTGCCTCTCCGGAACGGCACACCGACCGGGTTCAATCCGCTGCAGCTTCCAGTGACGCCGGTCAACGTCGAGTTTCTCAAGACCTGGCTGCACGAACTGTGTGCGATGCAAGGCGGGAACGCGATGACCGCCGGGTCGGTTCGAGACCTGTCGGATCTCGATCAGGCCTTGCGCGGCACCTTGGCGCTCGATGCATCCGCACGCCGACTATCGCGGCTCGTGGAATTTCTCGACCCAACGGACCCAGAGGGCCTGCACGCGCGATTGTCCCGATGGTGTGAATCCGGCCGCGGCGAATATGCCTGGGTGTTCGACAATCCCGTGGACACGCTCGCCTCACGTCTGCCGGATCGCTCAGTCATCGGGTTCGATGTCACCGAGTTTCTCGATCACGCGCTGACGCGTGCGCCCATTACGTTGTATCTGTTTCATCTGGTACGGCAGCTCCTCGATGGGCGGAAGCTGGTGTGCTGGATGGACGAGTTCTGGAGGTTGCTTGCCGACCCGGCATTCGAGGCGTTTGCGAAGGACGGACCAAAAACCTGGCGTAAGTTGAATGGCGTCATGTGCTTGGCAACCCAGAGCGCCAGCGACGTACTTCAAAGTCCAATCAGCCGAACGCTCGTCGAACAAACCCCGACCAAGATTTTTTTCCCCAATGCCGATGCCAGTTTCCAGGAGTACACCGAGGGTTTCGGCCTCACGAGCCAGGAATTCCGGCTGCTGAAGGAACAACTCGAACCGGGCTCGCGGATGTTCCTGGTGAAACAGGCGCATCACAGCGTCGTCTGCCAGTTGGACCTGAAGGATTTCGACGGCGAATTGAAGGTGATCTCGGGCAGAGTCGCCGAGGTGACCCGTATGAGCGAACTCATCAGGGCGCGCGGTGCCGACCCCGCGGCATGGTTGCCGATATTCATGTCCCCGCAATGAAGGAGAAGTTCATGGTCACACGCATTTTCCGTTCCTTATTCGTTGTCGCATGCGCCACGGTGGCCGCGCTTCCGACCCACGCGCAGCTGGCGGTAATCGACATTCCCGCCATCGTGCAACTCATTCAAGAAGTTCAAACCATGGAGCAACAAGTGCAGACCGCCGAGCAGCAACTCGTGCAGGCCAAACAGGCGCTCGCGACCATGACGGGGGGGCGTGGAATGCAGCTCCTGCAGAGCGGGATCTTGCGCAATTATCTGCCGTCGAGCTGGTCGCAACTCGCGAGCGCCATGCAGGGCGGAGCCGCCGGCTTTCCGGGCCTGACCGCGGACGTCCGAACCGCCATCCTCGCGAACGCCATATTGACCCCGCAGCAATTGGCGATCCTATCGGCCGCCGACCAGAAACAGATCCTCGCCGGCCGGCAGTCGAGCGCCTTGCAGCAGGCCTTGTCGCAGGAGGCGCTGAGCAACGCGAGCGGCCGGTTTGCATCCATTCAAAGCCTCATCGACGCGATTCCGGCGGCCGTGGATCAAAAAGGCATCCTCGATCTGCAAGCGCGGATCAACGCCGAACTCGGCATGCTCCAGAACGAGCAGACGAAATTGCAAATCCTGCATCAAACGATGCAGGCGCTGGAGTCGGTCGACAGGCAACAACAGCGCGAGCAAATCATCGCCGGTCACGGAAATTTCGCGAGCCGATTTCAGCCCACGCCCGCGGCGCCATGACCACGACACTCGAGTAACGCGACATGGGCTTCTTCGCGACATTCTGGGCATGGCTCAACGGGCAACTGGCGACCTACATCGGCGACAACACCGCGCGCCTCGCCGGCGTGCTCGAGCCGGCCGTGGTAACCCTGGCAACCGTCTATGTCATGGTATGGGGCTACCTGCATCTGACCGGGAAAATCGATGAGCCTTTGGTCGCCGGCCTGAAGCGCATCATCGTCCTAGTCGTGGTCCTCGGCGTGGGTCTGCGCCTGTGGCTGTACAACACCCTCATCGTCGACACGTTCTACGACGCGCCGGCGCAACTGGCGGCGGCGGTGATCGGCGGCAGCGATCCGATCGGCACCATCGACGCGATTTGGGACCGCGGCGGAACGGTGGCCGGTAATCTTTGGGTGAAGGGCAGCATTTATCCGAGCGGTATCGGCTACTGTTTAGCGGGCGCGGTGGTTTGGACGCTGATCGGTCTGCTGTGCGTGTACGCGATGTTTCTGATCGCGTTGTCGAGTATTGCCCTAGCGGTGTTGCTGGCGCTGGGGCCGCTGTTCATCGCTGCCGTGTTCTTCGATGCAACGCGGCGCTTTTTTTCTGCCTGGATCGCGCAACTCGCCAACTACGGATTGGTCACGATATTGACCGTGATGATTGCTGCGCTTCTGCTGCAGGTGGTGCAGTCGTACGCCGCCCAGACCGCGGCACGGGGCGCCGCGATTCTCACGGTCGACGCGCTGAACATGGTGCTGATCGCCGTGCTCGTGTTTCTGCTCCTACGGCAAGTGATGCCGATTGCCTCGGGGCTCGCGGGCGGGCTTGCGCTCTCCACTTTCGGTCTCCTCAGCCGCAGCGCCGCTTCCGGGTTGCGCTTAGGAAGCGCTGCCGCCGTTCCCGCGGCGGCTCATGCCGCGCCGGGATTGGCGCAGACCGGACGTTATGTCTACGGGAAGGCGAGCGCGGGCATCGAGGCGCTCAGCCAAGGATGGCGAAAGCACCGCCGTTAGCTCGAATGATTACACCAAGGAGGGTGATCGATGCGACTGCTGTATTGTCTTCTGCTCGTACTGTCAGCTTGTACATCGCACGCCGTGCGCTGCGACGGCCGCTTGCAACCGATCAATCCCGCCGCTGCCGTTGCCGCCAACGCCGCGGCGAGGGCAGCCGCACCCGCGACTCGCGGCCCCGCCTCGCCGAGGAGCGCACCGTGACGTCGTCGCTGGTCCTCAGTGACTATTGCCGCGAGGCCGAGTCCTGGGATGCGGACCGCTCGGCGCGGTTTCGGCGTAGTGCGACGCTGGCTTGGTGGGTGGCGGCCGCCGGTTGGGTGAGTGCCGTCGCAAGCGCCGCAGCGCTTGCGGCGATGTTGCCGTTGAAGCAGGTCGAGCCCTTCGTCGTGCGGGTGGACAACAGCACCGGCGTCGTCGATGTGGTCCCGGTCTACACGGGCGGTACCTCGGCGGACGAAGCGGTCACACGCTATTTCCTTGCTCATTACCTGACCGTCTGTGAGCGTTTCAATTTCGCGACGGCGGAGAGCGATTACGAGGAATGCGGCGCGTTTCACTCTGCCCAGCGCAATCAGGCTTGGTATGCCCAGTGGACGGCAACCAATCCGGCATCTCCCCTCAATGTCTACAAAGACGGCAGCTCGGTGCGGGTGCAGGTCAAGTCGGTGAGCTTCTTTACGCGGGCGAGCGGCCTTAAGGATCTGGCGCAGGTGCGGTACCTGAAGGCGGTGCGGCAAGGCGGCGGGGTAGATGAGAAATTCACGCATTGGGTGGCCACGATT
>Ga0224558_1002956_pt1 | contig 14882 bp, 10 predicted proteins | sample 714S32024metaG_FD_180682 | JGI IMG/M metagenome (GOLD analysis project Ga0224558, IMG submission 180682) | Peat soil microbial communities from Stordalen Mire, Sweden - 717 S3 20-24 | ecosystem: Environmental > Terrestrial > Soil > Wetlands > Peat | place: Sweden: Norrbotten County, Stordalen... | reverse complement strand
TGAACTCGAGCGTGTATCGCGCCCGCGTCGCCTTCGTCATCTCCGTCTCCTTGCTCTATTTAATCACTCAGCAAGGGATACGTTTTGCGCGGGCAAGGTCACTCACCCTTGTGATTTCACTCACTGACAGCTTGAGTTCAGCGTGTTCTAGTGTTGCTCTATTGTTAGCAATGCCCTAGTTTGGACGTTGAGTGTTTAGAGGTGCGCTATGAAAGTTCATGAGGTAATGACCAAGAACCCAGCATTTTGCTGCCCATCCAGTTCTGTCGTGAGAGCTGCCACGACTATGCAAGAGTTAAATATTGGAGTCTTGCCGGTGGTCCTGGATCCGACTCATCCACGGCTGGTCGGGATGGTAACCGATCGCGACCTTTGTCTGCATGTTGTGGCCGGTGGCAAAGATTCGGCGGATATCTGGATCAGCGAGTGCATGACCACGGATCCCATTTGCTGCGCTGTAGGAGATGACGTTCGCTACGCACTGGAACTGATGGAAGAGCATCAGGTCCGGCGCCTGCCGGTGGTGAATGCGAAACATGAAGTCGCGGGTATTTTGTCACTCGGCGACCTGGTCGGCAAAGGGAGCATCACTAGCGTTGAGATTGCCGAAGCGCTCCGGACGATCCGCGAGCCCGTCCGCAAACCCGCCGGCGAGACTGCCGAGCCGATGGAAATGATTACTGCTGCCTGACGGGATGGGGACCAGGGCGTCGATTCCAGTGCGGTTAGTGCGCCCCGCCTTGGGTGCGGCATTTCGCGTGCGATGAAATAGGTTCTAGTCTCCCAGCACTGCTGCGCTTCTGCGTCTCAGTCACAAACGCCTTGTCCTCCTGTCCTCCAGCGAATTTGGGATGGGTAGGAGCGCCGATGTCCTTAGCTAGATTTTCTTGCGTGTTACCTTCCCTAGCGCGGCCCAGCTCAACAAAGTAGCCTGATCAGCCGCTCGGCTTTGCTCATATTCCTCCTTGCGAACGGGTGCTAGTCATCATCGGGGTCGGTGGGCGGACTCTTGTCGTTGATGAAGTGGGCAGCGTCGAGGGCTGCGGGGATTTTCTGGAAGGTGATGGGCGTCTGGGTTAGGTTAAAACAATCGGAAAGGTCGTCAGCCCGAGCGTCGGCGTATCCGAGCGAGGACAAATTGAAAGTGGTCTCGATGAATTTGAGGATGCTGCCGAAGTCGTGGGTGGTGTGAGAAGTGTAAGCGGCCCTGGCGTAGGGGGAAACCACGATCAGGGGAACGCGGAAGCCGTAGACATAGCCCGATCCCCAGCTGACGCCGTCGTTGATGACGGTGGGGGCGACGTGATCGTACCAGCCTCCCCAATCGTCCCAGGTAATGATGATGGCGGTGTTTGCCCAGTACGGGCTATTGCCAATTTCGTTGACAATGGCGGCCACCCAGGAGGGTCCACTGCCATTGTTGCTCGCGGCATGATCGGAGTGGGCGCCATCGGGGATGATCCAGCTCACTTGCGCAAGTTGGCCGTTGGTAATGTCCTGCAACACTTGCCATTCCGGAATGATCACATTGTTGGTCCAATCCGCGCCGGTGCAGGTGAGCGTGCCGTTGATGGTCTGCTGCTGGCAGATGTGGTCAATGGCGTCGGGCGCGGTCCAGATGGAACCGGCGGAGGGGGCATAGTAGCGCCAGGAGATGGCCGCGGCGTCAAGCAGATCGGTGAGGGTTGCGTGTTCGAAACAGGGGTACTGCGATGAGGACTCATTGCCCGACGGGTTGATTAGCGCCACCGTTGTCCCGGCCGTGGCGATGCAGCCCGCGATGCTTCCCCCGCTCATATTCTCCGCCGCGAAAAGGTCGCTGGTAGCAGTAGGGGCCGAAGTACCGGAAAGAATGAACTGGTGAGCCGGGAAGCTCGGTCCCTCGTTGGTCTGAAACATGCGGTCGCCGAAAGTGTATTGCTCGGCCAGAGCGAAGTAGGGCTGGACATCGGATGGCTTGACGTACATGAATTGCGGGTTGGGATGCGCATTTGGAGGGCAATTGGCGGCTGGAGAGCACGGGATCAGGTTGGCCCCGTTCATTAGGCCGCCGTTATACATGGAAACGAAGGCGGAATGGGCGTGGCTGAGGTCGTAATTTTGAGGGTTGGAGCCGGCCGTGCCCAGGTCGATGGGGCTGAGCGTAATGGTCTGGTTAAGCGAGTTTACGCCGCTTTGAGCAATGTCCGCGCTGCGCGGCGGATTGTATAGCGCCGGATCCTGGAAAAGATTATCCGGGGTGCGGTTCTCCTGAAAGATGACCACAACGTGCTGGATCACGGCCGCCGTTGTTAGTTTCAGGGCCTGAGGACCGTCGCTGGGGGCCGAACTCTTGGCATCGCTTCCGGTGACGGTAATGGTGTAGCTGCCGCCGGGTGTGCTGCTCGAAGTGGAAACCGTCAGCGTGGAAGTGCCCGGAGCGGTGCTCGTGATCGTTATCGGAGACGCACTGAAGGAACAAGTGGGAGCCGGGGTGCCACCGGTGATGCTGCTGCACGAAAGGCTGACGCTGCCGGTATATCCATTTGCCGGAGTCACGGTGATGGTGGAAGTGGACGCGCTTCCTGCGGTGACTGAAGCTGGGTTCAACGCTGTGGCAGTGAGCGCATAGCTGGACGCTGGGCCTGCCGGCGAGCTACTGCCGCAAGCGCTGAGGTTGAGCAGAAGCGCGCTCAGGCCGAGAACTGCGCTGGAGACAAACAAGAGACGACCGGGACGCATAGGAGGAGCTCCTTGCCACTGCCGTATTGTGTTCTGCCGAATAGTAACCCGGTTGGCGACGTTTCGACTCGCGGAAAAGGCATTTTTCATGGGTCTGCACGCGACAAATCAGATAGTCAGGCATCGGGCTCCTTTGCGGAGATCGGCAGCGAAGACCGCGTCGTATTGTCAGGGATCTTAGGGAACTGCCGATGGCGGCGAATCCGGCGACAATCATCAGCAGGATGATCGATTTTTATGGTTACACCTTCAGAGTTAGCGCTCTCTTCCGCGTCTCTGCCACAAAGCCTTCGTCCTTCAACGACTCGAGGTTGATCTCGACGTTCGCGAGCGCACCTTCGAGGGCGGCTTTTGCCAGGGCGATTGCGGTCGTCAGATCGGATTTCATGTTTGGGTTGGTAATCGGCTTCAGATTGGTAGCAATCTGCGCCACCTCGACTACGTTTTCGGCAACGCCTAAAGGCACGCTGGTCGCCTGTTTGAGCGCGGCGGCGATCGCGGCGGCGCCGTCGTTAGTATTAGCAGTGGCATCAGCGTTGCCATCTGACGACTTGGCCGACTTGTAGGCCTTCATGACGACGTTGTAGGACTCGGCGTCGGCGTCGATCGCTGACTTGAGTTGCTCGCGAAGCTGGCTGAGCCTCGCGATCGCTTCGCTGAGCTGGCTTTCGTACTGCAGATAAGCCTTCTTGCCGCGCGACATCGACGCGACCATGCTTGCGAGTCCGGCGGCCATGGCGCCGCTGGCGGCGGCGGCACTGCCTCCTCCGGGAGTTGCGGTGGGAGCGGCCAGTTGTTCGATGAAGGGCTCGACTCCGGCGCGCAGGCCGCCGACAGCTATCTTGCCGCTCATCACCGCGGCAAGGCGATTTTCGAGGATGAGCGAGGAATCGAAGTTTTCGACTTGCAGAAACCATTCTGCGGCCTGTTCTAAGGCACGCTTCGGAATCAGGCCGACGATCTCGCTTGAAACCGGTATGACGCCGTAACGCAGGGCTTCGCGTCTCACGAATTCGAAGACGCGGTGGATGGGGGTCTGCTCGAAGTCGGTCAGGTTCATCGAGACCTGGGCTAGGCCGCGCACCAGGAATCCGGCACCCTTTACGAAGCGCAGGCCGCCGCCCGAAAAGCGCACGGCTTTCGCGATTTTCCTGGCGATCTCGACGTCGGGCGTATTCAGGAAGACGTTGTAGGCAATGAGAAACTTGCGCGCACCTACGACCGTGGCGCCGGCAGTGGGATGCACGCGGGGCTCGCCGAAGTCAGGCTTGCGCGCGGGATTGGTCTCTATTTCGGCACGGATGCCTTCGAACTGACCGCGGCGAATATTTTCGAGGTTCTGCCGTTCGGGCGTGGCGGCGGCGGCTTCGTAAAGATAGACCGGGATCTGGAAGCGTTTCGCGATCTCGGCTCCGACGTGGCGTGCCATGGCAACGCAGTCTTCGATGGTGACGCCGTCGATCGGAATAAAGGGCACGACATCCGCTGCTCCCATGCGCGGGTGCGCACCCTGATGTTTGGTGAGATCGATCAACTCGGCGGCCTTCCCTACCCCGCGAATGGCGGCTTCCTGAATGGCTTCACGCTCGCCGACCAGGGTGATGACCGAGCGGTTATGGTCGGAATCCATCTCGCGGTCGAGGAGATAGACGCCGGGGATCTTCATGGCTGCGACAATGGCGTCGACTTTGGCCGGATCGCGGCCTTCCGAAAAATTAGGAACGCATTCGACAAGAGTGCTGGGCATGGCGAGAAGGATAACGGGCGGTGGTTAGGTGAGGCAACTGGGCGGGATTTGACAGGGCTCTGCTGCAAGAGGCAAACTGCGAAACTATGCTCTGAACTATACTGCGAAACTATGCTCCGAACTATGGGGTGCACGTCTCGAGCGGAACTTCGAGCGGTGCTAGAATTCGGGTTCGCGGTTGCAGCAGCCAGAATTTCAACAGCAGGAGCGCACCATGCCGAAATATGTCATCGAGCGCGAGATTCCCAACGCCGGCAAATTGACCCAGCAGGAACTCAAGGCCATCTCGCAGAAGTCCTGCGGCGTTCTCCAGAAGCTTGGTCCACAGGTCCAGTGGCTTGAAAGTTTCGTCACCGACGACAAGATCTACTGCGTCTACATCGCGCCGAATGAAGAGATGGTCCGAGAACACGCCCGCCAGGGAGGTTTCCCGGCAAATCGAATTTCCGCAATCCGGTCGGTCATCAGTCCAACTACCGCGGAAGGTTGAACTCTGTTCACTGTGTCCAATTCACGCAGGACGACGATCGGCGTTTTTGACTCAGGCGTAGGGGGCCTCACCGTCCTGCGCGCGCTGCTCGACCGCATCCCCGACGCCGACTATCTCTACTTCGGCGACACGGCGCGCCTTCCTTATGGATCGAAGTCAGCGGCAACAGTGGCGCACTACGCGGTCGGGGCGGTGCGCTATTTGCAGGATCAGGGAGCGGAACTGCTGGTGATCGCCTGCAACACGGCGACCGCGCTGGCCCTGAACGAGATCAAAGCCGCGGCGGGCGTGGAAGTGATCGGCGTGGTCGAACCGGGAGCGGAAGCAGCGGCGGCGGCCACTCGTAAGCGGAAGGTGGTCGTCATCGGCACGGAGGCGACCATGAGCAGCCACGCGTACCGGCGCGCGCTTGAAGCCAGAAAAGTCGCGGTGCGGGAAAAGGCTTGTCCTCTGTTGGTGCCGCTGGTCGAAGAGGGGTGGGTGGAACATACGGTAACCGAGCAGGTGGCAAAGATTTACTTGTCGGAAGCTTTTTCGGGCGACGCACGAGATGCCGACGTGCTGGTACTCGGCTGCACCCACTACCCGCTGATCAAGCCACTGCTGCGGCGAGTGGCGCCGGAGCACGTCGCGATCGTGGACTCAGCCGAGTCGACGGCGCGGGAGGTGGCGCGTCAACTGCAGATCGAAGCGCTGCCGTCTTCAGCTCAGACGTCTTCGGCTCAAACGTCTTCAGTTCAAACGTCTTCAGTTCAAACGTCTTCAGTTCACACAAGGAGCGAGCGGAGAGGCGTTCCCGAGCTAAAGTTCTTTGCGACGGATTCGGCGGAGAAATTCAGGATGATGGGAACGCGGTTCCTCGGGCTTCCGGTCGAAGACGTGGTGCATGTGGATTTGAAGGAGTAGGCGCGGAAGCCGTGCTGCGCACGGCTTGGACGGGGCAGAGCCCCATCCCCACAAATCAGTTCTGTCCCCACACTCAATCAAAAAACGGCCGCTTGCGCGGCCGCTTCCTGGGCTCCTAAACTTTTTCGGGCTCAGTACAAATGGAAATTTACTTCGACGTTAATCTGCACAGCGACCGGCTTGCCATCTTTATAAGCCGGTTCGAAGATCCAGGTTTTTACAGCTTCGATGGCCTTTTCATCCAGACCCAATCCTAAAGTGCGAGCCACCCGGATATCGCGCGGCTTACCATCGGGACCAACCACCAGCCACAATACGACTGTACCCATGTGCTTAACTTTGCGGGCTTCTTCGGAATACTCAGGGTCCGGTGCATAAATCTGTTTCGGAGCGGAAACACCACCGCCAACGTGGAATGCTCCACCACCGGTGCCGCCGCCGTGACCAGGGCCGAACCCGGGACCTTGGCCCGAACCGACGCCACCACCGCTACCGGAGCCAATGCCACCGCCAGAGCCGGTTCCATTCGAAGGCACAGACGGCAGACGGGAAAGCGGATCGCCCAGATCGGGCATGTTGGGCTGCTGCAGGTGAATATCGGGCGGAACCACAATCGTCGGGGCGACTGGCAGTTTGGGATCCAGGTTGCGCACGACTGCCATTGGAGGAGTGATCTGCTGCATGGACTGTTTGGGCAAACGGCCTTCCGATGCCTGCAGCTTGTCACGATCACCACCACCGCCTCCGCCGCCGCTCACGCTCTTCGAAGGCGGCAGAACGGGAAGATCATCGGGCGCGATCAACAAGACGGTTTCTTTCGGCTTGGCGACTTCGACGATCTTCCGTCCCAGTAAGGTGGCGGCGATGATGAGGGCCACTGCCAGCAGGTGGATGACCGTTGAACCAAACGCTCCGCGTTTCTTGTAGTTGTAGAAGCCCCAGATGTCGCGCACCGGGACGGGCTTCGAGGTCAGGACCAGCGGCGGGAGTTTTTTGGGGAAGAAGAAGTCGTCAATATTGCGGAACAGGGATTTCCACAGAGGCTCGTCCAGAGTCTGATTCGTTAGCAGAAGATGCAGCTCCGGCTCTGGCCCCATCGGATTCTGCGGTGTTTCGAATTCCGGCATATTTTCCCGAGCAGTAACCCCAAGTTCACGTGGGGAAGTCGCTCATTTAGATGCACGACCGTTCCCCCAAGATCGCTGCAAAATGGGCGAACCTTGCCGCCCCACTATTTCCCAGTCGGTTAGATGCGCGCAGGTTTCGATCTGGTGAAAATTGTACACGCTTTTCCCTGACCGGAAATAGTACTTTTTGAATTCGTTCCCAAGGGAGGCATCCCCCCTTGGACGTGTCCTTTTCGCACTCCCTATATAATGAAAAGATTCAATCAGTTGGGAGAACGTTGCCAGTGCCGATGGATCTGAAATCTACCATCAATTTGCCCAAAACCGGCTTCCCCATGAAGGCGGGGCTACCCCAGAATGAGCCCAAAATACTGTCTCGATGGGAGGAGGAACGGATCTACGACCGCATCCGGGAAGTGCGTAAGGGCGCGCCAACCTATGTTCTGCACGACGGACCCCCGTACGCCAACGGGCCCATCCATCTGGGGACGGCGATGAATAAATGCCTGAAGGATTTCATCGTGAAGTCGAAGAACATGGCCGGCTTCGATTCGCCGTATGTTCCGGGATGGGACTGCCACGGGCTGCCCATCGAAATCAAAGTGGACCAGATGCTGGGCGGCAAGAAACTGCAGATGGCTGCGGTCGATGTGCGCACCGAATGCCGGAAGTACGCGGAAAAGTTTCTCGACCTGCAGCGCTCGCAGTTCAAGCGCATCGGCGTATTCGGCCGGTTTGACCGGCCCTACTCCACGATGACGCCGCAATACGAAGCGGCGGTACTCGACATTCTTTATCGCTTCCTGGAAAACGACTTCGTCTACAAGGGATTGCGTTCGGTGTACTGGTGCGTCTTCGACGAGACGGCATTGGCGGAAGCCGAAGTCGAGTACGAGAACCACACGAGCCCGACGGTATGGGTGAAATATCCGTTCGCCGGCGACCCGTCGTCACTCGACGCGGCGCTCAAGGGCAAGAAAGTTTCCACCATCATCTGGACCACGACTCCCTGGACGCTGCCGGCATCGATGGCGGTGGCGTTTCATCCGGACGAAGAATACGTGGCACTCGAAGCCGGCGGCGACGTGTTTATCGTAGGCGCGCGGCTCGCGCCTGTGGTGCAAGAGAAAACTGGACTGCAATTGGCGCGCGAGATCGCCCGCTTCCCCGGTCGCAAGCTGGAATATGCCGAGTTCCGGCACCCGTTTCTGGATCGGAAGGTCGTCGGTGTGCTGGCGGATTACGTCACCATGGACCAAGGCACGGGCGTGGTGCATACCGCTCCCGCACACGGCGCCGAAGATTTCATCACCGGCCAGAAATACAAGATCGATCCAACCTGCAACGTGGACAAGGCAGGCATCATGCGCCACGGCCTTCCGGAGTACGAGGGCAAGCGGGTTTTCGATGCTAATGATCCGATCGTTGAACTAATGAAGAAGCGCGGCGTGCTGATGCATACCGAAAACATGGAGCATTCGTATCCGCATTGCTGGCGGTGTCACAACCCGGTGATCTTCCGTGCGACGGAGCAGTGGTTCATCGGCATGGATACGCCGATGAAGGGCGGGGCAAACGGTGAAACCATGCGCAGCCGCACGCTGGCAGAGATCGCCAAGGTGAAGTGGGACCCGGCCTGGGGCGAAGACCGCATCGCCAATATGATCGCGACGCGCCCGGACTGGTGCATTTCGCGGCAGCGGGTGTGGGGTGTCCCGATCGCGGTGTTTCTGTGCGACAACTGCGGCAAACCGGTGAAGGATCCGCACCTCAACCGGAAGGTGGTGCAGTTTGTTGCGCAGCATGGCGCCGATGCCTGGTACACACCCGAGGCCGACGCGATTCTTTCTTCGGGCCACAAGTGTGCCCACTGCGGCGGCACCAAGTTCAAAAAAGAGACTGACATTCTCGACGTCTGGTTCGAGTCGGGATCGAGCCACGCCGCCGTGCTCGGCCATGAGCCGAACCTGCCCTGGCCCGCCGATCTTTATCTCGAAGGCGGCGACCAGCACCGCGGATGGTTTCATTCTTCCCTGCTCTGCGCCATCGGCTACGAAGGCAGCGCTCCCTATCGCATGGTGGCAACCAGCGGATGGACGCTGGACGAACAGGGGCGCGCCATGTCGAAGTCGCTGGGCAACACGGTGGATCCGGTCGAGATCGCGGATACGCTGGGTGGCGAAATCGTGCGCATGTGGGTAGCCTCGGTCGACTTCCGCGAAGATGTCGCGTGCTCGCCGCAGATCATGCAGCGGGTCGCGGGAATCTATCGCGACATTCGCAACACGTTTCGCTTTATCCTCGGAAACCTCGATGGATTCGATCCCATGAGGGATGCGGTCGCGTTCGACGAGTTGCAGCCGCTCGATCGATACATGCTGCGGCAGGCGGTGGAAGTGTCGGCGGACGTGCAGCGCTCGTATGAAGAGTTCGCCTTCCACAAGATCTATCACCGCATCAATAATTTCTGCGGCGTGGAACTGAGCGCGTTTTACTTCGACGTGCTGAAGGACCGGCTCTACACTTCGGCGCGCAAATCGGTGTCGCGCCGGGCGGCGCAAACTGCGATCTGGCGCATCGGCGAAGCGCTGGTGCGGTTGCTGGCGCCGATCATGAGCTTTACTTGCGAAGAAGTCTGGCAGTACTTGCCGCACGTCGAGGGGAGGCTGGAGAGCGTGCATCTGACGACCTTCCCGGAGGCAGCAGACTTGCTGGGCGCGAACGAAGTTACGATCGCCCCCGATCCTAAGCAAGCTGAAGACTGGAAGATGGTCCGGGCCGTGCGCGAAACGGTGTTGAAAGCGCTGGAAGAGGCGCGCAACGAGAAACTGATCGGAGGCAATCTGCAGGCGCAGGTCACACTGACCGCGCTTGATCCGGTGTTCTCCGCGCTGGAGCGCTTCAAGAGCGAGTTGCGCTACTTCTTTATCGTCTCCGGCGTGGAAGTAAAAAAAGGCGGGAATGGAGACGCGCCGGTGGTGGTGCAGGTAAGCAAAGCTCCGGGGCAGAAGTGCGAACGCTGTTGGAATTTCTCGACACGCGTGGGTGACGACAAGAACTATCCCACTGTGTGCGAGCGTTGCAGCGCCGTGCTCCGAGAAATTGGCGGGGCGTGACCGCGGCTTCCGCAAACGCGATAAGCTATAGACTGAGAAGATAAGTGGGGAAGCCTTTCCGGGTCATGCGCAAATATCATTTCCTGATCGCGTTGTTCGTCGTCGCGCTCGATCGCGTCACCAAGTGGACGATCGCACACCGGCTTTCCTTGCATGACAGCATCCCGGTCATTCCCGGATTTTTTCGCATCATCCACGCCGAGAACCCGGGCGCTGCGTTTGGTATTTTTGCGGATTCTCCCTCGGGATGGAAAGTCGGCCTGCTGATTTTGTTTTCTGTGATTGCGCTGCTGATCGTCTCCGCGCTGCTCTGGAAAAACAGCCACACCATGACCTCGACTGGAATCGGACTATCCTTGATTCTGGGAGGCGCGATCGGCAATTTGTGGGACCGCCTCATCAGCCGGCACGTGGTCGATTTTCTGCTCTTCTATGTAGGCCCGCATCAGTGGCCGGCCTTCAATGTGGCCGACAGCGCCATTGTGGTGGGAGCGGGGCTGCTGGTGTTTGAGATCGTGTCTACGAAGTCGCCCAGCCAACAGTCGGCGTAGCAACCCACTGATTCGCAAAGAACGCGAATGGGTGGGGCGCCCAGCCCGCTTTGGACAGCCGAGACCATAGTCATCCTCGACGTTCTCCTCGACATCAGGCCAACAGCAGGTCCTTCGCTTCGCTCAGGATGACAAATTTATGTTTCAGTTATGGACGAACAGTGTGTTGGCAACTCGCTATGGCGTCCCGTAGAGCTGGCGATACACATTGGCATTGCGCAGGATGGCTTGCACGTATTCGCGGGTTTCGGTGAAGGGGATGGACTCGACGAACTCCTGCGGATCGCGGTAGTGGCCCTGTCCGAGCCAATCTCCTACGCGGTCGCTGCCGGCATTGTAGGCGGCCAGTGCATATTCGAACTGTCCGTTGTACTTGTCGACCATATCTTTGAAGTAGCGGGTGCCGAGTTCCAGGTTCACAGCTGGGGTGTAAAGTTGCGGCGCGCTGTATCCCTTGAGCTTGACTTGCTTGGCGACGGTCTTGCCGGTCTTCGGCAGAAGCTGCATCAGGCCGACGGCGTTGGCTCGGGAGAGCGCCAGCGCGTTGAATTCGGACTCCTGTCGGATTAGCGACGCGACCAAGTAGGGATCGAGCCCGTTCAGCACCGAATATTTGCGCAGATCGGACCAATAGGCTTTGGGAAAAAGAGCTTCCCAGTAGGGACGCGGCAGGTCGGGAATGTCGACGGCGAAATAGTTGGGGGTGGTGCGCTTCATGATTTCGATGCCGCGATCGTAGCGGCCGCCGTCCTGATACACGCGCGCCATCTCGGGCGGCGCCCAGGTTCCGTCTTCCTGGCTCGCGGCGGCCTGCAACTCGCGCACCGCCGCATCGGCCAGACCGCCGTTGGAGAGCAGACGCGCTCTGGCGACACGCAGGTTGTCGTCGGGAGGATCGCTGGCGGTAATTTTTCCCGCGGTTGACAGCGGAGAAACGCGGTCGAGCAGCGCGTAGTGCGGCGGGGGTTCGGTTGGGCTTCCTTGCGACACGGCGCCTCCGCTCGACAAGCTTCTTAAGCGCTGCCGTCCGAACTCGGCGTAATAGTAGTTGCGAAAGCGGTCGGAGAGTTTCTGATAAAACGCCCGCGCCATCGCCGGGTTCCCTTCTTCTTCGGCGAGACGCGCGCGCCAATAGAGCGCGGCGGGAATTTCCGCGGAATTGGGATAGAGCGCGATTTGATTTTCGAAACCTTGCCGCGCCTCATCGGTTCGGCCCTGCCGGAAGGCCAGCCACGAAGCTTTCCAGTGCGCATAGGATGCGCGCCCGCCATTCGGAAAGCGCTGCTGCAACTCGCGGAAGTAGTCGATAGCGCGATCATAGTCGCGCTTCAACAGGTACATGTTGCCGGCCGAAAGCAGCGCTTGTTCGAGCCACGGGCTCGAGGGACCAAATTGCCGCAGTTCGTTGAGCGTCCGTTGCACGGCCTCTTCATCGCTGGTGGAGCGTTCGGTCTCACTCAGCAGGTAGAGGCGCTGGGCTTCGGCGTCGCCCGTCTGCGCTCCCATGGCAAGCAGAATCTGGCGCGCGTCGTGGCTGCGGCCGCTTTTTTCCAGCGCTCCCGCCAGTGCCAGCTGCACCTGAGGACGCTCCTCCGGACTGACTTGGTCTTCATTAATGAGCTCGCGGTAATCGTGGGCCGCGTCGCTGTAACGCTTGGCTTTGAACAACAGATCGGCGCGTGTGCGGCGCTCGGCGAAGGAGCCGGAGATCCCGAGTCGGTGCAATTCCGCTCCCGCCGCATCTGCTTCGAAACTGGTAGGAAGGTTGAAGTGAACGTTACGAAAAGCGCTCTCGGCCTTCTGAGTTTCGCCGGCCGCTAGGTAGGCGCGCCCAATCGCCAGTTCAATATCGCTGCGCACTGGAGCGCGGTCTTTTCCCAGCAGAGCCGCTGCCTCCGGCGCCCGGCCTTCCGCGAGCAGCGCGTTGGCATAGACCAGGTGAGCATCGCGGACGAGCAGTGAATCGGGAAAATTTTTGCTGAAATCCGCGAGCGTGGAGAGCGCCTCGGCATTGTGCGCGGTATTCAGGTAGGCGTCGCCGAGGTAGTAGGCAACATAGTCTCCGAGTTCGCTGGCTCCGGCCTTGGCCCGGTTGAGCGGGTCGATGGCCTTGGCGTAGTCGTGATCGAGCGTGCGGGCGTAGCCGATGACGAGCCAGGCCAGCGCGCCCGCGTCTTCTTTCGCGTGATGGCGCGAATAGGCTTCGACTCCGGCATAGGCGGTGGGAGTGCGGTCCTGCAACAACTGCTGCGCCATGAGACGAAGACTGGCCGAGGCGACAAAAGCCCGCCGCACCCGGCGCACGCGAGGAGAGATGGTTTTACGCCTTTTCCTGGTGCTGGAGGAAGCGGCGGTAGTCTTTTTCTTGACTGGCGCGCTCTTGGCTGGCGTGCCCTTGGCTGGCGTGCTCTCAACTGGACTCGATGACTGGGACTGGGCAGCTGCGGCCGGCAAAAAGCCGAGCCAAAGCAGGAAGAAAATTCCAGCAAGAACCAGGACTGCAAAACGGCGCACTCAAACCTACCTACTGCCGAAAGTTGGCACCCATGATGGAAAGGTCGTCTTCTGCGAGACTTCTTATTATTTCATGTTGAAAGTAATTGCCGGAAGCGGCAACGGTGTTGCCGTAACGCTTCTGGTACGTGCCACGGCTTTTCTCGATCGCTTGTTTCAGACGGTCGTAGAGATCTTTGTTTTTCCGGCCTTCCGCGACCTTGGCCTGATTATAGAGTTTGATCTCGTCGACCAGCAGGCGGGCAAAACGCTGGGCCTTGCGGTGAACGCCCTGATCCTCGGGCGAGGTCGAGGAAACCGGCGCTGTCTCGGGAGTTGACTTAGTCTCCGCATGACCGCTCGGCAGCGGCTCGGCCAGCGCAGGGTCCACTTCAACCGCCGCAGACTGGACTTCGACGATCGCGCTGGCTTCGGCGGTCACGCCCTCGGCGGCCGCCGTTGGAACTGGAATTGGAATTGGAACCTCAACTGCGGCGGTGGCGGCTGACGCCGAGGCTTCGCCCGCTGACGCTGCTGCTGCCATGGCGTGCTCTGGAGCATGCGAGGCGAAGGGATCATGGTAAAGCGGCACAGTGTGGGCAGCCGGGTATGACGGCGCCTCGGCCGCCGGGCCGCCACGACTGTCCAAATGATGACTGTCGGCGTGCGCCGCGGACGGTTCCTTCTGCGCTTGCTTGCGAAGCGAGTTGACCTCAAGCCATGCGCTGGTAGAAAGCACGAGCAGTTCGAGCGAGCCGGCGTCGAGCAAACCCGCCGCAGTGGTTCCGCTGTCGGCGTAGACCAGCGCGGCAACTTTGTCTTTCAACATCAAGGGGAGAATCCGGCCTTCTCCGCTCGCTGGCGCTCCAAATTCTTCGAGGAAACGCGAGTCCAGGTCGGCAACCGGCGCGCTCGCCACGGCGCGATCGCCGATCTCGCGGCCGATCGCACGGCCGATCACACGAAGGACGGCGGGAGCGTTTTCGTCGAGCGCGAAATCTTTCACGGCATCGCTGTTGGCGAAGCCGCGCGCCTGCCATCCGGTGGCATGGCTGCCCTTTACGACAAAGAGCGCGACTCGGGCCGCGTAGCGGGCGCTGGTATCGAGCAACGCGCGCAGAATTTCCCGTTGTGAGGTGCCCAACTGAATTTCGGCAACGGCGCGGGCCAGTTCTGCCGCAGCAGAGGCGGAAGCAGCATTGTGGGTGGGTGATTCGGCGGTCGTTGGTCCGGCGGCCGTTAGTTCGTCCACCGGTTCGTCCACCGGTTCGGCTACGATCTCCTCCATCACCCGACGGACAATCTCGGTGCGTAGTTGGGCCGTATGGCTGTCCAGCACCTGGCCCACCACCCGCTCCACAATTGGTTCAATCCAACCGCGCTCCTTCATGTGTACTCCGAGGTAGACCTCTTTGGGGGGAGAAGGGCGTAACCTTCTAACTTCTGATTATATGGCCGCTTGCAGGCGTTGACGGGACACCTTGGTACGTGCCCTTCTGGGTTACGCAAGAACATCCGGCAAGTGCGCGTCGAAACAACGCAGCGAAAACCACGGCCAGCAAGTACAATAGCACTGCGGATTCAGTCGCGCTGTCGGAAAAATCTGCATCAAGTTACGAATGAGCACCATCCAACCCAACATAGAGCAACCGGTCAGCGACGAAATGGCGCTGGTCCGGCGGGCCAAGCGCGGCGACGATCAAGCGTTTGAAGAATTAGTACGGCGCTATG
>Ga0224558_1002953_pt1 | contig 14886 bp, 12 predicted proteins | sample 714S32024metaG_FD_180682 | JGI IMG/M metagenome (GOLD analysis project Ga0224558, IMG submission 180682) | Peat soil microbial communities from Stordalen Mire, Sweden - 717 S3 20-24 | ecosystem: Environmental > Terrestrial > Soil > Wetlands > Peat | place: Sweden: Norrbotten County, Stordalen... | reverse complement strand
GCGAAAACGGTTTCAGTCCAATCGCGATGATTCGTAGAAGCGAGCCTAACGTATCTTAAAGCAGATTGAGGCGAATGTCATTAGGTATTTCGCCGTACTGAAAGCTACACGAAACGCATACTAGCGCCTATGGTTTTCGCATAGGTTCTAGCGGTCGGCCGATGGTGATACCCTGAGGGGGCACGAACTTCGTCATGCCGACGTCAGCCCCTCCCGCCCGCCAACGACGCGTCCCGGCGATGGTCGCAGCCCGGTGCCTGGCGGCGCCGGTTTTGCTCGCCCTCGTGGGGCCATTGGTGTGCGCGGCGGGGCTCGGATTCCCACCGGCAGACCCCACCTATGGCGTCGACTTCTGGCGCGAGGCGGAGGGCCTGCCGCAGTCCAGGGTCCGGGCCATCGTCGAGACCCACGACGGCTACATCTGGTTGGGCACCGATGGCGGCGCCGTCCGCTTCAACGGAGCCAGTTTCAGGGCGTTCACCGTCGAAACCGGAAGCCTGAAAGACAACGAAGTCTGGGCGCTTCAGGAAGACGACGAGAATGCGCTCTGGATCGGCACCTATGGTGGCGGACTCACCCGCTTCAAAGACGGCCGGTTCAGAACCTTCTCGACCTCCGACGGCCTGCCCGACGATGTCGTCACGCGCATCGAAAAGGATTCGTCGGGAGATCTCTGGATCGCGACGTCGAGCGGGTTCTGCCGCTATTCGCACGGGCGCTTCACTCGCATGGAAGCGCCCGGCGGACCCACCGTCGCCGGACGCGACTCCATCTGCGCGCGCTCTCCTCGAGGCGTGTTCGTGTCCACCGGCGCTCAGGTGCTCCGTTTCTCCGATGGCCGCTTTGAACCTCTCGGCGGACTCGTCCGGAAAGGCGACGGATCGATTGAAAGGCTTACCTGCGCCGCCGATGGTTCGGTGTGGATCGGATTCAGCAACGGCGCGATCAAGAACTGGAAGAACGGCAGGGCCGACACATTCACGCCGCAACACGGCCCAGCCACCGAAATTGCGCTGATCTATCAAGACCCCGCCGGGGGCGTCTGGGCGGTCTTGGGGCGGACGATTTACCGTCTGCGGAACGGGCGATTTGAACCGTTGGCCTTGGAGGATGAGAGAACCGGCCTCGGCGCCGTGTACAGCATGTATGTCGATCGGGAAGGCAGTATCTGGGTGGGACTCCAATCCAATGGACTGGAGCGTCTCCGTGTGAAGCAGATCTCGACCCTGCCCGCTCCGGCGGGCGTGCCCGACGATATTGCGCGCTGCGTTTTTGAGGACCGGCACGGCGACGTCTGGGTCGGAACGACCAGCGGTTTCGACCGGTATCGCGAGGGAAGGCTGCTGTCGCACACGAGCCTTCCGGAAGGGCATTTGGGACCCGTCAGGTCGTTCGCGGAAGATCCGCAAGGCCGGCTCTGGATTGCGGCCGGCAAGGACCTGCTGCTGCTCGACCAAGGCCGTCTGACCGCTTTCCCCGGCTGGCGGCCGTCTTCCCTAATCATGGTGATTTACAGGGATTCGCTCGGCGGCATGTGGGTCGGCGCCGACTGGGATGGGCTCTACCAGTGGACCGGCAAGGCTTTCCGAAATTACCGCACCCAGGATGGATTGGCCGGAAATCGAGTCCGCGCGCTGTTGCGCGACCGCCAGGGCGCACTCTGGATCGGCGCAGCCGGGGCTGGCGTAAGCCGGTTTTTTCAGGGCAGGTTCACCAATTATGGGACCAGCGCGGGCCTGGCTGGGAATCGTGTTTATGCCATTCACGAAGATGAGGACGGGACACTATGGTTCGCCGCGCGTGGCGGGCTTACCCGGCTCAAGGACGGAAAGTTCTTTTCCTATGCATCGGCTCCAGGCCTGTTGGTCGATTTTGTCTATAGCATTCTCGATGACGGACTAGGCAACTTCTGGTTTAGCTCCGCCCACGGGATCTTCAAGATTAGTAAAGCCGAACTAGCGGATTTCGCGGATGGGCGGGCCAGGAAAGTCACCTCGGTGAGTTATGGCGTGCGCGATGGGATGAAGACGCGCGCCGGCAACGTCGGCAACCAACCTGTAGCATGGAAGACTACCGATGGCCTGCTGTTGTTCACTTCCTTGAAGGGCGTTGTGGTCGTGGATCCCAGTCGCCTGACATCCGGTTCCTATGTTCCCCCCGTGCATATCGAAGGTGTCACTGTGAACCGCCGGAAGCAGCCGCTGGACCACGAACCCAGTTTGCCGGTTGGCGCGGGAGAGGTTCAGATCGACTACGCCGCGCTCAGCTATCTGAATCCCGAGAAGGTCCGCTATAAGTACATGCTGGCGGGGTTCGACGCCGACTGGGTGGACGCCGGAGACAGAAGCTTTGCCTACTACGCGAATCTGCCTCCCGGAGCTTTCCGTTTCCACGTGATCGCCGGCAGCGTGGACGGGCAGTGGAATCAGCAGGGGGCTTACTTTGGATTCCAACTGCGGCCGCGCTTTTATCAAACACGGTTGTTCTGGGGCGCTGCCGTCTCGGCTGTGTTGCTGATCGCGTGGCTATTCCACAGGCTTCGGATGCACGAACTAAAGGCCAGGTACCGGGCGGTCCTGGCCGAGCGCCACCGGATCTCGCAAGACATTCACGACACCTTCGCCCAAAACCTGGCCGGCATTGCGCTGCAGCTCGATTCGGTCGCCATGCAGTTGGAGGAGATCCCGCCGGGGGTGCGGAGCCGGCTCGACGAAGCCTGCAACCTGACTCGCTATAGCCTCTCCGAAGCCCGGCGCACCTTGACCGATCTGCGCTCCGATGAACTCGAAGGCACGGAATTGACGATTGCGCTGCCCGAGATTGCCAAGCGGCTCGTCGGCGGCGCCGCCGTTCGGACCGCCATGCACGTGGCCGGTACGCCGCAACGGCTTGGCCCGGTGACCGAGAAAGCCCTGATCCGCATTTTCCAGGAGGCCATGGCGAATGCGCTGAAACATTCCCATGCCGGGAGTATCGAAATCCAATTACGCTACGAGGAAGCGGGTCTGGTGCTGGCGGTCAAGGACGATGGCCGCGGCTTCGATGCGGAACGCGCGATTCCCCTGGCCGTTGGGCACTACGGACTGACCGGCATGCGCGAGCGGGCCGAGCGCATCGGCGGGCGCATGACGCTGACCAGTGCGCCCGGTCATGGTACTGAATTGGTGATTTCCGTGCCGTTCGCCGAATAGCGCCGGCACATAGGACACAAGCTTATGAGTGACTCATCGCAGATTCGCATCATGATTGTGGAGGATCATTTCGTGGTCCGCGAGGGGCTGAAAGCGATCATCGATAGCCAGAAGGATATGCTCACCGTCGCCGAAGCCGGCAACGGCAGGCAGGCGGTGGAGGCGTTTGAACAACACCAGCCCGACGTCACGCTGATGGACGTGAGAATCCCCGGCCTGAATGGCATCGACGCGATCGGCGCCATCGTCGCGAAATTCCCTAACGCCCATGTCATCGTGTTATCCACCTACGGCGGCGACGAGAACATCTTTCGCGCCTTCCAGGCGGGCGCCATGGCCTATTTCCTGAAGGACATCAAGGGCCAGGATCTGGTAGACGCCATTCGAGCCGTCCATGCGGGGCAACGTGTGGTGCCTCCGGAGATCGCGTCTCAACTCGCTGCGCGAGTCCCGCTCACGGCTTTGAGCCCGCGCGAGATGGAGATCCTGACTCTCGTCGCAAAGGGCAAGTCCAATAAGGAGATCGCGACCGAACTCGCCATCAGCGAGGGCACGGTCCGGGTGCACGCCAGCAATCTGCTGTCGAAGCTCCATTGCAGCGGCCGGGCCCAGGCGGTCTCGGAAGCCATCCGCCGCGGCATTATCGAAGTGGAATGACGCCGCTTCCACGCGGCTCAGGCCGATTCCACGTTCGCCGCCAGCCGGTCGCGATACAGGTTTATGAGGCCTCGTGCCGCATGTTACCCTGATTCGGCGGCGGATTGTTTGTGAAGCGATTTCCCTTTCTCGACTGGATGCGCGGGCTGGCCGTGGTCATCATGATCCAGTGCCACGTATTCAATTCGTTCGCGCGCACGGATCTGCGGGAGGGCGGCCCCTACGTGCTCTCGCAATTCGTCGGCGGAATGGCCGCGCCGTTGTTCCTCTTCATGGCGGGCATGACGTTCGCCTTCCAGTTGGAGAGCCTCGAGCGCCGCGAGCCGAACCGGTGGCGGCGCTGGCGCATTTCCCTGCGGCGCGCGGCCTACATCCTGGGCATCGCATTCCTGTTCCGTTTCACCAACTGGGTGGCCAGCCTGCCCCATGCGGACGCGGGCGAGATCACCAAGGTGGACATCCTGAACTGCATGGGCGTGGGAATGGCGGCGGTTTCGCTGGCGGCGCTGTTCGAATTCAAAGGGCGCGTGCGCTTCGCCGTGCTGGCGGGGTTGGCGATCGCCGCCGCGGCGCCCATCATGGCCAGCCTCCCGTGGGGTGGAACGCCGGCGATCGTCCAGGAATACCTGGTGCCCGGTCCCGGCCGCCCGCGATTCCCGTTCTTCCCGTGCGCGTCCTACGTCGGGTTCGGCTTGGCTGCCGGCGCCATCGTAAAGCGCACGGCCGCGGACCGGTTGGACCGGCTCATGCAGTGGTCCGTGGCCACGGGATTCGTGCTGGTCTTCACCGCGCAGTATTTTTCCAACATCCCCTATTCCCTCTACCCCCAGTCCGACTTCTGGAAAGACAGCCCGGCGCTCATCCTGATCCGCGTGGGCATCATGCTGCTGCTGACGGCCGGAGCGTACCTCTGGACGGAGTTCGGCATGGGAGGCGGCTGGAGCTGGATGCTATGCTTCGGGAAGACTTCGCTGATGGTCTACTGGGTGCACGTGATGCTGGTTTACGGGGACTTGGCGAAGCCGCTCAAGCGCGCGCTATCGATTCCGCAAACCGCGCTGGCGACGCTTCTGGTGATGCTGTCGATGGTGGCGCTAGCCGCCGCGTGGCTGTGGTGGAAGGCGCGCCGGAAGGTGCGGCAGGCGGTGCCGCCTGCCTAGCCCGCTTGCGGGCGATCCTCAGGGAGCGTCGGTGTGCGCGCCGTTTCCGTTTTGGGCAGCCAATTTCGCCGCCAGGTTGTCGATCGAGACGCTCTGCAAAACGCCCAGCATGGCCTTCTGGGCTTCGGCCCAGACGTCATGGGCCGGACACCACTCCTGGCGGCTGCATATGTGGTCTGAGGTGAGACAAAGGTTGAGGCGCACGGGACCCTCGATGGCCTGCACCACATTCAGCATCGTCGCACCGCGGTGCGCCACCGGGAGCTCGAAGCCCCCGGTGTTGCCCCGGTGCGAAATCACCAGCCCGGCGCGGGTGAGGCTTTGCAGCACTTTCGAAAGGAACTGCTCGGGACACTCGGCCGCCCGGGCCAGTTCCCCGCGGCTGGCGCGCGTTCCCGGCGGTAGCCCGGCCAGGTGAATCATTACCCGCACGGCATAATCAGCGGCTCTGGTCAGTTGCATAAGAAATATATCCCATTGTACCCTTAGCGCCACATTCGGCGCTGACGCGCGGGCACTACTGATAGCTGATCGTGACGGTCGTGCCGCCCGAGGCGCTGCTGTCGAATGCGGTCTGATTGCCCTGCGTCACCGTCACGTGGGAAATCTTCGAACTGGCGTCATTGTGCGCCAGGTGTCTGGGAGTGGCCCCGGCGTGGAACGAGCCGAAGTCCGTGATGACCTGCAGCCCCCGGCCGTTGTTGCCGGTGGTCACTGTAATATCGGTTGAGGCATAGCGCACGGCCACCGTGCACTTCTGCCCCGAGAATGTCACGGTCCGGTTATTGCCGGGCATGGCGATCACCACCTTGGTGACGGATTTTCCGGTGTTGGGGTGAACTCTGGTATTCGGGCCGGAGCTGCTGTAACTGGCCCACGGAACCGCGGATTCGATGGTCAGCGATCCGTCCGCAATGATGATGGGTGTATCGGCGCCCTGGGCCCACATGTGGACACACCCGATGATCGTAATCGCCAGGAGGGCTGCAAACACTGCCGTCAGACTGCGCCGTTTTCGATTGAAGCTGAAGTGAGTGGATATCATAGCGTCGGTCCCCTCCCGCGAGCCGAATCCAGCTATTTCCCCCCCGCGAGCCGGGCAAGCTGGCTGCGAGCATACTGGATGTCGGGCCGGGCTAAGTATGTACTATAGCTATCAGAGTGCCACTTCTGTTCCAAGGTCGCAAGAAGTTTCGAAGCTCGTTCGGCGTACTCCCGGGATTTTGCACCCTCGCCCTGGGCGGCGGCCGCCCGCGAGGCCACCAGCCAGCAGCGCCACTCCGCCTCCTGGCGGCCGGCGCGCGCCAAGCCCGGCTGCGCCGCGAGCGCCGTATCGAGCGCTTTCCGGGCATCGCCCTCGGCCAGCAAAGCTTCCGCCTGTGCCAGCCCGGTTTCCGCGATTAGCGGCGGTTTGCCCGACTTGACGGCCAGCGCCACGGCCTCGCTGGTGGACGTCACGCCGTCGCGCCGCGCGCCAGTCGAGGCCAGCGCCAGTCCCAGCACGCCGCCGGCTTCCGCCGCCGCCTCGTTGCTCAGTCCCGCCTGCGAGAGCAAACGCCGGCCACTCGCCACGGCGGCCGCGAATTGCCGCTGGCTGAGAGCCATCCGGCAGCGTACGGCGTCCAGTTGCGCCTGCAATCCCCGGGACGCTCCGGGGCTCGCCGCCTCCAGCGCCTGCTGCGCTTCACCGTACCGCCCAAGCTGCCACAGGATTCTGCTCGAATCCAGCAGGCTGTACGCCGTATTCAACTGGTCGCCGGACTGTTTGGCGGCGTCGTATGCTTCGCGGTAAGACAGTAATGCGTCGGGCCAGCCCTCCTGCGCCTCGAGCACCGTGCCGATACCCTGCTGGGCCAGCGCCACCTGGATTTGGTCTCCGAGCTTGCGCGCAATCTCGAGTTGCTGCTGGAAAGACCGAAGTGCCGCCGGGTAGTCCCCTTTCTCGCGTTGCGCCCGGCCCATCAGGATCAGCGCTTGGGCCGTCTCCTTCTGGTATCCTCCGCGCTGGTACCAGGCCAGCGCCTGCTCCACATTGCGCAAACCCTCGCCGGTTTCGCCGCGCTGCAACTCCAGGCTACCCAGCGACAGCAGCGCCCGCGCCTGGTTGCGCTGCGACTTGTAGCGCCGCGCGTACTCCAGGGCTTGTGCGAAGTACTTCCCGGCCTCGTCGTTCTCGCCTTTCATGAAGTAGGCGTTGCCCAGGTCGATCAACCCGCGCGTAGTAAGGTTCTCCAGGCCGTTGGCGCGCGCCAAGTCGATGGCCTCGGTGGCGTAATCCTGAGCTTTGGCGCCGTTCATCCGGTGCTCCGTGTTGCTCAACTGGAGCAGCACCAGAATCTGCTGGTGCAGGTTGCCGGTGCTGCGGCACATCTCGAGCGCCTGCTGGAGTTGCGCTTGCGCTTCGCTGCTTTTGCCGAACCGGTTGGCCAGCACGGCGCGTTGATACAGCACCTCCGTCACGCCTTCCAGATTGCTCAGGCTGCGATACAGCGGCGCGGCCTCGTCGAACGCAGCCGCCGCTTTGGCCTGATCCATCTGGCGGCCATACAGAATCGCCAGCCGCAGCCACGCCGCGGGATTCTGGGGCTGCCGCCGGGTGGCCTCCTGGTAGCTCTCGACGGCCTCTTTCAGCTTCTCGTTCTTCTCGTAGGCCCGGCCCAGATCGACGTACGCGTTGGCTTTATCGTCCTCCGGCGTCCGCCGCACGATTTCGCGAAACTTCTCGACCGCCCCGGAGAAATCGCCGGTCATCGTCAGGTGAAGCGCTTCCAGATACAACTGCTCCACTCCGCTCAGCCGCGAACTGGCCCCGGGAGGGGCGGCGCGCAACATCTCGTCCTTGGCTTGGTCGGCATAGTCGAGTTCCAGCCACGCCTCCGCCAGGCGCGCGTGGGCCATTGAGAACCGGCCATCGCTCGCGGCCGCGCGCTCCAGTGTCTTGCTGGCCTTGTAATAGGTTCCGTCGCGCAGCGCCGTCACGCCTTCCTGGTACCAGCGGAGCGCATCCGGCGCTGGCCGATATCCTCTAGCCGGCAGCCACCACCACCCCGCCAGTACGGCCGCTGCCAGCAGCGCAAGCAACGCTGTGTAGGCCCGCCGCCGGCGCCTCGGAGGCCGGACAACGGCCGCAACAGTCGGAACCGCCAGTAACTCTGTCTCCCGGCTTTCCGACCGGGTCGGCGCCGGGCCTAGGGGGCGCCCCACCGCCCGCAGATCGGCCGCCATCTCATCGGCGGACTGATACCGCGCCTCCGGCTGCTTGGCCAGGGCCTTCAGTGCGATACGGTCCATCTCCGGAGTTAGCTGCGGATTGAACTGCGAGGGCGGCGGAGGATCCACGTGCAGCACCGCTGCCAGAATCTCCACGGAGTTGGCCCCCGAAAACGCGGGCTTCGCCGCCAGGCACTCATATAGCACCGCTCCCAGCGAGAACAGATCGCTGGCCGGACCCAGGGGAGCTTCCTTGGCCTGTTCCGGCGACATGTACTGAGGCGTGCCCAGAAGCGTTCCTTCGATGGTTGCGGAAGTCAAGATGGTGGAGGCGTCCTGGCTGGGCGGGGCCTCCTGCATTTGCTTGGCGAGGCCGAAATCCAGAACCTTCACCTCACCCCGCTCGCCGAGCACGATGTTGGAAGGCTTGATGTCGCGGTGGGCGATTCCCTGGCGGTGCGCCTCGCTCAAGGCCTCCGCCACCTCTTCGACAATGCGCAGCGATTGCTCTACCGGCATCGGGCCGCGGCGCAGCACATGAAACAGGTCCTCGCCGCTCACCAGCTCCATGACGATGAAGGGATGCCCTTCCGGGGTTTCTCCATAATCGTAGATACTGGCGATATGCGGATGGTTGAGAGCCGATGCCGCGCGCGCCTCCCGCAGGAATCGCGCGCGAAACTGCGCATTCTCGGGTGAGGCTGTGGAGAATTTGACGGCCACGCGTCTGCCCAGGTGAGTGTCTTCGGCGACGTAGACCACTCCCATGCCGCCGTGGCCCAGTTTGCTCAGAATACGGTAATGGGAAATGGTCTGCCCAATCATACCCAGTTACGCCTATTTTCCGCGAAACCGCGCGGGGAACACAACTTAGGATGGAGTGAGTGTCGCTTTAAGAGATGCTGGCGTGGCACAATGGTCGCATGTGGAAAGCGATCCGGATGAGCGCGCTGGCCTGCGTGGTGGTGGCTGCCGGCGGCGTTCGCGCGGCGGACAATTCTTTGACCGCTAAAGAGAAGGCCGCAGGCTGGCAACTTCTGTTCGACGGCAAGTCGTTGGCCGGGTGGGAAGATCCCGCGAAGAAATCTCCGCCGGGGGATTCGTTCGTCATCGAAGACGGGTGTCTGAAGGCGGTGGCGCATCCGCGAATTACCGAAGACCTTTTTGCCAGAGATACGTACAGCGATTTCGAACTGGATTTCGACTGGAAGATCTCGCCGGGCGGCAACAGCGGCATCAAGTACCGGATTCAAGACCGCGTGTTTCTGCTCGCCCGCCCGGGAACGAAGTTCGAGGACCTGGTGAACCTGACCCTGAAAGACCGTCCCAAGGGGCGGCCGGAGCGCGGGCAGGAGTATGTGATCGGGTTCGAATACCAGATGCTGGACAATGCCCTGAACGCCGATGCGCGCGTTGGTCCGAGCCACCAGGCGGGCGCCTTGTACGACATGTTTCCGCCGTCCCGGGACGCCACGCGCCCGGTGGGCGAGTGGAACCATTCGCGGCTGGTGGCCAAGGGCGAGCACGTCGAGCACTGGCTCAACGGCGTGAAGGTGGTGGATGCCGGGTTGGATGCGCCGGAGGTGGCGCGGGGCACGGGCGCACGCTGGGGCGCCGGCTCGCCGGTTTACGAGCTGCTGGTGAAGCACCCGCGCAAGATCTGCCAGATCTCGCTCCAGAACCACGACACCGAAGCGTGGTTCCGGAACCTCAAGATCCGGCGGTTGAGACCTTAGTTACTAAGTATGCGTCTTCTCACTCTGCTCCTCCTGGCCGCGGCCTGCGGTTCGTCCGCGCAGGAAGCGGACGGGATTATCAAGCGCCTGGCGGAAGCCCAAAAACAGAACGATTCACTCGCCGGGGAATACACCTACGTGGAGCAGACCGCTCACTTCACGTACGACAAGGCCGGGCATCCAAATAAGGACAGCACGGAAACGCACGACATCATATTCGTGGAAGGAATGTCGTACCGCAAGCTGACGGCGCGAAACGGAGAGCCGCTCAAGCGAAGCGAGGCTGAAAAGGAGGAGAAGAAACTTCAGCAGACAGCGGAGGAGCGGCGCAAGCAGCGGCACGCCGGCCTGTTCCATGCTACCGTGAGTACCGCGTCGGACGAAGACCTGCTGGCGCTCTTCGATAACCGCCTGTTGGGCGAGGAGGAGATCAGGGGGCGTAAGGCGTGGGTGATCGAATCGACGCCCCGGTCCGGCCACGCGCCGGCCAACGACCATGAGAAACAGGTTCTCAGCTTTCGCAAGAAGCTATGGATCGACGAGGCGGACAACGTGCGGGCGAAGACGCTTGACACCGTCATCGGCGAACACTTGTTTCTGAAACCGGGGTCGACGGTGACGTGGGAGTACGGCAAGATCGACGGCGCGGCGTGGCTGCCGGTGGCGGGCGTGCTCGACGCGCACCTGCAATTTGCCAAGTTCATCAAGCCCTACATACGGACGGAGTACGCGAATTCGCAGTTTCAGAAGTTCGACGTGAAATCGACGATCACGATGGAACCGCCGAAGTGATCGGCGTTTTTGGGAAGGTTTTTATCCCGGACTTTTGCGCCGCTTTCCGCAATTTCCCGTCGAGTGTGGCGAGGGGCGCACCGTGCCTGATCGCGAGTTCCAGATAGGCGGCATCGTACGCCGAGAGGCCGTACTCGCGCGCCAGGGGGAGAACACTGTTCACGCGATCGCAGACCGGCTGGACGTCCTGAACCAGTGAGAGGCTTTCCAGCAACGTCATGAAGCGGCGGATTTCCGGCTGGCGCAGACGTTTACTCCTCTCGCCGGCCAGGACCGCATTCGCAATTTCCAACCCCCATATGGCCGGGACCAATATCGTCTGTCCTTCCAGCGCTACCAGAACGGCGTCCGCATAATCGCTGTCTTCATCCGGAAAGCACCATGCGAGTGCTACCGGGGCATCGACCACGACCCCCGTCAAAACCGCCGCCCCTCAGCCACCATTTCACGCACACTCATCTTGCCGGGCTTCACACGCTTACGCAACGCCCGCAGGCCCTCCACGATTTCCTGGTGGGTCAGTTTGGACTGTGTGGCGCCGATCGGCACCAGCATGGCGGCCGGAACCCCACGTCTGGTGATGGTGATCTTCTCGCCCTTTGAGACCCGTTCCAGCAAGGCTGCCAGATGGGTTTTTGCTTCGAATGCGCCTATTGTCTCCATGGGTTCTCATCAACTAGTTTAAACTAGTTTGGAGAGCCGGCGCGGTGCCAGCGAGGGAGCAGCATCAATGCTGCGCCATACAGCAGCAGGGAGAGGAAGAGCGCGACCTTGCGGTCCTGGTGAAGGTCTTCCACCACCAGGCGGTACGCACCTGCGATCATCACGGGGTAGATCAAGCGCGAGAGTTCCAGCCTGTTCCAGCGCGATCCGGCCCAGGCGAGCAAAAGAGCGGCGGCGGCGAGGACGCCGGTGTGCAGAGTGGCGCAGTAAGCGTGGCTGGCGCCCGCGCCGAACAAAGCGTGATACGCGGTGGTGAGCGCGCCGGCCGCGATTCCGGCTGCGAGCCACACCAGCGCGCCGGCCACGACGAGGCGAAAAGCCTGCAAGCTCCACGTGCCGCGTTCCGCTCGCCGGTGGCGGGCGGCCAGCAGGTAGCAGAATGCGGCCGCCAGCGCGCCGGCGCCAATCGCGGCCGGCTTCTCGCCGGGCCACGTGGCTGTGCCTAGCAGGAAGTCCCCGGCCTGTTCGAGCGCGCCCGAGGATACCAGCGCCAGCAAGAGGTAAACCGCACCGTGCACCTGGAGCGTCAAGCGGTCGAAGAAACCGCCGGCCCAGATACAGCCGATCGCCAGGGCCAGCCACGCGCCGGACGCGGCGGCATCTGAAAGCAAAATGCGGCTGCCGGCCAGCGCCAGCAGAATGCCGAACGTCGAGTAGGTGTAGAAATTGCGGCTGTGCGAGCCGTCGCGGTCGAGCAGCGCAAACGAGACCACGTAGCAGGCCGCGGCGCAGGCCAGTGCGAGAGCGCCGACGGCGGACGACTGGTTCGAGAGACGCAGGCCGCCGCCCACGCCGATCAGAAAAGCCAGCGCGCACTGCGCGGTTTCAAAGGCCGTGAAGGTGAAGCCGCGCAACAGCGTGCGGATGATGGTGCTGGAGAGATAAATGGCCAGCAATAACATCTGGGAAGCCAGCAGCCACGAGTGCGGAATGGGCGCGTAGACCTCCGGCAGGCCTCGCGCGTTGGTGACCAGCCAGGTGGCCAGCAGGATGGAGAGATCGGCGGTGGTGGCGGCCAGCCAGCGCTCGCTCAGCCAGTGGTTGAGACAGGCGGAGGCTTCGACGGCGGCGGCGGTCGCCAGGAAAACGAAAGTAAAGGGCAGGACGTCGTGCGTGGCCATGAGCAGGCCCGCGGCCGTGCCAAGTCCCGCCAGGGTGGTGATGGTGGCCACCACGAGCAGGTCCTTGCGCCAGGAGACCGCCAGGCCGAAGACGGTGAACAGCAGCAGGATGGCCCCGGCCGTCCAGGTGGAGATGGCGTGAAAGCGCAGGGTGGCCTCCCACAGCAAAGGTGCGAGCACCAGCACGGAGGTCAGGCTGCGCAGCGCGGTTTCGATGCGGCGCGCGGCGGGGGTGCGGGCGGCCCACACCAGCCAGAGGAGGGCGTAGAGGAGGCCGATGGCGACACCGGCTTGGGGCGCGAACGTTCCGGATTCGGTGAAGGCGCGAAGGAGGTAGGCGCCGGCGAGACCGAGCAGGGCGCGGCCAAGAACGGGAAGGAGCGCGGTGGTTTCGGGGAGAGGGTGTGGGGTGGCTGGGGGAACCGCCTGCCCCACCTGGCCTACCTTCACCTGTAGTAGTTGCTCAAGGTGGGCGACACGGAGCGCTAGGTCGCGGACCTCGCGTTCGAGATCGTCAGGCATGGTATTTGCGCTCCGGCCAGGGGGGCAAGAGTTTCACCAGGACCACGAAAAGCACAAACGGCAGAATCATCAGGCCGACGGCGGTGAACAAGCCTTCGCGCGCGGCGAAGGACACCTTGTAGGTGGTGTATCCGAGAAAACTTTTCGAGAACAACTGGCCGCCGATCACCACGTTCCACCGCATGGCGAAGATGCCGACCAGGGTCAGCAGGCACGCCGCGACGTACATAACCCGCCGCTTTGCCTCGGAGAACTTCCACAACTGGTTGGCCGCCAGCAGCGCCAGCGGGACCAGGGTCCCCAGGAGGATCTGCAAGACGATCTGAGAGAACATCAGGCGCGTGTGCACCATGAAATCCAGGCTGCGGAAAGATTCGTCGGCTTCGTAGGTGCGGTGCACCAGGTCGAGCATCTCGAGCGTGAAGTCGATCAGGAAGGTGTAGAAAAGGTACTTGCCGATGGTGTCGAGGCAGCGCATGTCGATGGGCATCTTCTTCACCTTCGTGGAGGCCATGTAGAGGAGCAGCACCGCGGCGATTCCGGAGGTCATGGCCGAGAACAAGAAGACGATAGGCATGAGCGGGGTGGACCACCAGGGGTTGGCTTTCACCGATCCGAAAATGAAGCCGACGTAGCCGTGCAGCAGAAAGGCGGAGGGGATGCCGATGACCGTGACGGTGTATCCCACCTTGTCGTCGATGCGGCGCGCGGCGGGGCTGACGTTCTCCGAGCCCAGAGTGAGCGCCTTGTAGACCAGCCGCATGAAACCCGTGGTGGACTGTGCCATGCGCACGATATCGGCGCGGTAATCCAGCCAGATTTCGAGCAGCAGGACCACCGTGAGGTACCAGAGGTAGACGAAGCCGAACATGGCCATGGCCGAGGAGGTGTGGGGCGTGAGGTACATCTCCATGGAACGCTCGGGGTGGCCCAGGTGGAGTTGCAGGGGCAGGGGCGCCACCAACAGGAACGCGAGGGCCGTCAGCAGGGCGAGGCGGTAGGTGGGGCGCACGGCTTCCACTTTGAACACGCGCTCGAGCGAAGCCAGGATGAACGCGCCGGCCACCAGGCCGGTGATGTAGGGGTAGAGCACAATGAGGAGGCCCCATTGCAGCTCGATTTCGTTGGGGTACATGAAACCATCGACGCCGGGTATCATCGTTCGCTCCTCATCTGACCGAGCCGTCGAGGTCCTTGTAATAGACCTTCGCTCCGGTTGCCATATACGGCTTCAAGATCTGCACCTTGTTGTGGCGCAGGAATTCGTGCACGGGGTCTTTGGGATTCTTGAAATCCACCAACTGGCGCGCGCCGGTGGGGCAGTTTTCGCAGCAGGCGGTGGTGAGCCCCTGGGTGATGCGGTGGTAGCAGAGCGTACACTTGTCCACCGTTCTCGTATCGGGATGCATGTAGCGGCAGCCGTAAGGGCAGGCCTGCACGCAGTAGCGGCAGCCCAGGCAGTAGCTCTGATCCACCAGCACCACGCCGTCGGGGCTGACGAAAGTGGCGCCCACGGGGCAGACCTGCACGCAGGGCGAATGGGCGCATTGGTTGCAGAGCTTGGGGACGAAGAAGCTCTTCAGGCCGGAGCGGGTGGAGGGCGGGAAACCGTCGATGGCGCCCTTGGGCGAATCGACCCGGGGCTGCTGGTCTTCCGTGACCTGGTAGCGCTCGACCCAGGTGCGGAAGTAGCCGTCCGGCACATGGTTCTCGTTGGAACAGGCGCGGACGCAGTTGCCGCAGCCGATGCACTTGTCGATATCGACGATCATGC
>Ga0224558_1002952_pt1 | contig 14889 bp, 14 predicted proteins | sample 714S32024metaG_FD_180682 | JGI IMG/M metagenome (GOLD analysis project Ga0224558, IMG submission 180682) | Peat soil microbial communities from Stordalen Mire, Sweden - 717 S3 20-24 | ecosystem: Environmental > Terrestrial > Soil > Wetlands > Peat | place: Sweden: Norrbotten County, Stordalen... | reverse complement strand
TCAAGGATGGTTGGCTGGAGGCAACTGCGAAACTCGCCGGCAAGCGGTTGACGCACATCATCACGCCAGAGGCATTCCGCGCCCTTTACACGCATCATCTCCGCGACCTCTTGGAGCAAAAGAGGGTTCCGAACGTCGCGCTGTTCGAGGCGTTCTACAACTATTGCTTCGTACCGAAGCACACCATTGGAACGCAACTGCTTACCGTTCGCAGGGACAAACGAGAGAGGGAAGCATTCGCGGCAACGCAGGAAGGCAGCGAACTTGATGAGGAGGAGGATGAGATAGAAGAAGGATACCGCGTCAGTCTTGGCGGTGGCGCCCAATCCGCAGAGTGAATGGATCCCTATTCGGAATGAATGATTTATGCAACGCCGCTCCATGTTGATGAGGGCACTCCTCGTGTGCGGCACTGGCGGTGCCTTTGGATCTTATTTCACGCGTCCAACAGCACGAACTTGGTCTCTCTTTGGTCACAACGCCCCCACCGAATACGCAGGTTGGTGAGCGGATATGTGCGCACCTTCATGAAGCGAGTTGAAGAGCAGCGCGCGCCCTGCAACTGCAATTGCCGATTGTGTTGAGAGGCAATGAGGCAGTGCAAGAATGAACCATGCATCAGTTCTCACTTCCACAGATTGAGAGGAATGGGGGATCTTTCCAGCTACGCGGGTGTCCAAGGGTGCGGGTCCCGCCATTGCCTCGAAAAGCATCGCGGAGTCTGCCAAGGTCCGAACCATCCAGGGGTCCATTGCGATCACGATGAAAAAATCCGATCCGGCGCATTTCAGGATTGCGTTCAGGCCGGTAGTCAGCGTTAAGATTGATGCCTAAGAACGGATGCCTGAAAACTCTGGAAATGGAGGAAAGAGCCAAGAATGGACTCAGAGGACATGGACCGCACTGTATCGTCAATTCCCTTTGTATACGACCAACTCAAAGGGTTGGGAGTGAGCGCGAGCGTTTGGGATGATGTCCTTGACGAGATGTTCGATGAACCGTTCGGAAACATTCCCGGACCGTTTGGTTTTCTCTTGGATGATTTGAACGGAAAGATTGGACCACAGCGGCTGGCTTACTCCCGGCCTGAAGCCATTTCCGACCATGACTACGTGCGGAACCTGTTGAGGCAATCTATCGAAGAATTCGCTAACGACCCCGAACTGCCAAACGATGATGGTTCCGATTGCGATAAAGCGATAAGGGAGTATTGGGCCTTCCGCGCCTCTCTCAACTGAGGCTTACCGCGACTTTGAAGGAAATGGAGTTGGTCGCCGGAAAACTTGTCAGATCGGCATTTCGTTACCGATCCTTGATCGGGTCTCAGATCTCCCGCATTTTCAAAGTTCTTGCCAGGGCTAAACTTAGTCCCTACTCTTTCTCCTCAACCACTGTATGAGCACCGCAGAAAAGTCGAGTGAGGGTTGTACCATTAGCGATTATGAAGGGGTACATATACATCGCAAGCGCCTTCGAGACGGTCAATCGTTCTGTTTGCGGTCAGAAGGGCTCATGGATCGATAACGATCCTCACTTTTGGACTTCTCCGCCTACCTGGGGAATCTGTAGGAACGATCTCCGCGCAAGAGTTGAGCCAGGGGATGTCATCTTCTTCGTCCTTCCTCGTCGCGGTCGCCATCCGCAGATGATATTTGGTTTTCTCACGATTGCTGAAATCATCAGTCACAGCGAAGCCTTTGGTAGACGAGAGCTGCGGGCTAAGCGAATGGCAAACAAAACGCCAAATGGAAACATCATCGTTGACTCCAATGGTGTATATAACCGGTACGATGGGGGCGCTCATCGCAGCAAATTCGAAAAAATCAGACTTCACTACGCGATTGGCAGCGAGTCTAATTCACGAATGCTTACTGCCGCAGAGATAACGCGATTGGCACCGGCATTAGTTCCGGTACTTAGTTCCGTCATCGGACTCGATGGTACGCGAGCGATCGATCTTATTTCACGCTACGGACGGCGTCTTAACGAAACGCAGGTGAGGTCATTGCTCAAGTGGCTCAACGGCCAATGATTGAACCTGTGCTACAGCTCTCGCGCACTGCACGGTTGTCGTTTCGCTGACCAGAAACAGATCAATTCCCGGTTTGGTGAGAGCTGTCTGTGTCCGAGCAATCAGCTTTGTGAACACTGGAAATTTGGGTAATGCGATGGCGATCTCTGCGGAAGGATGTTCCGATTGCCGGAGGAGCGCGTCGAGGAGAAGGTGACTATACCAGTGACGTGCCTGGACCCCTGGCTTGGTCGGCTTATCCTTACCCTTTTTCGGCCCGCGCGCATAGACCGTGGAAGGGTAACCTTTCACTTCCACGATCAGTGTTCGACCGTCTTTTTGTGCCAAGATGTCGGCGCCACGAGCACGACTTTCGGTATCGGCAATGCTCTTGATGATCCAGCCGTCCCGCTTCAAATAAATGACAACCGAAGCCACGACGTTTTGCTCACAGAACCACTCGGATTTGTCGACAACGAAATCGGACATGGAAGCAGTCACCTAGACATTTCCTGGCACCCGTACCCACTTGCCCTTCCGTGGCCTGATGAACCGAGTGAATTGAACAATTGCCGCCTCGTCCATAGCGATTTGCGTCTCTGGAGAGAGCGGGACAGCGTTCTTCTCAAAATCATCGAGCGCCTTAATGATTTCTTTCGGGTCGGAGCCTGCAGGAGGCACGTAAACGGTTTTGCCTTCATATTGTGAAGGGTGTTGTTGCGAAATACAAGGGGGCGTCATGTGCTTTTTTCAGAGCCGCGTCACGAGATATGAGTCGTCATCAGGAGGATAGGCGGCGAAGCTGTAGACACCCTTTTTCTTCTGTTCTTCAGGCAGCGCATCGTAATGGAGGTCCAGTTTCTTCAAGTCGGCCTTCAGATCGTCACCGTGAACGAAGCTCTGGTCCGGACAAAGGAAGAATGGAGCGGATCGCACCTGCAGATTGTCGCGTGAGGTGAAGACCATGCAGAACGGCAAATAATAGAGATAGGCAATGTCAGCCTTATTGCTCTTTCGCTGACCACTGATCTGGCTCGCCGCCATCGCCAAATAGAAGAACAAATCCACGGTCAGGACGTGAGTGAGATAAGGCGCATAGTCTCGTATCTTCGGCCGCCCTAGACTGTTCCAGCGGGCCATGATCTGTTCGCCCCAATCGCCGAATCCGATGGTCAGTTCCAACCCTAGCCGCAGAACGGCCTCCTGATCGGTGCCATCGACGATGGAGTCGGCGAGCGCCTTGATGTCAGCGAGTTCATGTGGCCTTCCGGCGCTTTCATGGATGCCCTTGAAGCTGGCTGCAATAGCCTGAAGATCGATAGATGCCAGCTCTCGACGCCACCGTTTAGCCATTCCTCGTTCTACTTCCAGAAACTCACCTTGCTGCCAGCGATTGAGCGCCTCGGCCTCGGGGGACTGTTTATAGATGACTCCTGTGGCTCCTTCGAGCGTCACAAACTTGCCGCCTCCAAGGATCGGGAATCCAACCATCTTGATCTGTCCCTCGCCGACAAGCTCGCCCCATACAAGCGTGAGGTGGTGGATGTTGGGATGAGCCTGCATGTCGGGACTTTTATATGCGATCTCGCCGACCACTTGTTCGGGCGATTTGCCTTTTCTCACCTCCTTCTCAAGATCTGCGAGCGTCTCGATATAGAAGAGGGGTGTGATGTTGGACATAAAGAAGTTGTCCAACCAGTGGGCCTCGTCAGGATTGAGGGCCTGAAGCGTGGATTTGTCGAAAATCAGGATAGGCCCCTGGGCCATGAGTCGTCTCCCATCGCTGATTCAAACCTATAGAACCAGTTTCGCGAATTGCAAGCAAATTTTATCAGCGCCCATAAGTCGGCCAGTGTTCACCGATTTGGGTACATATGAATCTCAGTTGTTGCCAACAGCCCATCCCTTTATGAGAACTGGAGGACTTTGAGGTCCAGGAGCCAGAGTGGTTTCCAACTTTGTTTCAAAATCCATCCGTCAACCCGGTCACTCGAAAAGCACTGACTGCGCGCGCGCGTTTTCAGGTTCGTGGAAGTTGCTCAGGCCGACGCCAACCAGGCGGAATCTTTGTCGCGGACCAAGGCTTATACGCTCTCTAAGCGAAAGAGCGATGCTTGTCAGCTCATCGCACGACGAAGGCGGATGAGGCGACGTGTGACTGCGAGTGAGGATTTTGAACTCGCTGGTTTTGAGCTTTAGAACCACTGTGCGCGCTATTCGCGACTCCTTGCGAGAAGCAGCCCACGTTTTCTCCGCAAGCCGGCGGATCATCGGCTCCGTTTCCGAAAGCGGCACATCGCGTTCAAAGGTATCTTCAGCGGATACCGATTGCGTGGGCCTGTCGGGAACGACGGGATTCTCATCAATTCCGCGAGCCAACTGATAGAGACGCAGGCCATGACTGCCGAACGCGCTTTCGAGGGTCGGCAATTCCATACCCTGCAAATCCCCAACAGTCAGTATTCCGAGCTTTGCGAGCCGCGACTCCGTCACCTTGCCTACACCGGGCAAACGCCCCACAGAGAGAGGGGGCAGAAAGCTATCCACTTCATCCGGTTGGATGACGAATAGACCGTCCGGCTTGCGCCAATCGGAGGCGATCTTTGCCAGGAACTTGTTGGGCGCTACTCCGGCAGAAGCGGTCAGATGCAGCTCCTCGCGAATTTGCTTCCGGATTGCGCTGGCGACTCGCGTGGCGGTTGGCAGTCCGGTCTTGTTCTCGGTCACGTCGAGATAGGCTTCGTCCAGTGATAGCGGCTCGACAAGATCGGTATGGCTCTTGAATATCTCCAGCACAAGACGAGATACAGCTCGATAGCGCGTAAAATCCGGCGGAACGAATACTGCATCGGGACACAAGCGTTCAGCATGAACCGCTGGCATTGCCGAGCGTATCCCGAAACGTCTGGCCTCATACGAAGCGGCACAGACAACAGAACGCTTCCCGCGCCATGCGACAACAACAGGCTTGCCGCGTAGTTGCGCGTCATCCCGTTGTTCAACGGACGCATAAAACGCGTCCATGTCCACATGTACGATTTTCCGCATAGCCTCCTGACAAGAATTGTAGCCCTGGTTTGGAAACGTGCGCGAGTGCTATTTACTTGGTTTGGGAGCACTACTGCTCAGTGAAAGTCATGGGAGAGAATATCGGCGCTTGTGATGTCGAGGGGGATAATTCGCTGGGCTTTGACGTGGACAACTCCATCCTGATTTTGGAACGGTCCTTCGATCAAGAGAAATCGGTTGCGAGTAACGATAATGCGGTTCTGCTCGAATACATCGGGTGCGAGGATGATGTTGGCGATGCCTGTTTCATCTTCCAAGGAGAGAAACACAAAGCCCTTGGCTGTGCCGGGGCGCTGACGTGCGATTACGCAACCGGCGATGCGGACAGGTTGATTACTGCGTCTCTGCATGAGTTCTTCTGCTGACAGGATGCCTTCCTGTCGGAGAGCTTTGCGGTGATAGGCCATCGGGTGCGGGCCTGTGGTGAGGCCGGTTCCCATGTAATCCGCTGCGAGGCGCTCTTCGGTTGTCATCTTCTGTAACGGGGTTGGATCTTTATCGCTTGTATGCGTGTGGTCGGCACCGCGCAGCAGAGGGCCAACGGGACGGCCAGCTTGTTCGACCTGCCAGAGAGCATCGCGTCGATGCTCGACTTTGCCGAGAGAGTTGAGCGCGCCTATTTGCGCGAGCGCAACGAGTTCACTGCGGTTGAGAGCTGGCACTCGTAGCGCCAGTTCATCGACGGATTGAAAGATTCCGTGCTGGCTCCGCGTAGCGAGTAATTCAATCGCCGATGATTGCCGTAGTCCCTTGGCATAGTTGAAGCCGATGCGCAGCGAAAGTGAACCATCGTGTTCCGTCTCAAGTGTGCAGAGCCAATCGGAACGCTGCACGTCCATCGAGCGAACGCGCAAGCCGTGGCGCTGCGCGTCTTTGATAAGTACGGCGGGCGAGTAGAAACCCATCGGCTGATTGTTGAGCAGGCCGCAAGTGAACGCGGCAAGATAGTGGACCTTGAGGTAAGCCGAGGCATAGGCGATCAGCGCAAAGCTCGCCGCGTGCGACTCTGGGAAGCCGTACATGGCGAAGGAAGAGATGCCTTGTACGATGTTGTCTTGGGCCTCCGGGCCAATGCCGTTGCGGGCCATCCCTGCGCGGAGCCTGCCTTCAAGATCCTTCATGCGCTGCATCGACCGGCGCATTCCGACGGCGCGGCGCAGTTCTTCTGCCTCCGCTCCTGTGAAGCTGGCAACTGTCATTGCCATGCGTAGAAGCTGTTCCTGAAAGAGCGGCACTCCAAGTGTGCGCTTGAGCACTGGCTCCAGTGATGGATGCGGGTAGGTGACTTCTTCCTTGCCCTGACGACGGCGCATATATGGGTGCATCATTTTTCCGACAATGGGACCGGGGCGAATGATCGCGACCTGCACAACAAGATCGTAAAAACGCGTGGGCGCATTGTGCGGAATCGACGCCATCTGCGCGCGGCTCTCGACTTGAAACATTCCGATAGTGTCCGCCTTGCACAGCGTCTCGTAGACAAGCGGGTCTTCAGGGAGCGCGGCAAGGTCAACCTCTTTGCTGTAATGACGCGGGATCAGCTCAATAGAATCTTTGAGCACGGCCATCATGCCGAGGCCGAGCAAGTCCACTTTGATGAGGCCGAGGTCTGCGCAATCTTCCTTGTCCCACTGGATCACGGTGCGGCACGGCATGGAGGCGCGCTCGATGGGGACAACGCGATTGAGCATCCCTGCGCAGATGACCATGCCGCCTGAATGTTGGCCGAGATGACGCGGCAAGTCCTGCATCCGCTGGCAGAGGTCGAGATAACGAGCGATGCGCGGATGCCGAATATCGAAGCCCGACTGGGCGAAGTGATGAGCCATCGTATCGTACTCGCCGCGCCACTCCCAGTGGCCGACAAGGCTTGCGAGGCGCGCGAGTTGGTCCGGCTCGAAGCCAAGCGCATTGCCCACTTCACGCGCCGCTGAACGGCCGCGATAGGTGATGACGTTGGCGGTCATCGCCGCGCCGAGCGAGCCGTAACGTTCATATATGTGTTGAATGACTTGCTCGCGTTGGTCGCCGGATGGTAGATCGAGGTCGATGTCTGGCCACTCGCCGCGGTTCTCACTGAGAAACCGCTCGAAGAGCAGTTCCATGCCGACGGGATCGACGGCTGTGATTTCGAGCGCGTAGCAGACGGCGGAGTTCGCTGCCGATCCGCGGCCCTGGACAAGAATGCCGTGCTGCTGACAGTAGCGGATGATGTCCCAGACAATCAGAAAGTATCCTGCGAACCCGAGCTTTGCTATCAGCTTCAATTCGTGCTGAACTTGTACGCGGGCCTTATCGAGCAAAGACCGCTTGGCGCCTGCGCCGTAACGTTTACGAACCCCCTCTTCGACGCGCTTATCGAGAAAGCTGTCCATCGTGTCGCCGTCTGGAACAGGATACTGCGGAAATTCATAACCGAGATTGTTTAGCGTGAAGCCGAGCCGCTCGCTCACGATGCGCGTGTTGGCGATGGCTTCGGGAATGTCACGGAAGAGCGCGGCCATCTCACGAGGCGAGCGTAGCGAACGCGATTCATTCGCTGTGAGCAAGCGGCCCGCTTGATCGAGCGATGTATGATGACGGATCGTGGTGAATACATCAAGAAGCTCGCTGTCCTTCTCGGTTGCATAGCGAACTCCGTTGGTCGCGATCACTGGAAGTCGGTGAGCGGCTGCAAGTCGCAGCAATGATTGATTGCGACATTCCTCGTCCCGCTGCTGGTGGCGCTGAAGTTCAAGATAAAGATTGCCGTAACCGAAGATGCAGGAAAGCCGGTCAATCAAGTTGCTTGCGCCCTTGTGTCCGCCGTGTGCAACCGCCGCCGCAATTGGTCCCTCGTCGCCTCCGGTAAGACAGATCAATCCGGCAGAGAACTCTTCGATGTCTTCGAGTGTGGCTGCTCCTTCGGTCTTTTTAGCCTCGTGCATCTTGAAACGTGTGATGAGCTGGCAAAGATTCTGGTAGCCAGTTTGCGATGCACAGAGCAGGAGTAAGCGCGGCGGCTCGCTCGGGTATTGATGCGGCAACCAAGCTGGCGGCGTGAGTTTGTTGCCAATGGAGCGAACGGCGATCTCCGCGCCGATGTGCGCTTTGATGCCATGCTTCTGCGCCATTGTATGAAATCGCGCAACACCATAGAGGCCGTTGCGGTCGGCAAGCGCGACGGCGGGCATGTCAAGTTCCGCCGCGCGTTCAACAAGCGCCTCGGGCTGCGATGCCCCGGCAAGAAAGCTGAAGGCGCTGGCCGCGTGCAACTCGACGTATTCGCAGCCATCAGTCATAGTAGGCTTCCAGTCGCCACTCGCGCTTGCGGCGATCTTGTACAAGCAAGCAGGCGACAGCGCCGCCATTGCCCGCCTGCGCCAACACATCCCACTCTTCTTCGTCCCAACCAACGGTGGACCACCAGCAGCCTCTGCTGCGCCACGGGCCATAGGACGCGGTAATCTCGTGGTTGCCATCTGCATCACGAAAGGCCGCAGGCTTTGTTGTATGCAGTTGGACTCGCACCGGCACGGGTGGCCGCATTCTCCGCAGTGCCATGCGCGGCCTGCTGGCCTTCGATCCAGCGGTTGCGCCGGAGACAGAAAAGGCGTCCATGCGGAAGCTGCCGGACCGGTGCGTGTCTTCGAGCACAGGCGAGCCGACGCGATCCTCGCCGGCAATGGCTTTCAAGCGCGCAATTGTTACATCCAATCGCGATGGCTCAGGTGTCTGTGGAGCAAAGAGTCCGAGTTGCACCTTGCTCGATTGCCCGCCCTCTGCCGTGAGCGTGAAAGACAGCACGGCGGCCTGTGGTGGATGTGCGGCGATCTCCAGTTGCAACAGCTTGAGCAGGAACTTGCGGTCAATCGAAGGCAATGCAGGTCGGATCACTCGCTTGTGTTGCCGCTCTCCTGGAAGAGCCAGATCAACGGTCAGAGTCGCCAGCGACAATGCCCGCGTCGATGCTCGCGCAACCAGGCAATCAATCATGCGCGCGCCGATGAAGAGCAGCGAGTCCATCTCTTCGACCGGCGTGTCGAAGTCGAAAAATTCCTTCAGCATGAACTCTGCTTCGATGGGTTGAAATGTGTGAGCTGCTACTCCACGAGCAAGATCTCGCCAGTGCTTCGCTTTCTGACCAAGCCGTGCAATCAGATCTTCCTCCGGCAGCGCGGCCAGTTCTTCCAGCGTGCGAATCCCCCAGATAGCAAAGGTCTCCGCGAAGTTCTCTTCGAGATTCAGCGCAGCAAGCGGGAGCTTTGCAAGCGCAGTCGCTTCCTGCCCTTCGGGAATTGCCGTAATTCCGCGTGAAGTTGCAGCCTTCACCCCGGCCGCATGAAAGTTCGTACTCACAGCAATCGAAGCACGAAAGCCCGCTGCGATCAGAGCCGCGCGCAGCCTCTGGGCCAGTATTTCGGGCGGCCCGAAGAGCAGGCCCGTACCCGCGATGTCGAGAACAAAACCGCAAGTCGTAGGTCCGCTCGCTTCTTCAATGCGCGGCGAGAACTGCGAGACACATTCCAATAACACGGCACGCGCCGCAGACTCGACCTCCACGGAGCGCGCCAGCAACCGCAAGTCGGCAATACCTTCGGCCTCCAGTCGCGTCATTCCCAGGACTGCGCCTTTCAGGGTTGCTGCCCGATTCAATGAGTAAACAGTCTCCAATGGCGCTCGGCCTTCGAGCACGACCACCGGCTCCGATTGCAACTCGGTCCGCAAGCGCAACAATGCCTGGGCGGGAAACTCCGCCGCACAAATGCAGGCATACAGTTCATCGCTCATGCGCGTTCCTCCGCTTCCCATGCGCTTGTTGCGGACCATGTTGATGCAGGCGGCTTTCTTGCGCTTTGCATAGCCGGAGTGAAACGCTGCCGTCCACGACGCACCTCAAACGAAAAGCCGTTAAGTACGGTGCCGCCCGCAATGTGCAGTTTGCACGGCGCACATTCCAAAACGACTGCCGCGCTCGATTGTGCATAGGCCGCTTGGCCCAACACTACCAAGCAACAGCGTGTGCGATCCGCTGCGTGACGAAACCGGAACCAGGTCGCCAGCGGAATCCGGCACCCGTGTTCTGGCGCCATGTCTCCCAAGTCCAACACAATAGCCGAAAACCCGCCCGCTTGAAGCAACAAATCAGTCGCCCGCAACGCTTGATCGAGCCGTGTCCAAACTGGCGCTTGGGTCTTAGCCTTCCAACCTGAAGAGATTCTTGACCCGCTCTCCGCGCTTGGTGCCGCAGCAGCGCGGCTGCGCACCCAAAGCAACTGCTTCAAATTCACTCCGCTGGCCGCCGCTGACTCCGGATCGAACGCGTCCCCCGCATCCACCCAAGCACAGACGCGCTCATCCCGCGTCTGTTGGGCAAGAAACGAGAGCGCCAGCCCCGTCCGGCCGGACGATTGAGGTCCGGCCACTTCGCTGATAGCCCCCACCGGCAATCCGCCGTCCAGCAGTGCATCTACTTCAGGAACCCCTGTTGTCGCAGTCTCGCTTATCGTCTGCGGAACAGGTGTAAGAGCCGCCGGAAATCGGCGTTCGAGGGCGCGCTCGATTTCGATACGAAGAGCAGCGGCAGACGGCATAGCAGGACCAAAGGCGTATTCGCCATATGTTCGCTTTATAATCCTGCAAAGCGGTGCTCCACGTCAAATAGATTTCAACAATCTGAACATAATGTCCTTTGTATCTATGACTTGTGGTACATGAACAATTTTCGTATATGGCCTCTAGGACATTCAAGTTCGTATTCCAATCAAGAGCCGCTGTCCGAATTACTACCCAGCCAATCCCCGTTCATTCTCGGAACCTGGTTGAAAAGAACCATGATTTCCACAAATACGACACAATATGCTGGGCTAGGCTGATGTGATAATCTATAAGTGGTGTAGTGTTGCCAGAACGGCGGTAAATATGGGCTGGGACATCGAGGTAAGTAGAGAACGACTTAAAAAGGAATGGGAGCGGCTGCAGGGGGCTGGGGTCACGGTTTCAAAATTGACCCGTGAGATGGACCTGGCGAACCTAAGCCCAACTGAGGTTCGGACAGTCCACGGCTGTCATCTTTATTGTCATGCGGTCAACTTCGTAGATGCCCTGGACGACGCTCTCCTGTCGCGTGACAATTTCAAGAGACTTCATCGCTACCTGCATGTGCTTCGCGTCGAACAGCGCAGGATCATGCAATCGGTATTTGATGGAGACAAGATCCAAGTGCAAGGACCGAAGTTCCACGGTTTGCTTTACAAACCGTATGACGACGATGCAACGCTGGCTTGGCGGGCTGTCTTAGCCGGGATCGCCCTAACGCTCACAACACAGATGGCCCTCGCCAAGGTGTTCCCTGAGTATGTGGTACTCATTCCCAGCGTCGGAATCGCCTTAGGAGATTGTGTCGTTGCCAACATCGGAGCCCGCGGAGAGCGGGAACTCATAAGCGTCGGCGCAGCTGCAAATTACGCCGCGAAGATCCTCGGTGTAAAGTACGGTCTCGCGATCGATTCGGCCCTTTGGAATGCCCTCGAAGAGGACCGGCAAGAACTCTTCATAGCGAAGGACGCTGTCCATTACATCAAATGGTCTGAAATCGGAGACGCCGAGAAATTGTTATCGGAAAGTGGCTTTGTTTGGACTATTGAGGATTCGGTTCGTCGCATGGAGGAGGTCAGAGACGGGCTCCCACTGGACGATATCAGCAGTAGCGAGGCCCAGGTTCAGATTGACTTCGCGGCATTGGGGCCGAAAACCATGAAGGTATGCGAAGGCGCATCGCTGTTCGTCGATGTAGACGGCTACACAAACGCGATAGACAGTCTTCTCGGCGACGAAGAGCGGCTTTGCGGTGCGGTTCAATGGCTGCACCTTTTTCGTTATGAGATGCGCCATCTAACAACTGATCGTTCCGCAGTTCCTGTACAGCATCAAGGAGACCGCTTGCAGGCCTTAGCGCATCTGCCAAGCGACGATGACGCCAAAGCCAGGCGTCGAGCGGTCGAGCTTTGCATCGACTACAACTCCTCGATGGAAGATGTTTTGAACGTGGATTACCCATCACTCGGCAAGCTTCATGTCGCAATAGGCGCATCTTCTGGGAAGTCCGTCGCTGTCCGCTCCGGAGTGCGCGGCGACCTTGATGCTAGCTGCCTCTCAAAGTGCGTCTCCCAAGCAGAGCATTGGCAGATAAATGGCGCGGGCTGCGAGATTTGCATCAGTACCAAGATGTTCGACTCGCTCGACGATGAGATCGTTCGAGGCGAATTCAAGTTTGACCGTAATAGAGGGTGCTTCGCTGCGAAGGGCTTAACATGGACGCGCGTCGCCGACCTCCGTCGCGCAAAGGAATACGAGTCGGGGAAATCCGTAGGATTCAACACCGCAACATCCGGGATCGTATTTGGCATAAAGACGGAGGCAGACAAAGGTACTTTACCACTCCGGCAGACCCGGCCATGGGCCGTCGATGAACGCTAGGAACAAATCGCCGTTTGAATATCAAGAGCGGGGCATAAACTGGTGCCCCGCTCAGGTTGATCGGGAACTCCTTCGTCTACGTTCGCTCCCGTATCTCGCCCTTGAACGTTGGTCCATCACCAATCGACAGCTTCATGTCACTGGGACTCTGAGGCACACTCAGCAAGAAACGGGTCGCAAAGAATGTCTCCGTGTACGTATGGAATACCCGCGCGATTATCCTTGGGAAATTCCTTCAGTCTTCGACGAGGACAGACGATTTGCGCCATCGGCAGACGGCCATCAATACCCCGATCACAAATTGTGCCTATCATTTCCGCTGAGGTTTGAATTTCCTGTCGGCTCCGACAACCTGGCCACTGAAGTCTTGCAGTCAAGTCTCGTTTGGTTTGATAAGCGATGCATATTTGAACGCCTCGGAGTTTGGCCAGGCGCGGCAGAGGAACACGGTTATGTCCGCCCATTAAAACTTCTTTTGTGTGAGGAGGCCAGACGCTCTCGGAGCCTCTCTGTTAGCGCCTGGTGCGAGTGGGTCATCGCAGAGTTAGTCGCCCCGTACCCAGACAAGGGCTGCCCATGCCTCTCTGGCAGGCCATTTGCGCATTGCCACACTCAACTACTTTGGCTGGCGATTCTCTACCAGTGCAGTTCACAGGCAATGAGGGATTATGAACATAGAGCAGCTCTCAAGGCAGCTTGACTCAGTGCAAGGACACATTCGCGCGTTCGACAGCAAGGCGCAGGTTGTCTTGGGCATCGATGGTGTGCTCGCGGGATTTATCGCAGCACAGTTTTCTGCGGGGCTCGATATGGCCTCATGGCATTTGTATCCGCTATCCATTTGCTTCATCGTTTTTTGCGGCATGGCCCTTGTGTCATTACTGATTTCAGTGTATTGGGCTGTTGCTGCGGTATTCCCAAGATTGAAGATCGGCCAACCGAAGTCGCATTTCTTCTTTTTGCACTTGGTGGAACTCTATAAGGACGATTTCAACAAAGCTGGCAAGGCTCTTATCGATCTCAGTGAAGAGGACCAGCTACACCAATTGGCAACACAGGTTCATGCGAATGCAATTATTGCATCTGCTAAAGCTAGTAGATCTAACAAAGCCATTCTTTTTATGACCACCGCGTTGCTCATCTTCATAGTTAATCTAGCTTCCCTCGGCGCGCTCGCCTACCAAGCAAAGAACCACAGCGGAGGCGTGAGCAACTCGGCGCCCTGCGTCGCAAGATAGCGGCCAGACGTCTCAGGTATTGGTTGTGAGCATTGGGTTCTGACGGTTCGGCTAGATTCTAATGGAGATGTTGAACTGCGTTAGGGATTGACGGCCGGCGTTTTCAGCACTATGCTCCGTGTTGCGTTTAGCCATGAGAGCAGAGGAGTAAAGAATGAAAGATCGCTTCGAGGGGAGTGCCGGGCGTCGGATACTTCTGGAGACGCTTAAAGAGCAAAAGTTGATCGCCGGGAACACTGAGTTGGCGGATCAGGTTGCCTCAATCGGCGAACTGGTTGATGTCGAGGCCGGGGCAACAATCATCGAACAGGGAAACGACGACAACGATGTCTACCTGATAGTTGCAGGCTCTTTTGACATTGTTGTGAACAACCGGCTGGTTGCAAAGAGATTTTGCAATGACCATGTTGGCGAAATGGTCGCCATCCAGCCGACACAAAGGCGATCTGCCACTGTTGTTGCCAGGGAAAATGCAGTAGTGGTTAAACTTCCGGAGCCCCAGTTTGCAGACCTTATCAATAAGTACCCTCAGATAGTTCGCTATATAGCCAAAGAGCTTGCGCGCAGACTAGAACAACGCAATGCTCTTGTAACCGCTGTTAGCGAGAAAATCCGTGTATTCATCATCTCATCAGCAGAGGCTCTGGAGATTGCCCGAACTATTCAGAATGCCTTTGACCACGATCCTTTCAACGTAGCAGTTTGGACGGATGGAGTATTCCGGGCTTCCCACTACTCAATTGAGAGCCTCGAACGTGCTCTCGATCAATCGGATGTCGCAATCGCAGTAGCTCAGCCTGATGATATTACGGAGAGCCGAGGACAGCGCCTAGCCACACCGCGCGACAATGTCATCTTTGAGCTCGGCTTCTTTATGGGGCGGCTGGGACGGCATCGCGCGCTACTGGTTGAGCCGCGTGGGGAGGAGATCAAACTTCCAACTGACCTCGCTGGCATCAACACGATTACCTATCGGTACGACGCGGCAGATTTGACACGTTCCCTTGCTACCGCTTGCAATCGCCTTCGGGATATCATCCGGGATCTCGGACCAAATCGATGAGGGGGAGAAGTAGTGGGCTTGAAAGATGAACTGGAACAACAGATTTCGGC
>Ga0224558_1002949_pt1 | contig 14897 bp, 13 predicted proteins | sample 714S32024metaG_FD_180682 | JGI IMG/M metagenome (GOLD analysis project Ga0224558, IMG submission 180682) | Peat soil microbial communities from Stordalen Mire, Sweden - 717 S3 20-24 | ecosystem: Environmental > Terrestrial > Soil > Wetlands > Peat | place: Sweden: Norrbotten County, Stordalen... | reverse complement strand
CAACGATAATTTTAACCTTGCGGGAAGATTGATGCCCGCGGTGCGGGAGTTCAAGGCGCAGGATGCGCCACCCCGGTAACTGCTGCGATGATGGAAGAGGGTTAACGATGCGGACAGCAATCATTGGCGGCGGGATAGCGGGGCTGGCGGCGGCCTATGAGCTGGAGCAGGCGCGCCGCACAGACAAGAACATCGAGTACACGCTCTTTGAGGCGCGCGCCAGGCTGGGTGGTTCGCTGGCATCGGAGATTGTGGACGGCGCGGTGCTGGAGCGCGGCCCGGATTCATTTTTGACCGAGAAGCCGGCGGCGGCCGAACTTTGCCGCGAACTGGGGCTGGGCGGCGAGCTGGTTCCCTCGAACGACGCTGACCGCAAAACCTATATTGTTGTCCACAACCGCCTGATTCCCCTGCCGGACGGGCTGATGTTTCTGGTGCCAACCAAGCTGATTCCCACCGCGCTAACCCGGCTGTTCAGTCTGCCGACGAAAATTCGCATGGGCCTGGAACTGCTGCACCCGCCGCGGCCCAGCGATCACGATGAGTCGGTGGCCACACTCGTCGAGCGCCATTTTGGCCGCGAGACCGTAGACCGGCTGGCCGATCCGCTGTTAAGTGGCATCTTTGGCGGCGACGCCTCGCAACTGAGCGCCCGAACTGTGTTGCCGCGACTGGTGGAAATGGAAAGCGAATACGGCTCGCTGACCCGCGGAATGTTGGCCGCGCACCGCAAGATGCGTGCCAGGATCAAGGCTGCCGCGAAGAAGAACGAGGCGGTCAACGGCCACACACAGGCCAATTTCAGGCCGGCCCAGCGGTCCATCTTCACCGCGATGCACGGAGGGATGCAGCAGTTGATCGACGCCCTGACCGCGCGGCTCGACCCTGCCTCAGTGCGCCTCTTCACGCAGGTCAACGTTCTTGCCAAAGCCAGCGGCGGCTGGCTGGTTGAGAGCCGCGGCGCGGAAGAGTTCTATGACACGGCGATTCTGGCCACGCCCGCCTGGGTCGCTGCCGGGCTGCTCTGCCGTGTGGATCCCGCGCTGGCCGCGGATCTCGGCGGCATCCCATACTCCTCGTCGATCACCGTCAATCTGATTTACGACGAGGACCAACTGGGCAGTCTGCCCGATGGATTCGGCTTCCTGATTCCGGTGGTGGAAGGCCGCTCAATGCTGGCCTGCACCTTTGTCCACCGCAAATTCCTGGGCCGCACGCCAACGGGCAAAGCTGTGCTGCGCGCGTTTTTGGGCGGCATGAAAAACGAGGCCCTGATAGCCGCGCCTGACGAAGCTCTGGTGGCCACAGTGCGCCGCGAACTTACCGAGATTCTTGGCGAAGAGATTTTTCCGCCAGAGGCCATGCCGGAACACACACAGGTTTCGCGCTGGCCAAGAGCCATGGCCCAGTATGCTGTCGGCCACCAGGAGCGCATCGAGCGCATCTCCGCCCGCGTGGCCGCGCTGCCAGGATTGAAATTGGCCGGCAACGCCTACGACGGCATCGGCATCCCCGACTGCATCCGGCTCGGACGCAAGGCGGCAAAGGAACTAATTGCGGCTCACGAGTTAGCGAGTTAGCAAGTTAGGCAGCTTTTGTGGTTTGCTACCCTTATGCGCATGGACCGCTCGAAGGGTGGGTGCCCAACAATCACGATCCGTCAGCAGTGGGACCCGAAATTCCTTACATCCCTCCCTTGCCAAGCAAAATGCCGATGCCGTAAGTGACTGCGCCTTCGATGGCTCCTATCGCGGTCATCTCCAGGCCCGATGACCACCACGAGCGGACGGTAATCAGCGACTTGGCTGCGCCGACGGCGAAATGGGCGGCCAGCGAGATAATGGCGGCGGCGACGACCGCTTCGATTCCACTCAGGAAGAAAAAGGGAATGATGGGGATGGCCGCGCCGACAGCGGTAGAAAGAGCGCCAGAACTCGCTGAGACCAGCGGATTGGCAAGCGCTTCTTCGCTGGTGCCGAGCCGCTCACTGGCCAACGCGCGGAGCATCTGCTCGGGATCGCTGGCGATGTGGTTGACCATGTGCTGAGAGTCCTCCTCGGGCAGGCCCTTCACCTGGTAGTAAAGCGAGAGCAGCTCGCGCGCCTCGGGGCCGTTCATCTGGATGGCCTCCCGTTCGCGGGCGACTTCGGCCAGGTAGATTTCGCGCTCGCTCTTGGCGGCCAGATAAGCGCCGGAACCCATCGAGAGGGCCGAGGCAATCAGGCCGGAGAGACCGGCCAGCAGCACGTACTTGCTGTCGCCGGCAGTGGCGCCGCTGACGCCGCTGACGATGCCGAAGATGGCGCCCAGGCCGTCATTCACACCATAGATGGCGTCGCCAATCCAACTTCCCGGCTGCTTGCGGCCCTGGGAGCGTTTGGCCAGCATCTCATCAAGCACCGCCTTGGCGTCCACTTTGTGAGCGCCGGCCGGGGCTGTGTAGTGGCCGCGCAACAGCGACCCCAGCTCGCGGTAGTGATCCTTCTCGTCCTCGATGACGTGTTCGAGAATGGCGACGGATTCCTCATCGCCCAGCGACTTCAGTTGCTCGCCGTATTTGGCGATGGCGCGGCTCTCCTCGATCTCCAGGCGGCGCAGGGCCATGCGGATGCCGCCAGCGCGGTTGGCCAACGAGTTGGCCTCCCCGCCGGGCTTGCCATGATAGACCGGCTCGTCTCCGCCTAGCTCCTCGATGCGGCCATGCCACAGCGCGGCGTGTTCCCACTCGGCGCCGGCCAGGTGGCGCAGTACCTGAGCGCGCACGGGGTCCGTGTCCCGGTCGGCCAGGGTCAGGTAGGTGTGGTATCCCTCCATCTCGGCCTGCCAGTTGCCTTCCAATGCCGCCAGGACCTTCTTGATTTTGGCGCTGCTCAACGTTCCAATGGCCATCTCGCTCTCCTCGCTTTGCATTGAGGATAAGGCTTTTCTCCTCATCTTGCAGCCCCTTGGCCACAGCTGCAACATTCTTTTCATCTTCATGGGCCTCTACGATGAAGTTGCGCTTGACCTAGCCATTCCTGCCGTCCCTTCCACTCCGCGGGGCTTTCCGTATAGTGTTGAGTGCAGCCAAACAACGGGATTCCAGAAGCAATGCGGACCCGTGCCAGGAAACCAGCGGGCCACAGTCCCAGGCATCTCCTTGCCCAGGGAAGCGCGGAAAGGCCCGAACCGGGCAACTTTTTGAAGAAGTGGAGAACGATCTCTTATGGCAGCTCAATCGAAACAACCGGCGGCTCTCACGTCGCCCGGATACCTTGTCCCGTTCATCATTGTCACCGCGCTGTTTTTCATCTTCGGGTTTATCACCAACCTGAACATGGGACTGGTGCCTCACCTAAAGAAGATATTCGAGATCCAGAAACTGCCGGTATGGGAGGCGATGCTAGCCGAGGGAGCATTTTTTACCGCATACCTTGTTTTTTCGGCGCCGACTTCCAAACTGATCGAGGCCATTGGCTACAAGCGCACAATGGTGGTTTCTTTATTCGTTCAGGTGGTAGGCGCATTGCTGTTCTTGCCCGCCGCCTTTTTCGTCTCCTTTCCGCTCTTCCTGACGGCAATCTTTGTGGTGGGAGCGGGCGTGGCCGCGCTGCAGACCTCAGCCAATCCGTATATTTCGATTCTTGGGCCTGAACACAGCGCGCCCGTTCGCCTCAACCTGGCCCAGGCGTTTAATTCGATTGGCGGCTCAATCGCTCCCTGGGTTGCGGGCACTTTCATCCTGACAGCTAGCGTTCTCAGCCCAGCCCAGATTGCTGCCAAAAGCACCGCGGAACAACATGCTTATCAGATGGGAATTGCGGACACAGTGCGCATCCCATACTTGGTAATCGCTTTAGGACTGGTGATTCTAGGAATCGCCGTTGCCTTCATGCGGCTGCCGCACATTACAGTCACGCAGTCCTTTCGCCCCGGCAAAGAAGGCGACGATCTACTGAGCCGCAGCATCTGGAGCTTCAGGCACACGGTGTTGGGGGCGCTGGGTATCTTCGCCTATGTTGGCGTGGAAGTCGGACTTGCTACCACAATGGTGCTCTATTTCAGTGATTTCAAGCACGGAGGCCTGAACGTATTGCTCGAACCCGCAGCGCAGAAGCTGGTGGTGTTTTACTGGCTGGGCGCGCTAGTGGGCCGCCTGCTGGGTTCCTGGCTGGTGAGCAAGATCAGAGCCGGCAAACTATTGGGCATCTTCGGCCTGGCCGCAGCGGCGCTGGTTGTAGTTGCGATTTTCTCCGCCGGTCATATCGCTATCGGAAGCCTGATCCTGGTGGGCTTCTTCAACTCCATCATGTTCCCCAACATCTTCACGCTGGGTATTGTGGGTCTGGGGCCACTGACGAGCAAGGGGTCGGGGCTGATCATGACCGCCGTGGTGGGTGGAGCGGTAATTCCGGTGGTGATCGGGTACTTGGTTGACCACACCACTTACCAGATCGCACTGATTCTTCCTGTCCTGTGCTATCTCTACATCGCTTTCTATGGCTTTGTGGGATCCAAACCTACGCGGACTGTGACGGCGTAGGCTGGATGTTGTTCACTGAAGGCCCTTTGGCTTGACGCCGAAGGGCCTTCCCATCTGCGCCGGCGCAAGCCCGGATTCCCACATTTCGCCGCGGCAATTCACAAGCGGTTTCTCACACCCATCCGGCCTACACTCGAAGTCATGGCCACCATCCCCAATCTGGCTCTCGACACCGGCTTGCCTGCCAACGTGGATGCCGAGAGGACCATTCTCGGCGCCATCCTGCTGGACAACGCCGCCCACGCCGAGGCCGCCGAAAAACTCGCAGAAGACGATTTCTCCCTCGACTCGCACCGCCGCATCTTCCTGCGCATGACCGAGTTGATGAATGCCTCGCGGGCCGTGGATATTGTCACGCTGTCCAACGAACTGGCCCGGATGAAGGAGATCGAGACCGTCGGCGGCGTGGCCTATCTGGCCTCGCTCACCGAGGGTTTGCCGCGCCGTCCGGTCATCGAAGAGTACATCCGCATCGTCAAGGACAAGAGCCTGCTGCGCAAGCTCATGCTCATCTGCTCGGCCGCCATCGCGCGCGCCGCCGACCAGGGCGAGAACGCCCTCGATGTCCTCGGCGCGGCTGAATCGCAACTGATGGAGGTCAGCGAAAAGGGCCTCACTAGCGGCTTCCAGTCGCTCGACCAGATCGTTCAGCACTCCTTCGGGACCATCGACAATCTGTACAAGCAGAGCCGCGAAGTTACCGGCCTGGCCACCGATTTCACTCAATTTGACATTATGACCAGCGGCCTGCAAAAGGGCGAGCTGATCATCATCGCCGCCCGTCCCTCCATGGGCAAAACCGCGCTGGCCATCAACATCGCCGAGAACGCGGCCATCAACCACGGCGCCACCGTGGCCATCTTCAGCCTGGAAATGAGCAAGGAGTCGCTCCTGCGCCGCATGCTCTCCTCCCAGGCCTGGGTAGACCAGCAGAAGCTGCAGAAAGGCTTCCTGGGCCGCGAAGACCACGACAGGCTCACCACTGCCCTCGGGCTATTGGTCGAGTCGCGCCTGTTCATCGATGACACGGCCGCCATCTCGCTGGCCGAGATGCGCGCCAAGGCCCGGCGGCTCAAACAGAACAAAGGGCTCGACCTCGTCGTGGTGGACTACCTGCAACTGATGTCGGCCACGGTGCCCTCGTCCGGCAAGAGGAACTACGAAAACCGCACCCAGGAGGTCTCGGCCGTCTCCCGTGGCCTGAAAGCCTTGGCCAAAGAGCTCAATGTGCCGGTCCTGGCCCTGTCGCAGCTCTCCCGCGCCGGCGTGCAGCGCAAGGACGACCATCGCCCCATGCTCAGCGACCTGCGCGAGTCCGGCTCCATCGAGCAGGACGCCGATGTGGTCGCCTTCATCCACCGCGATTCCTACTACAACCGCGACGAGGAGATGAGCGAGGCCGACAAAGCCAAGTCGGAGATCATCATCGAAAAGCAGCGCAACGGCCCCACCGGCACCGTCCATCTGAACTTTATTGCCAAGTTCACCCGCTTCGACAATCCCGACTCAGGGCACCCGGTCGAGTGAAAAATTGAACACAAGGTGGCAGTAACTTCCACTTTGGGACACCGAATACTTTGTCAAAGAAGGAAACTGCGCAGTGAAAACCGAACTTGTACGGAGCTTGACGGCAACCTTTGAAGAACATACTCAGCAAGCGAGCGATGGCGTGGAGTTCTGGCTTGCAAGAGATTTGCAGTACTTGCTCGGCTATACACAGTGGAGAAATTTTCTGGCGGTTGTCTCCAAGGCGAAAACCGCGTGTGAAGTCTCCGGGCATCCTGTAGTCGACCATTTTGTTGGCCTCAACAAAATGGTCGACCTGGGATCGGGCAGCCAGCGGGAAGTGGACGACATGATGCTTACCCGCTATGCCTGCTATCTGATTGCCCAGAATGGCGATCCCCGAAAACCGCAGATCGCCTTCGCGCAGACCTATTTTGCCATTCAGACCCGGCGCGCGGAGTTGATAGAACAGCGCCTTCTCGAAGCGGAACGCTTGTCGGCACGAAAAAAGCTTACAACTACTGAAAAAGAGCTGTCGCAGGTGATCTTCGAGCACACGGGTGGCAATCAGAACTTTGCCCTGATTCGCAGTAAGGGCGATCAGGCGCTGTTCGGAAGGTCAACTCAGGCGATGAAGGGGCAATAGAGCGTTCCGAAAGGTCGCCCGCTGGCCGACTTTGCACCGACGATCATACTGAAAGCAAAAGATTTTGCCGCCGAAATCACTATCTTCAACGCTCGTCAGCATCAGATGCAAACCGAGGGTTCTATCTCCCGCGAACACATCACGAATAACAAGGCAGTGCGCAATACATTGATTGAACGCGGAATACAACCTGAGGCCCTTTCACCTGCCGAGGATGTAAAAAAGGTTGAGCGCCGTCTCTCCTCCGAAAACAAGAAGTCCCTGCATTCGCCCGAGGCGTTGAAGACCTCCTGACCGCAATCCCGACTCAGGGCACCCGCTCTAGAACTGCTCACGGTTCGTTCAGGATCAGCGCTATGCGGCCGGCCAGCAGTTCACTGGGCGGCTCGCCAGAGTCCACTTCCAGCAGGTCCACGGGAAAAGCGATGTTGTGCGGCCGCAGAACCAGCCGACTGGCCACAAAGTCCACATAGCGCAAGGTCAGATGCGCCCCGTGGCGCACCGCGTACAGATTGGGCCGGTTGGGCCGGTAGGGTATCAGCGAGTTGTAATGCCGGTCAATCAGTGTGATAGCCTCCGGCAGGATCAGCGGCTCCATGGCCAGCGCGTCGGCCCTCGGAATACGCACGGCCACAAATCGCTGCCAGGCGCGGCGGGGATTCGATGGCCTGCCCTGGATGGACTGCAACAGCCCGGCCGGCAGATGCAGCATCGACTGCATGGCCGAGGGCCGGATGTACGGCTCAAACAACGCCGCCGCATGAGAGACGACCGGGACCGCGCTGCTTTCCCCGTCGGCCGGCAATGCCTGCCCCTGGTAGTTCGCGGGCAGAAGATCGCCGGCCGCCATGTGTTGCGCCGCCAGAATCCGATCCAGCGCCTCCAGCGAAAGCTGCCGCCGGCTATGCAGAAAATTCGACAGATGCGATTGCCCAAAGCCGGTCTGGCGAGCCAAAAGCGAGACGCTGACCGTTCCCCGCTGAATCCTGCGCAGCAGTTCCAGGCGCAGTCGCTCGTGCATCTGCGTAAAGTTCATCTGTGGATAATCCGCCACCAGCAATGGGGATGAACTCTCTCCATTTTCTGTATGAAAACATGGATGGGCTAACTTGCCTTCATTTTCGGCGTTCGCCAAAGGATTGAAAAGGATAGAAGCAGAAAACCGCTGGGGGAGATTGACGCAGGTGAACCATCTTTCTAGATTTGCTTTACTTAATCCGGTACTGACCTGTGGGAATTTCGTGAGAAACCCTTCATTGCCGCAAGGCTGAAATGGGCGATATTGTGCCCCTTTCCAGCGGTCCATGAACAATTGCCGGGGGATGAAAATCTCTTCCGGCTTTCTCCTCCCCGCCCCAAAGCGCTCTTGAGAAGCGATTGGGGCAGCCAGCCACCGGAATTCCAGGATCTGCGCGCCATGAGCATGACAAAAAACGAAAGGATTCCGGAGGCTATCCCCCATCAGGGCGCAAGAACCCTGAGCAGCCAAACCCGGTTCTTTCTGCCCCGCGGAAACAAGATACGAAGGCAAGCCCGTCGGGAGAAAACAAGAACACGGAGATTTCGTCATGGATTTGTGCGTGCATTTGAAAATTTGCGAGGGGTGCGGTTGTCTTTGGTATCGTGCCCAGACCCAGGGGAGTGTGTACTGCAAGGGGTGTGAGACCAAGCTGCAGGACTTTCCCACGCCCGAAAGCCGCAAACGGCGCGGCCGTCCCGCCCGCAAGACGCTGGTCAGAGTCTGGGCGGTAGCGGAAGCAACCGGGGGTGCTCAATGAGCGCAGCCCTTCAGTTGCCGACGGTTTGGGGAGTGAGCAGCCCGCAGCCGGCATGGCAGTCAAAGAGGAGAACGTGGGAAACAGCACCGGCCGTGGCGCCTACGCCAAAGCCGGCCGTCAAAGCACCGTCCACCGGGCCGGTCATCAGCCTGGGCTTCTACCGAAAACATACGGAGAGCCTCTTGCGGCGTTACCTCTATGCGTCAATGCAGGTGGGCAGGGCGCCCAACATCCTGGGTGACCCGATCGCCAGGGGTTGGTGTTCCAGCCGCCCCATCCGCACCTTCGAGGACGCGGTGATCTTCGTCCTCGACGTGGAGAAGTGCCTTAACCAGCTTGGTTCGCTCGACCGCATGATGCTCAGCCGCATCATTCTGCAGGAGTATACCCAGGCCGAAGCCGCAAGCCTGCTGGGGATGGCGGTCCGCACCATCTCCTACAAGTTTCCCCAGGCCATCGACCGGCTGACGGAAAAGCTGCTGGAAAGCGGGCTGCTGGTAATACCGCATTGATTCTGTGATAAGCCGGCCAACTAAGTGGAGCAAAACTCTCTGCTTCACTTAGTAGGCCAGTTTTCCACATCTCTGCTAGGAGATTCTAACCTTGATTCCAGGTGGTAACTAATGAGACGATTCCGTCCATGGCACATCTCAGAAAAATCTCCCCATTGCTTTTATTACGAATGGCTGCTGGCTTTTTATTGGTTTGCATCTGCGTGGTCATTGCGAGATTCATTTATCTCTACTGGGGAAGTTTTTGGAATAGCGCCCACACAATTAATTTCTTGGTGGCATGGATTCCGTCAGTGTTGTCGGTGCTTGTTGCTTTCGTTCCTGAAAAGGACTTGGAGCGCCGCATGAGACTGAGATGGCGGTTTGCGGTTGTAGCGTTTGGATTCATTTATAGCCTTATGCTTTGGCATCAACAAGGATTGAATGATCTGGCAAATTCTCAACAGACCCAGACGGCAATAAGTACTGCGGTTTCGCAAGCGAACGACCACTCAGATAAGCAATTCGACAGGACACAGGGCCAGATAACGGATGTCAGGAATAATCTTGAAGCCACGGAGAAGAATCTCGCTTCCAAGGTGGATGAATCAACATCTACTATCAGCACCGGCCTCGGAAAGGTAGGCAAGCCAGAACCACCAGAACTGCCCAGGCTGGAATTTAGCCTTTGGAAGGATAATATTCAAGAAGCGGAATTTCCGATCCTAACCGCAATCGTGCAGCAAGAGGATGACGGAACTATACCAGTTGAATACTTTTTTAGGAATAGCTCAAGCGTTTCAGCGGATTCAGTTGAGGTGTGGGTCCATATATGCAGTCTTTGCTCCTTCGCAAAAGAGCCGGACGGCTTTGAGAAGCCTGCCGGGATAAATGAGCAATCCCGTCACAGGGTGTTATCTTCGTTTAATCCAGGAGTTTCATTTCAGAAAAGCGAGGTCGCCTTTAAATTCAATTCGCCGACGCCTATCATAAAAATGCAAGTGTTTAAGGTGGGGATTTCATTTTCCTACTCATGCAAAAACTGTGGCGGAGCAAAAACTACTCGGGACTTCATGCTAAGTGTGATCCCGTCGCTTGGTCAGGTCAGTCCAAATTTGCCGCAAGCGCCTCATCCCCTCACTTGGGTGCATCATTAAGGCCAGATCAGCGCATCGCGGAGCAGGTAGGGAATGCTCCGCTCCAATCCCGAAACCGAACCCGGCTAAAAAATGGGAAACTTCACACTCAATTCGCACATTCCGTGCGTATTCCGGTTGAGCGACCGCTGCAATCGGCCTAGCTTCCCAATGAGGGTGATTGGCCCGACAGTTTGCACGCTTGTTTTGAGCGCATCAGCCGGTTCAGGCAGATTTCCCAAACCGCAATGACGACACAGGCAAACGAGGCGACTCTTCCACGAGAGCTGACCGGCCATTTGACCGAGGCTGCGCTCGGCTACCAGCGCATGTTGGAGCAGAACCCATGTGATCCGAAGGCGCTGGTGGGCATGAGCCTGGTGGCGCTGGCCAGTCGCCAATCCGCCGCGGCGATCAAGATGGCCGAAGCCGCTGTAGCCGCCGTGCCTCAGATGGTCACGGCCTGGGTCGCGCTGGGCCAGGCGCTCAAGGCCGCCAGCCGCAGCGAAGAGGCCGAGCGCGCCTACGGGCAGGCCATCAGTCTCGACGGCATGAACGCGCTGGCCCGGACAGGTCTGGGCGAGCTGATGCTTGCTTTGGGCCGTCCCGAGGCGGCAATTCGGGAGTTCGATCTTGCGCTCCGCCGCAAGCCGGCGCTGATCGCCGCATCCATGGGCCTGGGCCACGCGCTGACCATGATGGGGCGCTATGAAGAGGCGCTTCAGCGTTACAAGCAGGTGCTGGCATTCCGTCCCAAGCTGCCTGAAGCCGAGTTTGCCGCCGGTTTTGTATTGGCGCGCATGGGAAAACTGAAGGAAGCTGAAACCCGCTACCGTCGCGCGTTGGTCCTGCGCCCGGACTTTGCCGCCGCGTGGATGAATCTCGGCAGCTTGCTGCGCGAGCAGGGCCGCGAGGTCTACGCCGAAGCTGCCTTGCAACGGGCGGTCGAATTGCGCCCTGACCTGGTCTCCGGCTGGGTTAATCTGGCGATTCTGGAGCGCGAGCGCCATCGCCCCGCCGAGGCCGAGGCGCATCTGCGCAAAGCCTTTGCCCTCAGCCCGCAGCAGGTGGAAACGCAGGTGGCATGGTGCCAGTTTCGTTCCGCCGAGGGTGACGCAGCCGGCGCATGGCAGTGGCTGCGCTGGGCTTTGGCGCGCGAGCCAGACCACGCCGAAGCTGTGAATATGCACGGCATCCTATTGCACAAGGATGGCCGCTTCGACGAGGCAGTCGAGGTCTTCAAGCAGGCCGAGGCCCTCGGTCATCGCGCTGCCGCCTCCAACCGCGGAAATTCACTGCTCGATTTGGGCCGCATGAACGAGGCTTTGCAGGCGCAGGAACTGGCTGTCGAGCGCGATCCCGAGTGCGCCGGCGCCCGCTATAACCTGGCACTGACTCGCCTGCGGCTGGGCCACTGGGGGCAAGGCTGGCCGGGCTACGAAACCCGTTGGCGCTTCCGCGAGGTTCATCGCAACCCGAGAGTTTTTTCTCAGCCACGATGGCACGGCGAGGCTCTCGGCGGACGCCGGATTCTTCTCCACGCCGAGCAGGGGCTAGGCGACACCATCCAGTTCTGCCGCTACGCCTCCATGGTCGCGGCTCGCGGCGGCCATGTGATTTTGCAGGTACAGGAACCGGCACTCCGCTTGATGCAATCGCTTGCCGCGGTGCGCGCTGGGCTGGTGGAAACTGCGCTGCTCGGAGCCAGGCCGCCGGAGTTCGACCCAAAATTCGATCTGGAATGTCCGCTAATGAGCCTCCCGGCCGTATTCGGAACCACTGTCGAGACAGTTCCCTGGCCGGGCGCCTACCTGGGGGCCGGCCTGGAACTTGCTTCCGCCAAGAGGATCGAGTTTCCCGGCCTGCCGCCCAATGGAGACAGACCCCTGCGCGTAGGCCTGGCCTGGGCAGGCAATCCCCGCTACAAAGCTGACTGCCAGCGTTCACTCAAGCTGACCGCGCTCCTGCCGCTGGTACGCACTCCCGGTATTACCTGGATCGCACTGCAGAAAGGATTGGCTGCCGAACAATTGGCTACACTGCCTGGCGACGTCTCTATTTTGGACGGCTCCAGCCACGACCTCGACCTGGCCGAGACTGCGGCTCTCATGGCCACGCTCGATCTGGTCATCACCACCGACACCTGCATCGCCCATCTGGCCGGCGCCATGGGTAAGCCCGTCTGGATTCTGCTGCCCCATCTTAGCGACTGGCGCTGGATGCAACAGACGGAGACCACCCCTTGGTATCCCACCGCAAGGCTCTTTCGCCAGCACGCGCCCGGCGACTGGGACGGAGTGTTGGAGCGTGTCATCGGGCAGTTGAGCGAGCTTCGCGCGGCTGAACAGAGGCCTGCGGCTAGAGAGACGACGCGGAAATCCCAGAATTCTCGGCCCATCCCGGCCTAGCCCTCAAAAAAGTTCAAAATTATTCTGGACATTCATCACTCTATAATCTAGAGTACTCCTCATAGAGGAACACTCTGAAAAGAAGCAGAGGCCTCGCGAGGAGAATCGATATGACAGGAAATGCAGAAGAGCTGGAACTGAAAGAAAGGCTCAACCTCATCGAAACCATGATCGCCGAGGGCCGGCACACCACAGAACGCTACGGCTGGACCTTCGTTCTCTGGGGCGTGGCCTATTACATCGCCATCGCCTGGTCTTCTTTGGCCCACTACGGCATGGCCTGGCCCATTACCATGGTGAGCGCCTGTGTGCTGATGGGAGTCATCACAGGAGGCAGGGGCGGTAGGCGCGGCAGCAGGCCTGTGACCACCATAAGCCGCGCCATATGGTCCATCTGGATCTCAATGGGAATTTCAATGTTTGTACTTCTCGACGCTCTCGGCTTCAGCGGCAGGGCAGACTGGCGCGTCTCCGTGGCTGTGGCTTCAACACTGATCGGCACGGCCAACGCCGCCTCCAGCCTTGCTCTTAGGTGGAAGCTGCAATTCGCTTGCGCGATTGTCTGGTGGGCTGCGGCTGTGGTCTCTTGCTTTGGCACCGGGAACCAGTGTTCGATTGCCTTTTTGACAGCAATCTTTCTCTGTCAGATCGTTTTTGGCATTTACCTTATGATCGCCGAGGCGCGACAGCGCAGGCAGGTCGCCAACCATGCCTGAGTTGCCGGAGCTAAATCCCATCATCCACGGGAAGCTGCGCCTGGCCTTGCTCTCGCTGCTCACTGGCGTAGAAGAGGCGGAGTTTACCTGGCTGCGCTCAAAAACCGGCTCGACGGACGGCAACCTGGGTGCGCAACTATTGAAGCTCGAAGAAGCCGGCTATATTGCGGTCAAAAAGAAGTTTGTCCAGCGCAAGCCGCAGACTCTCTACCGCATGACCGAAGCCGGCCGCCGCGCGCTGACTGACTACGTTGTGGCGTTGAAGCAACTGCTCGGCGGAGCTATCGGCGACTAACGCTCGCGAGGCGTTCAGGCTTCCGCAGCCAAACTCTTTCGCACGCGATCCATGATGCCCAGGTAATACGCCAGATTGTGGACGGTGTTCAGCGTGCCGGAGAGCGCTTCGCCGGATTGCATCAGGTGGCGCAGGTAGGCGCGTGTGTAGCGCCGGCAGACCATGCACTGGCAGGCCGGGTCGGGGGGGCCTTGATCTTCGGCGTAGCGTTTGCCTTTGATGTTCAGCCGGCCCTCGCTGGTGAACAGAAGCCCGTGGCGCGCGGCGCGTGTGGGCAGCACGCAGTCCATCATGTCCACTCCCATGCGCGCGTACTGCTCGATTTCGTCCGGATAGCCGACGCCCATCACGTAGCGGGGCTTGTCCGCCGGCAACAGCGGCAGCACCTCGGCGATTATCTCCATAGTCAACTCACGCGGCTCGCCCACGCTCAAGCCGCCGATGGCGTAACCGTCAAAGTCCATCTCCACCAGCCGCTCCACGCTCTCGCGCCTCAGGTCGCGGTACATTCCGCCCTGCACAATGCCAAACAAACTCTGAACCCGCCCGCCCGGCTCATCGCGCCACACAACTTCATCGCGGTGCGCACGGAAGTGGTCGAGTGAGCGCCGCGCCCAGGCCAATGTCAGCCGCAGGCTCTCTTCGGCGCGGCTGCGGTCAGCCGGATATTCAGTGCACTCGTCGAAGGCCATACAGATGTCCGCGCCGAGCGCGATCTGCACATCCATGGAATGTTCCGGAGTAAAGAAGTGGCTGCTGCCGTCCAAATGGGACCTGAAGCGCACGCCCTCGTCCGTGACCTTGCGCAACTGGCTCAGGCTGAAAACCTGAAAGCCGCCCGAATCGGTGAGCATTGCACGCGGCCAACTAATAAACCGGTGCAGCCCGCCCATGCGCTGGATTGCCTCGTGGCCGGGGCGCAGGTAAAGGTGATAGGTGTTGCCGAGGATGATCTCCGCGCCGAGCGATTCGAGCACGTCCTGCGCAACGGCCTTGACTGTTCCGGCCGTGCCCACCGGCATGAAGACCGGCGTTTCGACGGTTTTGTGCGGCAGATGCATCCGTCCCCGCCGCCCTCCGGCTGCGGTTGTTGCCAGTGACTTGAATTCGAGGCTCACCAGACGATTCTACCGGGCGTCCCAGGCAGCGGATGGGATTCGGACCACCGTATCCAACTCACTCTCGCAGCCTTCGAGCAAGTGGTTGAACAAATGAGTCACGGTCTCCGCGCAGCCGGGAACGAGTTGCTGTGGAGCAATCTCGTTGAGAGGCGCGAGCACGAAAGCGCGCTCCGCCAGCCGAGGGTGCGGAATCACCAGTCCCGGCTCACGAATTTCGAGATCGCCCAACAGCAGAATGTCCAGATCCAGCGTGCGCGGACCGTTTGCAAAGCCAGCCG
>Ga0224558_1002948_pt1 | contig 14899 bp, 9 predicted proteins | sample 714S32024metaG_FD_180682 | JGI IMG/M metagenome (GOLD analysis project Ga0224558, IMG submission 180682) | Peat soil microbial communities from Stordalen Mire, Sweden - 717 S3 20-24 | ecosystem: Environmental > Terrestrial > Soil > Wetlands > Peat | place: Sweden: Norrbotten County, Stordalen... | reverse complement strand
CCGTCGCTAAATGCCAGCCAGGCTCGTCGCTGCCTCCCTGCATGGCAAAATCACGCCGATGTCCGCATTTTCGGCAATCTCGTACCGCCCAAAACGCCGTTCGCTGTACTTTCATGAATAATGCAGGTTAGAGGATGTGATTGCGCAGTTGAATTCCTCCTCGAATGATTTGTTCAGCAAGCTGCCTGAGTAACGACAGGGGTCAGGGGTCAGATAGAAGTATGTAAAAGGTGACGGTGAGTCAAGGGTGTTGGTTACGTACATTTGGCTCAGTCGGCGCTTCGAGTCTGGAAACAAGAAGCTGATCACTGACCACTGTCCGCTGCCGTCCCGCCGACTATACTCATGGTGAAGGGACTCACTATGTTCGCTCCGCTCCGTTTTCTCTGGAATTCAACGCGCGGCCACCGGCTTGCGCCGTGGCGGAGCGACTATCTGCGCTGGCGGGTTGAAACCTACAGCGGCAAACCAGCGGAGACGCTGACATCCAAAGACGTTCTGAGCTTTCTCTGGACCTCGCGCTGGGAGCTTTTGGCCTTTCTGGGCTGGATTGGCCGCATGGACCGCGAAGTACACAAGCGGGCGTGAAGGCAGTGGTCACTGTTTCGGAGTTTTTTCTAGCATGAGATTCTGCTTAATCCGGCTGAATAGCTTGGTGATAGCCGCATGGCTTGTGATCGCCGCAGCCGCGAGCGCGCAACAGATGCCTCCCATCGAGCCTCCGCTACCCGTGCCGAGCGCGCACCCCAGCACCAACCCCGACGTGCCTACACTTCGCGTGCGGGCCAACGAGGTGCTGGTGCCCACGCTGGTCGAAAAGCCGGGCGGAGGCGTTGTTTACGGTCTCAAGCCAAAGGATTTTGTGCTGGAAGACAACGGCGTGCCGCAGAAGATTCGCGTGCAGGAGGAGATGGACACGGCGCCGGTTGCTCTGGTCGTTGCGGTTGAGTTGGGCGGCGCAAGCGTGCTCGAATTCGATAAACTCGCCAAGATGGGCCCGCTTCTGGACCTTTTTTTGAGCGACGGCATGGGACAGGCGGCGCTGGTGGGCTTTGACTCGAAGCCGCGTCTTATTCGCGATTTCACACACTCCAGCGATGAGGTAAACCAAGCCCTCAAACGCCTGCCAAGGGGCGACAACGGCGGTGCGATTCTCGATACGGTCAGCTACGCCGTGGATCTGCTTGAATCCCAACCCAAAGAGTATCGCCGCGTGCTCTTGCTGATCTCGGAAGAGCGCGACCACGGCAGCAAGCACATTAAAGTGGAGCAGTTGATCCGCAAGATCGGCCAGTCAGATGTACTGGTTCTAAGCGTCTCGTTCTCGCCGGTGCGCGCCGAGTTGGGCCACGATATAAAGGACTCGGGCGAGGACCGGGCGATGAACCTGTTCTCGACCCTAGCCATGATTGTGCCGGCATTCAAGAAGAATGTGACCAAGGAAGTGGCCCACATGAGCGGCGGGGAGTATCACCCCTTTACCGGCGACAAGGGATTTGAAAAGCGTGTTGTGGAATCTGCCCAGCACGCCCGCAACCGCTATCTGATTACCTTCAGCCCCTCGGACCCCACCCCAGGCCTGCATACCATAAGGGTGCGCCTGGCAGAGGACTACGGCGCACGCATCGTGGCTCGCGCCAATTATTGGATGGAGCAGCAACAGTAGCGGCGGTCAAGGCTGGCAGCAGGATACCAGCCTGGTTCCGACCCGTCCGGCGAATGGCGCACCGGCGCGCATTCATGGTAGTCTCACAATAGACACTTAAACGTGGACTGAGAAGACAAGAGGAGTAACAAACGCCGTGCTGGCGACTGCAAAGAAAACAACCCTGATTGAAAGCTTCCGCACCCATGATGCGGACACCGGTTCACCGGAGGTCCAGATCGCAATTCTGAGTGCGCGTATCGCTGAACTGACCGAGCACTTCAAGACGCACAAGAAGGACCACGCTTCCCGGCGCGGTCTGTTGCAACTGGTCAGCAAGCGCCGCCGCCTTCTGGACTACCTGAAGACGCACGATACCGATCGCTACCGCGACGTGATCGGCAAACTCGGTATCCGCAAATAGCGGAACGCGAACCCAGAAAGCCTACTTTGACCCGGAAGCGCCCAGACCGGAATTTGGTCACGGCCCCCATACTACGCAGGACCTGGGGCCTTGGTGTACCTGGCGAACTCGACCCGCAGCCAGGGACTGCGCACAGCTATCGGCTGAGCGCGTCCCTCTTGCGGAGTCCGGCAGATGGGCTGGCCGCTGGGGGAGAATCTGCTCCCACGCGCAGATCCCACTCTTTTGTGAGCGCCCAGCTACTCTTCCCGCCTGCTGCCAACTTTTCCGCACCCTTCCATTTACAAGTTTCCCAAGCGAACACAATGAAACGAGGACACTATGTCTAAGCATGAAGTATCCGTCGAGCTTGCCGGTGGCAAGCGGCTGGTCTTTGAGACCGGGCGTATGGCCAAACAAGCCTCTGGCGCCGCACTGGTGACCACGGGCGAAACCGTCGTTCTGGCCACTGCAGTAGCTTCTCCCGATCCCAGGGAAGGCATCGATTTTTTCCCCCTCACGGTGGATTATCGTGAGTACACTTACGCCGGCGGACGCATCCCGGGCGGCTTTATCAAGCGTGAAGGGCGGCCAAGCGAGAAAGAAGTGCTGACCTGCCGCCAGATCGATCGTCCCATTCGTCCGCTGTTCCCCGACGGCTTCCGCAACGAGACCCAGGTGATTGCGCTGGTCTTTTCCGCCGACAAGGAGAATGACCCAGACGTTGTGGGCATCAACGCCGCCGCATGCGCGCTGGCTCTTTCTGACATTCCTTTCAGCGCCACCGTGGGCGCGGTGCGCGTGGGCCGCGTGAACGGCGAGTTCGTCATCAACCCCACGTATTCCGAGCGCGCGGAAACAACGGTCAACATCATGGTTGTCGGCCACAAGGACGGCATCGTGATGATCGAGTCGGGCGCCAAGGAAGAGACCGAAGAGGTCATCCTGGCGGCTATCGAGTTTGCTCATGTTGAGATCAAGAAAATCGTCGCGGCCATCGAGGAATTGGTGGCTTTGGCCGGCAAGCCCAAGCGGGCCTTTATCAAGCCGGAGTTCGATGAAGCCTACTTCGCTGATTTGAAGGCCAAGATCGAAGTCCGCCTCAAGGATGCTCTGGACACCAAGGTGCACGAGAAGCTGGAAAGCCAGACGCTGGTCAAGCAGATCAAGGACGAGCTGGCTGCAGAGCTGCCCGCTGATGATCCGGCGGCCAAGAAGAAGCTGGTCCACTATTATGAGAAACTGCGCGAGAGGATCTTCCGCGAGCAGGTGACAAAGGATCGGATCAGACCTGATCGCCGTGCCTTCGACGAGATTCGTCAAATTACCATCGAGACCAGCGTGCTGCCGCGAACACACGGCTCTGCGCTGTTTACTCGCGGCGAGACGCAGGCGCTGGTGACAGCCACGCTTGGCACCGCGGACGAGGGACAGCGGCTGGAGAGCTACGAAGGCGAGAAGAAAAAGCCTTTCATGCTTCACTACAACTTCCCGCCTTTCTGCGTAGGTGAAACTGGTCGCATGGGCGGCACGGGACGGCGTGAGATAGGCCACGGAGCGCTGGCCGAGCGCGCTATCACCTCGGTTCTGCCCACGGCCGAAGAGTCGCCTTACACCATCCGCATAGTTAGCGACATTCTGGAGTCTAACGGCTCTTCGTCGATGGCCACTGTCTGCGGCACGAGCCTGGCGCTTTTTGACGCGGGCATCGCGCTCAAAGGCGCGGTCGCCGGCGTGGCGATGGGGCTGGTGAAGGAGGGCGACGATTATGCCATCCTTACCGACATTGCCGGCGCCGAAGACCACTACGGCGACATGGACTTCAAGGTAGCCGGAACGCGCAAGGGCATCACCGCGCTGCAGATGGACATCAAGATCGGCGGCCTCACCCACGAGATTCTCTCGCAGGCGATGGAACAGGCACGCCGCGGGCGGTTGTTCCTTTTGGATAAGATGGACGCAGTGCTGGACGGACCACGCACCGAGCGCTCCGCTTATGCACCGCGCATCGAAACCGTGATGATCCCCACCGACAAGATTCGCGATCTGATCGGAAAGGGCGGCGCCACCATCCGCAGCATCATCGAGCAGACCGGCGCCAAGATCGATGTAGACGACACGGGCAGGGTCAACGTCGCTTCTTGCGACAGCGAGGGCCTGAAGAAGGCGCTGGAACTGATCGGCAACATCACCGCTGTTCCAGAGATTGGCAAGATTTATCTGGGCAAGGTAGTTCGCTTGGCGGAGTTCGGCGCTTTTGTCGAACTCTTCCCCGGCACCGATGGCCTGCTGCACATCTCCGAGATCGCCGAGCATCGCGTGAAGGAAGTGAAGGACGAGCTGCGCGAGGGCGATCAGGTGATGGTCAAGGTTCTGGCCATCGAAGGCAATCGCATCAAGCTCAGCCGCAAGGCTCTCATCAAGGAGCAGCGCGCCAAGCTGGGCCAGTCGGCTCCGGCCGCCGAGGCTGAAGAGGTGGAGATTTCTGCCTCCGAATCTCCGGCCCCTCCTGCCTCTTTTGCCGCACCTGCCGCGCCTGTCAAGCCGCGCAACGAGTTTGACGAGCGTCAGCCAAAATCGAACCAGAGCACCATCCTGATCGAAGGCGGAGACGATTTCGACGAGGAGGTTGGTGAGGAGATCGACGAAGAGAATGAGCCCAACTTCAATCGCGTCGAGGGCGCTCCTGTTCCAGCCACGCAGACTGCCGGCGCAGGCCGTCCCGCGGGCGCTAACCTTAAATCCCGCCGTCGCCGCCGTCGTCCCGGTGGCCCCAGCGGCGGTCGTGGTCCTGGCAGCGGTGGTGGTCAGGGTTAAGCAGCCGCACTAAACCAAACAAACAGAAAGGCCCGGAATGGATTCCGGGCCTTTCTGTTTGCCTGGGCGGTAATCGAATCAGGATATGTCGTCTGGTGAGACATTTTCTTGCGCCAGCCGCAACTCTTCGCTGATCGCGGATTCTCGAACAGGGGTGGTTTTCCATTTTGCAGAGGCTGCATTCTGATTCGATTCATGGGAGCGGCGCTTCGACTTATACATCTTCAGGTCGGCTGCAATGCACAGCGATTCAGCATCGGGTGCGTCTTCAGGAAAAATAGCAGTGCCAACACTGGCGCCAACGCTTACCTTCTGACCCTCAATATCGAGCGGATCGTTGAGCAACTGCCGCAATGATCTTCCTACGAACTCGGCCTCTTCGCGATTTGTGGGCTCCTCCAGAATCACTGAGAACTCGTCGCCACCGGTGCGAGATACGGTGTCGGAGCGGCGGACTCTCTCGGTAAAGGACGATGCGACGCGCTGCAAAACCAAGTCGCCCACGTGATGCCCCAACGTATCATTCACCTGTTTGAAATCGTCCAGGTCAATGACCAGGACCGCCATCCCTGTTCCGGTTCGGCGCGAGCGCTCAACGGCGCTAGCCATCCGGTCCTCAAATAGACGGCGGTTTGGTAATCCGGTCAACGCATCATGGAGTGCCAGATATTTGTTGTGTTCGATCTGGTCCTCGAGCAGCAGCAGCATCATGCCCACGGCGACGATAAATTTTGGCAGGTTCCACACTTCGCTCTCAATATGCACCTGGGGCTGGAACGCATCCATCATCGGTCCCACAATGAAGACTGACGCCCAGGTAAAGAATCCCGCAATGGTGACGAATGCCCCGGCAGAGGTGCGGCGGAATGCATAGGAGAAAAAACTGCAACAGCCCACATAAACGGTGAACATGACCGCATTCCAAGCCAGGTCAGAGCCGTTTCCAGGCCGATACTGAAAGATCAGCAAAAAGACCGAGAGCGCTCCATAAAGAGACGCGAGAATCCAGCGAAGCGGGTGGTTGACTCTTCGAATCGATACCAGCATGACAGCCAGCGGGCAGAGGCCCAGCACGACCGCGGCCAGATTCAAAGCCCAGTGCGCATCGTAGCCGAGAGAGAGAACCGTGAGGTAGAGCGTGTTCGACGCCAAAAGCGACCACAGCATCCAGCGGCTTGAAGCGTCTTCGCGAAAGGGGATCGAGGCGTACATGAACAACACACCGGCCCAGGCCAAGGAAGCCGATAGGAGGACAAACGCCAGGTTACCCCAAATGCCCGGTATGGGAGTGAACAGGCCAGCGACAAAGTGGAGCAGAATCATCAGCCAGCCAGTAAGCCACAACTTTGAGATGGGTGTCTGATTGTGCCGTGCCACGGAAGCAAACGCACAGATCACCAGCGTGACGGCTGACACTTCCGGGATTACGCTCCAATTCAAGAAGCACGCCTCAATTGATGACGTTCATTCTACATTGTCTGTCTATATGGTCGTTGTTCAGGAAGCGACAGGTCTGATTGCTTTGATAGTGGCTACAATCCTTATGCATTGTTACGATACAGTTCAGCGTATTTTTGTGATCCTGGTTCCTTTTACATCCCATTCATTGACCGGTTGACCACGCCAGAGTTCATCCGGCGCATCGCTTCCATCTCCAGTAGGCTCAGGCCGATGGCAGCAAGCCTCTACATTATTGTTGAAGGTTAAACCTCCAGCGGTCGCGGTACTGGCAGATATGGCAGCCAAATCATGATATCCCGCCGGAATGGACGTCTTTTTCCCCAGGTAGCAACTTCTGGCTGACTGCGAACTATCGAGCGGCATCGATTTTCAATTTGCAGAGCCTGCATCCAGCTTTGATTCCTGAGAGTGACGCTTGGCGCCGTACATTTGCAGATCGGCCGCAACGCACAGGGCTTGAGCGTCGGATCCGTCTTCAGGAAAAATGGCAATGCCGACACTGATTCCCAGTTTCACTTTGCGATCCTCGATTTCGAGTGGATCGTTGAGCAATTGCTGCAATGATCTTCCCACGTACACTGCTTCTTCGCGGTTTGTGGGCTCCTCCAGAATGACTGAGAACTCGTCGCCTCCGGTTCGAGATACGGTGTCAGAGCGGCGGACTCGCTCAGCAAAAGCCGATGCGACGCGCTGCAAAACCACATCGCCTATGTGATGGCCCATCGTGTCATTAATTTGCTTGAAGTCATTCAGGTCTATCACCAAAAGCGCCATCTCTGTTCCGGTGCGGCGCGAGCGCTCAAGAGCGCTGGCCATCCGGTCCTCGAACAGGCGGCGGTTCGGCAATCCCGTCAGCGCGTCATGCAGAGCCAGATGTTTGTTGTGTTCGATCTGGTCTTCGAGGAGCAGAAGCATCATGCCTATCGCCACCACGTATGCCGGAAGATGCCAGACCTCGCTCTCGATAAAAACCTGCGGCCGAACGGCTGCCAACACAGGCTCCGCGACAAATACCAGCGCCCAAGCTGAGAATCCGAATATGGTGACGAATGCCCCAGCTGTAGCGCGGCGGTAAGTCAAGGTGGCAAAGAAGCAATTTCCAGCATAAACAGTGAACAGAACTCCATTCCAGGCCGCGGTATGACCGTATTGAGGCAGGTTTTGCACGATCAGCAGGAAGGTGGAAAGCGCTCCGCAAAACGACACGATCAGCCAGCGGCGCCTGTCGTTGATGGTGCGCAGCGATGCCAGGGTGATGGCCAAAGGGCCGAGGCACAACAGGAGCGCGGCCAGATTCAGGGCCCAGTGCCGGCTGGAGCTGGCAGCGAGGACCGTGAAGTAGATGATGCTCGTGGCCAAAAGCGTTGCAAGGAACCAGCGGCTCGAAGACTTGTCGCGGTAGGGAATCGAGGCGTAGGTGAACAATAGTCCGGCCCAGACCATGGAAACCGAAAAGACGATAAACGCCAAGCCTCCCCAGATGCCCGGAATCCGCGTGAACAGAGCGGCTGTGGAGTGCACCAGGATCATCAGCCAGCCGGTCAGCCACAGCCCGGCTACATGTGTACGAGTATGGCGCGCCACAGAGGCAAACGCCCATATCAACAGCACCATGCAGGCAAAGTCCGGGATCCGGGTCCAATTTACGAGGGTCACTACGGTTTGTTCCGCCTGTTCCTTATCATCGGCGATAGGTGAGCAATTGACCTAACTCTTTTTATACTGCTCGCGCTTCCTTTGCATGAACAGCAGTAACTTTGGCCTGCGTTCCATTTTTGCGAATGATTGGGCGACCGCGCTCGATTTCTCTCACGGTCGATCCGATATCTTCAATAGAATCATAAAGATATTCGCTGTTTTTACATTTTAGTTGAAGGCGCCAAGGCTAGGTTCCACATTACGCCATCCCAAAAAGCCTTCGCTCGGCGAAAAAACCGCTAAGCTGCGTCTGTTGATTTGTCCCTGGTCGGGAAGATATTGCCCATGCGCCGGATTTGCGCGCCGACCCCGGCCAGCTTCTCCTCGATGCGCTCATAGCCGCGATCCATGTGATAGACGCGGTCCAGGATGGACTCGCCGTCGGCTATCAGCGCGGCCAAAACCAGCGACGCCGAGGCTCGCAGGTCCGAGCACATGACGGCCGCAGCAGAGAGTTTTGCCGGCCCGCGCACGGTGGCCGTCCGGCCTTCCACCTTGATGTTGGCGCCCATCCGAACCAGTTCTTGCACGTGCATGAAGCGGTTCTCAAAGATGTTCTCTTCGATGACGCTGACGCCCTCGGCCTGGGTTGCCAGCGCCATGTATTGCGCCTGCATGTCGGTGGGGAAGCCGGGATATTCTTCTGTCGAGATGCCGGCCGCGCGAAGCTGTTCGCCTGCGCGCACGCGCACCGAATCGGGCCCCAGAATATCCACGCGGGCGCCTGCCTCTTGCAGCTTTGAAATCACCGCGCTGAGGTGCTCCGGATTGCAATCGGCCACGGTCAGGTCTCCGGCGGTAATAGCGCCTGCCACCAGGAATGTGCCGGCTTCGATGCGGTCGGGATTGATGCGGTAGCGCGCGCCATGCAGCCGGCTGACGCCTTGTACGCGGATGGTGGAAGTGCCGGCACCCTCGATATTCGCGCCCATGGCGATCAGCAGCGCGGCCAGATCAGCGACCTCGGGCTCGCGCGCGCAGTTTTCCATCAGGCTTTCGCCTTCTGCCAGCACGGCAGCCATCAGCAAATCTTCCGTGCCAGTGACGGTAATTTTGTCGAAGAGCAGGTGCGCACCGTGCAATTGTTCGACGCGCGCCTCTAGATAGCCGTGCTCCTGAGTGATTGTGGCGCCCATCTTTTCCAGGCCCTTGATGTGCAGATCGATGGGCCTGCCACCGATGGCGCATCCGCCCGGCATGGCTACGCGGGCTACTCCGGCGCGCGCGATCAGCGGACCAAGCACGAGCGAGCTGGCGCGCATGGTCTTCACGATTTCGTACTTGGCCACGGGATCGGAGAGCGTGCGGCAACTGATGGTGGTGCTGTTCCGCGCATCTCCCAGCCGGACCTCGGCGCCCATCGACGCCAGCAGCCGCCGTTCGGTTTCTATGTCGCGCACCTGGGGCATGTTTTCGAGCGTGACCTCGTCCTCGGTCAGAATTGCCGCGGCCATGCAAGGCAACGCCGAGTTCTTCGCGCCCGAGACGTGAATGGTGCCCACCAGCGGATTGCCGCCGCGAATGACAAATTTATCCATGAAAACTGACCAACTCCTAGCCTTCTAGTGTAAATCCGGGGGATGGATGAGGCAGGGAAGCAGCGGGATTTTGGGCAATGCGATCGAGTTGTTCCATCCGCCGCGCCGCTACAACTCCAGCACATTGTCCTCGATGGCCAGGCGGACGTTGCCGTCGGATTTGGCGAGGCGGCGGACGGCTTCCGGCTTGTCAACTTTGGCTTTGAGCATGACCAGGGCAACGGGGACGCTGCGTCCGGCGCTCTTGATGGTCTGCACCGCGGCTTCGCGGTCGATTTTGCAGGCGCACATCAGGATGCGGATGCCACGCTCGACGAGCTTGGAGTTCTGCATGTGCACATTGACCATCAGGTTCTCGTACACATAGCCGAGCCGGGTCATGGCGCCGGTGGTGATCATGTTGAGGATCATCTTCTGGGCGCTGCCTGCCTTCATTCGCGTGGCGCCGGAGATGACCTCAGGGCCCACGTCGGCCACGATGACGATCTCCGCGGCGGCTGCCAGTGGCGTTCCCTGGTTGCAGGTGACGGCGGCGGCATGTGCGCCACGAGCGCGGGCGTATGCCACGGCGGCCACGACGTAGGGAGTGCGGCCCGAAGCGGAGACGCCAACCACAATGTCCTTGCGCGTGGGGCGGCGGCGAGCGATGTCCCGCTGGCCAAGTTCTTCGGAATCTTCGTTGACCTCGACGGCCGAGGCCAGCGCCTTGGGACCGCCCGCCATGATGTACTGCACCTGTCCGGGGGTGGTCGAGTAGGACGGTGGACATTCAGAGGCGTCGAGTGCCGCAATGCGGCCGCTGGAGCCAGCGCCGATGTAAATGAGCCTGCCGCCCTCGCGCAGACAGCGGGCCACCTGGTCGATGACTTGCGCAATCTCTGGAATCGCCTTCTTGACCGCAGTTGTGACCTTCGCGTCTTCATGGTTGATGATGCGCGCGATATCGAGTGCGGATTTGGTGTCAAAGCCTTGAGAAGCCTCGTTCTGGCTCTCGGTAGTCAGTTCCTGAAGCAGAGCGGCCTGGTCTTTCTTATAGTCGTTTCCTTGTGTGCCGGCCGTCTCCCGCATCGTCGAGCTGGTAAGCATCGCGTCTGTCCCCAATTTTTAATTGTATCTGGAAACTGGTCAACTTCGTCCACAATTCGGCGGCAGCCAGGGCCGGATTAGGCGTGGCCCTGCCCGGGAGCCGGTCTCGAGTGGCTGTTCCTGGCTGGTTACGCGACGTCGGAAGGGACCTCAAAGGTGACCAATTCTGAGCGGAAGCCGCGGGTACGAAACGCCCCGTACGTGATGCCGGCGGCCATCCATACGGCGCCCAATACCAGCGCTTTGCTGCTGAGATTGGCCCAGATGAAGGCGCAGATGAGGAAGCCCAGTGCAGGCACCACGAAGCCGCTCAGATGGCGGGTGGCCTCTGGGTTGTTGGCTTTGAGCCGCCAATGGTGGACGAAGGCCGCGGCATTGACTCCCATGAAGGCGATAAAGGCTCCGAAGTTGAGGCACTGAGCGCCGATCTCGTAGGCGCCTCCGCCAAGGCGGCTGGCAAAGAACTCGAGCAGGCCGGCTCCGGCGAGCGCAAAAGCCCCAACCGCCAGAATGTTATTGCGGGGAACACGGTGTTTGGGTTCGATGGCGCCGAAAAATGATCTGGGGAGCGCATTGCCGCGTCCCATGCCATAGAGGAGGCGACCGGCGGCGAGTTGTGAGCCCATTCCGGAACCCATGTTGGCGACGAGCAGCGTGAAGTTGACGATCTGGAAGAGCACCAGGCCGCCGGCTTTGCCGCTGACCAGGGCAAAGGCCGACTCGACGTTATCGCTGGAGAAGGGCTTCGATCCCCAGATGAGTTGCGCCGCGTAGACTTCCAGTCCGGAGAGAAGGCCGGTGATGAGGCAGACCAGAACGGTGGCCAGCAGAATGTTGCGGCGCGGATTGCGGACCTCTTCAGAGAACGTGGAGATGGCGTCGAAACCGATGTAAGTGAGTACGGCGACCGAGGTACCGGCAAAGATGCTTGTGGTGTGGAAATTGGCCGGATCGTAGAAGGGATGAGTGAAGAATCCTGGATCCTGGTGGACGTGCCACAGAGTGCGGATGACGCAGCCGAGGAAGAGCAGGACGACGACTACCATGCCGGCGCAGAGGGCTTCATTCAACTGCGCCGAGGTCTTGATGCCGCGCAAGTTCATCCACGTGAAGAAGGCGGCGAAGAAGATAATCCAGATGTAGAAGGAGAGGCCGGGGAGGATATTCATGGCGGCCTTGGCGCAGAAGGCGGTGCAGATGAGCGGATTAATCAGATAATCCATCACCATGCCCCAGCCGACAACATAGCCGAGGGCGGAGTGCATCTCCTGGCCGACGTAAGTGTAAGCCGAGCCAGCGCTGGGATAGACCCTCGCCATGCGGCCATAGCTGATGGCTGTAAAGAGCATGGCGATCATGGCGAGGAAGATGGTGGTGACGACGTGGCCATGGGCCTTGTTGCTGATGACGCCGTAGATGCCCATGGGCGCGGTCGGCTGGATGATGACCATGCCGATGATGATGAGGTTCCAAAGGCCAAGCGTGCGATGGAGGCCGATGGCCTTTGGTTGACAATTTTCCGCGGCGGGCGCCATGAATGTCCTTGATTCAGTTTAGCGATCTGAATCTCAATAGATTGTCTGAGCCTCCCACCCTAACCGCAAAAAACAAGAGCGCGGCGAGGGTGGGCCACCCCGCGATAAATGTTCTTAGCGCGCTGCGATGACAGCCGCTGGCGTGATGGTCTCCGAGGCGATATTCCAGCCCCCGATCTGCACGATGGTATCGCTGGGAGCAGAGTCCGGCAAGAGCGCGGTCAGGGTACGCGACTCTCCGGGCACGAGTTCAATCCAGTTGTCGGACCAGAGGACAGGCGCGATGAGGCCGCCGGAGGAAGTGCGGATGCTGGCGCTGATCTGAAAGGCTAAAACGCCGGAACCGTTGTCGAGATGCAGGCGGAGTTCGCGGCCGCGCGAAGTGTTCTCAATCTCCGCGTGGGCGGTGACTTTGGCAGGAGGCAGATTGGCCAGTGCGGTCATGTCTTCTTGGCGCAAGGCAGGTGTGTGGGTGTATTCGGTCTTCGGCCAGTCGAATGTGGTGAGCGTGCCTGGCACCCAGTAGAAGTTGCGGGACAGGACACTGCCGGAGGCGTCCGACAATGTCAAATCGATGAAAAAGATTTTATCTGCGCCTTCATAGAGGCTTTCCGGTATTGAGAAAACACGCTGCGCGCTGTCGGCGCCCGCATTGAGCGCGGCCTCGGAAGTGTACAACTCCTTCCACGCCAGGTTGTGCACGTGGACGCTGGCATCGAGTCCGGCAACAGGCTCATAGGTGCTGTTGACCACCACGACCGAGAGATCGTCGTATGAGTACTGGATATGTAATGGCTCGCAAGCTTTTTTGGTTCCGAAGTATCCTGCTCCGGCATCGAGGTAGTAGTCGTAGAGGTGCCAGATCATGGAGGGCCACGCGTTGTTGAGCATCCATTGAACTACGCCTGTTGAGGTGTATTTATTTTTGCTGTAGGCTTCGAACATGGCGCGTTCGGAGTCGTACTCCATAGCTCCAGCAAGCCGCTCATATTCGGCGGCTGAATGGGGCTTGGCGTAGACGGCTTCCATGGCCTCGTCGAATACCTTGAGGGTGGCGAATCCGCCGCTGCCGTCGTGATAATTCCAGGCCGCGGATGGCGGCCATGCATCGGGGTCGGGCAGGAACTTTTGCCGGCTGGCCAGTGACGGTATTGCTGGTCCAGGGCTGGTTTCTGTGTTGAATCCGAAAGCGCCGCCATGCTGCCGGTCAACGTACCAGTAACTTGGCGCGACATAATCGTAGGGACCGCTCATCTTCACGCCGCTTTCGCCTGTCACGGAAGTGGGCGCAGCCGTGGCCGAAGAAAGCACGGGGTTGGGCCAGTGGGTTTCGGACTCGACCTTTAGGTAGGCGCTCTCGACGCTGGCAATGGGCGGATTATCGCTGCCATTGAGCCACACCAGCAGACTGGCATGATGGCGCAAACGCAGCATCTGCGCGCGCAAAGAGGCGGTAGCGATGGTCAGATCGTCCGGGGTCCAATCCTTCCAATGCTCCCAGTGGTCGCAACAGCACCAGCCGAGCATCACCAGGATGCCTTGCTGATCGGCGAGATGAAAGAACTCATCGGTTTCGAGTTTGCCTTCGAGACGAATGGTGTTGAGGTTCAGATTGCGCACCAGGCGGAACTGGTCGAGCAGGCGGTTCTCATCGGTGCGCATCAGCATATCCGGCGACCAGCCGCCGCCACGAATCAGAATGCGCTTGCCGTTCACGCGGAAGAGACGGCTGCCGCTGGCTGTGAATTCGGACGTGACCTCGCGGAATCCGAAGTCCACGCTTTGCTCATCCGTGGTTTGGCCTTGAACGCTGAAGTTCATGGTGAGGCGCTCAAGATGCGGCTCGCCCATTTGGCGAGGCCACCAGAGCCTGGGATTGTGAATGTGCAACTGCGAAAACTGCTCGGGCGTGAAGACCACTTCGCGGTCCTCATGCGGCGCCAGTTCGACCGGCTGCTCGAAGCGAACTCCAGCAGCCGAGCCTGCGACCATACCCTTCACTGAGTGGTCCGTGGCATTGTGCAATTCGGCGTAGACAGTCAGGTCGGCCGCGTCGAGCGCATTGCCGGGGAAGTGGGTGACGGCCAGCGGCGAGCGCAAGGTGACCGCGCCGGACGCGACCAGATCAACCCCGCCCCACAGGCCCATATCCTTGTCGGGCGGGGAGGGATTCCAATCAACCCAATTGATGCCCAGATCCTTTTCCGTGGGCGCGAATGTCTCCACTGCCAGCACATTCGTCTTGCCGGGTTTCAGAAACTCAGTCACATCGAAGTCATAGGTGCGATAGGCTCCGGCGACCTGTGTCGAATCCGCGATTTTGTGACCGTTCAGCCAGATTTCGGCGCGGTAATTGATACCCGCGAAGTGCAGCCAGAATCGCTCCTCTTTTTGCGATGTGGCCGGCGCGGAGAACTCATTGCGGTACCACCAGCCACAGCGGTATGGACTGTCCTGCGGCATGGGCAGGTTGGAAAAGATATGGCCGACGGGATAGCTTGTGCCGGGGATCTGGCGCAGATTCATTCCGAAGTAGGGGTCGGGAAATTTTCCATCGGCGACTTGCGCGGCCAGCACAGTACTGGGGACAGCAGTCTTCAACCAATCCTCGGTGGCAAATCCTTCCGAAGCAATCGATTCGCCCTGAGCCTGGAGCGAGCAGGCCGACTGTAGATGCCATCCGTCGCGAAGCGGAGTTACGGTTTCAGCCTGGAGC
>Ga0224558_1002947_pt1 | contig 14903 bp, 13 predicted proteins | sample 714S32024metaG_FD_180682 | JGI IMG/M metagenome (GOLD analysis project Ga0224558, IMG submission 180682) | Peat soil microbial communities from Stordalen Mire, Sweden - 717 S3 20-24 | ecosystem: Environmental > Terrestrial > Soil > Wetlands > Peat | place: Sweden: Norrbotten County, Stordalen... | reverse complement strand
TGTCCTTCGCAAAGGCTTACATCCGGTGGACGCAGACCAACTCGAGGGCGTGACACGCCAGACGGTAGAGGAACGACAAGGCCACGCCATCATCCTCGCTGGGGCGTCTTGGCACGTCAAACCGGGTGGGGGTAGTAATTGAACCCTTCAGGGTCTCCCTCTCTCGAAGCTTTCGACAGCCACGAGAATGGCGAGGCCCCTTGCCGCGCTGGTGGACACCTATCCGAGCGCGGTCAGTTGGTCACGTGCCCCAGTTCATTGAGAAGAGCCACGTTTGGTGCGCCGGTTGCGGCCGGTCACGAGCCCCTTCTTGGCTTACAGCGTGTCTGGGTGATGTAACGATTTCAGGACGACGGTGCTGACAGGTCATGTGCTCGCGTGTTCATTGCGCGCTCTGCGAGATCACGAAAGCGTTCTGCATTTCTGCGCAGATCTCCACGGTGGAGGTCACCACCTACGAGTAGCGCCACGTCTGGTCCATAGAACTGGCTGACTTCGGCGACTCGTCCCATCGTCATACCTCCTCCGGGCGCTGGAAGAATCGCCGAGAAAATACCCAGCTCACTTGAACACGCACTTGAGATCGCGGCGCAGTCCTCTAGTGGAAAGCTGAAACGCCCGCCCGCATGCGGGAAAATCGTAAGATCAGCGCCAGCCAATCTGGGCAGGGTGCCGTAGATCAGGTTCGGTGCAATCCCGTGATGGCTGGAAGCCGTGAATGCACCGAGCATCGAAGGGTGCGCGAGAATCGGCACGTTTACATCGTCACGACTGGCGAGGTAGCGGATCACATCAAACCCGGCGATGCCCGGCAACACCATTAAACCGGCTGCCCCTTGTGTCAAGGCGAACTCAACACGATGGTCAAGTTGTTCGGTTGGGCCGCTAATGCATGGAGCGTAGATGGCATGGGTCCCGAATTGCTCGTTGGCAGTCCGGATCGCGCTGGCGACGTGGGCGACCCGCTGTTCGAATGGCGCATAAGACTGGTTCGCGAGTCCCTGGTCATCTTTGATGACGTCGATGCCGCCTGCAGCTAGCTCATAAGCCATCGAAGCGAGGACATCGGTAGAGCTGCCAAGAGGTTTGATCGCCGTAGCGAGGAGCGGACGATCGATAGCGCCGGTCATGTTACGTACGCCTGCAACCCCGAAGCGCGGACCGGGAAACATCGCCAAGAGCGCGCTGGGAAATGCGACGTCGACGAGGCGCACCCCAGGCCACAGTGAGCAATTGCCAAACAACATGGACAGGAGTTGCGGTATCTCGCCACCTACGTCCTCAACTGGGTAGGTGACGTGCGCAACCTGTCGCCCATTCTCGGCACATGACACGTCCTCGACGCGTCCGATGACTTCATCGCGCAGCCATTGGTCCGCGACCAACTCGCGCGGATATTCAATGGTCTCCTCCACCACGAGCCCAAGAGCGACTTGCTCGGCATCCTCGATTCCGTCGAATTCATAGACGGCGTGGATCCTGTTATCGGTGGCTGAGACGGCACTCATGATCTCTTCTCCTCATCTCGGATGCTCTACCTTGTCGTGGAGTTGGCGCTGAATCTTCTCGTAGCGTTCGACGGCCTCGTTGAAATACGAGACTCCACAAACGAGCGCTACACTCGCATAGGCGGTGCACTCGCCGGTCTTGACGTAAGCCAGCGCGCTACTCGCCATCTCCGAAGCAAAGTCGGTATGGGGGATACGGCGCGGCTCGAAAGACAGCCGGTCGAGAACCTGAGCGTCGAGCTCGGGGTTCCAAGTAGCCATCTCCTCGGCGACTGTGGCGCCTTCGACGACGAGTTCTGTAAGCACAGCGTCGAGGACCTGGGTCATCGTGGGAATCTCCGGGGTGAGTTCGAGGTCGATGCGTTGTGTGTGGGCCGGGATCTTGAGACCCGCGTCGGCGAGAACGATGACGTCCCCATGTCCAGCACGCGCCACGAGCTCCAAGAGCGCGGGGTGGAGGAGACCCGAGGGTTTCATCGACGTTCGCCCCGTCTCCAAGCCGACGGCGCCAGACGCCTAGTCACAGGCTCTCCGCGTTAGCGGGAGCCGCCGACTCGCTCTTCTCGACGGGTCTCGGACCGAGCTTGATGCCAAGCGGTCGCTCGATGAGTCGCTCCACCTCATCGACGAGGTTCTGTGCTGAGAGTCCGCAGTAATCCATGAGGTAGCGGAGGGATCCTCCATGCGCGTACGTGTCTCGCAAGCCAATGCGGACGAGTCGTTTGCCAAGACCATGGTCAGTGATGAGTTCGGAGGTGACGGTTCCGAGGCCACCGGAGACGAGATGATTCTCCATCGTGATGATCCCGAATCGAACGCCGGCAACGGCTTCAAGGATTGCCGGGTCGGTGAAGGGCTTCAGCGTGGAGACATGAAGGTGAGAAACAGAGACGCCCTTCTCGCGAAGGGCCGCTACTGCGTGCAGGGCTTCACTGGTGCAGACCCCTTCGGTGAGGACGCACACGTCGGTTCCTTCTGACAAGAGTCGCGCTCGATCGAGGCGCATCGGAGTATCGAAAAGCTTTTGTACCTCCCCGCGCAGAACTCGGCAGTAGACCGGACCATCGATGTCCTCGGTGACCTCGAGAATGCTTTCGACGTCGGTCGCATCACCGCAGGCGAGCACGGTCATGTTTGGAATGGAGCGCATGAGAGCGACATCGTCGATCGCTTGATGGGTCACGCCGCCTGGAGTCATGACTCCAGGGAGGAATCCCATAAGGCGCACTTTCAAGTTCGGATAGCCAATCGACATCGCGACCTGGTCGTAGGGGCGCCGGGTGACAAAGACACCAAAGGTGTGAACGATGGGAATGAAGCCCTCGCGGGCGAGCCCACCCGCGAACGCCATCATGTTCTGCTCGGCCATGCCGCAGGAGATAAAGCGGTCGGGGTACGCGTCGCGAAAGTCGTCTACTTCGCAGGAGCCGGTGAGATCCGCCGAAAGGCACAGCACATCCGGCTTGTCTTTGGCCCATTCGACGAAATGTCGCGCGTACGGTCGGATAATCACTTCGGGATCCGCCACGGCGGCGTCGCCTTTACTTCTGCTTTCTGAATCAGAAGACGTTTTCATCGAGCTACCCCCGAGGACGAGAGTCCCAATTCGGCGAGGGCAACTTCTTCCTCGCCAGGGCGAAACCGTACGTAGTGCTGGTTCTTTCGGGAGTTGAGGCTCGGGATGCCATGCCAAGGCGAGGTGCGGCAGACGACGAGCGTCGGCCGTCCGTCTCGTGCCTCGAGTGCTGGCGCGGCGAGCGCGTCGGGGTCGTGGCCGTCGACTTCAGTGACCCTCCAGCCGAAGGCCCTGACGCGCTCGGCAATCGGCTCGACTGTCGACACCGTGGTCACCGGGCCGTCACACTGATTGCCATTTGCGTCGAGATAAACGCTGAGATTGTCGAGTCGTTGATGAGCCGCCATGTTGAAGGCTTCCCACGTCTCGCCTTCCTCCAACTCGCCATCTGACATGAAGACCCAGACTCTGCCGGAATGCCCGCGACGTCGCTTTCCCATCGCCATGCCGAGCCCCTGTGAGAGCCCTTGGGCAAGAGATCCCGTTGTGACCTCTATCCCTGGGGAGTGCTCGGCACCGATCTGCTCCACCGTCGAGCCGTCCTCGTTGTAGTGCTCGAGGGCTCGTTCGTCGAGCCGTCCGGTCTCGATGAGGAGCGCGTAGAGCCCAAGGGAATAGTGGGTACAGGAGAGGATGAACCGGTCGTTTCCAGGTTCATCAACACCGTTATATGCCGCGCCGGCACCGGGAGGGCGACCCGGTCTGGGGACGCCCTCGAAGCGCGGCGGGATCAACGGTCCGGCGGAGGGGCCGAGATGCATGATGCGGAGGTAGAGCGTGGCCAACGCCTCGGCGGAACTGCATGTCTGACAGAGGTAGCCGCCGTTGGACGCGATGGTGTGAAGGAGGACTCGTCGACGCATCGCATCAGCGACGAGTCGGATTTCTTCTGTGTCGGTCAGTGTCGTCGTCATTGGGACCTCGCTTCGAGCGCATCAGCGATGTTCTTCAGATACGGTGGCCTGATCACCCCGGCATCGGTGATGAAAGCGGTGATGTACTCGCCCGGCGTCACATCGAATGCCGGATTCCATGCGGGCACGGTCGCGGCAATCTGGATGCCGCCGGCGTAGAGGACTTCCTCACCGGGGCGCTCTTCGACGACGATCTCCCGGCCCGATACGATCGAGGGGTCGAAGCTCGAGAGCGGACCGGCCACATAGAACGGGACCGAGTTTGCCTGGGCAACGATCGCGTGGGTCAACGTACCGATCTTGTTGGCAGTGTCGCCGTTCATGGCAACTCGGTCACATCCGACGATCACGGCCTGGACCCGACCCGATGACATGACGGCAGCCGACATGCCGTCGGTAACAAGAGTTACCGGTATCCCCGCCTCGGAAAGTTCCCAGGCTGTGAGGCGGGCTCCTTGTAAGAGGGGGCGCGTTTCGGACGCGAACACGTGAATCGGCTCACCCGCCTGTGTTTTCGCGTAGACGATGCCCAGGGCGGTTCCCCACCCAGCGGTTGCAAGACGGCCGGTATTGCAGTGCGTGAGCACTCTCTCGACGCCAGCGAGTTCCTTGCGGCCGCACTCACCGATAAGTCGGCACGACTCCTGATCTTCGCCCTGGATGGCAGTCGCCTCATTGACGGCGAAGTCGAATACCTCTCCTGGTGTCTGCCCCTTCCGTGCTGCAGCAAGAGTGCGTTGCACCGCCCACGACAAATTCACCGCAGTTGGACGTGCCGACACGAGAGTTTCTGCAGCATGCTCGACTGCTGCCCACGCCGCTTCGGCATCCGTCTGCGGCGCTTCCGTTAAGCCGAGGGCGACCCCGAACGCCCCGCAGATGCCGATTGCGGGCGCGCCTCGCACGACGAGTCGCTTGATGGCATCGACGACGTCGTCCACTGTCGCGATCACCTTTATCTTCTGCTCTCGCGGCAAGAGGGTCTGATCGATCACCTCCAAGTGGTCTGCGTGCCACTCCACTGAGGAACGAAGGTCGGCAATCGTGGTCATGTTTGGCCCCCTATCTCGTGCCGAGTCCGTAGCGCACGGTCCCTTTGAGAATCTTTGCGAGCTCCTCCTCGGCAACCGACATGAGCAATTCGGGGTCACGGTGTCCGCCGTGCTCGAGGGCGATGCGTCGAGCTGTCCGTAACGTAACGCGCACGGCTTTCGCTCTCTCCAAAGGCTCAAGGGTCTCGATATCCGACACGTGCGCGTAGCCGATGGTCCGCCGGCAGAGCTCCGCCGCGGTCATGCCGATCGCGTCGGAATGCACAGAATCGAGCCACGCACAGAGGTACTCGTCATTGAAGACCGCCGGATCGATCCGATCCGGCCAAAGCCTCCGGACCTCCGCTACGAAACCTTCCCAAGTCTGGGATGGAAGGGTGCGAATCCATTCGGCCTGCTCGTCTTGCTCAAGCACTACGGCTCGAAGGTAGGCGAACAGGTAGTTGCCGAACAGGCACGAGAGATCGAAACCGACCGGCCCGTAATAGGCGAACTCGCTGTCAAAAGCTCTCGCTGTCGTGCCGTTGTGGACCATGACGCTGCCGGTGTGCAAATCACCGTGGATGAGTGCTTCGGCGCGCGTCATGAAGGCGAATTTCATTTCGCCGATTGCTGCGACGAATCGACGGTCACTCCGCAGTGTCTCGACTTCGTCGCGGACCTCCCCTTGGTACCAGTCCCGTTCGGCTTCGATATAGGGCTCGCTGAAGACGAGATCCTCGGTGATCTCGCAGAGCCATGGATTAACCGCCTCGGCCACGCGGGACTTGAGCTCCTTCGCCTCCACACCGAAGGCCGAAGTACCAAAGGCGACACGGGCGATGTAGATACCCATGTCGTTCGCCGCTCCGTCGTGGCGCTCGGCCCTGTTGAGCGCTCCCCGCCAAACTTCAAAGGCGCTCAGATCCTCCATGGTGATGACGTGGCGATCGTGGTCGAAGTCGTAAAAGGCAGGGACGTACTCGGGCGCCAACACACCATGCACCCGAAGGGCTCGGGCCTCAGAGGTATTGCGCTCCGGGGTGAGCGGCCAGGATGGGCCAGCCATTCGCACGTACGGGAGGGCCTGCTTCAGCACGAGGCTCGATCCAGTTCGGTCGTGCACAACGAAGATCAGATTGAGATTCCCATCGCCGATCTCGTGAGCCTCAAGCGGCGTGCTCGTATCCAGCATTCCTGTAAGGGTTGGACGTGAGTCGAGAAACGCTGCGATCGTCTCGGGCGTGAGCAACTCGTAGCTGCTCTCGCGCACGGAAGCATTCTCGATGGCATTGCCCGTGCTTTCGCTTGCTGATGTCGTCATAGCTCATCTCCTCCTGGCAAAGGCAAAGGACAAAAGCAGAGCGAAGATCAAGATGACACCCTGCACAAAATTTTGGGTGTAATAGGGGAAGTTCTTGATCGTCAGGCCATCCAGCATCACGCCGATGAAGACCGCCCCAACGGCCGTACCGAGCGCGTTCGGCCTGTTGACACCGAGCAGCGCGAAACCAATCAGTGCGCAGGCAACGGCCTGGAGGAGAAACGGGTCGCCGGCGCCGACATTGCCCTGGCCGATCTGCGAGGCGAGGATCACGCCACCGAAACCGGAGAGCACTCCGGAAAGGACGTAGGCGAAGGTCTTGTAGAGGTTCACTCTGATCCCGGCGAGACGCGCGGCCTCAGGGTTTCCGCCGATCGCGTACATCGCCCGGCCCCACCGAGTCTTCTCCAAATAGAGCCAGGAAAGAACGGCCAACACGATGAACAGGATCACCGAAAGGGGCACCGGTCCGTACTGCGCACGGCCGATGTCGAGGAATGTCGACGGAAAGGCGCCATTACCCTGCCGTCCGAAGATGGTCATCCCGGTGACGATGGTCTGACCCCCGCCCGGGATGAGCTGGAGTCCGTCGAGCAAGAACATCATGCCGAGGGTTGCCACCAAGTCTGGGATTCTCGCCTTGATGATGAGCGCGCTGTTGACGAGGCCGACGAGCACGCCGATGGCGACGGCGACGAGGACGGCGACGAGCGTCCCCTGCCCGAAGGCGACCATCGCGATCGACGCGAACATCGACGTGAGTCCGGCATTTGCACCGATCGAGAGGTCGAATCCGCCAACGACGAGCGAGAAGGTGACGCCCGTGGCGATGACACCCACGATCGAGACCGACTGGAGCGAGGAGAACAGGTTGCTCGTCGTACCGAACGTCGGTTCAGTGATCCAGAAGTAAACGACCGTGCCGATGATGATCGCGACGAGGCCGTAATGGATGGCAAGGTCGGTCCAGTCAACGTTCAGCCAGCGATGGCGTGCGACAGGTGCCGGGGATGAAGGCCCGTGCGAGCCACCGGTACCGGACGCGCCTGTGGGGGAAAGTGTCGTCGTCATACTGCCGCCTTCGTCGTAGCTGTGACGATCTGCTGGTAGGTGATGTCGGCTGCGGGAACGTCAAGCACGAGTTGGCCGTCGACCAGGACTAGCACCCGATCGGCGACTTCGGTGGCCTCTTCGGGGTCAGCGGTCAAGACCAGCACGGCTGCGTTCTCGGCAGATTCCCGAAGGCGGAGCACAATGTCGTGGCGCGCGCCGACGTCGATGCCGACGAATGGGTTGTCGAGCACGAGGACGCGAGGCTTACCGCCGAGCCACCGACCGACCACGACCTTTTGCTGATTTCCTCCCGAAAGCGACTCGATTGGCGCGTCCGGTCCTGGACAGACCACCTCGAGCCGCTCGATGAGACGCGCAGCTCGACGCTTCTCTTCGTGGGTCCGGACAAGCCCAATAACTGGGCTCAGCGACTGAAGGAATGGAATCGAGACGTTTCGTTGAATGCTCCAGGTTGGAAAGAGGGCCTGGGCGCCACGATCCTCAGGAACGAGGTAGACGCCATTCTGGACGGCATTGTGGGGGTGCCGAGGGTGGTAGTCATGTCCGTCGAGCGACATGCTTCCGGCCGCCAATGGCCGAGCGCCAAAGATGGTCTGGGCGAGTTCGCTTTTTCCCGAACCCATGAGTCCGACAATGGCGGTCACCTGTCCGCTCTTCAGAGTCACGTCGATTCCCGATCGTCCGGGCAGGATTTCCACGCCGGACAGAACGAGTACGTCATCTCCTCCGAGTCTCGACTCGTGACTCACCTCAGCAAGCCGCGCACCGAGCATGGAAGACACGATCTCGCTTGTAACGTAGGGGGGAGCGAACGTGGCAGTCAACTCACCGTTGCGCAATACACCGATTCGTTGGGCGAGGTGCTCTACCTCGCCCAGGCGGTGCGATACGTAGAGCACGGCCACTCCGCCGCCGGAGAGTTGCTCCAGCACGGCGAACAAGCGGTCTGCCTCCGTAGAAGACAACGATGCAGTCGGCTCGTCAAGGATGAACAGACGAGGTGACCGATGCAGTGCTCGGGCGAGGACAACGAGCTGCTTCTCCGAAACTGAAAGCCACTTGATGTCACCTCGTAGCTGCGAAGAGGTGAGCTCGAGCCCGAGTTTCTCCGCCACCTCGGAGGCGAGTCGCGCGGCACGGCGTACAGAAAAGGTCAAGTGCGATTGCTTGCTTGCCAGTTCGTCGAGGATCAAGTTCTCGGCAACGGTGAGACCAGGTACGATTCCCTCTTCCACGTGTTGGTGAACGGCTTCGATGCCGTAGGACCGTGCGTCAAGTGGATTGGCGAAACGCACCGGGACTCCGTCGATCACAAGAGAACCTTCGTAGTCCCGGTGCGCACCGCACAGGATTTTGATGAGCGTGGATTTCCCAGCTCCGTTGGCTCCGATCAATCCGTAGATCTTGCCGGCAAGAAGGTCCAGTGAGACCCCTTGCAACGCGCGGGTCGACCCAAAGGTCTTCCCAATGCCCTCCAGCGAAATCTTCGATGTTCCCGTCGAAACGATTCCATCGGGCGGAATAGTCGGTGCCAACGGAAGCTCGGTCATCCCGATTCAGCCGCCACCTAGCTCGCGAAGTTGATCTTCGGCATCCACGATGCCGTTGAGATGCTCAGCGTGTTGAGAGCCGGAAGCTTCTTCACGAGGCTAGCAATATTGGTGATGTGGTTCGCCTGCAGGTAGTGCTGGGTCAGAAGCGTCGGTGGGATGTTGATGTACTGGGGCTCTTTGGTTCCGAGCGCCATCAACGTCGCCGTACGGACGAGCACTGCACCGTCGTTGTTCGGATCAGTGCACGCACTTGCGACCCAGGGGCTTCCCGACTCAATCATGAGCTGGATATCAGGCGTGCCAGTATCGGCGCCGTAGACTTTGATCGTCCGCTGCAGGTGATCTGCCTCGACCGCTAGCGTGGCGCCAGTCGCAAAGGCGTCATAAGGCGCCAGAATGGCCTTCAGACCCGGATTGGCCGTGAGGACTGCCTTCGTCTCGGATTCGACGGCTTGCTCGGTCGAGTTCGAGACCGTGCCATACTGCGCAACCTGGTCGATCTTGGGATTGGCCTTTTTCACGGCAATCCATGCTTGATTCCGCCGGTCGAGCGGGGCATAGCCAGGAACATAAACATAGGCGACCTTGCCCGTGTGCTTCAGGGCATCGACCATGTAAGTCTCGATCAAGTTGCCGAGCTTCACGTCATTCTGCTGAACCTGGACAACCTTGGGATTCGTGGTTGTCAGGTCAAAGACCACGACAGGGATTCCCTCGGACACCGCCTTGTTGACAAGCCCATCCATAGTGGCTGCCTGCCCGTGATCAACAATGATGGCATTCGGGTGACGGGCCATCGCTTGTTGGAACTGCGTCGCCATAAGAGCGTCGTTACCCTCGGCGTCGTAGTAGAGCAAGTGAACGTTAAGCATCGACGCCATTTGCTTCGCACCGAGTGCCCACTGCTCGAAGAAGTCACCTGACCCGAGTTCTCGCACGAGGGCAATGGTGATGTCGCCATTTCGCAGCTTCGGTGGAGCGGTCGGAGGCAGTTTCGTTTTGCCAGTCGATGCTCCAGCTCCGCTTGGCACTGCTGCAAATATGGTAAGAGCCATAGCGAACATTGTGAGAATCGCGACAGCCTTTCTCTTGAAAGTCATAATTCTCTCCTTGGTGCGTAGACATCGAATGGGCGGACGCCCGGTCTGTCCAGAGCACCTGACGACGCTAATGGTCCAGACGATCCGCCCATTCATCCAAATATATCGGTGGCGAGCCGATGTTCCTAGAGGCGAAAGTCCTTCGAGGTTATCCCGTTCGTCTTGGTGTTCGAGGTGGCGGTCCCCCGTCTGACGCCTGCCGGCTGGTAGGTGTTCGGGCGACCATCAAGTCACTCGAACGACAAGGGGACCACCACCAGCAAGAAGAACTACCAGACCAAGACCGCGCCCGCCGTGATGGCGGTACCCGACACCGTCGCGATCGCGATGACCCACCTCGCCGCCGAGCTCCGCGAGGGGCTGCTCCCGCTTGCGGTCGGCACCGGGCTGGCTGGCTCCTGTCCTCGTCTCTCACCTGCTCCCGTCTTCCGTCACTCTCGGTGTTTGCCCTGCTTGTCCGCTGTTTGTGTACTTCCTGCCTACCCTCTCTCCTATCCCGAACGGCCCTTCTGCCCTGGTCGAGACTCCAAGGGCGAAAGAGTGATTCGCACTTACCCATTTCCATCTCGAGCCGGCTCGCGCTATTGGCGCCGCGTCCGGGCCGCCGTCGAAGAGGGTCGGAGCGTCACGACAGTTCCGTCCGCCGCGGGCCGATGGGGCTCTGGATTGGACTGCCCACCGTCCGCTGCGGCGGCAGCATCGTCGATATCGCGATCGGCCATCCAGGCGCGAAGGCTCGTAGCCGTGAGCTCGCAGCGGCGCCGACCGGGAAGTTGCTCGAGGACACCTGCGTGGACGAGATCCATCAGCTCAACGTTGCTGTAACCAGTGAAGCGGGCAACCTCGGCGAGTGGCACGGCGGCGACCGGTTCACGGTTGTGCCAAACGGCGCCACCGCGGGCGACCCAGTACCGCTCGACCGACGCGCGCGGGATGAATCGGGCGCCGCTGCTGTCGGTCTCCGGGTCGATGTCGAGATCGCCTCTCTTCACGAGCAGGCGGACCGTGCTGATCGCCAGCTTGAGCCGGCGCGCCGCGGCAGCGAGTTTCATGGAGCGCTGGTGGAGCGCCCGCACGCGCTCATGTTCAGCACGAAGGATCGCAACGGCCTCCTCGCTCACCTCGAACTGGCGACTCGTCGGGTGCTGCTCGAGGTCGAGACCGAGGCGGCGGACGCTCTGATAAAGCTCGTGATATCGAACGCCTAACTCCTCGGCGAGATCGGGAAGCAGGATGCGATCCGTGAGACGGTCACGAAGCGTCCAGACGTCGCTGAGCCGGGACCACCGACGCGGTACGCCCTCGGCATCAGGGGCAAAAATGCTCTGTAGCGTCCCGTCGCTCATCCAACGCCGGGCGGTCGTTACGACAATCTCGAGCTCCGCGGCGACCCGCTCCGCGTTACAGAGCGGGTCCTCTGCGTCGCCCGGATCGACGAGCCAACCGGCCGCCCCAAGTGTGGCTTCGACGTGGTCGGCGCGGGCGAACAGTGGATTGCCTCGCCCCCAATGGACGCGGCGCGTCGTCGGCGTCAGGAGCGTCGTGATCGAGTTGGTGATGTTCTCGTCGAGGATCGCCGCGACCTTGACGAGCGGGGTCAGCTCGGGATGGTCGAGGGTATAGATCCGTCCGAAGACATCATCGCCGGCTCGGTGCCTGAAGGGTCCATTTACTCGATCGCCGCCTTGACCAGGCAGGACGGGTTCAGCGACGCTTCCTGCCTTGGCGCTCAGCTTCCTCTACCGCCTGGTCAGCCGCGTCGCCGAACTGCTCCGGATCCTCCGGATGGACGATGCGCCAAGGACGCAGAGATCCTAGTGCTCCGCCACCAACTCGCCGTGCTCCAACGTCAGGTCGTCCGAAGGGTCCAGAAACCCTCCGACCGGGTTTGATCAGCTAGAACACCCTCGGTGAGGCTCCCATCGTGGCCCTGTCCTTCCTCTACCGTTTCTTCCAACGCGTGCTCGAGGTCGTTCGCGTCCACTGGTCGGATACCGCGGCAAAGGATGCAGAGATCCTTGTCCTGCGCCACCAACTCGCCGTGCTCCGCCGCCAGGTCACCCGTCCCCGCTTCACCTGGTCCGACCGTGCCCTCGTCACCCTCCTGGCCGGACTCGTACCCCGTGAGCGCTGGGGATCGTTCCTCGTCACGCCGCAGACAATCCTCGCCTGGCACCGCTCGCTTGTCCGCAAGCGCTGGACCTACCCGCACCGCCGACCAGGTCGTCCGTCCCTTGCCAAAGAGACCACGGAGCTGATCTGCCGCCTGGCGAGGGAGAACCCCCGGTGGGGCTACCTCCGGATCGTCGGCGAGCTCAAGAAGCTCGGTGTCACGGTGTCAAATACGAGCGTCGCTACGGTCCTGCGCCGTCATGGTCTCCCACCGGCTCCTCGACGAGCGGGCCCAACCTGGAGCGAGTTCCTCTCTGCCCAGGCCAAGGGCATCGTCGCCACCGACTTCTTTCACGTCGACACCGTGTTGCTCCGCCGCTACTACGTGCTGTTCGTGATTGAGCTGGAGCGACGCGTCGTCCACGTCCTCGGTGCCACCACCAACCCAAACGGCCCATGGGTTACCCAGGTCGCCCGCAACTTCGCTGCCGACCTCGATGACACCGGCCAGCGTTTCCGGTTCCTTATCCGCGGTGAGGTAGGCGGCTGGCTCGGCGTTGGTTGTGTCCCCCAAGCACCGAGCGCTGGCCCGAAGGTTTCTCGCTCATCTGGCTTGGGGAGCCTCGGCTCTGCCAGCCGCCCCCTATCGATCCGGACATGAGGTTCTCCACTCATCCGGCTCTCCGACATCGTTCACCGTCAGGCAGATGCAGCCCGGTAGCGCACCTTCCCACTGAGGCGGTAGACCCCGAGGTCGGCCATCCACCCATAAGTGAAGCGGGTGGCCCAGTTCCGACCGTGAAGTCCGTGTTTGGTGCTGGCCAGTGTGGCCATCCGCAAATGGACGTAGCTGTCGATGGCGCTGAACTTCTGCGACGAGTTGCCGTAGCGGAAGTACGCCCCCCAGCCCCGCAGCACGGGGTTGAGGCTCTCGACCACTGCCTCCAGCGGCAGGCTGGCGAACCGACGAGCCGTGCGCTGTTTGACCTTGGCCCTGATAGAGGCCATGGCCCTCGGCGACGGCCAGCGGTTGAGATACCAACGGCCCCGCCACTTCCTGGACTCTCGCATGCGATGCTCGAAGCCCAAGAAGACGAAACCCTCCTGCCCCTCTGCGAGGCAGGCGATCCTGGTCTTGTCGGGATGCAGTCGCAACCCCAACGGTTCCAGGACCGCCTCGATCCGGGCCTTGGCCTCTACGACCCTGGCCCTCGTCGGGGCGAGCACGACGAAGTCGTCACAGTATCTGACCAGCGTTCCCAGCCTGTGACCTTGTCGGCTCCACGCCTCATCGAGCACGTGCAGCACGATGTTGGCCATGAGCGGGGAAACGGGTGAGCCCTGTGGAGCACCGGTCACCGAGTCGGTAACCACCCCACCCTCGAGGACCCCCACTCGAAGCCATGCCCGGATGAGCTTGAGCATCTTGCGATCCGACACCCTCTTTTCCATTTCGGAGACGATGGCGTCGAACGCAAGACTGCCGAAGCAGTCCGAGATGTCGGCGTCAAGCACCCAGACCACTCCCTTGTTGGCGGTGGTGCGCACAACTTCGAGAGCCTGATGGGCCGACCGCTTCGGGCGAAACCCGAAGGAACAAGGCAGGAACTGCGCCTCGAAGATCGGCTCCAGGATCGACTTGGCCGCTGTCATCACCACCCGATCCCGAACACAAGGGATCGAAAGCGGTCTGGATTTGCCCGGCTGGCCGGGCTTGGGGATGTCCACCCGCCGCAAAGGTTGGGGCCGATACGTCTCGGCTTCCAGTTCTGCGGCGAGCTCATCGAGGAAGGCCCTCACCGCCTCGACACCCCCCTCGTCGATATCGGCGATAGACACGCCGTCGACTCCGGGGGCGCCTTGGTTGGTGGCAACGTCGACCCACGCTCTCCACATCACGTCACGGCGGGTGAGCTTGTCGTAGAGGGCATGGAACCGGCGTTTTGGGTCTTGCTTGGCACTGCGGTAGAGCACGCGCTGGAGCGCTTGGAAGGCGTTCACACCCTCGGCCCGGCTGATGGACCTAGCCGACAGAGCAGCATTGCCGCCCTGCGGGCCATCGGATGAGTCCGGTTGATCTAGACCATCGGTCACTGACCGGCTCCCTTCGCTTCACACGTCTGCGTCGATGAAGTAGGGGCCCTTCGCATCGGGCAGGGCTGTGCGGTCCCACGCCGTCGTCTGCTACTGCGACCCCCTCCGACTTCCTCTCGGCCGCCTGGACACTTCCCGGGATCACCGGTTATAGCCAGACATCGCTTCCCGCCACCCGTCGTGGTGGGGCCGAGAAGGATCTCCCCATTTCCGAAGACAGCCTTCTGACCGTTCCACGCCCACTACGCCGGAGGGTTCCTCGGTGCCCGCTTCCGGCTCCCTGGCACCTTCCCTGGCCTTCGCCGTCACGGTAACGGCTCGGCTCCCTCTTGGTCCGCCTTGCGGCGGGTTTGGTTGACGACGCTTGTAAGGCCTCGCAACTTCGCACTCGCTACGGACCGGTCAGTTGTTTCACCCCGTTTCGCACCTGGTCTCTCGACCACGCACGGGGGCGTCCCTACCGGGGACCCGGACGTCTCCCCGGACCAGACCTTCCCTGGTTGGCTATCTCCAGTTGCGCTCGGTCAACTCATGTCATCTGGATATCCTCCTTCTGCCATGGTGCCCGAGCTGATGGGCACACACCGGGACACCAAGTTCACGCGTTCCTTCGACGA
>Ga0224558_1002944_pt1 | contig 14919 bp, 7 predicted proteins | sample 714S32024metaG_FD_180682 | JGI IMG/M metagenome (GOLD analysis project Ga0224558, IMG submission 180682) | Peat soil microbial communities from Stordalen Mire, Sweden - 717 S3 20-24 | ecosystem: Environmental > Terrestrial > Soil > Wetlands > Peat | place: Sweden: Norrbotten County, Stordalen... | reverse complement strand
CGTGGGGCGAGGTGCACCACCTCCGCCACTGGGCGCAGGGCGGCTCGACTGATGTGGCCAATCTTGTCACGATCTGCCGGGCCCACCACTGGAAGGTGCACGAAGGGGGCTGGCGGCTGATCCGCGCCGATGACGGGGTGCTCGCCCTGCCGCCCGTGACCGACGACTACGGTCCGGGACGAGGCTCCTCTCGCCCCCGCGCCCCCGACACCCCCTCGACGGGCTGACCGCTCCGGCTGACGGCTCCACTGCGGAGCGACGGCGATGGAGTGCCCCAGGCCACTCGTGAATGACCTCTCGCCGCGGCGGCCCACGTCCTGTTCGATCGCTTCCCGTGCCCACTCACCGCCCGGCGGCCCGAATTCGCGCGCCGGAATCGGGAATGCTTCTGGACTGCCGGTGCGGGCGTTGAGCGCCGCTCGCGTCCGGTACCTGGCCCGATACTGGTGAGGTGGAGAGCGCTGCCCGGACTCCCGCCACCTTTGTCCTCGTACCCGGCTTCTGGCTCGGCGGCTGGGCTTGGGAGGGGGTCGAAAGGAAGCTGCGCGATGCCGGCCACGGGGTGGAGGCCCTCACCCTCCCCGGTCTCGAGGACGCCGGCACGCCGCGCGGCGGCATCCGCCTCGCCGATCACGTCCGAGCCGTGGCCGGCGCCGTCGCCGGGGCCGAGCGGCCGGTCGTCCTGGTCGTCCACAGCGGCGCGGGCGCGGTGGCCAGCGGGGTCGCCGACCGGCTGCCCGAGGGGCTGCGGCGGATCGTCTACGTCGACAGCGGGCCGCTGGCTGACGGGATGGCGATCAGGCCCGATCTGGCTCCTGATCTGGACGAGATCCCCCTCCCCTCCTGGGCCGACCTCGAAGCGGACGGCAGCAGCCTGGAGGGCCTCGATGAGGCCCTCCTCGCGGAGTTCCGGCGGCGGGCGGTTCCCCACCCCGCCGGACCGGCGCGCGACCGCATCCGGCTGACCAACCCCAAGCGGCACCGGGTGCCCGTGACCATGATCACCTGCACCATGCGGTCCACCGATGTGGCCCGGATGGCGGAGGAGGGGCACCCCTTCTTCGGCGAGCTGTCCCACCAGCAGGTCGACTACGTGGACCTCCCCACCGGCCACTGGCCGATGTGGTCGCGGGCCGCCGACCTGGCCACGGCCCTTGCCGGGCAGGTCTGATTCCGGCACCGCATTCCGGGGTCCGCTATCGTCGCCCCGTGGGTGAGGTCCGGTGCTTCGGCTGTGGTGCGGTGGTGCCGGACGTCGCCGGACCGGTCCACTCGTACATGCTCTCGGCCCCGGGCTGCTGGGCTCTCTACGGCTCCCTCCTGGCCTGGAGATCGTCCCTCGCCGGGGCGACGGGGGTCGGGACCAGCCAGTACCTGATCGACACCTACGCGGTCCAGCACGCGACCAACCCGGACAGGCGGAACCGCCAGTCGGTGGCGGTGCATCTCATGAGCCTCTGCGCGGCCGTGGAGCACGACATCCCGGGGATCCGCCTCCACCATCTGCTCGGCGAGTGGACCCACCGGGAGTATCCGCTGCTGGTACCGAGGCCGGCGAGCTTCGCGGTCACTCTCGCCCGCGTCGCCGCCACTCCTCCGGAAGCCCGGCCGGAGACGGTCCGCGCCTGGGCGGGGTCGACATGGGCGGCCTGGTCCGCGCATCACCAGCAGGTGCGCGCCTGGCTCGCGGACGCCCTCTCCGGGGCGTTGGGGCCTGCCTGAGGCCGGCGTCCGCAGCCCGAGCCGGCAGCGGCATCGTTGACCGCCCGATCAGCGGAGGGATCGCCTCGGCCTAACCGGTGGCGGCGGCTCCCGCATACGGACGGCGCCTGGTCCGCCCGCTCAACGAGAGCACCACTCGATCGACCGCTCCCATCGCCACGCCGGCGTTGGCGACTCCGCCCAGCCAGAGTGCGAGCAGCAAGAGCACGACGAGCCGTGCACAACCGGTGAAGCGCCTCGTAACGGGAGCTGCGGGGACCACGTCCACAAGGGTAGGACGCGTGGGGTTTCCACCCGCTGAGAGGCCTCTGAGAGTGACCTGAGACCCGCCTGAGAGGGGGAGGGCCGCCTTCAGCGCGACGCTGCGGCGGTGAGCGGGCGGGGCTTGCTCAGGCGGTAGGTCCGTGCCATGGGGACGGCGGTTCAGATGGCGGTCCCGCGGGGATGTCGACGGGGCACGAGCCGCCAGAGCCGGCCTCCGAGGATCGCGGCGGCGGCCAGGTAGAGCAGGAGCACCCAGGGAAGGGAGACCTCAAAGAGGTGTGGCCGCCCGTCGACGAGGCTGATCCTGGCCGTGGGCAGACCCAGGGCCGAAAGCTGATTCCACAGGTAGGTGCCGTTGTCGTTGGGATTTGCGGCCTGCACCCCTTCCCTGAAGCCGACAACGCCGATGTCCAGGATCGCGTTGATGAGGATGGCGCACACGAACACCCACCAGAGCGCGCCCATCCAGCGCGGCCGGCGCGCTCCCTCCCCGTACTGGGCGTCGAGGTATCCCCTGGCCAGCGGGCGCAGCGGCCCCAGCCGCCGGATCGCCGCGCCCACACCCTTCTCCTGGGCGGCGGCCTGCAGGTTGGCGCGCAGCTCCCGCCGGATGGTGCGCCTCCCCCGGGTGCGGATGTCGTGGATCAGGATGTCGACGGTCCAGAGCACCCGCTCGATGCGCAGGCGGTCGACCAGGGTCATGGGCCCGTTCACGGCAGCTCCTCCTCCTTGGGCGGCAGGGGTCGATCGGGGATGGGGCGGGAGAGGGCCGGGGTGACCACCTCCGCCAGGGCGAGCCAGTCGCCGGCACCGGCGGCCAGGGCGGCGTACCCGGCCGGCGTGGGCCGGTAGTACTTGCGGGCCGGGCCGGTGCGCGAGGAGACCAGGCGGGAAGAGATCCGCCCCTCCCGCTCGAGGCGGGCAAGCGCCGGGTAGACCGTCCCCTCGGCCATCTCGGTCAGGCCCTGGTCGCGCAGGCTCTGCACCAGCTCGTAGCCGTAGGACTCCCGGTCGGCGAGCAGCCGGAGCAGGAGAGGCGAGAGCAGGCCCTTGAGCAGCTGCGGGTCACGGCTGGGCGGCACGGCTCATACCTTATGCCATGTACCTTGCATTGTCTAGTAGCAATGGCAGGGGCCGTGCTGCTCCGTCGGTGTCCGTCGCCGAGGCGTCTCCGGTGTGCCCATTGCGACCGGGTGACGATCAATCACCAAGAGGGTCCGGAGCTGCTCGCGTCACGGCGCGACGCGCAGGGTGCGCCCCGCGATGCTCAGCGCCGCCCGCCGAGGTGGCCGCGGAGCTCCAGGAGAGCGCCGCCTGGGTCGGTCCCGGCGGTCAGGCCGTCCGCGGAAGGTCTCGGGAGAATCCCGAGTGGGAGACCGGCCAGGGGTTGTCTTGGGGTGCGGGTATCCGAGTTCGGATTGCCGCCCAAACCCTCGTTCTCGCCCCTCCTGACACACCTTGCGGACGGTAGTTCACACACCAACAGGCGTGCAGCGTTGCGCTCGCCATAGAGGTAGTCGACCAACCCGGTCGTAACGGCTAATCACTGAAACGCGGGCCGTGGCAGGATCGACCGGCAGGAGGCCAATCTCCCGGAGGGTCGAGGGCGCTGCCACGGGGTAGCCCACCAGGGGAGCGTCGAGGCCCCCGACAGGGAAGGGGGTCGAGGCACAGCCAGGGAGGGTGCAGGGCAGGCAGCCCGTCAGGAGGCAGCGGCCAGGGGGCCAGCGGGTCCGCCGTCAGCGGATAGCCGTCAGCGGCCAGGAGGCAGTGCCCTCACCGTGACGCGGCCAGCCGCTCCAGAGTCGGCCATACCCGCGGGTGAGGTACCAGCAGGCCGGCGCGGAAGCGGGAGCAATGGCGGAGCGAGTATCCGGTCGCCTCGCGCAGCCGCCTCACCGGAACCTCAGCTGGCCGCGGCCGAAGCCGCTCAGGGTGAGGCGAGACTAGGGCCCTTCGGCCCTGGATTGCACGACATGCTGAGCCACATGATCCGCGGAGGCTCAGTCAAAGGGGAATCCCGAGGGGTGGTACTCATGACCGGCTTATGGCATGCGCTATGCAGAGCGTGGCTCACCGGGCCCAATGGGGCGACTCGGGGTCGCCGACCGGCGAGGAGGCGCCCTCGGGGAATGGGAATGGCCGGGGCTGATGCCCGGCATCCGAGCAGAATGGTGCGCTGCTCGATCGGAGTGTTCTGCGCCGTCCTGTTGGCGGGAGGGGCAACGCTGACCAGCTCGGTGGCGCTGGCAGCCGGCTCTCCGCTGACGTGGGCGGCACCGGTGCGCGTCGATCATCAGGCGCCATTCGGGAGCCCCAACCAACTGTTGGGCGTGTCCTGCCCCAGCAGCGGCCTCTGCGTCGCCGTGGACGGCGCCGGCGACGTGGTCACCTCCACCAACCCCACCGGGGGGGCGGCGGCCTGGACCGTGACCGACGTGGACGGCTCCAACTACCTGAACGGCGTGTCCTGTCCCAGCAGCGGCCTCTGCGTCGCCGTGGACAACAACGGCGACGTGGTGACCTCCACCGACCCCACGGGGGGAGCAGCGACCTGGACGGTGACCGATGTGGACGGCTCCAACCTCCTGTCCGGCGTGTCCTGCCCCAGCAGCGGCCTCTGCGTCGCCGTGGACAGCGCGGGCAACGCGGTGACATCCACCAACCCCACCGCGGGGGCGGCGGCCTGGACCGTGACCGACGTGGACAGCACCAATGGACTGGACGGCGTGTCCTGTCCCAGCAGCGGCCTCTGCGTCGCCGTGGACACCGTCGGCAACGTGGTCACCTCCACCAACCCCACCGGGGGGACGGCGGCCTGGACCGTGACCCACGTGGATGACTCCAACTGGCCGCTCGGCGTCTCCTGCCCCAGTAGCGGCCTCTGCGTCGCCGTGGACTTGAGCGGCGACGTGGTGACCTCCACCAACCCCACCGGCGGGGCGGCGGCCTGGACTGTGACCAACGTGGAGTCCAACTACCTAGTCGGAGTGTCCTGTCCCAGCAGCGGCCTCTGCGTCGCCGTGGCCGCTCACGGTGACGTGGTCACCTCCACCAACCCCACCGGGGGGGCGGCGGCCTGGACCGTGACCAACGTGGATGGCCCCACTTGGCTGACCGGCGTGTCCTGTCCCAGCAGCGGCCTCTGCGTCGCCGTTGACAACGGCGGCAACGTGGTCACCTCCACCAACCCCACTGGGGGGACGGCGGCCTGGACCGTGACCAACGTGGACGGCTCCAATGGCCTTTCCGGCGTGTCCTGTCCCAGCAGTGGCCTCTGCTTCGGCGTGGACAACGACGGCAACGTGGTCACCTCCACCAACCCCACCGGGGGGACGGCGGACTGGACGGTTACCAACGTGGACGGCTCCAGTGGCCTGAACGGCGTGTCCTGTCCCAGCAGTGGCCTCTGCGTCGGCGTGGACAACGACGGCAACGTGGTCACCTCCACCAACCCCACCGGGGGGACGGCGAACTGGACGGTTACCAACGTGGACGGCTCCAATGGCCTGTCCAGCGTGTCCTGTCCCAGCAGTGGCCTCTGCGTCGGCGTGGACAACGACGGCGACGTGGTCACCTCCACCAACCCCACCGGAGGGGCGGGGGCCTGGAAGGTGACCGACGTGGACGGCTCCAACCCGCTGAATGGCGTGTCCTGTCCCAGCAGCGGCCTCTGCGTCGCCGTCGGCGACAACGGCGCAGTGGTCACCTCCACCAACCTTACGGGGGGAGCAAAGGCCTGGACCGTGACTGAGGTGGACGGCTCCAACTTCAATTACCTGCTCGGCGTGTCCTGTCCCAGCAGCGGCCTCTGCGTCGCCGTGGGCAGCGGGGGCGACGTCGTCACCTCCACCAACCCCACCGGGGGGGCGGGGGCCTGGACGGTGACCGGCGTGGACGGCTCCACCTGGCTGGTCGGCGTGTCCTGTCCCGACAGCGGCCTCTGCGTCGCCGTGGACCAGAGCGGCAACGTGGTCACCTCCGCCAACCCCACCGGGGGGGCGGGGGCCTGGACGGTGACCGACGTGGACGGCTCCAACTCCCTGTACGGCGTGTCCTGTGTCAGCAGCGGCCTCTGCGTCGCCGTGGACGAGGCAGGCGACGTGGTCACCGGAGTGAACTCCGCCAGTCTTCAGGATGTGCCGAGCACGCTGCAGTACCTGCTCCATGGCAGTGACGGCACCACCTGGCAGGCGATGGACACGACCCTGCTCGCCGACACCTTCAGCCCCACCACCACAGGCACCGCCGTGCTCAGCGCGAATGCCGATCTGTGGACCTTCGACGCCGGCTTCAACCAGGACCTCGGCATCTGCCTGGTGACCGGAGCTGAGGCCTCGGTCACGTGTCCCTCGGGTGACCTGCTGGCCTGGAAGGAGTCGGGCGGCTTCGCGGGGACGTTCTCCCCCAACGCCGCGTACGTCCAGGCGACGGCGCCGGTGACCTCGGGCACAACCTACACGGCGTTCATCGTCTGGAAGGCCAACAAGCCGATGCCCTCCGGGGACATCGTCGCCGCCGGGGCCGGCGGCAGCCCCACCTTCTCCCCAACCCGCCTGACGGTGGCCCTGCCCGGCGGCAGCAACGTGGAGAGCAGCGCGTCGAGCACACAGCAGTACCTACTCCATGGCAGCGACGGCAGCACCTGGAACTACGTCGACCCCAGCGCGCTGAAGCTGACCCTCACCCCCACGAGCAGCGTCGACACGGTGCTCTCGGCCAACGCCGACCTCTGGACCTTCGACGCCGGCTACAACCAGGACATCGGCATCTGCGTGGCCGCAGGTGCCACCCTGCCGGCGGGCAGCTGTCCCAGCGCCGACGTGGCCATCTGGAAGGAGTCGGGGGGCTTCGCCGGAACCTTCTCGCCCAACGCCGCCTTCGCCCAGACGGTCGTACCCATGAGCGCCGGGACCTATTCGGTGGCCGTGGTGTGGAAGACCAACAAGGTGATGCCCAGCGGCGACACCATCGCCATCGGCGCGGGCAGCAGTCCCACCTTCTCCCCGACCCGGCTGACGGCGTTGCAGTACCCGGCGAGCGGCAGCGGTGCCGCCATCGCCTCGAGCACGCAGCAGTACATCCTGGAGGGCGGCAGTGACGGGGTCACCTGGCAGGCCATCGATGCCACCCACCTGTCGCTCACGGTGGCTCAGGCGACCGGGTGTCAGGCCGAGATCGGCGGCAACGCCGACCTCTGGACCTTCGACGCCGGCTTCAACCAGGACATCGGCATCCAGGTGACGCCCGCCGGCGGGTCACCGTATGTCGCCGCCTGGAAGGAGTCGGGTGGCTTCGCGGGGACGTTCTCCCCCAATGCCGCCTTCGTCCAGGCCGTGATCCCGCTCTCCGCCGCCACCAGCTACAGCATCACCCTGGTGTGGAAGACCAACAAGGCGATGCCCTCCTCCGACCACATCGCCGTGGCCGCGGGCAGCACCGGGGCCTTCTCACCCACCACGCTCACCCTCACCGAGCACTGCTGATGGCGGCAGGGGTCCGGTGGCCGTCGATCGCACGAGAAGGGGACGTCCACGCATGGCGTCCCATCAGCCGAGCAACTTCTGAATGGTGGTACTCATGACCGATCCAGAGCATCCAACACAGGGAACGCGTCGGCCCGATCCCGGGCGCCCGAGCAGGCTCCTGCGCGGCTCGATCGGAGTGTTCTGCACCGTCCTGCTTGTGGGAGGGGCAACGCTGACCAGCCCGGTGGCGCTGGCGGCCGGCTCCCCGCTGACCTGGGGGGCACCGGTGCTCGTCGATCATCAGGCGCCGTTCGGGAATCCCGACCCGCTGTACGGCGTGTCCTGTCCCAGCAGTGGCCTCTGCGTCGCCGTGGACCGGGCGGGCAACGTGGTCACCTCCACCAACCCTACCGGGGGGGAGTCGGCATGGACCGTGACCGACGTGGACGGCGCCCCCCTAGACGGCGCCCCCCTGGACGGCGTGTCCTGTCCCGGCACCGGCCTCTGCGTCGCCGTGGACTGGAGCGGTGACGTGGTCACCTCCACCAACCCCACCGGGGGCGCCTCGGCCTGGACGGTGACCGCCGTGGACAGCTCCAACCTCCTGTCCGGCGTGTCCTGCCCCAGCACCAGCCTCTGCGTCGCCGTGGACAGCGCGGGCAACGTGGTCACCTCCACCAACCCCCCCGGGGGCGCGTCGGCCTGGACGGTGACCGACGTGGACGGCTCCAATTGGCTCGACGGCGTGTCCTGTACCAGCAGCGGCCTCTGCGTCGCCGTGGACGGCTACGGCAACGTGGTCACGTCCACCAACCCCACCGGGGGCGCCTCGGCCTGGACGGTGACCGACGTGGACGGCTCCCATGGCCTATACGGAGTGTCGTGCCCCAGCAGCGGCCTCTGCGTCGCCGTGGGCCAGGGGGGCAACGTCGTCACCTCCACAAGCGCCACCGCGGGGGCGTCGGCCTGGACCGTGACCCACGCGGACGGCACCAACGCCCTGGACGGCGTGTCCTGTCCCAGCAGCGGGCTCTGCGTCGCCGTGGACGGCGCCGGCGACGTGGTCACCTCCACCAACCCCACCGGGGGGGCCTCGGCCTGGACGGTGACCAGTGTGGACGTCTCGATCGACCACCTCAACAGCCTGGACGGCGCGTCCTGCTCCAACAGTGGCTTCTGCGTCGCCGTGGACAATGGCGGCAACGTCGTCACCTCCACCCACCCCACCGGGGGGGCGTCGGACTGGACGGTGACCAATGTGGACGGCACCAATTCGCTGTACGGCGTGTCCTGTCCCAGCAGCGGCCTCTGCGTCGCCGCCGACGACGCGGGCAACGTGGTCACCTCCACCAACCCCACCGCGGGGGTGGCGGATTGGACGGTGACCCACGTGGACGGCACGAATGAACTGGTAGGCGTGTCCTGTCCCAGCAGCGGCCTCTGCGTCGCCGTGGACGATGCCGGCAACGTGGTCACCTCCACCGACCCCACCGGAGGTGCGTCGGCATGGACCGTGACCGACGTGGACGGCACCACTAGTCTGAACGGCGTGTCCTGTCCCAGCAGCGGCCTCTGCGTCGCGGTGGGCGGCGGCGACGTGGTGACCTCCACCAACCCCACCGGGGGGGCGGCGGCCTGGACGGTGGCCCACGCCGGCTCCTATCTCCTGAACGGCGTGTCCTGTCCCAGCAGCAGCCTCTGCGTCGCCGTGGACGAAGCGGGCGATGTGGTCACCTCCACCAACCCCGCCGCGGCGACGCCGGCCTGGACGTCCGCCGACGTGGACGGCACCACTGGTCTGAACGGCGTCTCCTGTCCCAACAGCGGCCTCTGCGTCGCCAGTGACTGGAATGGCGACGTGGTCACCTCCACCGACCCCACCGGGGGGACGCCGGCCTGGACTGTGACCCACGTGGACAGTTCCGACTGGCTGAACGGCGTGTCCTGCCCCAGCAGCGGCCTCTGCGTCGCCGTGGACGGCATCGGCGACGTGGTCACCTCCACCAACCCCACCGGCGGGGCGTCGGCCTGGACGGTGACCGACGTGGACGGCTCCAATGAACTGGAAGGTGTGTCCTGTCCCAGCATCAGCCTCTGCGTCGCCGTGGACTACGCGGGCGACGTGATTGCGGGAGCGGTATCCGACAGCCTCCAGGATGTGCCGAGCACACAGCAGTACCTGCTGCACGGCAGCGACGGTGCCACCTGGGAGGCGATGGACGCCGACCTGCTCGCCGACACCTTCACCCCCACCACCACGGGAACGGCCGTCCTCAGCGCCAACGCCGATCTCTGGACCTTCAACGCGGGCTTCAACCAGGACCTCGGCATCTGCCTCGTGCCGGGATCCAACGCCCCGGCCACGTGTCCCACGGGTGACCTGCTGGCCTGGAAGGAGTCGGGCGGCTTCGCGGGGACGTTCTCCCCCAACGCCGCGTACGTGCAGGCAACAGCGCCGGTGACCTCGGGCACCACCTACACGGCGTTCATCGCCTGGAAGGCCAACAAGGCGATGCCCAGCGGCGACACCATCGCCGCGGGCGCGGGCAGCAGCCCCACCTTCTCACCGACCCGGCTGACGGTGGCCCTGCCCGACGGCAGCAACGTGGAGAGCAGCACCTCGAGCACGGAGCAGTACCTGCTCCACGGCAGCGACGGCTCCACCTGGAACTACGTCGACCCCAGCGCGCTGAAGCTGACCCTCACCCCCGGCAGCAGCGTCAAGACCGTGCTCTCCGCCAACGCCGACCTCTGGACGTTCAATGCCGGCTTCAACCAGGACATCGGCATCTGCGTGGCCGCCGGCGCCAGCCTGCCGGCCGGCAGCTGTCCCAGCGCCGACGTGGTCATCTGGAAGGAGTCGGGAGGCTTCGCCGGGACCTTCTCGCCCAACGCCGCCTTCGCCCAGACCGTCGTGCCCATGAGCGCCGGGACCTATTCGGTGGCCCTGGTGTGGAAGACCAACCAGACCATGCCCAGCGGCGACACCATCGCCATCGGAGCGGGCAACAGCCCCACCTTCTCACCGACCCGGCTGACGGCGCTGGAGTACCCGGCCAGTGGCAGCGGCGCCGCCATCGCCTCGAGCACGGAGCAGTACATCCTGGACGGCGGCAGTGACGGCGCCACCTGGCAGCCCATCGACGCCACCCACCTCTCGCTCACGGTGCCCCAGGCGACCGGCTGCCAGGCCGAGATTGGCGGCAACGCCGACCTCTGGACCTTCAATGCCGGCTTCAACCAGGACATCGGCATCCAGGTCACGCCCGCCGGCGGGTCACCGTATGTCGCCGCCTGGAAGGAGTCGGGTGGCTTCGCGGGCACGTTCTCCCCCAACGCCGCCTTCGTCCAGGCGGTGATCCCGCTCTCCGACGCCGCCAGCTACACGATCACCCTGGTGTGGAAGACGAACATCCCCATGTCCTCCTCCGACCACATCGCGGTCGCGGCGGGCAGCACCGGGGCCTTCTCGCCCACCACGCTCACTGTCACGGAACACTGCTGATGGCGGCAGAAGGGGTCCGGTGGCCGTCGATTGCACGAGAAGGGGACGTCCACGCATGGCGTCCCATCAGCCGAGCAACCTCTGAATGGTGGTACTCATGACCGATCCAGGGCATCCAACCCAGGGAACGCGCCGGCCCAATGCCGGGCATCCGAGCAGAATCGCGCGTGGCTCGATCGGGGTGTGCTGCGCTGTCCTCTTGGTGGGAGGGGCGGTGGCCATGAGCCCGGTTGCGCTGGCAGCCGGCTCTCCGTTGACGTGGGCAGCACCGGTGCGCGTCGACGATCAGCCACCGTTCGGGAGCCCCTACGGGCTGAACGGCGTGTCTTGTCCCAGCAGCGGCCTCTGCGTCGCCGTGGACTGGGCCGGCGACGTGGTGACCTCCACCAACCCCACCGCGGCGACGCCGACCTGGACGGTGACCAGCGTGGACGGCAGCAATGAACTGCGGGGCGTGTCCTGTCCCAGCAGCGGCCTCTGCGTCGCCGTGGACAACGCGGGCGACGTGGTCACCTCCACCAACCCCACCGCGGCGACGCCGACCTGGACGGTGACCAGCGTGGGCTACGCCCTGGCCGGCGTGTCCTGCCCCAGCAGCGGCCTCTGCGTCGCCGTGGACCAGGGCGACGTGGTCACCTCCACCAACCCCACCGGGGGGGCGTCGGCCTGGACGGTGACCAGCGTGGACGGCAGCAATGAACTGCTCGGCGTGTCCTGTCCCAGCGTCAGCCTCTGCGTCGCCGTGGACTACATGGGCAACGTGGTCACCTCCACCAACCCCACCGGGGCGGCGTCGGCCTGGACCGTGACCGACGTGGACGGCACCACTGGCCTGCTCGGCGTGTCCTGTCCCAGCAGCGGCCTCTGCGTCGCCGTGGGCTATGAGGGCAACGTGGTCACCTCCACCAACCCCACCGGGGGGGCGGCGGCCTGGACCGTGACCGACGTGGACGGCTCCGATGAACTGAACAGCGTGTCCTGTCCCGCCAGCGGCCTCTGCGTCGCCGTGGACAACGGCGGCAACGTGGTGACCTCCACCAACCCCACCGGGAGGGCGTCGGCCTGGACCGTGACCGACGTGGACGGCTCCAACCTCCTGTTCGGCGTGTCCTGTCCCAGCATCGGCCTCTGCGTCGCCGTGGACTGGAGCGGCAACGTGGTCACCTCCACCAACCCCACCGGGGGGGCGTCGGCCTGGACGGCGGCCGACGACGTGAGCGGCGGCACCAACTCTCTGTCCGGCGTGTCCTGTCCCAGCATCGGCCTCTGCGTCGCCGTGGACAACGCGGGCAACGTGGTCACCTCCACCAACCCCACCGGGGGGACGGCGGCGTGGACCGTGACCCACGTGGACGGCTCCAACTACCTGTCCGGCGTGTCCTGTCCCAGCAGCGGCCTCTGCATCGCCGTGGACCGCAGCGGCGACGTGGTCACCTCCACCGACCCCACCGCGGCGACGCCGGCCTGGACGGTGACCCACGTGGACGGTTACAACCGGCTGAACGGCGTCTCTTGTCCCAGCAGCGGCCTCTGCGTCGCCGTGGACGGCTCGGGCAACGTGGTCACCTCCAACGACCCCACGGGGGGGGCGTCGGCCTGGACCGTGACCCACGTGGACGGCTTCAATGGCCTGAACGGCGTGTCCTGTCCCAGCAGCGGCCTCTGCGTCGCCGTGGACGGCTACGGCAACGTGGTGACCTCCACCAACCCCACCGGGGGGGCCGCGGCCTGGACGGTGACCGACGTGGACGGCACCACTGGCCTGTCCGGCGTGTCCTGTCCCAGCATCGGCCTCTGCGTCGCCGTGGACATGAGCGGCAACGTGATCACCTCCACCAACCCCACCGGGGGGGCGCCGGCCTGGACCGTGACCCACGTGGACGTCTACATGCTGCTCGGCGTGTCCTGTGCCAGCAGCGGCCTCTGCGTCGCCGTGGACGGGAACGGTGACGTGGTCGCCTCCACCGACCCCACCGGGGGAGCGACGGCCTGGACGGTGACCCACGTGGACGGCACCAACTACCCGGACGGCGTGTCCTGTCCCAGCAGCGGCCTCTGCGTCGCCGTGGACGACGAAGGCGACGTGGTCACCGGAGTGCCTCCCGCGCCGACCGTGACGACGGGTGCGGCGAGCGCGGTGCTCTGGAGCACCGCCACTCTCAACGGCACGGTGAACCCGAACGGGTACGCCACCACGTACCAGTTCCAGTACGGCACGAGCACCTCCTATGGCATGACCACCACCTCCACGAGTGCCGGGTCGGGGACCAGCGCCGTGGCGGCGGTGGCCGACCTGACCGGGCTCAGTCCCGACACGACCTATGACTTCCAGCTGGTGGCGACCAACCTCAACGGGACGTCCTATGGATCCAATGGCACCTTCACCACGCCGGGCGCGATAACGACGGCGGTTAGCACCCTCCAGTACCTCCTGGCCAACAGCGACGGGAGCACCTGGCACGTGATGGATGCGACCAACCTCTCGCTCACGATCACCCCCACGTCCGACGAGGACGTACTGCTCAGCGCCAATGCCGACCTGTGGACCTTCAGCGCCGGGTACAACCAGGACATCGGCATCCTGGTGACACCGTCAGGAGGCAGCCCGGTGCTGGCGGCCTGGAAGGAGTCGGGGGGCTTCGCCGGTACCTTCTCGCCCAACGCCGCCTTCGTGGAGACGGTGTACCCCATGAGCGGGGGGACCACCTACGCGGTGCAGATCGTCTGGAAGACGAACAAGGCGGCGATCGGGGCGACGATCGCGGCGGGGGCGGGGCCGATTGGCAGCGCCTACTCCCCGACCCGGCTGACGGCGGACGTCCTGCCGGACGGGTACGCAACTGCCGTGAGGACGCAGCAGTACACGCTGACCAGCAGCAACGGGAGCAACTGGGTGCCCATCGACGCCACGAACCTGACGACGACGCTCTCGCCGACGAGCAGTGAGGATGCCGTGATCAGCGGCAACGCGGATCTGTGGACGGCGACGGCGGGGGTCAACCAGGACATCGGCATCTTTGTCAGCGAGGACGGGGGAACGGCGACGCTGGTGGCGTGGAAGGAGTCGGGCGGTTTCGCCGGGACCTTCTCGCCCAACGCGGCCTATGTGCAGACGGTGTACCCGGTGAATCCGGGGCATACGTATGTGTTCACGCTGGAGTGGAAGACGAACAAGGCGGCGCCGGGGTCGACGATCTACGCGGGGGCGGGGCCGATCAGTGGGGCCTTCTCGCCGACCCGGCTGACGGCGTACGAGGTGGCCACCGGCAGTGTGGAGACGGCGGTGAGCACCCAGCAGTACAGCCTGGCCAACAGCAATGGCAGCACCTGGGCGGCGATGGACTCGACCAACCTCACGGCGTCGCTGACCCCCGGCGCCACGGAGAACGTCCTGGTGAGCGGGAACGCGGACCTGTGGACCGCCGCCGCCGGCTACAACCAGGACATCGGGATCTTCGTGAGCGAGGACGGCACGACGCCGACGCTGGTGGCCTGGAAGGAGTCGGGGGGCTTTGCCGGGACCTTCTCGCCGAACGCGGCCTACGTGCAGGTGGTGTACACGGTGAATCCGGGGCACACGTATGTGTTCTCTTTGGAGTGGAAGACGAACAAGGCAGCGTCGGGAGCGACCATCTACGCGGGGGCGGGGCCGATCGGGAGCGCCTATTCGCCCACCCGGCTGACCGTGGTCCCCTAGTGTAGTGTCCCGGTTTTAGCTTGCTATTTGAGTGAGGGCGACGCGACCCCGGCGGACCTTCGCCAGGATGTCCTCAGCGGTGGTGGTCCACACGAACGGCTTGGGGTCATCGTTGTGGGCCTCGAGGTAGGCCTCGATGGCGGCGATCAGGTCGGGGACCGAGGGGAAGACACCGCGGCGGATCGCCTTGTCGGTCAAGTTCCGGAACCACCGCTCCACCAGGTTCAGCCACGAGCTCGACGTGGGCGTGAAGTGGAGATGGA
>Ga0224558_1002940_pt1 | contig 14924 bp, 9 predicted proteins | sample 714S32024metaG_FD_180682 | JGI IMG/M metagenome (GOLD analysis project Ga0224558, IMG submission 180682) | Peat soil microbial communities from Stordalen Mire, Sweden - 717 S3 20-24 | ecosystem: Environmental > Terrestrial > Soil > Wetlands > Peat | place: Sweden: Norrbotten County, Stordalen... | reverse complement strand
TCATCCGCAAAGAACGACAAGACATTCGTCCGGTAAAGTCTGGCGAGCTTCTGCAGGGTGGCGATCGATGCGCTTGAATACCCGCGCTCGAGAGAACTGAGAAAGCTGACCGATACTCCTGTCTCACTGGCAACTCCGGCCAAGGTCAAGCCTAGTTTATGGCGTAGCTGCGCCAGCCTGGGCGCGATTTCCAGGCGTTTGGTTCTTCGTGCAGACAACCGCGCCGGTGCATCGGCCCCAACTTCGTTTTGCAGCATGGCGGCAATCCCTGCCGGGTTCACCCCCTTCACGGTCCGCAGATACTGGATCTTGCGCAGTTTGGTGAGAGCCTCGCGGGAATATAGCCGGTAACGTGCGTCGCTGCGAGCGGGGACCAGCAACCCCATGCGCTCCCAGTTTCGCAGTGAGGAGGCGCTCACTCCCAGCACTCGCGCCGCTTCGCCTATCCGGAAATAAACCGTAGTCTTTTTCAAAGCCGCCGTTCCGATGCGGGCGTATTTTGCTCAACTGGGAACGTCTCGTCAAGCAAAAGCTGCAGAAAACCTTACAACCTCACCAAAAACAGGCACGCCAGGGATGGGCGATTCCGGGGCACCCAATCCGCCGCTGGGAGGCACACCAAGAATTTCTTTGCAAACTTTGCAGGAATCTTGATAGAGTATGCGCAAATTTCTCTGGAACAACGACGCAGCAATGTAAAGATCTCGGTCAAATTCTGTGCCCATCAGTCGCTCGAGATTCATGCCGGGAGGGTACTATGAGGCATTCAGGCAAGATGGCGAAGTGGTCGGCGTTCGTTCTGCTTCTGTTTGCACTTTCAACCACGCTACAAGCGCAACTGACCGAAGGCAGCATTGCTGGGGCCGTGACCGATGTTAGCGGCGCAGCGGTATCGGGCGCCAACGTCAAGATCACCAATCTTCAGACCGGCGCGGTTGACCAAACCAAGACTGACAATATCGGCTACTATCGCGTCCTGCATCTTCAGGTTGGAGCCTACCAGATCCGGGTCGAATCCCAGGGTTTCAAGGCTAGCCTTCTCGCGAACATTCCGGTCAACGTCAACACCACGACGCGCGCTGACGCCAAATTGCAGGTAGGCGGAGCTCAGGAGACAGTCGAGGTTTCAGGTGGCGCCGCTCTGATTCAAACCGAAGAAGCGCGGCTCTCCAACACGATCACGCACCAGGAAGTCGACAACTTACCGCTGAACGGGAGGCAGATCTATCAATTAGTGACGCTCGAACCCGGCGTAACCCAGACCAACGCGCCGGTCATATCGAACGTGCCGTCGCCCACTTCGTCGGTAACTTTTCTATACGGCTACACCGCCAATGGTTCTACGCCGCGCGGCAACAACTTCATTCTGGATGGCAATTCGAACAATAATGAATGGCTGGGCGGTACTCCGCTCATTTTTCCGTCGCTGGAAGAAATTCAGGAGGTACAGGTTCAGACGCTGAACTTCTCAGCGGAATACGGGCGCAACAATGGTACGGTCGTTAACATCGTCACCAAGTCCGGCACCAACCAGCTCCACGGGTCAGTGTTCTACACGGGAAGAAACACGGCTTTGGATGCTCGTCACTTTTTCGACCAGATTGCGAAGACACCGCTCCATCAGAATCAGTTCGGTGGTTCGGTGGGCGGCCCGATCGTCAAGGACAAGACGTTCTTTTTTTTGGACTACGAGGGATCGCGTCTCACTGCGGGCCAGCCGGAGACGTTCGTCAGTGAAACGCCCGTGTTCCGGCAAGCAGTGATTGCCGGCCCCCCTACCTTAGCGGCGATGTTCTATCACGATTTTCCTGGTCCTCCCTGCGTCCAGAACATAAGCGCCGATTACTGCTACGCTAACTCGTCCCAGGTCGAGCCCAACCAGGCTGACCAATACCTTGTCCGCGTGGATCAACATCTAGGCACGCATGATCAGCTTTATGGGCGTTGGGTGAATACGCTGGCGTCCGGGGATGTGGCCGCCCAGGAACTGTTGGGCGCGGGCACACGGGGCTTTAGGGCGCCTTTTGACGGGTTCTTTGCCGACCTCAGTTTGGGAGAAACCCACGAGTTCACCTCCCACACCCTGAACGATCTTCGCTTCGCCTACTCAAGGAATAACAGCAACATCGCCTTCCAACTGCCGCCCAACACGTTGACCGGTGCCGCGCTGCAAAGCGCTGGCGCCCAGCCCGATGCGTTTGGAGACCTGGTTTTTGACGACGGCGTAGTCCCCATGGGCGGTGAGGTTTACGTTCCACGCAAGTTCATCTTTAATACCTTTGCGCTCACCGATACCCTCACTCACATCATCGGGCGGCATGCTCTGAAGTTTGGCTTTCAGGTGAGGCGCATCCAGGAAAACAGCGACTATCAACTTACCTCGAAGCCCTACTTCGAATTCTCCAGCATCTTTGCATTTGCTGCGGATTCACCCTACTTGGAGTCGGCCCTCGTTAACCGCTACAATTGCACGGGTTCGCCAATGCCAAGCTGTGGCCAATTCACGGACACACCGCGGCATTTCCGCTGGAACCAATTTGCCGGGTTCGCCCAGGATGACTGGAAAGTCAGTCCCCGGTTGACATTGAACCTTGGCCTCCGTTACGAGGTCTTCGAGTCGCCAACCGAAACTGCTGGGGTTCTCTCTAACATTACTCTTGGTCCCGGCAGTAACATATTTCAGCAGATTGCCAGCGCCAGCGTCGGCCGAGTAAGCAAGCTTTGGAACACCGACAAGAAAAACTTTGCGCCCCGAATCGGAGTGTCATGGGATCCGCAGGGAAAAGGCGAAATGGTCGTGCGGAGCGGCTTCAGCATCGCCTACAACGAGCCTTACTCCAACCTCTACACCAATGCGTCCCGGCTCGATCCTCCCGATGCCATCACAACCTACGTGGATCCAAGCGCATTCGTAGGACCTCCGGGCTCGGTTGTTTATGGACTTAATGATTTTCCGTTTGTGCCGAGTCCCGCCTTCAATGGGCCGAACACTCCAAACGGAGGAATTGGACCTCCCCTGAATAACGTCTCCATCACTCCCAGCGGCGTTTATCCCAACCTCCGCACGAACTATTCGTTGCAATGGTTCTTTGGAATCCAGCGGGAGTTCCTGCACGACTATGCTCTCACGATCAATTATGTGGGCACCAGCGATGTGGGAGGTTACACACGCGAGGATTACAACCGCTTTGACGGAGATATATGCAACCAGACCTATTGCAACTATTTCGCGTCACAGCTCGCCCCGGGCTGGGGCCAGATCACCTATATCAGCAATGAGGGCCATGCGAGCTACAACGGTCTGAACGCGCAGCTTAAACGGAACTACAGCCACGGGTTCATGTTCGCAGCCAACTACACGTGGGGCAAGGTTCTTGACAACGTCACCGAGGGCGGACTGGGCGATTATCTTAATACTAACGGATACGGCGGACTTTACAGCGGGGTGCAAGACATACAAAACCAGGCCGGCGACCGCGGGCCTTCAGAGTTCGACGTCGCCCAACGCTTTGCCCTGAGCGCGGTGTGGGAATTGCCCTCTCCGGAGTCCAATGCCGCCCTCAAGAATGTTCTGGGCGGCTGGAAATTGAATTCGGTCATCAGCCTGCAATCCGGACGTCCTTTTGATGTGTATTGCGGCCTGGCCTGGTACAGCGGCTGTGACTTCAACATGGACGGCTTGCCTTATGATCGTCCAAACCGTCCGGCGGGGATTAAGACAACCGGGTTCAGCAACCGGCAGTTCGTGAACGGCCTTTTTGGTGACCCAAGCTTCACCTACTCTCTATCGGGCGACAGCAGGACGTCACAGGCAAGCCAGGTTTTCTGTCCCAATGGTCTCAACTCGATTCTCGACTTTGGACCTGTCAACTCGGGGCCCGGCTCGCAGTGTATCCCCGTTGGTGAGAACGGCAACCTTTCGCGCAACGCTTTCCGCGGACCTGCATACAAGAGTGTGGACCTGTCACTATTCAAGAACATCAAGGCGGGTGATCGGTTCAATGTCCAGTTCGAGGCCGACGCCTTCAACCTGTTTAACCGCGTCAATCTGTACAACCCGATTGGCGACATGGGGAGCCCGCAGTTTGGGCGGTCGACCCAATCTTTCGATCCACGGGATCTGCAGCTGGGTCTGAAGATAATGTTCTGAACGTGTTTCGGCGGGCGTGCTAAGGTCCGTAATGCTTTCGAGTCGGTTCTTTCTTCGAGGAGCCATGGACAGAACCCCTGTGCGAAGTCAAAGAGAAACCTCGGCGTTAATCAGCTCGCCAAGCCGCAGAACATGGATTCAGCGCAGTGGTATAGGCATTGCCGCTCTGCTGTTAGCCCCGCCGCTCCGGGCCGAGGAGCAACCGCTGGAAGCGACGATTCGCTCTATGGCGACGGTGACCGAAACTGAGCGACCCGTGGCTCCAGTCAACCGCTGAACTCGTCGGAATCATTGTGTCTGACTCTCAATCGCTGCGCGCTTTGGATTTGGGCTCGATCGAGCCGGCCACTTACTTCAAAGCCGATTGAGCATCCAATGCCTGAAGTTCTGATCTCGCGCCCCATTTATCAACTGGCTCCGTTACTCCAGAAAAAAGAAACCTCGCCAGTGGAGTTGTTCGATGCGGCTGTCGAGAGAATCCATCAACTCCAACCCAAGCTGAACAGCTTCATCACCATCACCGAAGAGGAAGGGCGAAAGGCTGCGACGGAAGCGGAAAGCGAAATACGCAAAGGGCAATACCGTGGCCCTCTGCACGGAATCCCGATTTCCATCAAAGACCTCTTCGCCACGCGTGGCGTTCGAACCACCGCGGGCTCGAAAGTCCTCGCCAAGTGGATTCCTGACTTCGACGCCACCGCCGTTGCTCGCCTGCACCAGGCGGGCATGGTTCTGGTCGGCAAAACTAACATGCATGAGTTTGCTTATGGTGTGACCAACGACAACACCCATTACGGTCCGGCACGCAATCCGTGGGACCCGACCCGAGTACCCGGCGGCTCAAGCGGAGGTTCGGCGGCCGCCGTGGCGAGTTCCGAATGCACGGCATCGCTCGGATCAGACAGTGGAGGTTCAATCCGAACGCCCGCGTCGGTATGCGGAGTGGTAGGTCTTAAACCCACCTACGGTCGCGTGAGTCGTTATGGAGCGATCCCTCTAGCTTGGTCACTTGATCACGTAGGCCCCCTCACGAAGAGCGTGGAAGATGCGGCGATCATGCTGGCTGCGATCGCCGGTCCAGATCCTAACGATCCGTCCGCAAGCTCACGGCCATTACCCGACTACCGCAAAGAGATGCGAGGGAGCATTCGTGGCCTGCGGCTGGGCGTCCCTCGTCGGTATTTCTTCGAGCACGTCGATCCGGAGATCCAGAAGCTCGTCAGTGAGGCCATCCGACAACTGGAAAGTATGGGAACCACGACTGTAGAGGTTGACATCCCAGACTTGGAAAGCTGTTCAGCGATGGAAGCACACATCACTCTGGCGGAAGCTACCTCTTATCATGAGCCGTATTTGAAAAAACAAGCGGATGACTACAGTCCAGGAGTGCGAACCAACCTCGAAGCCGGACGGTATCTGCTGGCCACCGACTACGTGACAAGCCAGCGAGCGCGCACCTTATTGCAGCGCAACTTCAACGAAGCTTTCAATCGAGCCGACGTGATTGTTTCTCCCACCCTGCCTGCCTTTTCGCCCCCCGTTGGTGAAGTATGGGTTCAATCAGGGGACCTGCGCGAGAATGTGATTGACGCGTTTCTCCGTTTCAACATTCCGTATGACCTGACCGGCTTTCCAGCGATCTCTATACCTTGCGGGCTCAGCTCGACCGGGTTGCCGATCGGGCTTCAGATCGCAGGTAGAGCATTTGACGAAACTACAGTCTTGCGAGTTGCGAATGCCTATGAGCAGTCTACCGAGTGGCATCCTGCTCGATACGCCTTGCCATCGTGAACGAAGCGATTGCATGAACACTTCCCATTGCCGGGCGTGTAGGGGACTGTTCGTTCGTAGCTATTGACCTATCCATATTCTCCGACTTGGGGCGGTCCTTTGTCTGTGATGTCTGATCACGTGTCTGTCATCTCTGATCACGGGCAGAGGTATGGGGAAGCCAGTCACTTACGCCAGCAATTCTCAGTGGGGTGAATTGGGCTGTAAGCGTTAGAGCAAACACATGTTTGACACATTGAATCCGCAGACACCCCATCAAGATTCCTCAACAAGTTTGGTACGATATCCACGCATGATAGGGCCTTCGGATTGTTATGAAGCAGTTTGAAATGGCTTGGACTGCAACCGGCCCTTGCCTTTGCCGTCGTGTTTTCACGAAGAAAGCTCGCTATGCAGTGGATCCTTGGGATTGATGTCGGTGGGACGTTTACGGACTTCCTGGAAATCGAAGCTACGGGTTCGGTCGAAATCCTGAAGACTCCGACGACGCCGCAGCGTCCGGCTGAAGGCGTTCTGGCCGGCCTAAACAAGCTCGCCTCGCGGCACAGTGTGACGCTCGAGCATTACCTGTCGCAGGTAACGTTGATCGTCCACGGCACGACCATCACGACGAATGCCATCATCACGCGCAATTTTGCCAAAACCGCGTATCTCACGACGAAGGGTTTTCGCGACACTCTGAATTCGCGGCGCGGGATCAAGCGCAATGCGTTCACAGCCAAGGAAGCTCCCCCCGAACCGATTGTTCCGCAGTCCCTGGTTCGCACGGTCGAAGAACGCGTGGATCGCGACGGCAAAATCGTGATACCTCTAAATGAAGAGGGCGTTCGGGCGGCCGCAGAACATTTTCGCGAACAGCACGTTGAAGCCATCGCCGTGAACTACATGTTTTCCTTTCTTCATCCGGCGCACGAACGCAAGACCCGCGAGATTCTGGAGAAGGAACTGCCCGGCATATTTGTAACCATCTCGAGCGAAGTTCTTCCTCAGGTGCGAATGTATGAGCGCGGCTCAACCACGGTATTCAATGCCTGCGTGGGTCCGCTGTTGCGGACCTACATCTGCGACCTGCAACGTCAACTTGAGAGCTCGGCATTTCGGGGACGCTTTCTTACCATGCAGTCGAATGGGGGCGTGATGTCGCCGGAAGTGGTAAAGGAGTTTGCGGCAAACACACTGCTCTCTGGGCCAGCCAGCGGGCCGGTTGCCGCCAGCTACTTCGCCCGGCGGCACAAGCTCAGAGACCTCGTCACGATTGATATGGGAGGCACGAGCCTGGATGCCTGCCTGGTGCGCGATGGGCGGGCGAGCATTACGAACCAGTCCGAGGTCGCGGAATACGCACTTGCATTGCCGTCACTCGATATTCACTCCATCGGAGCAGGCGGGGGGAGCATTGCGTCGGTGGACGCCGGAGGCATGCTAAAGGTTGGACCGGAAAGTGCCGGTGCAGTGCCGGGTCCGGCAGCGTATGGCTCGGGCGGTACGAAACCGACGGTGACCGACGCCAATCTTGGCCTCGGCTACCTCAACCCCGACTATTTTCTTGGCGGGGAGCGGCGGCTAAACCTGGACTTGGCAAACGAGGCCATTACGGCCGAAGTGGCTCGGCCAATGGGCCTCAATGTGGTTGAGGCAGCGCGCGGAATCATCGCGGTCGTGAACGCTCAGATGGCGAACGGGGTGCGGCAGGTGTCTATCGCAAGAGGTTTCGATCCGAGAGATGCCGTGCTGGTCGCCGCTGGCGGAGCCGGGCCGCTTCACGCTTGCGGTATCGCGGAAGAACTGGGGATGCAGCTGATTCTTGTGCCTCGGACGTCCTCTGTCCTTTGCTCCACGGGGATGCTCGTGACCGACCTGCGGCATGACATGGTCCGGTTTGCCTCCTTGCGGCTCGACGAACCGGAGCACACCGTCTCTGCGCTGAATGAACTCCGCCGCGAACTGCTGGCGCACGGAGACAAGGTACTCGCGGAGGAACACGTTCCGGCAGGCCGAAGGCGCTTTCAGTTCACATGTGACATGCAGTTTGAAGGACAGTTCAACGTACTCGAGACCGAGGTGGCGATCCTTGCCGATGGGCCGATCCGTCCGAAACAGCTTCCGACACTCGCACAAACCTTCATCAACCATCACGAGCGGGTCTACGGGTACACGCTTGGTGATTCGGTTATCGAGATTCAGTCCGTTCGGTTGAGCGCGATCGGTGTCACCGATGATCCTCCGTTCCGTAACATCGCCATGGGAACGCGGTCGGCAAAAGCGGCCGTAAAGGCCCATCGGCGTGCGTGGTTCGGTAAAAAAGCCCTCGTGACCACTGTTTACGAAAGCAGCCGCCTCAGGGCCGGGAACGAAATTAGCGGACCAGCCATCGTGGAAGCGGCGACGACAACGATTAAGGTGGATCCGCAGTGGAATCTAAAAGTAGATCCCATTGGCAGCTACCTGATGTGGGAAAAAGGAACCGCGCTGAACCGGTTGCTCGCGCGGTTCTCTCGCCAAGCGACAAGTTCCAGCCACCAAGGAGGAAGGGGCGCCCCATGAAATCCCGCGCCCGACGGGGCAATCCCAAGGTGGATCCGGTACTCGTTTCGATCATCCAGAATCGTCTCGACGCCATCGCGGAAGAGATGGCACAGACGCTGATGTTAACCTCGCGGTCGGGCATCTTTGCCGAGGCGCGCGATTTCGTCACGGGACTGCTGGACGCGGACGGCAGGCTGCTGGCGCAGAGCCGCTACTTCCCTGGTTTCGCCTGTGCACTGCCCTATATCGTGCCGCCGGTGCTGGCCAGGTACAAAGGGGATCTCCAGGAAGGCGATGTCGTGATCGTGAACGACCCCTATTCCGGCAACAGCCACCTCCCCGACATGAACGTGCTGAAGCCGGTATTCGACGGTGGAGAGATTCGCTTCTGGGCGGTCTGCAAGGGCCACATGGCCGACATTGGGGGTGCTGGGGTGGCGGGCTATGATCCGCAAGGGGAGACGGTTTGGGACGACGGAGTCATTGTGCCGCCGACAAAGCTCGTGGCGCAGGGCAGAATTCAGGAGGAAGTGTTCAATCTTTTCCTCCGGCAAGTGAAACTGCCCGAGATCGTCCGCGGGGACATCCTTTGCCAAGTCGGCGGCGTAAATATTGGAGAACGCGGACTGCTCGACCTGATCGGCCGTTATGGCATCCAGTGCATTCAACGGCATGCAGAGGCGTATCTTTCGGCGTCGGAGAAATCCATGAGGGCGAAGATCCGGAGCATCCCGCCAGGACGATACCCAGGGGAAAAAGCACTCGACAACGATGTCGCCAGCGACCGGCCGCTCAAGGTACGGGTGGAAGTAACGGTTGGGGATGGCGAAATTTGCTTCGATTTCAGCAAGAGTGACCCGCAAACCCCGCGCTACATGAACAGCACCGATGCCTTCACGCGCTCGATGGCGATGCTGACGGTGTTCGCCACCCTGGAACACAGCCAAAGCAACGACGGCGCGCTGCGTCCATTCCGATTCGTCAATCCGCCGGGGACGTGCGTGCACGCAGAATTTCCGCATTCGACCGTGCTCGCGACGTGCAGCATGGCGGAAGCGGTTCAAGAAGCGGTACAACTGGCGCTAGCCCCGGCGGTGCCAGACAAGGTCGCGGCTCCGAGCACGAAGTTGATATTCCCGATCATCAGTTATATTCATCCGGCGAAGAAGCGGCTTGACGTGAACGTGGACTTTTTCTTCCGATGCAATCCTTCAGGAGGAACGCTCGGCTACGACGGCTGGGAGCAGGGCGGGCCCGCGCAGGAGATGGGCATGGGGCGTTGTCCCGATCCTGAGATTCACGAACTGACGCATCCCGTGCGCATCCATCGCTTTGAACAAGCTATTGATTCCGCGGGCGCCGGGCAGTTTCGCGGAGGCAATGGGCACCAATACCGTGTCCAGCATTTTGTTCCCAGCGTAAGCGCGGTGGTTTTCGGATCGGGTACGCGTCCGCATGCTGTGCCCTTGGGTTTGTTTGGAGGCCGCAGCCCCGAGCCCAGCGAATTGACGATCGAACGCGCGTCCGGGACAAAAAAGGTCATCCCGCTTAACAGCTTTTTCCAGGTTGAGGCGGGTGACATCATCGAGTTGCGGGAAATGGGCGGACCTGGTTATGGGGATCCCCTCGAACGCGACGTTGACCGCGTCGTTCGCGATGTGTTGGATGGATACTTGTCGGTTGCCAAAGCCGCGGAGATTTACGGCGTTGTCGTGGACCAAGAAGGTCGGGTAGACCATGGGGCAACCACTGCGCTACGCCAAGAATTGAGGAAATCCTGAAGAGAACCTAACAAATATGCGACTCAAAGGAAAAGTGGCACTCGTGACTGGGGGTACTCGCGGTATTGGGAATGCCCTGGTTCGGAAGCTGGCGGCGGAAAGAGCGGCGGTCGGGTTCACGTACCTGAAGCACGAAGACTTGGCGCGGGAACTTGAGGAGTCGGTTCGCAAGAATGGCGGTCAGGTTTTCGGCATGAAGGCCGATGTCCGCAATGCCGCTGAAGTCAACGCGTTTGTTAGCCACGCGGTCTCGCAATTCGGCAGAATTGATCTGGTCATTAACAACGCCCACCAGGCCTACGAGGCGAAATTCTTTGAGGATGCCACCTGGGAGGACTTTCAGAGGGAGATTGATCAACTGGTGAAAGGGCCTTTTAACATGATCCAGGCAGCCCTCCCGCACCTGAAGAAATGCCGCGGCTCTATCATTAATATCGGTTCGACGATGGCCCGCGCCCCGCGTTTCAAACACTCTTTCTATGTGACGGCGAAGCGAGCCCTGTATGGGCTTACTGAAGCGCTCGCCCTGGAACTGGGGAAGCATGGCATCCGGGTCAACATGGTGACGCCGGGCCCGCTCAATACTGAGCACAACGCAAGCCACCCCGCCGAGCGCATGAAGAAGTTCGGTGAGGAGACTCCTCTCAACAACCGAATTGGAACACCGGAGGAAGTTGCCGACGCGATCATTCTGCTAGCGCTAGAGGAAGCGCGCCTGATTACTGGCGCGGACGTGCTGGCCTCCGGCGGTTTTGCCATCGCCTGAACCGGGCTCGTCATTCAGCTTAACTATGTCACCTCATATCCCCACTAGGATCAGCGGACCTAAAGTCTGTTGGCACCGGTAGGGCCGTCAACGAGGTCATCAGAGGCATACGGCCAAAAGATGTACCACTTGTCTGATTGGCTTGCTTACGCTCACTCGGCGCCAAACCGCTAGACGCTGCAACCTCAGCCGTGGCCATCGAGAACGGACGCACCACCTTTAGCACCAGCTTACCGACCGTATACACGGGGGTCGCGGGTACAACTATTGCACCTCCGTTACGTCCAACCAACCGCGAGAAACCGATAAGCTGGCGTCATGGAACGTCGCTGGCCACGATCCAAAATAGATGTCCCTGTCCGGGCCGTAATCCACAAGCCGGACCGAACCCTGATCCGCGATGGGCGCGGCATGGAAATAAGCGAAGGCGGCATGTGTCTATTGATGGATGCAGAGCTCGGACTCGGCGATGAGGTCGAAGTGGAGTTCACCCCTCCCTATTCAGGCAAACCCATTCGCGTGCGGAGCGAAGTGCGCAGTCGCACCGGATACCGCTACGGAGTCGAGTTTAATCCCGAGGGCCGGAGTGAAGTTGCCCGCTTGCGTCAAATGTTAAACCCCTTCGAGGATGCAAAGTTGTCTTGAAAGCTCCTAGTCCTTTAGATTGGCCCTCATCCCTTCTCGCCAAGGATTTTCGCTTGAAGGCTCCATTTCCTGAGCGGCTGGTTGCCCGGTTGCGCTGCTGACTAGACTATGATCGGATGCTCGGAGGCGTTGGGGGTGGAGGAACATCTGCCCGTTTTGATGTGCTGAATCTCAGCTTTTCATTTCAAAAAGGGACAGCCTGTCCCCTTTCTCGGACCCTACGGCCAGAAATCCCTCAAACCTGAGCGCAGCAAACTTCCCCCGGACAAATGACAGAGCACAAGGCGGGAATCACATCTGGCAGGAACCGACACGCCCTTGTCAGAAACATTCTGAGATGACTCCGGTAATTAGCAGTTCGCAGGGTATCTCAGTAAAGTTCACAACGGGGTAAAAGTATGAGACGAGTACTGATTCTGATTTTGGCGATAGCGACCGTGGCTGTGGCGCGGGATAAGAAAGCTAAGCCTCATCCGGGGCCGTATGTATTTGCCAGCAAAGCGTTTGCTCAAACACTTAAGGCGCTAATCGTCCAACAGAATCTAAGCGAAGGCTACACGCTCGATTTCGACAATCAGTTCCAGTTCCGCTTCTCGAAGCCAGCGCAGATGCCCCCCGTAGATGCGATTTTCATGGCCTCAAGTATGTGTAAGGGCATGACCACAAGAAAAGTGTGGTCGTACACCTTGGTGGAGCTCAATGGCACCACAAAGGTAACGGTTCAGCCTGTCTGGGAATATCCGGACGACTTCTGCGAAATGCAAACTAAAGAGTTTATATGGGGCCAACCGGAGGAGATTGCTGCATTTCAAGCAATGCTAGACAAGGCTCCCACCTCGAATACGCAAGCTCCAATTCCTGCTACTCCAACTTCGTCGGCAGATCAGCAGCAGAGCATTAAACAACATGCGTCCTGTCTGGAATTAGCGAAGGACAATCCCAGTATCACTTGCAAGTGAGCATCGGGACGGAGATGAAAGCGTGCCACGTACCCACCGTAGCAGGCTCCCAAGATGCTACGCCGCCTTCTTCCCAGCCTTCACCTTCGCCCATCGCCTACGCTGAGCGGCTGCGATTCTTTTTCTGCCTGCTGCTGAAATTGTGCGCCTCGGTTTAGGCGCGTGACCCTTGGCCCTTGCCCATCGCGCTTTCTGTGCGAGGCTGATTCGCCTGCGGGCCGAGGCTGACAGGGTGCGCCTCGGTTTGGTGTGAGTAGTCCCGCCGCCCAACTTGCCAAGAACTGAAAGAGCCGCATCAACATGCCGAAGCTCATTCACCAAACTCGTTCTCATTGCCTTCAATGCCGAAACAAATGATGCTAGTCCCACTAGATTTGCCATGAGTCCCCCTCAGCTAGGGATTGTAATTGATCGACTTTGATCATTCGTGCTATCCCGGAACGGAGGCGAGAAAATGCGTCGCTATCACCACATGGGAATTTCTACCAGCCAACCGAGGCCGAGAGAGCGCCACATCGAAGACCTTTATTGTCGGACACGAAAACAGCGAGTATGGCGTGGAATGGATTAAGCAATCTTCTTCTGTTTCTGCGCCAGCGACATGGGCGGACTTCCTGCAACTTCGCCGGACTTGGAATCGAAGACCAATTTATCCCCATCGTTGAGCGAACGCGGCTGCACGCGCCAGCTCAATTCGTCCAGCCGCCTTCGCATCTCAACTCCGTACTCTTCGCGAGCATCGCAAAGTTCACAGTCCGGATGCTGCATTCTCAGGAGGGACAACAGGTAGCACTTCCAACGTAGCTGGCTCACGACCCACCTCGCAGGACTCGGGTCTTCGCCTCTCCGGTTTTGCGCCCACGGCGGGAACTGCGCTTCGGGGAGGCAAGCCGCATTATGCCACACAACGAGGGTGTCGTTCCAATAAAGTTAGGTTAAATCTCGCCATTTTCGTGGGGCCACTAACCATGCTGGCGCAACAGGCTCGTTCTCTATTACTTCCGCCTGGGAAGGTAGTCGCCCCTGGGAATCCTGTATCCTGATCTCACGGAGAACAACCTTTATGATCAAGATCAACAAAATATCTTCTTTTGTGGTTCTGGCAATCGTGTCCATCGCACTGACGTTTGGAGTTGTAGGATGCCAGAAAAACGGCACCCAGGACACAAGCAGCCAGAGTCAACCCGTGCAGACCGATCAGTCTCAGGATCCAGCAGGTGCGGCCAATCTAGCCCCAGTGGAAGCGACCCAGGCGCCCAGCACCAACAATCAGCCGGCAAACCAGGCGCCGCAGCAGAACTATCAGCAGCCTGCGCCGGACCAGAACTATTCCAATGCCGATTACGATGCCGGCGAGGAGGATACAAGCTATGGCCAGCCGGTGCTTGAGGCCACACAACCCCCGCCACCGTTGCCGGAATATTCGCAGCCTGATTGCCCCGGCGATGGCTATCTGTGGACGCCCGGATATTGGAGCTATGCTCCTCAGGGCTACTACTGGGTGCCCGGCGCTTGGGCGCGGCCGCCTCAAGTGGGCTTCCTGTGGACGCCGGGATATTGGGGATTTGTCGGGGGCAGGTACCGCTATAACTACGGCTTTTGGGGCCGACATATCGGCTACTACGGCGGCATTAACTATGGTTTCGGCTACGTCGGAGTCGGCTATCAGGGCGGGTACTGGAACGGAGATCGTTTCAACTATAACCGTTCCGTCAACAATGTGAACATCACCAACGTTCAAGTGTATAACCGCACGGTAACGAATACGGTCATCGTCAACAACACCACCGTCAACATTACGAATAACCGTTCCAGCTACAACGGGCCGGGAGGCATCACTCGCCGGCCTCTGCCGACGGAAGTCGCCGCAACACGTGAGCAGCGCATTCCTCCGATGACCACGCAGTTACAGCAGCGGCAGTCAGCAGCACAGAACCGTCAGCAGTTTGCCTCTGTCAATCAAGGGCGGCCCGCTGTTCTTGCAGCGACGAAGCCTATCCCCGAAGGCAAACCAATCGCTCCGGTGATCCCTGCTCGCCCCGCTCCAGCCGAGCGTCCGGCGCAGCCGAATCGTTCCCAACCGCAGACGCCTGTGACACAGCCTAAGCCACAGGTTCAGGCACAGCCTGCTGCACAGCAACAGCAGACCAGGCCTCTTCCGCAGCAACAGCAGACCAAGCCCGCTCCACAGCAACAGCAGACCAGGCCTGCTCCGCAGCAACAGCAGAGCAAGCCCGCTCCGCAGCAACAGCAGACCAGGCCCGCTCCACAGCAACAGCAGACCAGGCCCGCTCCGCAGCAACAGC
>Ga0224558_1002939_pt1 | contig 14926 bp, 16 predicted proteins | sample 714S32024metaG_FD_180682 | JGI IMG/M metagenome (GOLD analysis project Ga0224558, IMG submission 180682) | Peat soil microbial communities from Stordalen Mire, Sweden - 717 S3 20-24 | ecosystem: Environmental > Terrestrial > Soil > Wetlands > Peat | place: Sweden: Norrbotten County, Stordalen... | reverse complement strand
CTGCCACACCATACGCATCGATGGACCATCGCTGCGCGATCCGCAAGGCTGAGGAGACGGCCATGGATAAACAACCATCCGGCCGTGAAGACTACGTGCGCAAGGTTCTCGAAGCCTATCGCAACACACCGGGAACCTGCGGTAACCTGCGACGGCCGGATCGTATGCTCGCCATCCAACTCTATCAACGATGCGTTCCCTTGCTCACAGTCGAGAACGCTCTCGTGCTGGCTGCGGTACGCCGCTTGATCCGGGCCGCCGATGCTCCGCCGCTGACTACCGTGCGCTCACTGGCGTACTTCATGCCGGTCATCGAAGAAGTACTCGAAACAGAAGTCGGAGAAGCGTACTTCCAATACGCACGGCAAAAACTCCAGAGGCTCCGCTCATCCTGACGCCGCATGCAGAGCGCATGCCGCAACCACGCCTTCGGCTTGGGATGACACTGAAAAGCAAAACCCAGCCGCACCTGCGGTGCGGGATGATGCTCTATATATCCCTACCTCTCCCAATGTTGTTCCTGCCCTGGGTCACTTCTGGCGAGTACAAGTGGATCACTCTTCCGTAGCGCCGAAGGACGGTCGCTGCGTGCTGAGCCGGCTAAAGTGACCGGCTCACAGATATGTTGGAAAGGTGCTGCCGAACATCGGAGCCTTGCTCTTGGATTGCTCCTCGCTTGCTTCATCTTGAATGACGTCCCAATGCTCCACAAGGATGCCGTCTTCAATGCGAAGAATGTCCGCCGCGATCCAGTTGACCGGCGATCCAAACCCGGAAAACCGGCCATGCACAATGACGAAGTTCCCATCCGCAACAATGGTTCCTGCTTCATATCTCAAAGTTGGCGGGATCCCTTTGATGAGGTCGAAAAGACCTTCACGCCCAGGTTCGATGTGCGCGCTATGCTGGATGTAATTGGGCGACCAATAGCGTTCCGCTGCTTCATAGTCGCGTTTGTTGAAGAGCGTTTCAAATGCTTCAAGGACGATTGCCTTGTTCTGTTCGGGCGTAGTCTTCGGCATAATATTCTCCTTTGATGTTTGCGCTTGGGCTCCCTTGTCGAACCGGCGGATCGTGAACTACGTAGACTCCAGCAAGGTGGCTGGGCCCCGATGCTGATCTTTCAGTTGCAGCCGTTTGCCAGTTGATTGGCTGCATCAATCGTGTTCGGCCCCAGTGTTGGATGGTCCTTGTCCATCCCGTATGCAGGAAGTTGCGTATAACGCAACACGAACTTGTACGGGGGCCGCTTGAGGAATGCCGCGAGGCCTTGCGGGCCGTCGTTTTCCACGATAGCTTTGGCCATGACGTAGCCAATGTTGTAGAGGACGCCGTGCCCGAGGAATCCGACATCGTAAACATCGTCGTAGGAGACCGCATTCGCTGATTTCAGTCCGGTGACGGAAAGTTCAAGGAGCGTTGCGCTGTCGTGTATGTGCCTCAGGCCGTCGGTCATATCGGCGAGTTTCCTGGTTGCGCCTTCGGAATGAGATTGTGGCAAGAGCGAAATATCCTCGACGTACGTGGCCGTCCCCTCTTCGTAAAGACTCGCGAACAGCCGCGCTGTGCTTGCACAAGCCTGCTGTACGGGGCTCAGCGGCAATCTCGATGGTTCGGCGGCAGGTCCTCGTTCACCTGCGAATGCGCCCTGCACCGCGTGATACAACTCATGCGTCGTGGCTGACTTCGCGAGAACGAAGTCATCCATGAATCCGATGTTCAGAAAGAAGTTGGTGTCGCCAAAAGTATAGCCTCCTCCGTCACCGCCGGCGACGATGTAGCCCTGCAGGCGAATCTCCGAGCCGGGCACGGTGAACAACCCAATACGTTTCTCGATGGATGCCTGGAACGTCTCCGGATTCGCTTCGATCTGCCTGACGAGTTCGAGCAGTTGCGGAGCCTTTGGCTTCACGATGTCGAAGAAGAGGTCAACCTGGTTTGGGTCCGTGGCTTTCTGACCATGTGCAGCTGCGACAAGCGCATTCGCAAAGCTCTCATTGGATACCGGGACTTTGAACTCATTCTCCTTGCGAATGATGCCCTGGTTACCGGGCAACTGAGCAATCCTGAGCGCTTCGTCGTAACTGAGTGATGGGTTCTGCAGAGCTTGAAGAACAGCCTTCGCAGCGTCTGCATTCACCGTAACGGTAATGGCAGATGCCGGTAGAACGACGGAGAGAAAACAGACAATGACAATCAGTCTGAATATCTGGCGAAGCATGATTCAATCCTTTCCAGGACCTGTTGGCCACCGTGCGGCGCGTTCCAGAAGCAGCAAAGTATGCACTTCTCTCCGCTGCCAACTCGTTAAACTTGGTTTCCTTCTCGCAATATCGCCAGAGAGGAGAATCAGCAATTTAGAGCTTTGATCCGCCGTCCACCGGAATGCTTGCGCCGGTAATCCAGCGCGCGCTGTCAGAGGCAAGAAAGGCAATTACATCGGCAACATCCGACGGCTGCCCAATACGTTTGAGTGCCTGCATTTCGAGCGTGAAGCCACGGCCCGCATCGGACTTGGTAAAGCTGGACATATCCGTCTCGATCACGCCCGGAGCAACCGCATTCACACGAATTCCGCGTGGACCGAGGATCGCGGCCCAGTGCCTGACAAGGGTGTCAATCGCACCCTTTGTAGCTGCATAGGCAGGAAGCGATGGCGCGCCCGGTTGGCCAGGATTCCCCGGAACAGCATGCGCAGCAAGAGATGAGACAAGAACGATATTTGATCCTTCGCTGAAGAGCGACAAAAGGTCCTTTACGAGGAAGAACGGACTGCGGACGTTTGTCGCGAAGAGGTTGTCGAAATCTTCTATCGTGTGGTCTTCGATGGCCGCGGCCTTAGAGATACCGGCGTTCGAAACGAAAATGTCCAGATGATCGCCAACGATGGCTCGCACCTGCGTTGCAAGTATGGCTGCGCCATCTGGGGATGCCAAGTCCGCAGTGAGTGCGTCTGCTTTCCCACCAGCCGCGCGGATCTCGGTAACGAGTGCATTGGCTTCTGCCGCGGAACGACCGTAGTGCACAATGACACGCGCGCCTGCATTGGCGAGGGCTTGAGCAGTAGCGCGCCCGATGCCGCGCGATGCTCCCGTGACGAGTGCGGTTTTGTTGGAAAGAAATGCCATTTTGATAAACTCCTTGGGATCATTTACTGCCAGGTTCATTTATCGATATGCCGATGTTGAGCCGTCTTCAGACGAGTCATCGAAGGTGTGGGGAACCTGCGCATCGTCTATCGATTCGCGCCGGCTGTCAGCATCTCGAGGGTGGGATAGTCTATGTATCCATTCTGTCCGGATGCATAAACGGTTGGCCAATCAACTTCGTTGAGCGGAGCGTACGCGAGAAAGCGTTCTCGAAGATCCGGATTTGCGATGTACGGCCGGCCAAACGCGATGGAGTCCGCCAATCCTTCCTCGATGAGACTGTTTCCACGCTCCTGAGTCATCTCGACGTTTGCGATGATGTGCCCGTTATAAAGCGGCCGGAAATGGCGGTACATGCCATCGCCGGCCAGATGTTCCAGTGGACTTCCGGCGAAGTCCGTTGTGGCTCCCATCAGCAGCAGGTGCGCGAGGCCATAGCTGTTCAGTCTTCCCGTGACATATTCCAAGTCGGGGAGTGTGTCGGCGTTGGCGGCAAACGGCCCTGACAGATGCATCGGACCAATCTTGATGCCTACTCGGTCCGGCTCGACATGGCGAAGGACCGCCTCTGTGATTTCGAAGAGAAGGCGCGCACGGTTCTCGGTCGATCCCCCGTATTCATCGCTTCGACGGTTGGTTGCGCTATTTAGAAATTGTGCGATGAGATACAGGTAGTTGGCCTGAATCTGTACTCCATCGAATCCCGCGTTCATCGCATTCTTGGCCGCGTTGCCAAAGTCAACTACGGTCTGGCAAATATCAGCTTTGCACATGGACCGGGGCGCAACTGTGGGCTTTCTGCCTGAAGGGGTGACACTCTCTTGCTCAGGATTTACATCGGAGGCGGACATCGGCAGCTCTTCACCGAAAAAATCTGGATGGGACATCGCGCCGGTGTGCCAGAGCTGCGCATACATGAGCCCGCCTTTCCTGTGAACGGCGTCGGTTACCACTCGCCATTCCCGAACTTGTTCCCTGCTCCAAATACCGGGTGTATCGGCCCAGCCGTAGGCATCGGGGCTGACCTCAGTGCATTCCCCGATAATGAGGCCGGCAGAAGCGCGCTGCGCATAGTAATCCGCGTGGAGTTCAGTAGGCGCATGTCCTGGATTGTTGGCGCGCATGCGAGTGAGCGGAGCCATCACGATCCTGTTGCGCAACTCCAGGTTGCCCATGCGCACCGGAGTGAAAAGGGGTTGCTGTTTTGTATTTGAAGTCATAAATCAATCTCCATATGAATGCGCGTCAGACCGAAACAACAGTTTTTCCGAACTGGTTGCCGGATTCGAGAAACCGATGGGCCTCGACGATTTCGTCAAGTGTGAATGTGCGGGCGATTGCCGGCACAAGCGCATGGCTCGAAATACCATCGCTCACAAATTGCTTCACTGCCTCAAGCCGCTCATCGTTACGGACAACGGCAGGAAAAGCGAACCCGCGGATAGTGAGATCCCGCGCGAACACCTGAAATGGGGGCACCACCGTGGGTTCCGCACTCAAGGCTCCATAGAGAATCAATGTGCCTCCAGTTGCAGTTGCCTCGGCCAGTTTTGAAAAGCCGGCACCACCGACTGGATCGAAAACAAGTTCAGCTCCCGTGCCGCCGGTCAGTTCCTTCACCTGCTGCACAACGTCAACTTCTTCGACGGCGAGAACTGCTGCGGCGCCATGCGCGCGCAACTCGTCTGCCTTCAAAGAGGTGCGGGTAAGGGCGATCGGCCGGGCCCCCACTCGAATTGCCGTTTGGATGGCAGCGAGCCCAACGCTGCTCGAAGCCGCAGAGATCAACACCGTGTCTCCATTTTTCAAATTGCCAACAGAGATCAGACCTGCCCATGCTGTGCCAAACGCAGCCCAGGTCGCCGCAGCCTGTTCGAATGTCTGGTCATCGGGAATCGCAACGAGGGAGCGAGCCGGTGCGATAGCTACCTCGGAGTAAAGGGCGTACTGTGCTGCGCCGTATGCTGGAACAAGTGCGACTCGATCTCCTGACCGCCAGTTCTCCACTTCCGGTCCCACTTCGTCGATCACGCCCGCAGCTTCCCAACCGATCGAGGTCGGAAGGGAGGGCTTGATCGGCGAGCGCCCAGATCGGAGCGTAACTTCAGTACGGTTGAGGCCAATGGCACGAATGTCCAAACGAACCTCACCCAAGCCCGGCTCATCTACCAATGTGTCCTCAATGTGCAACACGTCAGGTCCACCGAACTGATGGATGCGTACGCCTCTTGTCTTTCTCTTCGCCATATCGTCACTCCCTCGTTCACGCGCACATTGTCTTGCTACTCAGCGGGTTGGCCCTGGCAGCAGGCACTTGCCCTATGCCGCGGTCTCAGAAAGGCAGAGAGGCGTTGAATTCAGTCACGAAGGCACCTTCGTGAGGTCCGGGATTGGATCGAAGCTGCGCTGCATTGCCTACGAGAATTTCATCCGAGCCCGCTCCAAACTGCTTCATGGACTCCTCAATAAATGCATCGAGTGGCATTGCAGCTTCTGCCTCTCGGCTGTTCATCAGATCAGTTCTCACCCAGGGCGGAGCCAGTTCTAGAACTCTTACCGAGGAGTTCCGCAGCTTGAATCGCTGAGACAGAACGTAGGAGTGAAGCGCCGCCTTTGTGGCGGAATAGACGGAGGTGGCGGCCATTGGCACAAACGCAAGAACGGAAGTGTTGTAGACGATCGTTGCCGAGGACTGAGCTTTCAGATGGTCGATCAGAGCGGATGTCACTCGAAGCGGTCCGATTAGATTTGTGGTTACCGTGGCAACGAGCTGTGCATCGTCCTGGGTGTCGGCAGCCGTATCTGGCAGCATAATGCCGGCATTGTTGATGAGGACATTCAATGTTGGGTGCGCCGCTGTGAGTTGCTTGGCAGCCGCTTGGATGCTTGCCAGATTCTCCAGATCTAGTTCAATCGACGCCATTCCCGGATTCGCTTTTGTTGTTTCGTCCAATGCGCTCTTCCGACGTCCGGAGATGATGACCTGGTTGCCGAGTTTGTGGAATGCCTCTGCGAGGCCCCGGCCGATTCCGGAGCCCCCGCCTGTGATAAAGATTGTGTTGGCGGTCATTTTCATAGTCGCAATCCTTTGAAACGTGTACGGGACCCGTTTCGGCGAAAGTATTGTTGGTGTTACGGGAGCGCAGCTTACGTATTGAGAAAACGATTCGCCTCGAAGACGAATTCCTCGTGATTCTGATACCAGGATCCGTGGTTCGAGTCCGGATAGAGAATCAATCTGGCATTGGGCAGGTTCTGGACAAGATGCAGCGAGTTGACGGTGTAGACAATGACATCGTGGTTTCCGCTGACGACCAGGGTGGGCTGGTGGATGTTTTTGAGATAGGCGAAACGCTCGCCGGGCCGCGATCCCCAGTCGCCCACGGCGGCAATCTGGGCTGGCGCCACCTTCTCATCGATAGGAGCGTCGCGGTTTTCGGTGCGAGACAGATAGCGCTTGAGAAAGGCTCGTCCAGCGGCCTGGCTGGCTTCGGAATCGGTAAAGAAGACCTTGAGCCAGAGATTCTCAGGCGGGTTATAGGCGGCGCCAAAGATGGCCGCCGTCTCCGGGGTAATGTGGCCTTGACCATTGCCTGCGTCATGGTTGCGCGGGGCGGTTCCAATCAGGATGAGCTTGCGTACCAGTTCGGGGCGGTCGACAACGATCTGCTGCGCAACCATGCCACCGATGGAAAACCCGAGCAGGTCGATCTGCTTGAGGCCGAGAACATCGATAAAAGCCTCCGCATTCTTGGCCATTCCCGCAAAAGTCGACGGAACCTCGCCGGTCGAGCTGGCAACACCGGCATTGTTGAAGATAACCACTTCGCGGTCTTTCGCCAGACCGTCGAGGACGGCTGGATCCCAATTATCCAGGTTGCCCGTGAAGTGCTGGTTGAAGACGAGCGGAATCCTACCCCGCTTGCCCCAACGACGATAGGCGAAACGAATTCCGTTGGTCTCGACAAAGAGCGTCGGGGCGGTGAGTGCGGTGTAGTTGTCGATTGCTGCGCTGGTGCTCATGTTGCGGTCCTCCCTATTTGAGATGGCTTGAATGCCGATGATTGATCGGCAGTGTGGACGCTGGTTCAAGCGTTCGTTCCACCGTCCACGGTCAGATTCGCTCCGGTAATGTAGGCACCCTCCGGACTGGCTACGAAGGCCACAAGGGCGGCCACTTCGTCCACGGTGCCATAGCGGTTGAGCGCCGTGTTTGCCTTTTGTGGCGCTGCCCAATCGCCCGAGGCGGGATTGAGATCGGTGTCGATCGGACCAGGCTGGACAGTGTTGACTGTAATGGCGCGGCCACCGACTTCACGGGACAATCCCTGAGTGAACATCTTGACGGCGCCCTTGGTGGCCGAGTAGGCAGCGAGCCCAGGAGTCATCATGCGCTCGCCGACGCAGGAGCCGATATTGATGATCCGGCCGCCGTTGTTCATGTGCTTCAGCGCCGCTTGTGTTGTGACGAATACTGCGCGAACGTTGAGGTTAAGTACATGATCGAACTCTTCGAGCGTCGCCTCCTCAAAGGGCTTGGGAATGGCCGTGCCGGCGTTGTTGACCAGGATGTCGAGCGAACCAAACTCTGCCACGGCTTTTGCAACCGCCCCTTTGATTGCTTCGGCATCGAGCGAATCAGCCTGAATGGCGATGGCCTTTCCGCCGCTCCCTTCGATGGCCTTCACTACTTCAGTAGCCGAGCTTGAGTCTTTTGCATATGTGATAGCCACGCTCGCTCCATCGGAGGCAAGGCGTTTTGCGATGGCGGCCCCAATGCCGCGCGAAGCACCGGTAACGATTGCGAATTTGCCTTCAAGTTTCTTTGACATACTTTTTCTCCTTGTCGTTCCCCGAGGCTCAACTTGCCTCGTTGCTTTGTTTTCAATCGGGCTCAAGACTCGTGTGCGCTATTTCGTCGCCAACGTTGCTTGTCCAACGTGGTAGGCCAAATGGTTCGTGCGTGTGATCAGAATCGAAAAGCGATTGCGCAAGGGTTCTTTTGTGAAGTCTTCTTCAGAGACTGCGGTATGCCGCGCGACCCAATCATTCAATGTCAGCTCGCGGAGACCTGCATCCAGCCGCTGGTTCACTTCCGCCCACCACGTACGCATCACATCAACTGGCGGCAACGTCGACGCTCTGTCCGGTGAGCTCAGGAAGACTGTGTCGAACTCCGGGTGCACTCGTTCCGCAATCCCGAGCAACTGGAGCATCCTGTCGTGAGTCGATGCCAAATGACCCCAGAGATAAACAAGGCGATTCCGGCCGGGCGCGACTTGCTTTTCGAGTGCCGATTCATCAAGACCGCCGAAGAGCTTGTTGGCCCTCTCAAGATTGCTCTTCCATGCCGCGATGGCTACGGCAATCAAACTTTCCTCGTTCAACATGTTCTTGCTCCACTTCCCCTTGTGCGATACGAGATGTATCGTATCCATGGCATTTGTTTCGATACAGGATGTACCATTCAGGATTCAGGAGTTTCCCCTTTTTCTTTAGGAGCACCATGGAACCCGTGAGAAAGCAAACAGCAGCGCAGACCTCGAGCGGAGGCCGGCCCAGAAGCCCGCGCATTCACCAGGCAATCTTGAAGGCCGCTGTCGACCTTGTCCTGGAAAGCGGCTCCAGGGCTATCAGCATGGACGATATTGCCGCCAGAGCCGACGTAGGCCGCATGACGATCTACCGGAGGTGGTGTAACAAGGCCGCGATCATCATGGACGCGTTTGTGGCCCGCGTAGACCCAGGTACGCTCTTCCTGCCTGCCCGGAGTTACACGGAGAGCATACGGCTGCAAATGCGCTCGATGGCGAAGGCCTTCCGGGGCAAGGACGGGGCTCTTATCCGAGCGCTGCTCGCCGAGGCTCAATTCGACCCCAGGCTCGCCGTTGAACTGCGTGACAGATGGACAATGCCGAGACGAAAAATGGCGATTTCTTATTTTCAGCGAGGAATCAAGGATGGATTGTTGCGCTCTGACGCGGACCCTGACGCAATCATAGACATCCTTTACGCCCCCATCTACTACCGCCTCCAGATGGGCACGGGCCCCTTGTCGGACGCTTACGTCGACGAGATTTTCGACCACGCGATGAAGGGACTCAGGAAGGTCTGAGTGAGTCGGCCGGATTGCTTCGACTGATTTATGCGTTGCCATTGCTGTCATCCCCCGGCTCTCTCCCCTTCATCTCCATGAGCGCCATCCTCAGTTGTTGATTCTTGATCAACAGTTGACAAATCCACTCTCGTAGGCTTCGAAACCGGACTTGCCATTCTTCCGGTAGACCTTCCATCGTCCATTCCAGCGGAGCGACAACCGAAACTGGAGAGCCAACCGAAACGATTGTCCCCGGCCGCTGGACTGCGGCGGTGGATGCGGCGTGCGGCGATGGTCCTCCACCCGGCGGGCCAGTCATATTGGTCTCCCATGCGAATTGACCACATGTCAACAACGGACTTTCGTGAAACGTGCGGCGTAGTTCCGGGTTCTGCGGCGCATTCTTCACTTCATGAGCCGGCATGGCGCACCGGTTCATACAGTCTTCTTCGATTGAAGTTGACGCCCGTCTCCCCGCCGACCTTACCTTTGCGGATGCGCCTCTTTATCGATCCAATCCCTGATGTAAGGCGGACAGCGGACGATGCGGATACCATCGTCTTCGCACACGGCGAGAAAGCGAACCGCCTCAACGTCGACCAGACTCAGTTGCGCCAGGTCCAAGGCAATCTTCGGCCCGGCTTTTTCAACCTCTGCCTTCAATTCATCCAAATGCTCCTCTTCCATCCGCCCAATCAGCCTGATTGTTGTGCCGTTACCGTCTGAAAGGCTTTCGATTTTCAGCGTCATGTTTCGCGGCCTACGCAGATGAGAAGAGCACGAGGAGTTCCATTTCCATATCGCTGATTACAAAATACTTCTAGTCGCCTGAGTGGGCCGAACATTCGGCGTTCGCTGAAACTTCGGCTTGGATTCGTCGAGTTTCGGCGTGCCGACGCGAATCGCGTCGTTCGGCCGTACCTAGTCTGAGCGAACGCAGGGCTGGCGCCGCTTGAAACACTCAGGGATGAAGATTGGGAGGGAGGCGGCGATCAAGAAGTCTTGTAGCGATACCGATTAATTCCTAATTTTCTTATCTTCGATTCGAGCGTCTGCCGGGGAACTCCGAGCTTGGAAGCCGCGCCGCCTGGACCGCCGATTACGCCCTCGGAATCCCGCAGCGCCTTCTCAATCATTTCCTTTTCTCGCTCAACCAGATTGGCGACCAGCGGGACGGACTTTGCGGCTGACTTTGGAATCGCTCGTGTAAGCCAGGCTTCGTCCACCGAAAAAGTCTCGCCTTCGCATAGGATGACCGCGCGCTCAACCACATTCTGCAACTCCCGTATATTGCCCGGCCAGTCATACGCACATAGAAGGTCCATGGTCCGCCTTTCTATATGTCGAATTTTCTTTCCCGCCCTTTGCGCGTAACGATCAATCAGATATCCGACCAACAAAGAGATATCCCCAATACGTTCGCGCAAAGGCGGCACTCGAATCGGAAAGACATTAAGGCGGTAGAAAAGATCCTGACGGAACGAGCCATCGGCTATTGCCGCATCGAGGTCTCTGTTTGTCGCCGCTATCACTCGTACGTCCACTGCAATGGTTTGGCTCCCGCCAACTCGTTCAAATTCCCGTTCCTGCAGAACGCGCAGTAACGCGATCTGTGTCTCTGGCGGAAGCTCGCCTACTTCATCGAGGAAAAGGGTTCCTCCATCGGCCAATTCAAAGCGGCCCACGCGTCGCTGAAGCGCTCCCGTGAACGATCCTTTTTCATGTCCGAACAGTTCGGACGCGATGAGTGACTGGGGAATAGCCGCGCAGTTCACTTGAATAAAGGCTTTCTTTAAACGGCGGGAGCGGTTATGAATCGCGCGGGCTAGCAGCTCCTTTCCAGTTCCGGTTTCGCCCAGGATCAGCACGGTGGAATCGGTGGGAGCCACTTTCGAAACTTGCCCCAAGACTCGGCGCAATGCATCAGAGGAGCCCACGATTTCCTCAAACATCGAAGTCCGTTCGATCTCTTCCCTCAGATAGATCTGCTCGCGAGCTAATTGGTCGCGCGAAGCAACAATCGCATCATGTTCGAGAGCGTTGGCAACTGCGATAGACAGTTGGCCGGCCAATGCCTTCAAGAAGTCGGCTTGTTGTGTTTTGAATTTCACTCCGGCGTACTTTGTGAGCTGAAGGACAGCAATTACCGCGCCCTTGTGAACCAACGGCAAGAAATATCCGCTTGGAACGCCTTCCGTCAGCAGGAGCTGATAGAAGCGCTTGCCTTCCGGTGTGTCGTAAATCTCGGGGTTTGGCTTGTCCCCTTGGGAGCCGTCCATGTACACCAGCTCGCGTGTTCGAAAGGCCTTTCCGGAGGCGGATCCATACAATGGAACTACCAATCCTACCTTGATCGCGCCTCGGCCTTCGCCATAGTTCACCATGCGTTGCCGAAGTTGACCGTTCGCTGGATCGGGTAGCGAGAGGCCAATCAGATCGCAACCGGTGACTTCCCTCAGCGTTGCCGCTAACGACTCAAAGAGACTTTTGAGATCGAGGTTAGCGATGAGTGCCTGCTCAATCTCCAGCAGTAAGCGCAAGCGGTCGCGTTCCGCTTCCAACAAAGACTCCGTGCGCTTCAGGTCCTCAATGTCGGTTCCCGCAACATACCAGCGGAGAAGACGGCCCTGCTCATCGCGGAAAGGGTTATAACGAAAAAGGAACCAACGATATTGCCCGTCCTTCCTCAGTGCTCGTTGTTCGAATTCAAAGGGAAGGCCGCATTCAAGGGCGTCCTTTCGCTCTTGCCGCAACCGCCCTAGGTCATCGGGGTGGAAGATTCGTTCGCGAAAGTTAGGTAAAAGCAGGTCTTCGGAAGCCAAGCCGGTAAAGTCTAGCGTCGCTTGGTTGGCGTAGAGCATCGCACCGCTCGGGTTCAGCACACCTAGGGTCTGCGCAATTGCGTCGGTAATTTGACGAAGCTCACGCTCCTCGTCTCGCAGCTTCTCTTCGGTTTGCTTCAGATCGTCGATGTCGGTGGCGATTCCGTACCACCTGACGATCTTGCCTGTCTCGTCATGCAGCGGCTCGCAACGAAAAAGAAACCAACGATACACTCCATCATGGCGGCGAAGACGCGCCTGATTATCACCGGGTTCACCCGCGGCCAGCAGCGCCCTCCATGTATCCATGGTCCTCGGCAAGTCTTCAGGATGAAACGCAGCTTGCCATCCCCATCCGCTCGACTCTTCAGAGGTCAGACCCGTATAGTCCTGCCAACGTTTGTTTGAAAACTCGTTTGTGCCGTCGGGTAGACTGCAGTAAGCCTGCGTGGGAATCGTGTCGATAATCTTGCGAAGCCATGCCTCCGACGACCTCGGCTCTGCCAGGGTTTTCTCCAAGTCCTCTCGTGCTCGGCCTTGCCCGGACCTCTCGGCGATGTGTTCTTCTTCAGATTCGGGAGCGCGCATCGTTTTCTCCAGGAGTCACTTAGGTTTTTACTATTGTCGCCGTCTTCGCTTCTCGCTGCCAGTCAATTGTTTGGGCAATACTTCAGAGCGGCTAGCCGCGCTCTTGAGTGAGTTGATCGAATTCCTTCAGCAGATACTCTTTGAGCGATGCGCCCGTTCCACTCAACTGTGGCATAAAACTGTTCCAACTCGAGCGCAATTGGGAAGAAATGCTCCCAGAGCACACGCTGAGGCTACCGCAGGCACCGATTAGAGCTGTCTAGTTCGGGCGACGCTCGATTCGCGATATCACCCCGAGTCACGTTTCCAGCCCCGACTCTGCCTGGTCTTGCGGGTTCCGGCCATGTCGTCGGCTACTCGGAAACTGCACTACTATCAAAAGCCACTGGCCACCAAATCTACAAACGTGCGGAATCGGACTTCGATCTCCACCGCTGAGGTTGCCGGTACCCATCACCCCGCAGGCGCACACTATTCATGCCGACAGCGTAGGCGCATTGATATCTAGCTCCAATGCCTCCATCCCCGCGAGAATGGCAGCGAATTCAGGGGGCTCCCGATAGAACATATCGCGCATTGCACGGTAATCGCGTTCCAGTTCTGCAATCTGACTCGGAGGCGGACTCAACCGGAACGAGCCCGGCTTCGCCATGTCGTAGTGCGCCCAGGAAGAGTAGTAGAACCGCTCCTTGAATTCGACCACTGATTTCAGCAAAGCAAGATCGGAAAGGGCGGCCTGCTTGACCGGGCTTCCTGCCAACTTGAACAGGTCGTAGTAATGGCGCGAGTATCGGACTGGAATTGTTCCAGGACGATGAGCCTCCTGATGAAGAATCGTGGCCTTCTCCCAGAAGGTTCGTTCTGCGTCAATGGCTACGACCGCGCAATCTGGGTCGCTGAAAGCCCCTGGAAAGGATTGAGCTGCATACGCCTGAATGGTGTGGGCGCTGGACGGTATCCAGGACGCAAGCGGCCCAATCTCCAGCCGGACTGCGGGACGGATGTATTCAGCCAAAAACGCCGCCGGATAGATCACATTCACTGTGTGGGAATCGTCCTCGTCGATACTGGCGGCAATACCGGAAATCGCTGCGAAGAGCTGGCTCAGTTGACCGAGCAGCGTCCCCCTGATGTACGCAGCGGCCTTTGCATTCATCTCCTGGTTGTAACGACTCTGCTTTGTCTTCGATTGGATGGCTTGGTAGGGATCGTTGCCCTCATCGTGGCCGTAGCCGAGAAGACGCCAATCCAGGATCAGGTCAATGTCTTCCGAAAATCTGTCAATCAGCCCGAAGACCTTGGAGAGGCTGGTGCCGCCTTTGAAAACCATCTGGTCCTTGAGGATGGGTTCCGCAAAGAGGTGCTTGAGAATCCAGCAGACCCAGAAGTCCTTTTCTACAATGGCGGGATTCATTCCGAGCCGGCTTGCCGTCTCGCTGAATAGATCCCGCCTGTCTGCGGCCGGTCCGGTGGCGATCCTATCCATGAAGCTCCTGGTGAGTGATTTGCTGGATTGCGCTATAGACCCAACCCGTCGCCGTTTTGGTGTCTGCCAGCACCTTGGCGCGCAGCGATTCCGGCAACCATGTCCGAATCTTCGAAATGACCTCGGGAGTGATCCGCTCCTGGCCGAGCGACTTGAGCGCCTGAACGATCAGACCGCTCTCCTTCAGCTTAACCCCTGATTCCTTCAAGGCCGTATGCTCGAAAACCAGAGCCATCTTACCGACCTGGTAAGCCCTGTCTGGCCCATCCGACAGGTAGACAGCGCGGGCCGGAACCTGGGTGGAAAGCCCGAGGAAATTCAGAGCGGTGGCCCCGCTGGGCTGAATTCGCCAACGGAATTTACGCGCCAAAGCCCGCGCCACCTGGTCAATATCAGGACTCAAGTTCTGATCGAGGAGCTTGCTGAAGCGCGGGTAGTCGTAGATACCGCGGATGACCCGGCGAATCTCGCTCCGCTTCTCCAGCCGGTGGAGCGCCGAATCGACAGTGGGGCGGCCTCCGAGGTCCAGGAAGTCACGCGGCGAAAATGCCCACCCTCCTCCCATTCCTCGAATTCTGTATTTAGCCTTATTTTCAATTGTTTGAAGCATATATTCCTCACACATTCTGCAAGAAAAACTACCACTTTTTTCTTGCAAATGCAAGCGATGATCAGTCAAGTCCTAAATGTTCTGTAGATTCCCATTCCTCAGGGTTGTTGGTTCTTGTTCTTGTTGGTTGAGGAGCCAGCTTGCGGAGGGCGTAGCCCGGAGCAAGCTGGCTCC
>Ga0224558_1002938_pt1 | contig 14929 bp, 16 predicted proteins | sample 714S32024metaG_FD_180682 | JGI IMG/M metagenome (GOLD analysis project Ga0224558, IMG submission 180682) | Peat soil microbial communities from Stordalen Mire, Sweden - 717 S3 20-24 | ecosystem: Environmental > Terrestrial > Soil > Wetlands > Peat | place: Sweden: Norrbotten County, Stordalen... | reverse complement strand
GCCCCCGCGCTGGCGCAAGCGCAAGTAGGAATCGCCATGGGGACAGGCACCGACATCGCCATGGAAAGCGGCGGCATCACCCTGCTTAAAGGAGACCTTCAAGGAATTCTGCGCGCCCGCAAGCTGAGCCAGGCAACCATGCGCAACATCCGCCAGAACCTGTTCTTCGCATTTCTCTACAACTCGATAGGAGTGCCGATTGCAGCCGGCGTGCTGTATCCAGTATTCGGACTACTGCTGAGCCCGATTCTAGCGGCAGCCGCGATGAGTTTCAGTTCGGTGTCGGTAATAACGAACGCGCTGCGCCTGCGGAACGTGAAACTCTAGCTCTCAGCCATCAGCCATCAGCCATCAGCCATCAGCCATCAGCCATCAGCCATCAGCCATCAGCCATCAGGAGAGTTTCCACGGCGATCAGCAGCAGTCAATAGCCTTCAGGGTAACCGCGAACGCAGGCGAGACTCCATTGTTGTAAGGTTCAACTGAGAGCTGACAGCTGACAGCTGAGACCTTTCCTCACAGCTTGCTCAAATAATCCGTCACTTCCGGGCTGGTCCAATCCACGGGGCCGACGAATTTGCGGCGGATGACTCCTTGGCGATCGATCACGTAGGTTTCGGGCCAGCCAAATGTGCCGTAGAGCGTAGCCGCTTTCTGCGCCTCATCCCGCACGGTGACCATGTTGACGCTGTATTCCTTAAGGAACTTGTGGTACGCCGCGTCGTCAGCGTCAATACTGACGGCCAGCACGACTACACCTTTATCTTTGAAACGCGCCTGCATCCGGACCAGCGACGGCATTTCTTCGACACACGGTGGACACCAAGTCGCCCAGAAATTCAGCAGCACCACCTGCCCGCGAAACTGGCTGAGCGTAACTTTATGGTCGGAATCCTGCAAGGTGAAGTCCGGAGCATTCGATCCGATGCGCGCGGGATGGTTCCCGCTGTAGCATCCGCTGAGGGCGGCCAGCAATCCAATAGCTAGGATTGTAAAAAGCGGGGTGGCAACAAGCGTTCGTCTCACACCGTTATAATAACGAAAAACTGATGGATAGTTCACTTCCAGCCGCGACGCCCCGGTTTCCCATCCCCGAGGTCTCCATTATCGTTCCAGCCCGGAACGAAGAGCCCAGCCTCGGCGACTGTCTGGACTCGCTGACGGCGCAAACCGGCGTGCCGTTCGAGATCATCGTGGTCGACGACGGCTCCACTGACCGGACGCGCGAGATCGCGCAGAGTTTTGCCGGAGTGCGAGTGATTCCCGCCCGGCCTCTGCACGAGGACGGGGCAGGGAAGGCGTGGACGGGGAAGAACAATGCGGTGATTGCCGGGGCCAAAGAAGCGAGCGCGCAGTGGCTGTTGTTCACTGACGCGGACACCGTGCATCTGCCGGGATCGCTGGCGCGGGCTTTAGAAGAGGCTAAGCATGAGCGAGCCGATTTGCTTTCGTACTCGCCCCAGCAGGTGGTCGTCACCTTCGCCGAGAGGGCCGTGATGCCCGTAATCTTCGCGGAACTGGCGGCGCGATACCCGCCCCGGAAAGTGCGCGATCAGAATTCAGGAGTCGCGGCTGCGAATGGGCAGTATATTCTTGTCCGCCGCGCCGCCTATGACGCCGTAGGCGGCCACGCCGCGGTGGTCACGGAAATACTTGAGGATGTGGCGCTGGCCCGGCTGTTCCGCAACGCCGGCCAGCGCGTGTACTTCCGTTATGGTGCAGACGCCGTGCGCACCCGCATGTACCGCAACTGGGCGCAACTTAGCGAAGGATGGACGAAGAATCTAGCGCTGTTGTTCCCGAATCCCGGCCGGCTGGCGCTACACAGTGTTTTCTCATGGTTCGCGGCATGGTTCGCGGCATGGTCCGCGATAGGAATCGCCGCCTCTCGAGCACGCAGCCACCACTTCGTGTGGATTACCGCCGCCGCGCTTTGGTTGTTGGTGTACCGTCGAATTCGCGCCGCACATTTCACGACGGTGAATAACCTGTTAGCAATTGCGGTAGGTCTGCCGATGTTTGCGTATCTGCTCCTGCGCTCGAAGAAGGCCCACGCGAAAGGCCAAGTATCATGGAAGGGCCGCTCTTACGATGTTGGTGCTCCAGGTAAGAGTGCTCCTGCGGAAATGCAACCGATAAAACCAATCCCGCGAATTGAGAATCCGGGATTGAGAATTGAGAGCTAGAAGCTAAGAGCCAAGAGCCAGGAGCTGATTTCATGGTCTATCTCACACGCAAAGCGGAATTTTCCGCATCGCACTTCTATCACAATCCGGAATTTACTCCGGAGGAGAACCAGCGCGTCTTCGGCAAGTGCAATAATCCCAACGGGCACGGGCACAACTACACTCTCGAAGTCACGGTGAAGGGCGCCGTCGATCCGAAGTCGGGATTCGTCGTTGACCTGAAGCAATTAAAAGACGTCATGAGCAGGGAAGTGCTCGACGCGCTCGACCATCGCTTCCTGAACAAGGAAGTCCCCGAGTTCGTCACCGCTGTTCCGACGATGATCCCGACGACCGAGAACCTCGCCATCGTCATCTGGCAGCGCCTCGCGCCGAGACTCAACGCCGCGCAGTTGCATCGCGTGCGCGTATACGAAACCCCCGACTTGTTCGTCGATTTCTATGGGGAAGCATGAAGGCGAGAGGCATGAAGGCGCACCTCACCCGCCGCTACATGTTTTCGGCGTCGCACCGCTTGCACAGCGATGAAATGTCGGCGGAAGAAAACCGCGCAACCTACGGCAAGTGCAATAATCCCTACGGACATGGGCATAACTACATGGTCGAAGTCACCGTTAGTGGACCGGTCGATGATCAGACCGGTATGGTCTGCAATCTGGTCGATCTGGATGGCTTCGTGCATGCCCATATTCTCGAACGCTACGACCACCAGAATCTGAACCTGCTTCGAGAATTCGTGAAGGAGGTTCCGACCACGGAAAACCTGTGCATCGCGATCTACGAAATTGTGAAGCGCGGCTTCCGCCAGGCTCATCTAGAAAAGGTAAGAATTGAAGAGACGATGATGAACTCGTTTGAATATTCGGGAGAAAGCAGTCGTCAGTCGTTGGTCGTTAGCGAACTGTGTTTGCAAACGACCAACGACTGACGACCAACGACCAAGACTCTATGAAAACGCACGCCGACCTACCAGCCACCCTGACCAGCGCCACCTACGAAGAACTGGTGCGCGAAATGATTGTCCGCCTCGGCGAAGATCCCGATCGCGAAGGCCTTTCGCACACCCCCGCGCGCGTCGAGAAAGCCATGCGATTTCTCGTGAAAGGCTACAAGGAAGATCCCGAAGCCCTTTTGCGTAAAGCGCTGTTCACCGTCGGCTACGACGAGATGGTGATCGTGAAAGACATCGAAATGTTCAGCCTGTGCGAGCACCACCTGCTGCCCTTTTTCGGCAAGGTGCATGTTGCCTATATTCCAAACGGAAAAGTGATCGGCCTGAGCAAAATACCGCGCCTCATCGAAGCCTTCTCGCGCCGCTTGCAGATCCAGGAACGCCTGACCACGCAAATTGCGGAGGCGATCCAGAACGCCATCGAGCCGCAAGGCGTCGGCGTTGTCATCGAGGCCCGGCATCTGTGCATGATGATGCGTGGCGTCGAGAAGCAGCATTCCTCGGCGGTAACTTCGTCCATGCTCGGCAGCTTCCGCAACGAAGAGGAAACGCGAACCGAATTCCTGTCGCTGATCCGCCAAAGAGCGAACGGCGTCTGATTTGTCAGTGGACAATGTTCGTGTGGGGACGGGCGCCCCGCCCGTCCAAGCCGAGCGCAGCTCGGCAACTGCCGGTGGTCACAATAGTCCTGGATTCGCGATCGCGCTATTGCCGAATTGTAGAACTTCCTCCTCGAAAGATAGTCGCGGTTGGAATAAGCTGAAAAAAACCGCATGCCGAAACACAAGCTCACATTGCGCCAACCCATGCTTCCCGGCCGCCTCGCCCTCATCACCGGCGCCAACCGCGGTATCGGTCTCGCCATCGCTCGCGCGCTGGCGCGTGAAGGATGCAATCTGATCATCACCGGCCGCGACCAGCGCGCCTTGGCCAAGGCGCGCATTGAACTGGACAAGCTCCAGTCGGAGAAACTGCCGAAGAAACTGAATGTCCCGGTACTAGCGCAGTCCTGCGACATCCGCAGCCCCGAATCGGTCGACTACCTCTTCACGCTCGTCCGCGGATTGCACCAGCCTCTCGATTTCCTCATCAACAATGCTGGCATTGGACATCCCAATCGCACCGTCGCCGAGTTGCCCTACCCCACCTGGATGGAGGTGGTCGACACCAACCTCACCGGCCTGTTCCTGATGACGCAGGCGGCCTTAGCCGTGATGCAGCGCGGCGGCACGATCGTAAACAATCTCTCCATCGCCGCCGAGCGCGCATTCCCCGGGTCAGCGGCCTACAATGCGTCGAAGCACGGCGCCCTCGGATTTACCAACACCTTGCGCGAAGAGTTGAGGCCGAAGGGCATTCGCGTGATCGCCCTCATGCCCGGCGCAACCGATACCGCGATCTGGGACGCGCTCTGGCCAAAAGCGCCCAGGCGCAAAATGATATCCGCCGAGACCGTTGCCCGCACGGTGGTCGACGCGCTGCTCTTGCCCGAAAACACAACCGTGGAAAAAATTGTGGTAATGCCCTCAAGCGGCACGCTGTAAAAAAAACTTCCCGTAGAGACGCGGCTCGCCGCGTCTCCCCCCGCAGAGTGAGACGGGGCAAGCAGTCTCTACCGGATGGTTTTCGTAGGCGGCGATAGCGACGTGGGTGCTCGAATGAGCATCTAAAAAGCAGCGGGCTTGGCTTGTTGTTCGCTAACGACCAACGACTAACGACCAACCACCGAGCAAAAACCATGTCATTCCTCGATTACTTCCGATCGCTGAAACCGGAGCACCGCATGGCGTGGGTCGTAGCCATAGCCGCCGACGTCCTCCAGATCGCCGCGTTTCCACTCTTTGCCGAGGGAGCACTGTCTCCCGCCGACTCAGCGCTCGACCTGATCGTCGCCTTCGTGATGATTCGTCTGCTCGGATGGCACTGGGCCTTCTTGCCGACGGCGGCGGCAAAACTAATTCCCGCCGCAGATCTTTTTCCCACCTGGACCGCAGCCGTATGGTTCGTCACCCGCCACAAGGTGACTGTAGGGGAGCAGGAGGTTCTGCCCCCGGGCCCAGCGCCCGAACCGCGCCGCGAATAAACCCGCAAACTGGCCGCGATCAGCGATCAGCCGTAGGCATTGATCGCCTTTCCTGAGAGCTGACAGCTGAGAGCCGAGAGCCGCCCTACCACGTCCCATACCGGTACCGTTGCGGTCGCTCACTGAACACGTTAATCATGATCACACCCGCGACGAAGCCTCCAACATGCGCCCAGAAAGCAATTCCGCCCGAAGTCTGGCTGGTTACGGCGATGGCAGTAGCAGTGCCGCTCAGAAAATTTCCCACGAACCAATAGCCAAGCATCAACCAGGCCGGAACGTGAAAGAAAAATATCGGCGGAAACCAGATCAGCACTCGAGCCCGCGGATACAGGATGAAGTACGCGCCCATCACCCCGGCAATCGCGCCGCTCGCGCCCACACTGGGGACGCGCGAGCCTTGATTCAGCAGAATGTGCGTGAGGGCCGCCGCCAGTCCCACCACCAGGTAAAACACCAGATATGTGAAGTGTCCAAGGTAGTCTTCGATGTTATCGCCGAAGATCCATAGGAAAAGCATGTTCCCGGCCACGTGTAAGAATGAAGCGTGCAGAAACATCGAAGTAAACAACGGCAAAATGGCCGTGGCCACTGGGGCGTAGGAGTGTCCGGTCAGCACGGCCAGCGTGTGGTGAGGAACCACGCCAAACTCGACCAGGAAAGAATTCAGCGCCCGATGGCTCTGCATCCCGATCGAGAGCTCCCACAGGAAGACCACCACGTTCAGCACGATCAGAAAATAGTTGACGAACGGCGTCGAGAAAACGGGCTGATCGTCACGAAGAGGAATCATAGGGAATTGGTAATTGTGTAATCTGTAGTTTGGTAATTTGAGAGGGCGCCATGAACACCGTCCGCAGCCGCCGTCCGCAAATTACCAAATTACAAATTACCAAATTACAAAATTTCATGAACGGTGTCGTAGTCATCGATAAACCGCCCGGGCTGACTTCGCACGACGTGGTCAATCGCGTGCGCCGAATTCTCGATCAGCGCGCGGTCGGTCATCTCGGAACCCTCGACCCCTCGGCCACCGGAGTCCTGCCGATTGTCCTCGGCAACCTCACGCGCCTGGCGCAGTTCTACGCCCATTCCGAGAAGACTTACGAAGGCGTGATTCGCTTCGGCTTCGCTACCGACACCTACGACGCCGATGGCGAGCCCACAACGCCGCCGCAAGACGTCCGCATAAATTGCGATGAGGTGCGCGCCCTGGCGGCGCAGTTTCACGGCACCATCGAGCAGATGCCGCCCCCGTTTTCCGCCAAGAAAATTGCCGGAGTGCCCGCCTACAAACTGGCCCGCAAAAAGCAGGAGGTTGCGCTCAAGCCGGTGCAAGTAGAAATCAAAGAATTCGTGATTTTGGACGCCACAGCCGATCAAGCCACCTTCCGCGCCCGCGTGGCCTCGGGCACATACATACGATCGATGGCCCACGACATGGGCCAGAAGCTCGGCTACGGAGCACATCTGGCCAGCCTGAGACGCACCGCCGTCGCCGAGTTCTCAATCGAAGATGCTCACTCGCTCCAGGCGTTAGAAACCGCGATGCAGCAGGGAATCGCCGAGTCGTTGTTCATCCATCCCAGAAAGTTGGTGCCGCAGTTGCCGAGCGTCACCGCCAATGAAGAAAGCGCCGCCCTGATCCGCAGCGGTCGCGCCGTGAACCTGCCGGAAATGTCACGCGCTCCCCAGGTAAAAGTCTTCTACGGACAGCGCGACCTGATAGCGATCGCCACCCGGCTCGCAGGCACGCTGTTTCACCCGAAGATCGTCTTTTCCGAGTAATAGGGAGGAGGGACGGCCGCCTCGCTCGTCCAACCGGGCGCGGCCGTCTGGCCTAGGGGCCGCATACGCGCAATGTCCGGTAACAGGTATTATGTGAACTACCGAGAATGAGCGACCCTTATCCTCGGAGTCAGACGCTTATGTCCGAACTAGCTCTGCGCATGCAGCAGTTCCTTAAGCTCCTCGCCGAATTTCCGCAATGCCTCCAGCCGCTCCCTCGTGGCCTCCACAATTTCTGTCTTCGCCTGAAAGACTTTGCGGCCCTCCCTTTCGGTGAGCACGCCCATCACTTCGCCCATGCGCCAGCCTGGAGTGCCCAGGATTTGCAAGCCGTTCACCCCCGGAACGAGCAAGGCGACGCAGTTGTCGCGCATCACGCCAATGCACTTGGGATAGCGTTCAAAAGTCTGGAGTTCGAATCCCGCAAGGTAAAGACGCTGGAGCTGTTCGGCGGAATCAGCCATGGAGGGAAATTGTAATTGTGTAGTTTGGAATTTGGTAATTTGAAAGGCCCAAGGTTGCCGCCCTCATACGGAGCGGCGAAACCCCGGCTTCGTATCAGGGTATCGCTTTAGCGATACCGCACGTCAATCGAATCAGATGCCCCCTTTAGGGGCTCCGAGTCGTCACTGCGCCTCGGCGCGGATGACTTCCAGCGCATTAACCTCTCCCAGATTCAGAAAGGCGACAATTCCTCAGTTGGCCTCATAAGACCGCTGCCAAGTCTCCGTCGAACCCGATTCGAACGGAAGCCTGAGAGCTGACAGCTGACAGCTGAGAGCTGCCTCCCTACATTTTGTACTTGCCCAAGTCATCATCGCCGAGGTCTTCCAGCCACTTGCGCAGTTCCTCGCTGCTGACCGCCGGGACGGGATTGGTGGCCTGCTTCGAGTTCTTTAGAACCTCGTCCTCCACGAAGATGGGGCAATCCACGCGCAGCGCCAGCGCCAGCGCGTCTGACGGACGGGAGTCGATGCTGACCACCTGCCCTTCCCTTTCCAACCAGATCACGGCGTAGAAGGTATCGTTTTTCAGTTCCGTGACCACCACCTTGTGTACCAGCGCGTCGAGTCCGGTGAGAACGTTCTTGATCAAGTCGTGGGTCATCGGCCGCGGCGTGCTGACTTTTTCGATTTCGAGCGCAATGGCGTTGGCCTCGTACACGCCCACCCAGATCGGCAGCACCAAGTCGCTGCCCACGTCCTTGAGCAGCACAATCGGCATGTTCGAAACCGGATCCATCATCAGCCCGCGAATTTTCATTTCCACTTCCATGGCTACCTCAATAAAGCAACCCGCCTGTAGAGACGGGGCTAGCCCCGTCTCACTCTGCGGCAGAAGACGCGGCAAGCCGCGACTCTACGAAAAATCAGGCGCCCCCGCCATCTCTCCCACCAAACTATTAGAAAAGCTCCCCGTGACCCGCACCCGCACGTAGCTTCCAGTCGCAAGCTCAACGCCCGCAGGAACCGTAAAATTCATCACCTTAATCTGCGAAGTCCGTCCGATCCATTGTCCGCGGGCCGGGTTCTTCCCTTCCACCATCACCTCGAGCACGTCGCCCACATGCCGCTGATTGCGCCGCGCCCCAATCTGCTTCTGCAAGTCATTCAGCACAGCCAGCCGCCGAGCCTTCTCCGCATCGGAGATCGCATCCTCCAGCCGCAAAGCCGGCGTGTTCGGCCGCGGAGAATACTTAAAAGTAAAAACGCTGTCATATCCAACCACGTCCAGCAACGAAAGCGTCTCCTCAAACTCCCGCTCCGTCTCGCCCGGAAACCCAACGATCATATCGCTGGTGATCGATATATCGCGCCGAGCCCCCTGAATCCAGCCAATGCGCTCCAGGTACTCCTCCCGGGTGTAGAGCCGTTGCATGGCGTCAAGCACGCGAGTAGATCCGCTCTGCACAGGCAAATGCACATGATCGCAAAGCCCAGGCACGGAGTCGATAACCTCAACAATATCGCGTCCAAAATCCCGAGGATGCGATGTAGTAAACCGCACCCGCTGCATCCCCGCAACCGAAGCGACAGCCGCCAGCAGCTCGGCAAAGCTCTTCTTTCCATCAGGATCGCGATAAGAATTAACGTTTTGCCCAAGCAGTTGAATCTCCGTATAGCCCAGGTCCACCAGTTGCCGCGCTTCATTCAGAACAGAGGAGGAAGTCCGGCTGCGCTCCTTGCCCCGCGTATAAGGCACCACGCAGTAGGCGCAGAACTTGTCGCATCCCTCGATGATCGTAATGTAGCCGCGATGCGGATTAGTGCGAGCCGTGAACTCCGTCTCAAAGCACGCGTCCGTCATCCGATCGTCAAGCCCGGTAACCCGCGACGAACCAGTCTCGAGCTGCACCAACATTGACGGAAGATTCCGGTAAGAAGCCGACCCGCACACCAGCGAAACATAAGGAGCGCGCTCAAAAATCTTCTCCCCCTCCTGCTGCGCCACGCACCCCAGGACGCCAAACTGTTTCCCCTGCGTCCGATACTTCTTATAATCCGCCAGCCGGTTAAAGACCTTCTGTTCCGCCTTGTCGCGAATCGAGCAGGTGTTATAAAGCACCAGCCCCGCCTCTTCCACCGTAGGAACCTGCCGATACCCCTGCGACAAAAGCGTCCCCACCACCTTTTCGGAGTCGTGCGCATTCATCTGGCAGCCAAAAGTTTCCAGGTAAAACGTCTTGGCGGGGGGCTCCGACATGGAGTCAGTATAAACCAGGGTGCGACTTCTTAATTCTCTACATTAGCTGTCATCCTGAGCGGAGCAGAAACTTCACGAAGTGAAGTCTCTGCGGAGTCGAAGGACCCCTACTCCTTCCTACGACTTCAGACGCGTCAGGGAATTTCCCCGTGCAGGGCTGAGGGGGGCCCGCTCCTTGCGTTCTTTGCAAGGGGCGGGTGCTGGCAGCACCTAAGCAGACGCGAGTCCTCTCGTATCCTCAATCATGAAGCATGTGGGGATTATTCCAAGGCCAAGCGCAAGAATCCCTACTTCACCCGCGCCAGCGTGAACACTTCCCTGCTCTCTTTGCCCTGATCGAGGAAGACCCATTCTTCGACATGGTGATCGGCGTCAGGTTGGGTGAAGGTCACATGCTGCATGTGTCCGTCGCCAGCGCCGATGTTCGCGTCAAGTCGCGTCCAGAGGAAAATTCGGATTCCCGCGGCCGAGCTTCTCGCTGATGTGGGCGGCGATCAGTTTGCCGTGGAAGCGGCCATTCTCAATAAAAATTTCATTCGTCCGCGAGCCGGCGACAATCACTCCGGCAACGTAAATTCCGGGAACGTTCGATTCCAGATTCTCCGGATCGCAGACGGGACGCATCTGTTCCGAGGAAAGTTCGATGCCCACGCTGCGCAGGAAATCGTAGTCGGGATGATACCCCGTGAGCGCGAAGACAAAATCGTTCTTCAGGTGCAGCGGGCCGGACGGAGTGTGTAACACCACGTAGTCGCCGCCGATTTCCTGCACGCTGCTCTTGAAGTGCGCCGCGATTTCGCCGGCCTTGATGCGGTTGTCGATGTCAGGACGCACCCAATACTTGACGTGGTCGTGCATCTGCGCTCCGCGATGGACAAGCGTGACGCGCGCGCCGTGCCGCCACAAGTCCAGAGCCGTTTCCGCCGCCGAATTCTTGCCGCCGACCACAACTACGTCGGTGTCGAAATAAGGATGCGGTTCCCGATAGTAATGGAAAACTTTGTCCAGATCTTCGCCGGGTACTTCGATCTGGTTGGCGAGATCGTAGTAGCCGGTGGCGACCACGATCTTGCGCGCGCGGTAGTCGTGAATGGCGCTGTGCCGATCGGTGGTGGTAACCCGAAACTCACCGTCCTCCCCCGTTATGGTCTTCACCCATTCGTACAGGCGGATGTGTAAGTGAAAATGTTCGGCGACACGGCGGTAATATTCGAGGGCTTCGAGCCGCGTGGGCTTTGCCAGCGCTGTGGTGAAAGGAATATCGCCAATCTCGAGCAACTCCGGCGTGGTGAAGAACACCATGTTGGTCGGATAGTGGTAGATGGAATTGACCAGGCATCCCTTGTCGATGACGAGGGCCTTGAAGCCGGCCTTCTGGACCTCGATGGCACAGGCCATGCCGGTGGGGCCAGCGCCCACGACCAGCACATCACTCCACGAGTCGGGTCGCGCATGAGCTTGAGTGCGCGGCAGAGTTTCTGGAATCTGTTCGACGGGCAAAGGTGTCAGCGGCTTCATCGTGTGTGCTGGAAACTGACAATTCTAACACCGTGCGCTACCGGCACGGCGCACCTGCTTCCCTACTTCTTCACGCAAACGGAAATTCCATCGCGGATGGGCAAGATGGTCGTAAACAAGTCCTGCGACGCGCAGATTAGATTGTTGAACTCGAGGATGGCCTTGGTTTGGGCGTCGGGGTTGGGCTGGCGAAGCTTGCCTTTCCAGAGAACGTTATCCGTGATAAACAGGCCGCCGCTTCTTAAGCGCGGGAGCGCTAAACGAAAGGCGCGCGGGTAGTCGATCTTATCGACGTCGTTGAAGATGATGTCGTAAGGCGACTTCTCCTCCGAGAGAATTTCGAGCGCGTCGCCTACGCGCACCGTGATGCGCTGGCTGACGCCGGCACGATCGAAGTAGCGGCGGGCTTTTTCGGCGCACTTGCGGTCGCCATCGGTGTAGACGACGCGTCCTCCGTCGCCCACCGCGCGCGCCCACCAGATGGTGGAATAGCCGATGGCCGACCCCATTTCGAAGATCTTCTTCGCGCCGCTGATGGTAGCCAGTTGATAGAGCACGCGCGCGACCGCGGGGCCGACGATAGGCACGTCGTTCTTGCCGGCGTCAACTTCCATCTCGGCGAGAACTTCGTCGCGCGGCGGAAGCATGGCATACAGGTAGTCTTCGACTTCAGGGACTGTAATTCCGCCCATGCGCCAGTCAGGACTTGCCGGTCGATCGGTCATGTTGTTCCTTAGTAGCGCCGGCGTCCCCGCCGGCCTCGATTCTGTAGCGCCGGCGTCCTCGCCGGCCTCGATTCTGTAGCGCCGGCGTCCCCGCCGGCCTCAATTCTGCTGAAGGCGCAAGCGGGACCGGCGTGACGCCCGTCGCTCCACCGAATCATTCTTGCGTTTATGAAATTGTCTTCCCGGGTTTCATTTCCAGCACTTCCACGTCCGGCACGAGTTTCCGCAACTCGGCGGGCGTTCCCGTCAGCTGCGGAAACGTACCGAAGTGCATAGGAATGACAGTTTCCGGTTGCAGCAGTTTACAGGCATAGGCAGCCTCGCGCGGCGACATGGTGAAGAGGTCGCCGATGGGCAGCATGGCAATCTTAGGCGCGTAAAGGTCGCGGATAATGGCCATGTCGCTGAAGACGTTGGTATCGCCCGCGTGGTAGAGCTTGACTCCGTTCGAGAACTCGAGCACATAGCCGCAGGCTTCGCCGCCATAGATGATCTGGTCGCCATCCTGAATCCCGCAGGAATGCACCGCGTGCACCATGGTGATCCTCACATCTGCGACAGTTTGCGTGCCGCCCTTGTTCATGGGAGCGATCTGTTTGACGCCTCTTTTCTGCAGCCACAAGCAGAGCTCGAAGATGCCGACGGCGATCGGATTGAGCTTCTTGCCTACGTCGACCGCGTCCCCGATGTGATCGCCATGCCCGTGAGTGCAGATCAGCGCGTCGGCTTTCTTGACGTTCTTCTCACTCTCCGGACACTTGGGGTTACCGGCAATCCACGGATCGATGTAGAGGGTCTTCCCTTCCGGTGTCTGGACGCGGAAGGTTGAATGGCCAAGCCATGTGAGTTGAATCCCTTTAAGATTCACGAAAGACTCCTTGCGGTAGCTTGTGAATTAGCATTCTATAGCGAATCCGGCATTGCCGTGTGGGGACGGGCGTCTCGCCCGTCCAAGCCGAGCGCACCGGGGTGGAGCAACTCGGCAGCCGCCAGTTGTCGCGCGAGCTTCCGGTTGCACCTGAACTCGTGTATAAGATAGTGCTCAAATGCCCGGACTTAAAGTATTGCTCTCACGCGAAACCATTGCCAAACGAGTTGCCGAGATGGGAGAAGAGATTACGCGTGATTTCCGCGGCCAATCGATTATTTTCGTCGGCGTTCTCAAAGGCGCGGCCATTTTTTTAAGCGATCTTGCGCGTCACGTTCCGCTCGACGCCACCTTCGACTTTATCGGGGTTTCAAGTTACGGAAACCGTCCCATAGCCCAAGAAGACCCGGCGGGCCACGCGGCGTGGGATTCCCTGGGCGAGGTTCGTTTGACCAAGGATATGGATCAGTCCCTGGCCGACCGAAATGTGGTTCTGGTCGAAGACATCCTCGACACCGGGCTGACGGTAAACTACATTTCGAAGCTGCTGCAAGCGCATCAACCCAGATCGCTGCGCATTGCGGCATTGCTGGACAAGCCTTCACGCCGCAAGCAGCCCATCGAGGCGCACTACATCGGCTTCACTATTCCCGATGCCTACGTGGTCGGCTACGGCCTGGACTACGCCGAACGCTACCGCAATCTTCCGGACATCTGCGTGCTGGAGAATTTGTAATTTTGAGGGCCGGTGCTTTCGATCTTCGCGTTACCAATTGCAAATCACAAATTACAAATGAACTACGGAAGAGCCGCTCCTACCGGCTGCTAGAATGAAGCTTGTGAAAACGACCGCCGCGCTAACTGAACGCGCTTCCGAGGTGGAGCCCCTCCTGCTGGAAGTGGCCGACGTGGTGAACACTACGCTCGACCTGGAAACCACGCTGCGGCGGGTAGCGGAACTGGTACGCAAGGTCATTGACTACGAAATTTTCGCGATCCTGTTGCTCAACGAGCAGCGTCAGGAATTGTATGTCCGCTTCCATGTAGGCTATGCGCAGGAAGTCGCCGAGCGCGTGCGCGTGAAAGTGGGCCAGGGCGTTACCGGACGCGCCGCGCTGAGTCGGCAAGCAGTGCTGGTCGCCGATGTGACACAGGAAAATTTCTACCTTGAGGCGGTGCCCAACGTTCACTCGGAACTCGCGATCCCGCTGATCGTCAAGAACCGGCTGATTGGAGTCATCGACCTTGAGGCGCGCGAGAAGGGCTACTTCACCGAAGAGCACAAACGCCTGCTGACTCTGATCGCGTCGCGCATGGCGGTCGGCATCGAGAATGCGCGCCTGCACACACGCACAACGCGCCAGGCTCGCACGCTGCTCCTGCTGAACGAGATTGCGCGCGAACTCACCTCGATTCTGAACCTGGATCAACTGCTCCAGCGCATCGCCGAACTCCTCAACCGGCTGATCGAGTACCAGATGTTCAGCATTCTTCTGGTGGATCAGACGGGAGAGAAACTGCAGCACCGGTTCTCGCAGCGCTTCGAGGAAAGACTGCATCTGAAGCACGACATCCCAATCGGCCGCGGAGTGGTGGGGTACGCCGCGCAGGCCAAGGAAGCGGTCCTGGTGCCTGACGTCGCCAGGAGTTCCCGCTACATCGCGGTGAATCCCGAGACGCGTTCGGAACTTGCGGTTCCGCTGATTTACCAGGAGAAAGTGATCGGAGTCCTCGATCTGGAGCACACCCGCCGCGGCTATTTCACCGAGGATCACAAGCGAACCCTGACCACGCTCGCGGCCCAGCTTGCGATTGCCATTGAAAACGCGCGCTTATACGAGCAGATTGCCCGGCAAGAGCAGCGACTGGAGCGCGATCTGGCGCTGGCGCGCGAACTGCAGTTTCGCTTGCTGCCGCCTTCAAGCCCGAAGCTGCAGCATCTCGAAGTCGAGGCGAAGTTTGTTCCGGCCCGCGCCATTGGCGGCGATCTCTACGATTTCCTTCCCTATTCATTGTCGCGCCTGGGAATCGCGATTGGAGACGTAAGCGGCAAAGGCGCGCCCGCTGCCATTTATGCCGCGCTGGTCAGCGGCATTCTGCGTTACC
>Ga0224558_1002935_pt1 | contig 14931 bp, 14 predicted proteins | sample 714S32024metaG_FD_180682 | JGI IMG/M metagenome (GOLD analysis project Ga0224558, IMG submission 180682) | Peat soil microbial communities from Stordalen Mire, Sweden - 717 S3 20-24 | ecosystem: Environmental > Terrestrial > Soil > Wetlands > Peat | place: Sweden: Norrbotten County, Stordalen... | reverse complement strand
CCAGACTTAATTTCTCGGCTTCGTGCACGCTGGTTGTCAATCCTCCAGCTTGCCACCCGCTCCAGGCTCATCTTGCGTTGGAATCCCACCTCCCCTTCAGGCTCATCTTGTATTGGATAAGACTACCCGTAGCCAAGCTCAACTAAACCCGATAAACTCGGGAAGCGATTCGTTGGAAATATAGTTGAGAGTATGGATCCGCGCCAGCGTCTCATCGTTGCCCTGGATGTACCTACCGCCGCGGCCGCCCGGAAGATCGTGGCGGCCGTCGGCGACTCCGCCCATGCCTACAAGGTGGGCATGCAGCTCTACACTGCTGAGGGCCCTTCCGTTGTCCGCGAACTGGTGGCTTCGGGCCACCGCGTCTTCCTCGACCTCAAGTACCACGACATTCCGAACACCGTAGGAGCGGCCGTCCGGGAGGCGGCTCGACTGGGCGTGAGCATGTTGACGGTGCACGCCTCTGGAGGCGGCAAGATGTTGCGAGCTGCCGTCGATGCCGCGCAAGCGGCCAACCCCGACTTGCTTGTCCTGGCGGTCACGGTGCTGACCAGCTTGAACGACGACGACCTGGGCAAGATTGGCCTGCGCGGCGGAGTGCTCGATCAAGTCCTAAGGCTAGCCGCCCTGGCGCTTTCAAACGGTTGCAAAGGCGTGGTGGCTTCAGCGCGGGAAGCGGGCGCCCTGCGCGCGGAGTTTGGCCACGGTTTCGCCATTGTGACGCCCGGAGTGCGCCTGGCTGGCACTGGACCCGACGATCAGGCGCGCGTCGTCACTCCCGCGGAAGCGTTTGCCGCCGGGTCCTCGCACATTGTGGTAGGGCGCCCGATCACGGAAGCCGTGGATCCAGCGGCTGAGGCGCGGGCGATTCTGGGACAGATCGGGTAGGGCGGTTCTCAGTTCCCGGTTCTCAGTTTTCAGAAAAAGCAAAAAGGCGCGACCATTGAGCCGCGCCTCTTCCGCTGTTGTGTGGCTGGTTTTGACTGAAAACTGACAACTGTAAACTGACAACGTCCTCTATAGCTTTTCAAAAAACTCGCAGCCCGAGCACGAAATGTAGATTCCGCCGGGCACGCCGCGCTCTCGATCTTTCATGCGTTTGACGATGCGGGTTTCCTTGCCGCACTTGGGACATGCGGTCGATTTCGTGGTATCCATGACCTTTTTACGGTCAGCTGTCTTTGCAATTTTCGCCATTCAGTCTCTCCTGACAGGAATGTGCCGCCAGCCCAAAGGCCGCGGTTCTACCTGGTAATTGGGGAGTATCGTCGCTAGATGATCAACGAACGCCAGCCCATCTTGAATCAGCCCGGCGGAATCAACCCGCGCGGAAGCAGTGCACTGTACTCGCCTAGAGAATCTTACACGAAAGTCAGCTCTCAGCTCTCAGTCCTCGGATGAGTTAATACCGCACGGTCGTGGCTCGTAGCTCGCAGCCGGGGCGTGACCGGGATCACACCTGGGCGTATCATCATTGGGTTATCCTGTACCGAAAGAGGCCTCATGAGCTGGCTCCAGAATAAATTCGAAAAGAACTTCATGATCACGACGGTGGACTACGTCTTCAACTGGGCGCGCAAGTCGGCGCTCTGGCCGATGACATTTGGGCTGGCGTGCTGCGCCATCGAGATGATCGCGGCTTCAACCGCGCGCTTCGATATCGCGCGTTTTGGCGCGGAGGTGTTTCGGCCCAGCCCGCGGCAGGCGGATCTGATGATCGTCTCCGGCACGGTCACGCTGAAGATGGCGCCGGTGGTGAAGAGAATTTACGAACAGATGGCCGAGCCGAAGTGGGTGATTTCGATGGGCGCGTGCTCGTCGGTGGGCGGACCGTTCAATACCTATGCCGTGCTGCAGGGCGTGGATCGCATCGTGCCGGTGGATGTTTACGTGATCGGATGCCCGCCGCGTCCGGAGAATCTGTTTTACGCGCTGCTCAAGCTACAGGACAAGATCGACACCATGACGCTCGCCAAGCGGCCCACCGAAGTGCGGCTCGAAGAGCGCATGATGGAGGATTTCAAGCGCCAGGTGATGGTGGCGCAGACGATGCAGCCGAAATAGCAGTCAGCTCTCAGCCATCAGCCGTCAGCCATCAGTTAAACCCTATATACTCTTGTCATCCCGAGCGAGGGATCTGTAGTTATTTGCCTCCGCGAGGCTGCTGAAGTTCAGATCGATTTTGCCTGACGGCTGATGGCTGACGGCTAAACGCTATGTTCATCAAGATCGCTTCGCAATCGGATGTTCCCCGCAACAACGAAGCCAAAGAATTCCCCTGCGGAGACAAGACCATCTGCGTCGCCAACGTGAACGGCGAAATCAGCGCCATGGATAATATCTGCCTGCATCGAGGAGGCCCGCTCGGCCAGGGCGTGATCTCAGGAGGAAAGGTTGTTTGCCCCTGGCATGGCTGGGAGTGTGATCCGAAGACGGGAGAAGCCGGTCCGCCGGGGGCGAAGGTGGCCGTCTATCCGGTAAAGATTGAGGGCGGGGATCTGCTGATCGAGTTGTAGAGTGCGCCTATGAGAGTCGTAACGGGATTGGATGAGCTAACAACGAGAGCAATCAACGAAATCGAGAGCGTTGGGATTCCCTCGGTGCGACGACACACCCAATTGGCGATTACCTCCAAGCGCCCCACAATTGAGCGGCCTCGGGACCTCGCTCCCTTCTTTGAACACACCCAGCTAAGACCCGAGGCGACCTACCAGTCCGTGATCAAATTGTGCACGGAGGCGACCGAGAACAATTTTCGCGGGGTTTGTGTGAATCCGGCATTTGTGAGAGATGCTAAGGCCCAACTTTTGGGGACAAACTGCCTGCTAGTGACAGTTGTTGGGTTCCCGCTGGGTGCGAATCTCAGCTCAACGAAGGCACAAGAGGCGAAGGCTGTAGTAGAGGCCGGGGCTGATGAAGTCGATATGGTGATACCCATTGGCATCTTGAAATCAGGAGACTACAAACGGGCATTCGAGGACATTCGAGCTGTCGTAGAGGCCGCCGGACACATTCCAGTGAAGGTAATTTTGGAGATGGCCCTACTCGATGAATACCAAAAGGTGATTGGATGCCTGTTAGCTGAACGCGCCGGTGCCGCATTCGTAAAGACGTCCACAGGTTTCGCCGGCGGGGGAGCGACAGTCGAAGATGTACGGCTAATGAAGGGGCTCGTGGGTGGCAGAATGGCTATTAAAGCTGCGGGTGGGATCCGAGATTTCGAGTCCGCGCGCGCCATGGTGGAAGCCGGGGCAGATCGCCTCGGCTGTTCATCGTCAGTCGCAATTGTCTCGGGATCTGCATAGCAATATTCCAGGGTTTCGCGCGCTTAATGTCGAACGGAAGCAGAACTCAGTTCTGGCCAGTTGGAAGGGGAGCGGCCTAGCGCTTTAGTTGCGCCACGTAGTCTTTTCCGCTGTGCGCCTTGCGGGCAGTGCCTTCGACGAATTTAAGAAATTCCCGCAGGTGTTCCTTTTCCGACAGTTCCGCCTCGGAGAATTTCACCCGCACGCCAAACGCCGGCGCGGTGCGCGTCGCGACGCCGCTGATGATGACGCCTTTCACCCAGATCTTGCCGCTCGCCACCCACAGCCCGATCTCCAGCGCCTTGCCCGCGGGCACGACGCTGGCGGTCTCGACCAGGCAGCCTCCGCGGCTCACATTCGCCAGATTGCCCCAGACCGGCTCTTCTATGCCCTCCACGCGAATTTCCACCGCCACATAGCACTTGATCCGCTGAAAATGGCGGCGATCCGATTCCAATTGCGACGTGAATAAAGCCGGTTCGAACGGGGGCGCTTCATCCACTGGTTCGGGATGGGGAAGCACGACGGGTGGCGCCGGAGCAGCAGCAACGGCTACGGCTGTATCCATCTGTGCCTCGCGGGCTTTGACGGCCGCGTCTTTGATCTCGCGCATCGACCGCAGCAGCGCCGCTTCACGCTGTTCCGGACGTACCTCGCGGTAGGTCTGAAGCAGTTTCCCGAGATGGCTGACCAGGTCGGGGTCGGTGAGCAGGCGCGTCCAGTCTGATCCTTTGGGTGACAGTTTCTTGTTTTCGCTCATACGCAGGACTTCCACGCAGCTTTCCGTCGCAGGAAGTGCTTGACTCTCATAGACTGAGCTTTGGGTCGCGTTCCCACAAGATGACCAAGGTCACTGTCGCCAGTGCGAGAGCGCCTGCAAAAGGTTGCGGGTTCGTGCTCCATCGCGAGGCGTTTCAACAATATGTACCGGATCTCCACCAAAAAAAGAGTTGAAAAGACTATCATTTTCGTTTCGTAGGAGAAACCTAGGTTCCATGGCTTCCGCACATCGTCCCATCCGCCAATTGCGGTGTTATCGTGCATTCTTTTTGCTGGACGTTTTTCTGATGGTGTCAATCGTCGTCTTCCCACCGGCGCTTTTTGCCCAAAGTTCGACTTCCCGTGCGACCGCGAGTTCGGCGGGCGGGGCCATGCCGGCTCAAGCCTCGCAGGTTCAAGCCTCGCAAGTTCAAACCTCGGCACAGAATCCGGTTTTTGGCAGTGTGCCGGAGGCCAAGCCCACCCCGGGCGTCCTGCCGCTGACCTTCAGCGAGGCGATTGAGCGGGCTTTGCGCCAGAACCTGGCTGGTCTTTTATCGGAATACAACACCATCGAGGCCCGGGGACAGAAATGGCAACAACTCAGCGACCTGCTTCCGAACGTCAGCGCGGATGTGCAGGAAGTCGCGGAGAAAACGAGCCTGGAAGCGCAAGGACTTCGCGGCCATCTGTTTCCTGGTCTTACTCTTCCTCGCGTCATCGGGCCGTTCTCCTATTTTGATATGCGCGCCTCGGCGACCGAGCGCGTGTTCGACTGGAAGGCAATCCAGAAATACCGTTCTTCCGTAATCGGCGAAAGCGTGGCCCGGTTCAACCTGAAGGACGCGCGCGATCTGGTCGTGCTCGCGACCGGCAACGCCTACCTACAGGCGATTGCCGGAGCCGCGCGCGTGGAAACCGCGCAAGCCCAGGTGGAAACCGCGCATGCGCTCTACGACAAGGCGGTCGCGCAACAGCAGGCCGGCGTCGCTCCGGCGATCGACACGCTCCGGGCCCAGGTCGAATACCAGACGCGCCAACAGCAACTGATCGCAGCCGCGAACGATTTCGCCAAGCAGAAGATCTCGCTGGCACGTGTGATTGGACTCGCGCCCGGCCAGGAATTCGAATTGGCCGACAAAGCTCCTTACCAGGCTTTTCCTATTCCCGATCTTGAAACGAGCTTGCAGCGCGCGTATTCTCTGCGCTCCGATTACAAAGCGGCGCGAGACCGTCTGGTCGCCGCGCAACTGGAGCGCAGCGCCGCCACCGCGGGATATTTTCCGACCATCGATCTGGCGGCGAATTATGGCGAGATCGGCGCGGTTCCCGGCGATGTGCTGCCTACGTACGCGGTCGTCGGTACGTTGAACATTCCGATTTTCCAGGGTGGCAAAGTCCATGGCGATCTTCTGAAGGCCGAAGCCAGCCTGCGGCAGGCGCAGGCGCAGATGGCGGACGTGCGCGGGCAAATTGACCAAGATATCCGCAACGCGCTGCTCGACCTCAAGTCGTCCGCCGATCAGGTGGAAGTCGCCCAGAGTTCGGTGAATCTTGCCGAGCAGGCGCTCACCCAATCGCGGGACCGTTTCTCCGCCGGAATCACCGACAACCTCGAAGTGGTGCAGGCGCAGGAAGCGGTGGCGTCTGCGCACGAGAGTTTCATCTCCAGCCTCTACCTTCACAACCTGGCCAAGGTTTCCTTTGCCCGCGCCCTCGGACGCGCCGAAGAGGGCGTTCGCGAATACTTGAAAGGGAAGTAACCTATGGAACCACCCAGCAGCGTTGTAGCCGAGCCCAAACCGCAAGCGGAAACGCGCGCGCCGCAGTCCCCGCCCTCGCTTGACAGCGAAGCCCGATACCAGCGGCGAGCCGAGTTCTTGAGCAGTCCGCGCACGAAGTGGGGGTTCATTCTCGCCGGCCTCGTGATTCTGATCGCCGTTATCGTCCTGTGGCGTTATCTCGCAAGCTACGAATCCACCGATGACGCGCAGATTGACGGGCACGTGAACTCGGTGAGCGCGCGCATCAGCGGCTATGTGCTGAAGCTCAATGTGGAAGACAACCAGTACGTGGAAAAGGGAACGGTGCTGGTGGAAATCGACCCTGCCGACCTCGAAGGAGCGGTGGCGGAGGCGCGCGCTCAGTACGCCGACGCCCAAGCGCAGGCTTCCGCTGCCGGCATCAACGTCCCGATCACCGACGTGAGCACGTCAAGCCAGGTCAGCGGCGCCCAGGGCGGTGTCTCGGGTGCGCAGGCTGGAATCTCGGCTGCCCGCGAGCAGTTTGAAAAAGCCAAGTCACAGGTCGCGGAAGCGGACGCCAATAACACCAAAGCGCAGAATGATCTTCTCCGCTACAAGCTGCTGATCGACAAGCAGGAAATCTCGCAACAGCAGTACGATCAAGCCGTCAGCAGCTCTCAAGCCGCCGCGGCAACCCTGCATGCGGCGCGCGCCAATGCCGACGCTTACGCGGCACAGATCAAACAGGCGCAGAGCAAACTGGAGCAGGCCGACGCCGATCTTCGCACCGCCGGCAACCGGACGCACATGATGCGAATGATCAACGCCCGCTCCCAGTCGGCGCAGGCCGTTGCCCAGCAGAAGAAGGTTGTGTTAGAGCAGGCCGAACTGAATCTTTCGTACACGAAAATTATGGCGCCGGTCAGCGGAGTCGTCAGCAACCGCACCGTGGAGGTCGGGCAAAACGTGCAGCCCGGCCAGGAGATGATGAAGGTCATTCCGCTCGGTGAAGGCGACCTCTGGGTCACGGCGAACTTCAAGGAGACGCAGCTTAAGAAGATGAAGCCCGGTTTGCCGGCTGACATCGCGGTGGATGCGAACGGCAAGACCTACAAGGGGCATGTCGATTCCATCGCGGGCGCCAGCGGTGCGCGCTTCAGCCTGCTGCCCCCCGAAAACGCCACCGGCAATTACGTCAAAGTCGTGCAACGCATTCCGGTGAAGATCATATTCGACAAGAACGAGATCAAGAGCCATGAACTTCGTCCGGGGATGTCGGTGGTGCCGAAGGTCTGGATTAAATAGAGACATTGACTCATTGAGTCATTGAATCATTTGAACCGGGTCGTTCAGTCATCTAGTCTGGCGACCCCTGAGGATTCAAATCTCTCAATGATTCAATGACTAAATGATTCAATGTCTCAATGATTTCAATGACTCAATAATTTAGCTTTGAGACACTTAAGGTACTAATGGGCGCTGCTGCGATTACCATGAATGACGCCGCCGAGTGGCGTCCGGCAGTCAATCCGTGGATCATCGCTCTCACGGTGACGCTGGCCACGTTCATGGAGGTGCTGGATACCAGCATCGCCAACGTGGCGTTGCCGCATATCGCCGGCAGTCTTTCCGCCGGCCAGGACGAGAGCACGTGGGTGCTTACGTCTTATCTCGTCTCCAACGCCATCGTGCTGCCGCTGAGCGGCTGGCTGTCTTCCATCGTCGGACGCAAGAATTTTTACATGGGTTGTGTCGCGCTCTTCACGATCAGTTCGTTTCTGTGCGGGCTCGCGCCCAATCTCGCCATGCTCATCTTCTTCCGTGTCCTTCAGGGTGTGGGCGGCGGCGGCTTGCAGCCGAGCGAGCAGGCCATCCTCGCCGACACCTTTGCTCCCGCCAAGCGCGGCATGGCATTCGCCGTCTATGGCATCGCGGTGGTGATGGCTCCGGCCATCGGTCCTACGCTCGGCGGTTATATCACCGACAACTTCACCTGGCGCTGGATTTTCTTTATCAATATCCCAGTCGGCATTATTTCGCTTTTGCTGACGTCACGGCTTATCCAGGATCCTCCGTACTTCAAGCGCCGCAAGCTGAGAGAAACCCGGATCGACTATACCGGCCTGGGTTTCGTCGCGCTCGGCCTCGGAACGCTGCAAGTGGTCCTCGACAAAGGACAACGCGAAGACTGGTTTGAATCGCACTTCATCGTAGTGTTGAGTGTGATCTCCGCCGTGTCGCTGATCTTCGTAGTCTTCTGGGAGTGGAACACCAAAGACCCCATCATCGACCTGCATTTGTTTCGCGTGCGCAGCTTCGCCACCGCGAACTTTCTGATGTTCATGCTCGGGTTTGCCCTGCTGGGCAGCACACTGCTGCTGCCGCTGTTCATGCAAACAATGCTCGGCTACACTGCCGAGCGGTCCGGGCTGGCACTGATGCCGGGCGGTTTCGCGATTATGCTGGCCATGCCTTTGGTGGGGTTTCTGCTTTCCCGTTATAGCCCGCGGTATCTGTTGCTGTTTGGTTTGTCGATGCTCTCGTTTTCGCTGTTTCATATGACGAAGTTCGACCTGGGCGTGGATTTCCACACGCTGATGGTGGCGCGCGTCTATCAGGCGGTGGGAATGGCTTTCCTGTTCGTGCCTATTAACACCGCCGCGTATGCGTTTCTACCGCGCGACAAGAACAACGCCGCGTCCGGTTTGATGAACCTTGCCAGAAACATCGGCGGCAGCGTCGGAATTTCTTTTGTCACTACCGGACTGGCTCGCCGCGCGCAGTTTCATCAGGGGCAACTGGTGGAGAACCTGAGCGCCGCCAATCCGCAGTTTCAATCCTGGCTGCACGGGATGACGAGAACTTTTTCGGGTGGCGGCTTCGGGTCCGGTTCCGGAGGTGGTTCCGCGCAGCAGCATGCCTACGCGATGATGCAGGCGAATGTGATCCGGCAGGCGACCATGCTGGCGTACATTGATAATTTCTGGGTGCTCGGAATCGCGATCTTTTGTTTAATCCCCTTTGTGTTCCTGATCAAGAAGACGAAGCCGGGCGGCGAGATCGTCGCTCACTGATTGCCGTCCACGGAAAGGAGGTTCGCGATGTTTCGCATCGTTACTCTGGAACGCGAATTTGGCTGCGGGGGCGGAGGCATTGCCGCCGAACTGGCCCGCCGCTTGGGCTGGAAGCTCTGGGACCAGCAACTGACCAGCGCGATTGCCCAGCGCGCGGAGGTGCCGGAATCGGCCGTGGCCTTATGCGATGAGCGGGTCGACAGCCGCCTCTACCGTTTCGCGAAAGCCTTCTGGCGGGGCAGTTACGAACGCAGCATGCCGCTGGACGCCTCTCAGGCGTTTGATACGGATCGCATGATGGCCATGGCGGGAGAGATCATGCGCACGATTGCGGCAGAAGGCAACGCGGTGATTGTCGGCCGTGGTTCCCCGTTTCTGCTGCGCGAACGCGAGGATACTTTTGGCGTCTTCATCTATGCTCCGCACGACGAAAAAATTCGTCGCCTGGTAGCGGCGGGCAGGACCCGGGAAGAGGCCGAAGATCTGGTGGAGAACGTGGACAAGGAACGGATGGCCTACATCAAACACTACTTCAATAACGAATGGCCGACGCGCAGTCTCTATCACCTGATGATCAACACGGCAGTCGGAGACGAGAACGTAATCGCCGCGATTCTGAACAGCATGCAGACGTTCGCAGCTCATCCTGTCGAGACCGCCCTCCGCGGCATTCGCTGAAGCGTGGGAGGTCCAAGCGGCTTAGTTCCAGGCGCCGGGGTCGCCAGAATCGCTCCGCGCCCCGGCGTTACGCCCTTACGTTATAAGATAGGCGCAAAGGATGGAGTCAACTCCGCAAGTGGCAGCTTCTGATTCGTATCCCCCGGTGCAGGAGGAAGTGGCGCGGCTCGCCGGCTCGTCGCAGGTGCGCGCCGCATTCGACCAGTTCCGCTCGCAGGAATCGCAGTTTGCGCTCTGGCAGATAGAGGCGACGAAAGTTGCCGCTCCTCCATTCGGCGAGGCGGCACGCGGCGCCTGGCTGGCCGACCGTTTTCGCGAGCTCGGGCTCACCGACGTGCAAGTGGATGCGGTGGGCAACGTGTTCGGCGTTCGTCCCGGCGGCGGAGACCGTTTCGTGGCGCTCAGCGCGCATATCGATACGGTGTTTCCGGCGGCGACGCCGTTGAACATCCGGCAGCAGGGCAGCCGCTTGTATGGTCCTGGAGTCTCCGACAACGGCGCGGGCATTGCGGCGATGCTGGCCGTGGCCAGTGTATGCGGCAGCGCGCGCCTCTCGCATGCGCTGCCCTTTCTGTTCATCGGCAACGTCGGGGAAGAAGGCGAAGGCGATCTGCGCGGCATGCGGCACGTTTTCGCGACGCCGCGCTGGCGAGACGCGATTGCCTACAGCGTGGTTGTCGATGGCGCTGGATCGGACACCGTGGTGGCGGAGGCCTTGGGCAGCCGCCGTTTTGAGGTGATCGTGCGCGGCCCGGGCGGTCACTCCTGGAGCGACTTCGGCGCGCCCAATCCGATCATTGCGCTCTCCCGTGCGATCGAGGTCTTCCGTCAAACGCCCGTGCTGGCCGCGCCGAAAACCACGTTTAATGTCGGCACGATTCGGGGCGGGACCTCCGTGAATTCGATTCCGGAATCCGCCAGCATGCGGGTCGATCTGCGCTCCACGTCAATGGCGGAAATTGACCGGCTGGAGCGAGCGCTGCGCCTCGCACTGGAGCAGGCAATCGCATTGGAAAATCGGGACGCCGCTCAGCACGGTGCTCGCCGCCTGGCGATGGTGCAGAGCGAAGTGCTCGAGATCGGGAATCGTCCGGCGGGCGAACTGGCCTCGGGCGCGCGGCTGCTGAAGGTGATCCGCGCTGTGGATGCGCAGTTGGGCAATACGGCGCAGGTGCAGCGGGCGTCGACTGACGCCAACATTCCGCTTTCGCTGGGCCGCGAGGCCATCGCCATCGGGGGCGGCGGTTCCGGAGGCGGTGCGCACACGTTGCAAGAATGGTACGACTGCCATGGACGAGACCTCGGTCTGAGGCGCATTCTGCTTACAATGCTGACCTTGTCGGGAGTAGGAGAATGATGACGCGAATCGCTCCGATTCTGCTGTTGGCCGTGGCCTCGGGCGTGTCGGCGCAGACCGCTCAGAAGCCGAAAGCGGACCTGATCTTTACCCGCGGCAACATTTACACCGGGGTGGTCGATGCGTCGTCTTCGTTAGGAGCGGGTAAGCGCTCCGAGGCGCTGGCGCTCGCCGGCGACCGGGTCCTCGCCGTGGGGACGCGCGACGAGATCATGAAGCTGAAAGGGCCAGCGACCAAGATCGTGGACCTGGATGGTCACTTCGTCATGCCCGGCTTCAATGACGCCCACATGCACCTGGCCAGCGCCGGTCTGGACAAGATGAACGTCAACCTGGTCGGCGTCAAGACGCTCGATGAGTTCCGCGAACGCATCCGCGCCCAGGTCGAAAAAGCGGCGCCCGGAGAGTGGATCGTAGGTGGCGGCTGGGACGAAACTCTCTGGCCGGTCAAAGTTCTGCCCACGCGCTGGGATCTGGATGAGGTGAGCCAAAGCCATCCGGTTTTTCTGAGGCGGGTGGATGAGCATATGGCAGTCGCCAACACGCGCGCCTTGCAACTGGCCAGCGTCACCGTCGCCAGTCGCGATGCGGAGGGTGGAAAAATCGATCGTGATGACGCGGGCACGCCCAACGGCATTCTGCGCGAGAAAGCGCAATTGTTGGTGCAGGCAGTAGTTCCCAAGCCGACGCACGAGAAGCGGCGGCAAGCCATCGAACTCGCTCTTGAAGATCTGGCAAGTCACGGCATCACCTCCGCGCAGGATTACTCGCCGTGGGGAGAGTTTCAGATTTACGAGGAACTCGAGCACGACGGCAAGCTGACGGCGAGGATTTCAGAGTGGCTGGATTTCGACGAATCGATTACAGACCTGAACGATAAGCGTAGCTTGCATCCCGCCTCCGACACCATGCTCCACTCCGGAATGCTGAAGGCCTTCCTGGATGGATCGCTGGGCTCGAAGACGGCCGCGTTACTTCAGCCCTACAGCGATGATCCGAAAAACAGCGGCTTGCCGCAATACGAGGCGGAAAAGCTGAACGCGATGACGAAGGAGCGGGTGCTGGCGGGATATCAGATCGGCTTCCACGCCATCGGCGACAAAGCGGTGCAGTTGGCGCTCGACGCTTTTGCCGAGGCGGAGAAGGCGGCAAAAGAAGCCAAGGTGAAAGCGGCCGACGGTGGCAATGCAAACGATTACCGGCTTCGCATCGAGCACGCGCAGGTCACCACGCCGCAGCAGATTTTGCGTTTCAAGGATCTCAAGGTAATCGCCTCCATGCAGCCGGGCCACTTGCTCACGGATATGAATTGGGCCGAGTCGTATCTGGGCCCGAAGCGCGCCGAGCATTCCTATGCCTGGGCCGAGTTCCTTCGTCGCGGGGTGCTGCTGGCCTTTGGTTCGGATTATCCGGTCGAACCGGTGACGCCGTTTCGCGGCCTCTACGCGGCGCTCACACGCATGAGCGAAGATGGAAAGAAAACTTACTATCCCGCGGAGAAACTGAACATCGAACAGGCGATCGCCGCCTACACCACAGGCGGGGCTTTTGCCGAATTCGCCGAAAAGCAAAAAGGCAAGCTGGAGCCGGGCATGCTGGCCGACTTTGTCGTTCTTGATCAGGACATTACGGCAGTCCCACCGCTGAAAATCCTGGAAACGAAAGTTCTGCGTACGGTGGTCGGCGGGAAGACCGTGTACGAGGCGAAGTAGAATCGGGTCATCTGACCATCGGGCCATCGGGTGATCTGACAGCGACCATCGAATAACTGAGACTCAGGGTTTTAGATGACCCGATCACCCGATCACCCGATCACCCGATGGCGAGAGCGGGAACGCGCGTTCCTGATCGGCGCCCCACTGGCGATTGTCCCGGCTTTGGCGTTCCTTCCTGCCGTGATGTTCCTGATCGTCTTTCCTCAGGTGACGCACGGGCGGGCGATTGGGCTGTTCGTGTTGCCGGCCTGCGCGCTGGCGGGCAGCTTCGGACTGTGGAAGCTGGCAACGGGCGCGGCGCAGAAGCCGTGGGGAATATTCAACGTCCTGAGTTTTGGGGCGCTTCTGGTGCTGCTGGTCATCGCCAGCTATACCGGACTGTTCCTGGCGCTGATGACGCTGAAGCTGTAGAGAGTTGTGTGGGGACGGGGCTCCGCCCCGTCCCGGCCGGGCAAAGCCCCGCCCCCACCGCACCCTTCCCGTGGCTCCTGGCGTTCGTGGTTAACGCGAACTGGGTTTTCTGCGTCTAATGATTTGGCGGCCTTCGGCCGGTCCCTGCCTGGGGCGAAGGTATAATAAAAAATTGGCAGTCGGCAGTCTTAGGAGGTAGGAAATGGATTCGCGCGAAAGCGCTTTTTGGGTGCGTCTCAAGGCCAACCGTTGGGCGTACACGTTTACGATTCTGGCGACGCTGGCGGTTGGAATTCTGATTGGCACGATTGTCTCTTATGGAGTGAAAGGCAAGGAGGGACAGAAGTCGTCGGATGCGACCCCGCTGACCATTCCCGCTCCGCAACAGCTCTCGACCGCCTTCTCCCAGATTTCCAAGCAACTGGAGCCGAGCGTGGTGAACATCAATACCGAGTCGACCATTAAGAACCCTCACCACCGGCACCCCGTGCGCCCCGATCAGGACCAGCAAGAGGAGGGCAACGGTGAGGAAGACTCCCCGTTCCAGGATTTCTTTGACAAGTTCTTCGGCGGTCAGGGCCCGGAGGCAGGCACCATCCGCCAACGCTCGCTCGGTTCCGGCGTGATTGTGGATTCGAAGGGCTACATCGTCACCAACCGGCACGTGGTCGAAAAGGCCGATCGTATTCGTGTGAAGTTGCAGGATGAAAACCCGGCTGCTCCGGGTCATGATGCCAAGCTGATCGGCATGGACCAGGAGACCGACCTGGCGGTAATTAAGATTGATGTCGATCATCCACTCCCGGCCGCCAAACTGGGCAACTCCGACGGCATGGAAGTTGGCGACTGGGTGCTCGCCATCGGCAGTCCCTTCGGACTGCAGGAAACTGTAACGGCGGGCATCGTATCGGCCAAGGGGCGCAACATTGTTCCTAACCGGCAGTTCCAGTCTTTTATTCAAACGGACGCCGCCATCAACCCGGGCAATTCCGGCGGCCCGCTGGTGAATATGGCGGGTGAAGTCATCGGCATCAATACGGCCATCCTTACGGAGACCAGTTCGTACGCGGGCGTGGGATTTGCCATGCCTTCGAACACGGTGGCGCAGGTCTACAACCAGTTGATCGGTCCGGGACACCGGGTGGCGCGCGGGTCCATTGGCATTGAGTTTTCAGCCCAACCGAACCCGGCCATCGCCCGCATTTACGGATCGGGCGTGACCGTGTCGAATGTGGTATCCGGCAGTCCGGCCGAAGAGGCGGGCCTGAAGATCGGCGACACGATCACTTCCGTGGATGGCAAGGACGTGAAGAGCGGCGACGATCTGGTGGCTGACATCGCTTCCCGCAAGCCAGGCTCGAAGGCCAAACTGGCCTTTGTGCGCAACGGCAAGAAGCAGGACACGACGGTGACCATCGCCGATCGCTCGAAACTGTTCGCGTCCCGTCTGGGCGAAGAAGACGAAAGCCAGAGCGAGGAAGCGCCCAAGGCGAGCAAGTTTGGGGTCACGGTTCGCAACATCACTCCCGATCTGGCCGATCGCCTGGGCATTCCCGCGAGCAAAGGCGTGGTGGTGCAGGACGTGAAGCAGGGATCGTTCGCCGAGGATCTCGGTCTGAATCGCGGCGACGTGATCCTGGAAGTGAACAAGCAGCCCGTGAACAATCCGGACGACTTTGTCAAGCTCGAGTCGTCGCTGAAGAGCGGGCAGGACGTCGTGTTCCTGGTGCGTCCGCGCGGCGCAAGGGCCCAGGATGGAACGATTTTCCTGGCAGGTACACTTCCGTAACCGATATCACTGCTGTCCAAATTAGCCGGGATTGAGGAGCGGGAGTAAGGGGAATTGGGGCATTTCTGCTTCTCGGTGGTCGCCCCTAGGTTGCAGAT
>Ga0224558_1002934_pt1 | contig 14936 bp, 13 predicted proteins | sample 714S32024metaG_FD_180682 | JGI IMG/M metagenome (GOLD analysis project Ga0224558, IMG submission 180682) | Peat soil microbial communities from Stordalen Mire, Sweden - 717 S3 20-24 | ecosystem: Environmental > Terrestrial > Soil > Wetlands > Peat | place: Sweden: Norrbotten County, Stordalen... | reverse complement strand
CGATTGGGCATTACAGTCTGTCGCAGAAGAAGCGGCGAGTGGCGTTTTCATTTGGCTGAGTGATATCAAGCCTTCTGACGCTCTCGCCGCTTCTTTGTTCAACCCAATCGTGATATATCCAGGCTAGCCTACTTCGTAAGAGATCGGGTTAGCGCCGTGCCCACAGCCACAATGCGGAAAACCCAAAGCGCTCCTCCCCCCCAGGTAGATGACCTGCTGCCGATGATTTCACAAGCCCGCCAAAGCGGCGACCCGCTTATCAAAGCTCACGTGAAACGAATCTCGTACAAGGCGGCCAGGACCTTAGGGTCGTTGCCAAAGCGCAGAAAGAAGATTTGGACGGGCTGGGCAGGTCACACTCATTTTTGGAGAGGGCGCGCAGCGGTTCTCGATGGCCGGGTAGTGGAAGTCATGGGCATCCTTCGCGGCCAGGCTTTAGTCACGTGGAGCGACCCGATGTGGCTGGAAGGCATCCGGCGTCAGGTCGTTCCAGTCGAGCAGCTTTCCGTATACAGAAATCCAGCCGCTGCCTGGCTCGGAAGAATGAAACTCGGCTGCACGGAGCGCAAGAGCGAGGCCAAGGCGACTACCGCCCGGTCGAACGGCTGTCGTCCATGTGGCGAAGGCAAAAAGCGCGGCAGACCGGCCAAGAGCGCCAAGCCTGCCCCAATCTCGCCATGCCTGTCTGGACCTGTAACAGGCACGCCCCCGGCGCAAGATTTTGCACGCGCTGTGGCTTTCTATTCTCGATCTCAGCCTCGTTAAAGGTGCGGCATCGCCTGGACAGAAGCGGGAGTACTGCGGTCTGTTTACATCAAGCAGCACCTACGACCTTTTGTTCCAGGGCTGCGCGACAGCCGATGTGGATGCTTCCAGCGACGGCAGGCTCGCGGGCGGCCACAATTATGGGGAAATCGCATTGGTCACCGTCCCCAGCAGTTTTGGCTCCGGCAGCCCGGACAACATCATCCCCTCGACCTTCTCGCGGAACATGACCAGTTGCTCCAGGGTGGCGCTGCCAATCATCGCTAGGCACTTGTCCTCGTGCTTCCGTGGAATGTTGTCGTAGACAAAGTCCGCCGCGAAATGAAAATCCTCCTTCCCCTTCATCGCCGCCAGCGCAGCTTCGCGCAGCGGCCCCTCCGGGCACTCTTCTTCCATCTGCTTAATTCTCTCCTTGGTGGAGCTAAGACAATCGGATGCCCTTGGGTCGGGCTGGCGGAGCAGCCACTTAATGTGGTCTTGCCAAGCTTTGTATACATCTCTTACTGGCGTGAGCTTGGGCGCGGGGCAGGCTACTTTATGTCCGTTTTTCAGAGCTTCAGATTCGCGAATAAAATGGCCGCCTCGCGAACCCTGCACGAGCACCAGCCCTGGCAGCCGGATTGTGTAGCCGTTGCCGGTCTGGATGAGGACACGCTTATCAATCAGGCCGCGCTTCAGCTTCTTCAGACCAGCCCGGCTGAGCCGCAGATTGTTGAGGACTGCCTTGGTCTGCGCGGCAGGATGGGCCGCGTAATAGGCGAGCAAGACCTTTTCCGAGGCCATCAGGTACTTGAAGCCCACAAGCTCCGCTGGCACGACTAGCGGATGGATGTCGGCCTGCTTGGTCTTCGATACCCGGCGGGCCACTATTTTATCGTTTTTCGCGGTCGGGGAAGCCGGAACAAAGTGGCCACCAGCCGGTCGCTCGATGTAGACAAAACCGGGGAGGTGAACCTCGTGGCGGGCACCATTTATTGTCAGCAGCCCCTTGTCGACGAGGCGCTGCTTGAGCTTGCGCAGGCCAGCGCCGCTCATGCTCAAGGCCCGGAAGACCCGCCTCGCTTCTGGGTCGGAGGCGTACATGGCCAGCATCAGTTTTTCGGGGAGCTTCGCGCCCCTGAGGCTCAGAATTCCAGGCGGGATGACTACAGGTTTGATTTGAGTTGAGGACATAATCGTTTGGTCTTGGCCGCGCTAGAGTTCACCGTCGCGCACCATCTTCCGGTAACGCGCCCGCATGAGGAACAAGGCGTCCTTCTCCTGCTGGGTCTTGCGGTGCATACGTGGGTCATACCCCGGCAGGTTCTCCTTGAGCGCCGCCTGCTCGCGCTTTTTCCCGGTGCGGCGGACGGTATCGGCTAAGCGCCGCGCCCGGCGGGCCTCGCTCACCACGCCGACGTAGGCGTCATCGCTGTTGGCGTTGCAGAACCCGTAACGGTTCATTCTATCCATCTGGTAGAACGCGCCGTCGATGTTCTCAAGGAACACGTTGACCTGCGCGTTAAGGCGCTCCAGTTGCTCCGGGTCGCGGTCCAGCTTGGACGCTGTCAGCATGTATACAAACGCCAGCGCGATGGGCTTGAAGATGTATTTGATGACGCGCTTCAGGTCATCGGCAGACAGGATTCGGTAGACCGCGACATGGGGGTACAGCCCCGGCTTGATGCGCCGACAGCCCCGGAGCTTGTCGCGCACGATGCGCCGGAGCCGTCGTACATCGTCGGCGCAGATTCCGGGCGACCAGCAGACGTAGTTGGCGTGGGGCAGCACGGCCAGCGGCATGAACCGGACTGAAAGCTCAGGACCGCCGAATGCCCCGGAGAAGAGCTTACCCCGGCGCACACGCCGGTCGGTGACCTCGTGAATCGCGTCACCGAATATCTGCCAGTAGATGCGAGCCTGAAGCACGTCCTCCGGGTCAGTGAAGCGGATACCGTAGTTGTCGAGCAAGCCCTGCTCAAACTGGCCGCGCCGCTTTATCTGCTGCATGTCGGACTTGGTGAGGTCTGTGAAGATGAGGCGCTTTCGCTCGTCCGGCTCCCGGCTGAGGCTCAGGACGATGAAGAAGCACTCGCGGTCGGAGCCGTAGGCATCACCGAATTCAACGAGCGCAGGCTCGGCCAGCAGATTGTAGACGCAGCGCAAGCAGAGCAGGCGGTCTTGGCAGGAATAGCGGTGGTAGCCGCACCGCAGGAAGTCGTCCTGCCGCTCGTAGCTGGACAGGGCGATGATGCTGGCCGTGGCATCGTAATCCGCCCATGCCTTTTGGCGCTTCCAGTAGCCGGGCGAGCCGTCGCGCCGGTTGTAGTTCACCCGGTCATACGCGTGCCTTAGCAGTCGCTGCTTGTCCTGCGCCCAGCACTTGAAGTGGTTTACCTGGAGGTCGAGGTCAGACCAGAGCACATGGTCGTTTATACAATCTCGATGAGGGTAGAACTTGGCTTCGGGGAAGTCCTGATGGAAGCAAAACTCAAGCGTACGCTCCATCCGGGCCAGTACTCGCCGTTGATGGCACTGCCTGCATCCGCAGGCGCTGCCATGTTCGGCGTCGATGGCGCTGGCGATCTGTTCATCATCATCACCATGCCTGCCAGGAGCAGCAGCGCGGTCATCGGCCCTGTGGGCCTCATGACCATCTGCGGCAACCCCCTCGACGTGTGCGGCAGGGCCAGCAGCATGAGTCAGCTTGATAGCTGGAGGGCTAGAAGGTGTGCGGGCACTAACATTGTAACGAACTAGCGGTCGTTTGAGTGTGGAGGGCACGTTCATACCGTGGAGGTCGGTTACAGCAGGGGTCTGGGCGGGAGGCCGTGGCGGCATAAAACAGCCGTGAACGTAGCGGCCCACCGCCGGAGCGGCACCGCCACGACCAATCCCAATTCATTGTTACGTTCATTTCCGTGGGCCGGAGTGTTTATGTCCCGGCCTGCACTAACTACGCGGGTGATCTGCGCCGCCTACAAAGGAGGCAGCGCGACCAGCCCGTTACCATGAAGAACAGAAACCCCGAGGGTGTTGGGCGAACTATTTGAACACGACCAGCAGGGGCCATTGGCAAGGGGTTCTCTGGGCGGTTGAGACGCGGGGACCAAGGCTATGCAGCCGGTCTTCGCCCAGTGGGCGCGTAGGCGAGCGCCAGAGCAATCACACCGGGCGACAGCGGCGTCAGGCCCGGCAGGCGGCGTCAGGCTATTCGACAGCCGTCTACATGCTGCTTTCTGGGGGCAACTTTTTTATTTAACCGTGCCGGTGCCGACCGGATTGCCGCGCCAGCCCCCGCGCACCGCACGTGCTCCTAAACATGACCCCGTTGCGGTCCGGTGACATTCTGGCGCGTCTTGATCGAGCGGGGCGCTTGCTGTTTTGGAAAAGAGCCCGGTAGCTGCTTACCGGGCCATTTCGCATACAAAGTGCCCAGCCGCTCACCCTTTGACGCTCGCTGCAAAAATCTTCACTCCGTAGGGGGCACGACCCCCTTTGAAATAAACCGCGAACTCATTCTCGCCGAGCTTCACAACGATTTTTTCAATGAGGCCCCGTAACAACTCTCGCAGGCGGGCACGGTCTTTGATTTCTAGGACGGGAACCGGGAATTCTCTGCGCAGTGCCTCGTAAACTTGGGCCGCTGGCGTCTGGGTTTGGACCTTGGCTTCCCCGGCTTCGATTTCCCGTTGCAACCACGTCTCTTCGATTTCCAAGGACTTGAGCCGGTCAGCCAGGCGTCGGGATGGATTATCGTCGCCGTCGATCATCCGAAGGATTTTTTCGGCCTCCTTTTGTATTTGCGCCAGCTTGCCCCGATTTTCATCCGATGGACTCGCATCCTCTTTAGTGCCCGTCATCAGAACACGGACCAGGGCGTCGTCTTCCGCAAGTAACAGCCCGAGAAAGGTCTGCTCGAAAACGTCATAGCGCATTGTGCGCCATTCGCAGGTGCCTCGCCGCCAACCGCTGCAAAGCAGATATTGATACCGGTGATCGCCGGTCTTCGACGTGTTGCGGAACAGGGGTTGGCCACACTTGGCACAAACGCACAGTCCTGCAAATAGGCTGCTAGTCCCGGCGTACTTGCGGGGTGCCGTCTGGTGTCTGCGCTCTTTGATCTTGGCGTTGGCCGTAAAGAAGGTCTTCTCGTCCACGGCAGCCGGGTAACATTTCACAGGCGGTTCAACCATATCGCAGTAACCGAGCGCAGTCCTGCCTGTCAGGATGTTGCGAACGTACGCGGGACTCCACCATTTCGACCGCTGGTCCGAAATCGTAGGCGTTTCCTTGAGCGCCTTGGCGATAGCGGCAAAGCCCAAGCCGTTAATGCACAGGTCGAAGATACGGCGGACGACTGCCGTCTTTCTTGGGTTAAGTATGGGCTTGTCGGTCTCCTTGTCCCACGTAAGCCAGGCTGGCAGGCGGTGGTTGATCGGTTTGCCTTGCTCGATTAGCTGTTGCTTGCGAGCATCCCAAGACTGCTTAGCCCGGAAACTCTTTTTCTGGTTTTCATCGTGCCCTAAATGCGCACGAAGAATGGCCTGAAGGAAGCATCCGGGGTCTTCTCGAAACCTGTCAGCCGTAATCTCATTACCATTCTGGAGCGTTACCACCGTCACGCCTTTATCGAGAATGCTTGCCGTAAAATTCATCGCAGAAAGCCAATCCTGACGACTCAATCTATCAGCATCCTCGATCAGAAGATAATCGTTCGGTTTGATGACCTTGAGCAAGTCGCCGAGCGCGTGTTTTTGGTTCTTTCCCTTCCACGCGGAAACGCCCCTGTCCATGTAGCTGTCGGAGAGCGTCAATCCCCGCAGTTTACACCATTCTTGGGCAGCCTCCAATTGACGACGTTCACTGTCGCCACGCTCTTGCGGCTTGCTGGACCATCGCACGTAAGAAAACACATTGGTTTTCACATTGTCCGCTCTTTGGTTGGTTGTCATACTGTTAAGAACAAATTTCTTAACTTGGAAAACTGTAAGTGCGTTCGGAGATAATCAAAGATGTCACGCGCGTGGTAGTGAAGCTGGGCACCGGCGTCCTGACGGACAGCCGGAAGCAGCCGGACCGTGCCCAGATGGAGCAGTTGGTCGCGCAAGTCGCAGAGCAGCGGCGGGCCGGCAAGGAGATTGTGCTGGTCTCCTCCGGCGCGGTGGGAGCGGGCATGGGCGCGCTGGGCTACGAAAAGCGCCCCAGCGACCTGGCGGAGTTGCAGGCCTGCGCGGCCGTGGGCCAATCGCGGCTCATGGCGATCTACGAAAAGCTGTTCGGCGCGCATGGCCTGGCTGTCGCCCAAATCCTGCTCACGCATGATGACCTGCAACATCATGAACGCCATCTCAATGCCCGCAGCACGCTGGTAACGCTCCTCAACCATGGGGTCATCCCGATCATCAACGAAAATGACGTCGTCTCCGTTACCGAATTGAAGTTCGGGGACAACGACCGACTCTCGGCGCTGGTGGCGTCGCTGCTGCCGGCGGATTTGCTGCTCGTCCTGACCACGGTTGATGGGGTGCTGGAGAACTTTGGAAAGGCGAATCCCCGTACGATCCCTGTCATCGAGCGTGTGGACGAAGCGCTAGAACGAGTCGCGGGCGGAACGAATAGCGCCACCGCGGTGGGGGGAATGGCGTCGAAGATCCAGGCGGCCAAGATTGCCATGCGGTCGGGTATCCCGCTCGTCATTGCTTCGGGTCGGAAGAAAAGGGTGATCGCGCGGGTAGTGGCGGGGGAGGAGGAAGGCACGTTATTTGTGCCCCAGCCGACGCGGCTGCGGGGCCGCAAGCGATGGATTGCCTTCTTCCATCGTCCCAAGGGAGCGTTGTTTGTGGACGCGGGGGCCCGGAAGGCCCTGCGCGAGGGGGGGAAGAGCCTGCTGCCGCCCGGCGTCACGCGGTGCGACGGGGAGTTCGAGGCCGGCGAGGTGGTGCGCATCTGCGATCAGGACGGCACGGAGTTTGGCCGCGGCATCGCCGGCTTCGGGGCCGCCGAGATCAGGGCCCGGAAGCTGCAGCGAGTAGAGGTGGTGCATCGGGATAACCTGGTGATACTGTGAAGGGAATGGGAGATTTGGAGTGGTGGAGTAATGGAGTGATGGGTTTTTGGACTGTGGTAGCCATCACTCCAAGACTCCCATACTCCGTTATATGAAGAATTGTTCTGCAATCAGCGATTTGCTGCGCGTCATGGCCCGGCTCCGGTCGCCCAGGGGCTGCCCGTGGGACCGGCAGCAAGACCACATGTCTCTGCGCTGGCATGCGGTCGAGGAGGTCTATGAACTTCTGGACGCCATTGAGGCCGGAGACGACCACGAACTGGAAGAAGAACTGGGAGACCTGCTCCTGCAGGTGGTGTTCCACTGCCAACTGGCCCGGGAACGCGGCGCCTTTGATTTTGAGAAGGTTGCCCGCCACATCACCGACAAGCTGATCCGGCGGCATCCTCACGTGTTCGGCAGCCTGCGCGTGAAGGATGTGGACCAGGTCTGGGCCAACTGGGAGCGAATCAAGCGGGCCGAGAAGCACGGGACCCGGCACGCGCGTCCCTCCGCCCTGGACGGCATCCCGAAGCGTCTGCCCGCCCTGCTGCAGGCCGCGAAGCTGGTGAAGAGGGCGCACAAAGCCAAGCTGATGGCAGCGGCCCCCGACAAACCGGTTCGCACGAAGAAGGAGCTGGGGGAGCGGCTGTTTGCCCTGGCGCGCTTCGCGGAGGAACGAGGGTGGTCGGCGGAGGATAGGTTGCGGGCCGAAATCAAACGGCACGAGCGGGTGCTGCGGGCAAGGGAGAGGCGCGAGGCACGGGTGATCGGAGGGGCGCAAGTTGGGAGTGGCGGTATGCGGAGCCGACGTAAATCCGAAATCCGAAGCCCGAAACCCGAAGCCCGAAAGAAGGCCGAAACCGGCGAAGGCCCAAAGCCATTTGCACCATTCTAACCGCAAAGGAGCACAGCACTGCAAAGCCGCGACCGGAACCGACAGAATCATGGCGGGACAGAATCATTGAGGACTGGCGGCCAAGTGTTTCTTTCTGTGTGATTCAGGCACGCCGCATCCAAAGAACGGCTTTCAATGAACCGCAGAGACGCGATAAACGCTGAGAGCCAAATCACTTATGGTTCAAGAAATCACGCTGAAACTGCGCGATGTTAGACAACCGAAAATGGCAAATGGCACAGGTGCACGCGCACTGACAATTTGCGCAGGCTGCGAAGGTTTTGATGGCTGGTAGTACAGCACTGCAAAGCCGCGACCGGAACCGACAGAATTATGGCGGGACAGAATCATTGAGGACTGGCGCCCAGGTGTATTTCGTGGTTACTGCTCGACTCCGGATGGGGACTGCGCCTACTCTTAGCAGAGCTTATGACTGATCCGCGCTACAAGAAACTGGCCAGCTTGCTGGTGAACTATTCGACCGCCTTGAAGAAGGGAGACCGCATCCTGCTCGAGATGATTGACGTGCCGGACGAGTTCTCGATTGAATTGATGCGCGCGGCGCGGGCGGCCGGCGCCACGCCGATCATCGAGGTCCGCCACACTCGCATCAACCGCGAAGTGTTGCGCGCCACGAATGACTCGCATGCGCGCCTGGTGCGAGACCTCGAGTTATTCCGCATGAAGAAGATGCAGGCCTACATCGCCATTCGCGGGAGCGGCAATGCCACCGAGAACGCCGACGTGGCCAGCGATCGGATGGCCCTTTATTCCCGAACCACTCGACCGGTGCAGGACTATCGTGTGAGCAAGACCCGTTGGTGCGTATTGCGCTGGCCGTCGCCCAGCATGGCGCAGGCCGCCGGCATGAGCACGGAAGCCTTCGAGGACCTGTATTTTGACGTCTGCACGATGGACTATCGGAAGATGGCCCGCGCGATGGAGCCGCTGGAGCGCCGGATGAAACGGGCCGACCGTGTGCAGATCAAAGGCCCCGACACGGATCTCGCCTTCAGCATCAAAGGCCTGGGGGCGAAGATGTGCAAGGGCGACCGAAACATCCCCGACGGCGAAGTGTTCTCCTGCCCGGTCAAAGACTCGATCAACGGCCGCATCCAGTTCAACACCCCAACCCTGTATGCGGGCACCAAGTTCGAGAACGTCTGCCTGGAATTCAAGGACGGGAAGGTCGTGAAGGCCGTGTCGAACAATACGCGGCGCCTGAACGAGATTCTGGACACCGACCCGGGCGCCCGTTACACGGGTGAATTCTCACTCGGCTTCAATCCCTACATCCTCAACCCGCTGTGCGACATTCTTTTCGATGAGAAGATCGCCGGCTCGTTGCACCTGACCCCAGGCCAGGCTTATGAGGAATGCGATAATGGGAATCGCTCGGCCGTGCACTGGGACATGGTCCTGATCCAGCGGCCCGAATGGGGCGGCGGGGAAATCTGGTTCGACGGCGAACTGATCCGCAACAACGGGATATTCGTGCCGAAGGACCTGCAGCGGCTCAATCCGGCGAACTTGAAATGACCAAGGGCCGGCCTGGCTATTTCTCGTCCTTCAAAACCGCGAGGAACTGCTTCATGGCCGGCGAGAGGACTTTGTTCTTTTTGTAGAGCGCGGCGAGCGGACGATAGAACTCTCCATCCTCTAAAGTGACCTGAGCCAGCGTCTGCTTCGAGACTTCCTGGATGACGGTTCCCGCGGGGACGATGGCGACCCCGGCATCAATTTCGACGGCGCGCTTGACGGTCTCGATGTTGTCAAACTCCATGACGTTTTGCACGCGGACGGAGTATTCCTTGAGGATCTTGTCCAGCGCCTTGCGGGTGGGAATATCGGGCTCGAAGCTGATGAACTTCTCGCCGTTGAGGGCTTTGAGGCGGACACTCTTGTTCTTGGCCAGCGGATGCTGCGGGTGGCAGATCAGCACGAGCACGTCCTTGCGGAGCGGGGAGATTTCCAGTTTGCTGTCGCGGGTGGGATAGGCCACCAGGCCCAGATCCACCACGTTGCCCAGCACGTCCTCGTACACCTGGTTGGCGCGGCGATACTCCACGTGGACATTGACCGTCGGGTAGCTTTTCAGGAACTTCTTCAGGTAAGGCGGCAGGTCATGCAAGCCGATGCTGTAGATGGTGGCCACGCGGATCGTGCCCGAGATGATGTCCTTGATTTCCTGGAGCTTGCTGTGCAGCGCGTCGTAGGTCGCGATGACCTGCTTGCTATAATCGTAGAGCACCTGGCCCTCCCGGGTCAGCCGGAACTTCTTCTTGCTGCGCTCGATGAGTTGCGACTTGAACAGGCGTTCCAGCGAACTGATCTGCTGGCTCACCGCCGATTGGGTGACTTCGTTGATCTGCGCGGCCTTGGTGAAGCTCTCAGTTTCGGCCAGGTCGCAAAAGACTTTCAGGCTCTCGATTTGCATAAGAACCTTGAATACGACATTTAACGGACGTCGTCAACTGCTGTTTTTGCCCTGACCCGGCGCGGCCAGCTTCCGGCCGCGCCGCAGAATCGCGCGGGACACTATAAAGCAAGAAGCCGACCAGTCCTGGTCGGCTTTTTCCGGGCGGAGAGGTCTTCCTCTGGCGCGACACCTTCGTCTGGGTTTATCCGTGCCCCCCTGTAGGGGGAGTGAGCGCTTGCGGCTAAGCTCCGGGCCGGGCCTGGCTCAATAGCTTTCGCTCTTCCGGCAGCAGCTTTATCCTGCCGGCGATGTTGAAGTATTTCCTGGCACGCTGGCCGTTGCCGGTCGCTTGCAGTACTGCAGATGATAAAGTGCCACAGGGAATTCTTCCAACTGATCCGGCTTGAGCCCCGCGAAAACCTTTAAAGCCTCGGCGTTGCGCTTCTGCAAGTGAAGCGAGTAGGCGTAAGTCGAGGCGTAAGCCGCATTGGTCAGGGCTTTGCGGTAAACCTCCCGCGCCAGATCCTGCGGCCGAAGTTCGCGCGTCTCCAGCAGGAGCGCCGTCATGGCCAGGTTGTTCTTGGCCGAGAGGTCCGCCGGGTTCATTTTTGCCTGCTCGTCGTAAAGCGCCATCAGGGTTCGAGTGCGGCCTTCCCACAACAGGTTTTGGGAGAGCTCCACGGCGGCCCACTTTTCCCCCGGGTACTTATGGAAAATCGCCCAGAGCAAATCCTCCGTCTCGGCGATCCAATTCCAAGCCCGGGCCAGGCGCACGCTTTTGAAATACCGCCGCCCCGAACGGCAGAATCAGGCACACAGACGTCGGGTAGAGCAGCTTTAACAAGAAACTGTAGGCAAAGTCCATGAGTGAGGGACATCAGCCTCAGAAGACACGACAGAGAACCACACTCCAACTCTTTAACCACAGATGGACACGTCAAGCCGCGCTCGCCGTGCACGCCGATGATCCTGTTGGCCGAGCGGGCTGCTCCGGAAGACCGCTCTTGCCTGGATGCCGCTGTGGAAAAGGGGGCACACGCCCGAGGCCTCACCGCGGCTTTACAGGAAGTCCTGGCAGACGAGGGGTAAGTGGCCTGGCATTCTGTATTTCCTCACTTCACGGAGGGTGAAAGGCGGACGGAAAGCACTGGCTTGCCTGCGTTGCCGAACTCGCCGGTGATTCGAATGCTGGCGCTGTCCACTCCATTCGTGCAGACACGGCTGAGGCGCAGTGACAGTTCCTTCCGTTCACCTGGAGCAACTTCCACTTGGGTGGGTAACTCGAGGCTCCACGAGGCGGGTGCGGTTGTGCCGGCGGACTCGAAGGACATGGACGTGGCCAGCCGTCCGCGAGCCGGCCTGGCGCTGAAGTTGTAAATAAAGATCGGGATGGCCGTCGTTTGGCCGGTCGGAATCTTATAGGCGGACTTTTCCAGGAGGATGCTCTCCTCGGGAAGCAAGGCTTGCAGCACCACGGGTGAAGGTTGGCCCGGCAACCATTTGGGGGCTTCGGGCGCGGGGACCAACTGTAATTGTGTCCCAGTGGCAAGCACGGCATAAAGGGGAGCGCGGCCGAGCTTGAGCACGTGGCCCGAGATGTCGTGGGGGCGCCCCAGGTGATCGAAACAGGCCTTTGGCGGCTTTGGCAGCTCGAATGACACCTCGTTCGTGGACCAGGCGACCAGCACGTCGGCAGGCCGGCCATCCGGCTTGGCCCGGAAAAGGAATCCGCGGACTGAGTCGTTGCCGGCTTTGACTCGCCCGAGGGGCTGGGCATCGGCCAAGAGGCGGCCGGCCGCAGCCAGAGCGACATAGGCCGGGCGCGGGGTCAGGTCCGGGCGCACGACGCCGAACTGGGTCTGGCCTTCGACGAAATGCGGGAGGATGAAGTAGAAGACCGCCCGGGCGCCTTCATGGATCGCGCAGGCATACGTCATGGGGACTCGTTCGCTTTGGAGGAGCAGATCGTCGTGGGTGGGCTCCTGTAGATGCTCGTCGCCGTGCCATTTCACCGGGACGCTGCACTCGGTAACCCAGAGGGGCCTACCCGCGGACACGGCGCGGAAGTCGGCGTAGAGCTTGGGATAGGCGTCAAAACGCTCGTAGTGATGGAGGTTGAAGGTGTCAAAGTAGGGCCAGGCTTCATTTTCGCGCAGATCGCGGAGTTGGGCCTGGGGATGCAGGGCAAAGACGTTGAGGCAGGCGATGACTTTCGGGTTGCCGGCTTTGAGGCCGAGCCAGGCCGCCTTCTGGAGGGACGCCATCTCGCTGCCGGTGTGGCCGCCGAACATGGGGATGTCCGCCTCGTTCCACGGCTCGAAGGATACGACCTCGGCGCGCCAGCGTTGGGCCAGGGCGCGCCAGAGATTGTAGGCGTCGCGCAAATCCAGCGGGAAGCGCTTGGTAATCGGATTGGCCCAGGGCGGCGAGAGGTGGTCAACCTCCAACACTTGCAGGCCGGCGGCGGATTGGGCCTGCACCGACCAGTCGTAACGGTTGGTCGCTAAGAGCTGGCCTTTCCTGGGCTCTAGCTCCGGCCAGCTTAACCGGTCGCGCACACGGTTCATGCCGGCCAGGGCGCACAGGCTGGCTACACTGGACATCTTTTCTTTGGGGTAGAACTAGGCCATGGCGACGTCAATGGCGATGGGCGAACTGAGGGGAGTGGGCGCGCGCAAGCCTTCGAGGACGCCAAGCGAAACCCAGTTGGTGGGGGTTCCCGCGCCGCGCCGGAGCTCATAATAACCGACGGGCAGGCGACCGAGGACGATCGGGCCGCCGCTAAGCCGGCCTTCAGCCACGACGCGTCCTTCGTAATCCACGGCGCGCCAGGTATCGCCGTCACCGGCGGGCGGCGCAGGCACGGTCACGTCCTCGCCGGCCAGGAAGATGTTGCCGGGGTGAGAGGGGAACGCGTGGGGGATGGGGCGGTTAGCGGCGCCGGTTTGGGATAGGAGGCTGGCGCAGATCAACGCGGGGAGGATCGTTGTTATGAATGGCTGTTTCATCGAAGCGTTCCCCATCAGAAGACGCGGCCGGAGATTGAGAGTCAAGCTGACAGAATCATCCCAAATCCTCGCCTAAGCGCATAACGGCAAAAAAAGCGCGGAAGAGCCCGCCCCCAAGGCTTTCGTTTTCCGCGCGACTGCTCAGAATCCACGCCCTAACCGTCAAGAAACATCACAACCTCCTCATTGGGAGACACTTGCCCAACCCCGCATTCTATAGTGCGGTCTTTCAAAACGCGCTGGCGGGGGCTCTCTAGCCACCCCGCCTCCCTAAAGCCTTGGCCGATGTTGCTTGCGTCGGCAACTCAAAGACTTGCCACACCCGCTGCATCCGTTTGAGCGCCGCCGCATCATGGCACAGTCGCAGTCCCATCACGCAGTTGTTCCGGTTCATCCGGCCAGCCACATGGATCAGCAACAAACGAAACCGCTTCATCCGGGCCGTCCGTTCCTCCCCCTCCAAGCATAGCCCTTTGATCGCGCTCACCAAGTTATAGGTCAGCAGCGATATCTTGAACCAGACCGAGTTGACTCCGAAGCGCTGGCTCGGCACATGCCCCCCGCCTAACTCATTCTTCACCTCGTCGTGGGTATGCTCGACCGTCCCCGCCTTCTCCCGGTGCCAGTCTAATAACCGGCCACCCTCGATCTTCTGATTGGTGACCACTGCGTGAAAATGCCGGTCCGTCCCATCATGAAAGAGCACGCCCTGCGGTTTGAGCAGACGTAATCCCACATACCTCAGCGGCTGGCTCTCCTTACGCTCATACTTCTCTCCGGGCACAAAGTCCACCTCCGCCCATTGCCGCAAGGTCCCGTCCTCCTCGGTGCCAAAGGTCTTCCAGCCGGTCTCCCCGATCTTGCGCAACGCTGCGGCCAAGGGCGGGCTCATGCAGGCGCTGACCGCAAAGCCAATCCGCCCCCCCGGTTCCTTTTCCCGGTAAGGATCCTTGAGCCAATCCAGCAACTCATTCTCATGGCAGGCCGAATCGCCCCGAAAGTAGCGCTGGGTGACGGTTTCGGGCAACGCGCCAAAGGCCAGTTTGGCGCAGGTCAAAGGCCCCTGCCGGGCCGGCACGTTGCCGTCCCGAAATTCATCGGCCAGCACCAAATCGGCCTCCGCCCATACCGCCACCATCGGCTGATAGCCCCGGCCCTCCTCATAATGGGAGTAGGCCGCTTGCTTGTGGCTTTCAATGATCGTCGCGTCCTGATCCACGGTCGCAATCCGCTGCGGCTGTCCCTGCTTTTCATACAACTTGGCAATCCGCCGCACCTGCCCGCTGAGCACTTCCTGCAAGGCGCTAACCGGCTGGCTCGAAGGGAAAATGAAGCTCTTCTGCACTTCCCGCTTGGGCCGCAGTAGCTCCAACTTCTGATCGTGGAAGCGTTCCAGAAACTCCCGCACCGCCGTCGCTTTGGGTGGAGCATAGCCCAAGCCCCGTGCCAGGCAGTCGTCCCCGGCCAACAGATGCATATCTTCGGGGCATTCCCCGCCGACCGTTTGGAGCAGGGAAATGGATTCAATGAACTGGGCCTCGCCAAAGCCGCGCTGTCGCTTGCGCAAGGCCAGATTGGCACCGACCAGAGCGGGCAGCCCCAAGGCGCGGTAAACGCGCGAAACGCTCAAGAGCCCGGCATGGGGGCTGGTCGCTTCGTACAGAGGCCGCTCATCCAGGACAAAGGGCGTCTTGTGCAGCAAAGGCAAGCGCGCAGACATGGCAATGAGCTATACAAATCCTATAGAACATTGTCCACATAAAACTGCACCCCACCGCTCTTTTTATGGGAATCCAAGAATTAGGCGAGGATCAGGGA
>Ga0224558_1002931_pt1 | contig 14938 bp, 10 predicted proteins | sample 714S32024metaG_FD_180682 | JGI IMG/M metagenome (GOLD analysis project Ga0224558, IMG submission 180682) | Peat soil microbial communities from Stordalen Mire, Sweden - 717 S3 20-24 | ecosystem: Environmental > Terrestrial > Soil > Wetlands > Peat | place: Sweden: Norrbotten County, Stordalen... | reverse complement strand
CGCAACGGAAATAAAACGAGGTTGTCGCCAATGACCAGTTTCGCGACTTTAACATGCGCGGAAGCGGGCGATCGAGACCCCCCATGCCCAGGGAGTACAGCAGCGTGTTCTTCTGGAGTGCGTGATCGAGCATGAAGTTTCCCACTCCCTTGTACTGGGGGTTGATTAAGCCTTCGGAGACGGGAAGGCGGAAATGACAAACGTGCCGAATCTGTCCGCCGGCAATCCAACGCTCGTGGGTCAAGAGGTACGCGCCGCGCACGGTAGCCCCTTCGACCACCAGATGATGTTCCTGATGGAGAACGCCGTTGGGGTTGACCTGAAACTGCTGCCTCGGCTCTTCTGGGAACCGGAGTTCGTTGTCCAATCCGCCTGCAACCAGCCGCTCGTTGAACTGCCGGACAGACTCGATCCAGTCAGAGGTGTACGGGATGATCTCCAAGGAACTGCTCGAACGACCTTCCGTCCTGCTGTTTGTGTCTGAGGAATGGGGTGTCAAGAGTTATCCATCCACGATTTTTTTCTTTCTTGTCTCTCGGCGCTTCTCGGCGTCTCTGCGGTAAAAAGGTCTCTCCTACAGCACGCGTTCCTGTGTGTAGCCGGCTGCGCCCAGCGCCGAGATGATTTCGGCGATGTGGTCGGGCCCGCGGGTTTCCATGGTGATTTCGATGGCGGTCTCACCCAGCCCTACGCCGTGGTAAGCGCGGTCGTAGTCCGTCTCGACGATATTGGCGCGATGCTGCGCCAGAATTGATGTGAGGCGATTGAGCGCGCCGGGATAATCGGGAAGGTGAACGCGCAGACGCACCAGGCGTCCGTCTTTCACCAGGCCGCGCTCGATGATGCGTGAGAGCAGCGTCACGTCGATATTTCCGCCGCAGACCAGCACCGCAACTTTCTTCCCGACCAAGGGCAGCTTGCGGTTGACCAGGGCGGCGATGGCGGCCGCGCCGGCGCCTTCGGCCAGAGTTTTTTCGCGCTCCAGCAGCAAGAGGATGGCGTTGGCGATTTCTTCTTCTTCGACGGTAACGATGTCGTCCACGTACTTCTGAACCAGCGGCAGCGTGCGGTCGCCGGCGCGGCGCACGGCAATGCCATCGGCGATGGTGGAGGCCGCCATAAGCGTCACCGGCTTGCCTTCCGCGACGGCAACTTTCATGGACGGCAGGCGCGAGGGCTGCACCCCGAAAACCTGAATTTTCGGATTCGTTTCTTTCAGCGCGCAGGCCATGCCGCCAATCAGGCCGCCGCCGCCGATGGGGGCAATGACGGCTTCGAGCGCAGGATGCTGCTCCATGAGCTCCAGACCGATGGTGCCCTGCCCCGCGATGACGGCGTCGTCATCGAAGGCATGCACGAAGGTGAGGTGCTCAGCCTGGCTGCGGCGCACCGACTCTTCGAAAGCTTCGTCGTAGTTCGCGCCGTGCAGAACCACATCCGCGCCGTAACCGCGCGTCGCCGAGACCTTGATGAGCGGCGTGGTCAGGGGCATGAAAATCTGGGCGCGGATGCCGAGCTTGCCGGCATGGTAGGCCACGCCCTGGGCGTGATTTCCGGCCGAGGCCGCGATCACGCCCTGGGCCCGTTCTTTGGGGCTGAGCAAGAGCAATTTGTTCAGCGCGCCGCGCTCTTTGAAAGAGCCGGTTCGCTGCAGGTTGTCGAGCTTCAAATAGACGTGGTTGGCGGTGGATTCAGAAAATGTCTCCGAACGCGCGCAGGGCGAAAGGTAGATGGAGTTGCGAATGCGGCCCAAGGCCGACTGGATGTCGTTTAGCGTGATCATTCTCTGGCTACGGCCACCAACTCAAAGGATGCCAACATCTTACCTGACGCAAACGAAGCGGAGGTAGAGACGCAGCTTGCCGCGAATTCCTGGACGGGGCAAGCCCCGCCTCGACAGAGCGGAACAAAAACGAAGGGAGCAGGACGCAATGGGCCCAGGTACAACCTCCGTAATGGCACTTCTGGACAGGGGCTAAGCCCTTCGAAACCTATGCAGCCGTGAAAAGACGCGCCAGAATGGGCTTTTAGAGGAGTTCATTCCCTGGGACTAATGCCTACTTCGACTGGTACCGTTCTCGCCCCCCATCCCGCGCCTCGCAAGACGGCGGCGCGCGTAGCGCTGTTTGATTTGCCCGAGGCGTCTGCGCAGCTGATCACGGAGTGTTTCCGTCAATATGGAATCGAAACGGTTTCGATTGCGCGCGAAAACGCGGATCGACTGCAACGCGAAAAGTTCGAGGCCTGCGTTTTGCCCCTGGGAAAATCCGCCGGCAGCATCATCGAACTGGCGCGAGCATCCGCTTCCAACAACCGGATCGTCATTTACGGGCTGGGCGGGACCGCGCAGGATGCCATGCGTTATTCGAAGTTGTGCATCAACGCGGTGTTTCACGAGCCGCTGGAGCGGTCCGCGGCGATGAAGCTGGTGCGCTCGACGCGAATGTTGGTGCTGCACGAATTCCGCCGCTATGTGCGTATCCCGGTGATGACGGAGGTTGCGGTCGTGTTGACCGACGGTGGCCGCATGACCGCCACCAGCCAGGAGATCAGTTCGGGAGGGATGTCGCTCAAGGGCAATCACGTGCCCGAACATGGCAGTCTGGTGGAAGTGTCGTTTTCTTTGCTGACGCTGCCGCGCGTCTGGGTGCGCGGGCACGTCACGTGGAAGAAAAGCAACAAGACCTTCGGGATTCGCTTTGACTCGACCGACGAGCGGCGCCAACGGCTGAAAGAGTGGATCGAGGCCTACCTGGAAGCGTAGAAAAACCGCTCTCAGTTCTCAGTTGTCAGCTTTCAGTTAAACCTTCTTCCCCGGCTACAATATCCGCGTGAGTTCTTCTTCCGCCGCCGGCGAGCCTGAGCCGCCCTCCGTTTTGGAAACGCGCCGATTCTCGCTCGCACAAAGAATTCTTTTGTGGTTCATCAGCTGGGCGACCTATCTGGCCATTTCGCTGATCGGTCCGACTCTCCGCTATTCGATATCGTGGGAAGAGCCGCCTTCGCCGCCGGACGCGATTTACGAAAAACCGGTGATTTACTCCTTCTGGCACCGGGCAGTGTTCCCGAGCGCGTGGCTATGGAGAAAGATCGGAATCGCAGTCATGGTGAGCCACAGCTTCGACGGGGAATACATCGCTCGGACCATTGAAAAACTTGGCTTCGTCGCGGTGCGGGGGTCGAGCAGTCGCGGCGGCGCGAAAGCCCTGCTCGGCTTGAGAAACCAGCTGGAACAGGGCAACCTGGTTGCGTTTACGATTGACGGTCCGCGCGGCCCGAAATACGTGGCCAAGCCGGGCCCGGTGCTCCTGTCGCGGGCCAGCGCGTTTCCGATGGCGGCGTTCTACGTGGCGCTCAGCGATGCCTGGGTGCTGAATACGTGGGATGCGCTGATGATCCCCAAGCCATTTTCGAAGGCGCTGGTGCGCTTCAGCGCCAAGGTGCGAGTTCCCACCGCAGCCGACGAGGCGGAATTGGACGCGCAGATGGCTGAGTTTCACCGGCAGTTGCAGGGGGCGCTCGAGCGCGTCACCCGGTTCGCCGAGGAGCACGTCGCGCAAGTAGGATCGCCGGAATTTCCCGTTATCAAGAACTAGCAAGTGGAGAGCCGGGCGCCCCGCCCGGCCGCCAGTCCCACACCAGCAATTGACTTTGTATCGGAGTGCCCGGTAGATTTGCTGGGCTGCTGTTTCTGCTCTTTCTCAAAATTAGGTTCGCGCATGATCGTAGGCCGGCGACACGCTGGCGCTATGGGAAGCGGGTGCAATTCCCGCGCTGCCGCGCAACTGTAAGCGAGGAAGCCGCAACCGGTCACTGGGGTATCTGAAAATGACAACCTGGGAAGGCCGATTGTAGTAACCGGATGCAGGGCCAAAGCTCACTGGGCTAAAGCTCATTGGGGCGCAAGCTCCCGTCCTGACTCGCAAAGCCAGGAGACCGGCGTGAACCATCCACACAACCCTTTCGCGTGATAAAGGAGACGTGCATGCGCTGTTCTCGTGGATTCGCTGGTGTCTTTTTCCTGTTGTACATTTTTCCGTCCATCGCTTCCGCCGAAATCAAAATCAAAGTTGTCGATCCTCAAGATGCCGCCGTCGCGGGCGCCGAGGTCCAACTGCTCAAGCTGGGCAAGCCCGCTCCCGCTGCCATTCAAAGCACGTCCGCCGAAGGGCTCGCGATTTTTCGCGAAGCGCCATCCAGTTCTTATCGAGTCCAGGTGTTGGCTCCGGGCTTCGCGGCAGAAATGGTGACGCTGGACGCCGCTCCAACCACCGAAGTCACCACCATCAAGCTCCGCCTGGCAACGGCGGCGGAAACCGTGGTCGTCACCGCGACCCGCACTCCCGTTCCAAGCCAGGCCGCGGGCGCCCAGGTTGACAGCCTGAGCAGCCAGCAGTTGGAGGTAATGCAGCCGATTGCCGAGGACGACGCCCTGCGCTTCCTGCCGGGCGCGGTCGTGAATACGGCCGGACAACGCGGCGGAATCTCGTCTCTCTTTGTTCGCGGCGGCGAGTCCACCTACAACAAAGTGATTGTCGATGGAGTGGCCATCGATAATCCGGGCGAAACCTTTGACTTTGGCACTCTGCCCCTGGCGCAAGCCGATCGCCTGGAGTTTGTGCGGGGCGCGCAGAGCACCTTGTACGGCTCCGATGCCATGACCAGCGTGGTGCAGGTATGGACGCGCACCGGGAGCACTCCCGTCCCCGAACTCCGCTTTGGCGCCGATGGAGGAAATTTCGGAACCGCCAACGGCTACGCGTCTCTGGCGGGCGCCCACCGACGCTTCGACTATAACTTTTTCGGCAACCAGTTCAACACCAACGGACAGGGCGTAAACGACGCTTACTCGGATTCGCTCCAGGGCGCGAATGTCGGCATGGCGATTACCGATCAGGTTGCGCTACGGGTGCGGGTCCGCCACTCCAACAGCTATACCGGCGTACCCGGAGAGTGGAGTTTTAACGGCGATCCGCTTCTGGCTCCCGACCCCAGCGAATGGTCGCACCAGAACAATCTTCTGGGAAGTGTGGAGCTCACTTTCGGCGCGCCCTCTGGCTGGCAACACCGCTTAACCGGCTTCGACTACCTCTCCCGCTACACCGACGTGAACTTCAATAGCAATCCTGCCAGCTACGACGATTTCCCGGGTCACACGTATAACGACATCAATCACGCCGGATTTGAATACCAGGGAGACTATTCCGAGCGATCCTCTGAGCAAATCTCGACACACTCTACCTTCGGAGTTCGCATCGAAAACGAAAACGGATTTGTTGGAAGCTACGGCGCACAAACTCCCGGTCAACGTCTCAGTCAGGATGCATACCTGCAACAGCAGCTCACGCTAGGCAAGCTGTCGGTCATCGCGGGAGGGCGTTTTGTCCACAACAGCGCATTCGGCAATACGGGCGTGCCACGGGTTGCTCTAACTCTGCTGGCGTTGCGCGGCGGGGAAATTTTTTCTGGAACGCGTTTGCGGTTTTCCTATGCCACAGGGTTCATGGAACCCGCCCTCTATCAGACTTTTGCCAATCTTCCCTACTACGTCGCGAACCGTGGTTTGTTACCGGAGCGCACCCGAGCCTTCGAAGCCGGCTTCCAGCAAAATTTGTTTGCCGGCCGCTGGGCCTTGAACGCGACCTACTTTAATAACCTCTTCCATGATCAGATTGAATATGGAACCAATCAGGCAGGCCTGGGCCAGTTCTTCAATGTGCAGCGATCTCTCGCTCATGGCGCCGAAGTCGAGCTGCAAGGCAGGATCTGGAAAAGATTATCGCTGAACACGGCCTATACCTATCTCTCGACTCAGTATCTGCAAGCTCCTCTCTGCACCCCAGCGAATTTTTGCGATCCTGTGTATGACACGGGAAATCCCTTGCTCCGTCGCCCCAAGCAGTCGGCAACCACGCTCCTCAGCTATCTGGGAAAGCGCTGGGGTGCAAATCTCGGAGGAAGCTTCGTGGGCCGCCGCCCGGATTCCGACTTTGACGGCCTCGGCATCAACCACGCCGCCGGCTACGCTCGCGTCGATCTGGGCGGCTGGTATGCGATCAATTCGCGAATTACCGCGTATGCGAACGTTCAGAACGCGCTCAACGCTCACTACAACGAAGTAGTGGGATATCCGGCGCTGACGGCGAACTTTCGCGCCGGGGTGAGATGTCGCATCGGAGGGGAATAAGTCTGGTAGTCCGCGGTGCAAGCGCGGTTCGTATCAGGGCATCGCTTTAGCGCGTTCGTGTCAGGGCATCGCTTTAGCGATGCCATATATGCTGGGTTATAAACGCGCCTTCAGGCGCTGCGGCCGCAGATGGAATTTCACCGCGGCTTCTATCGGCGGCTGCCGGCCGTCTCTTTCGACTCATCAGCGGATTGAAGATCGGCTTGAAGACCATCGGCCGCAACCGGCCGGCGCGGCGCAGCCGGGGTTCCTCCGCCGTTGTAGCGGTGGCGCACTTCGTGCAGTTTCTCCACTTCCTTTTCACCGAGTGGTTGCTCGTTGCCGAGCAGGTGCGTGACCAGCGCGATCCTCGCGAAGTGCTCCACGGTTTCCATTTTCATGTAGGCACTTTCGAGCGACGATCCAAACGTCACCACTCCGTGATTCGCCATGAGAATGGCGTCATGGTGCGGAATCAGGGGCTCGAGAGCATCGGCCAGCTCCGGCGTGCCCGGGGTGCCGTAGCGAGCCAGCGGGATCGAGCCCAGACCGACCACGACCTCGCACACCAGCGGCCGGTTCAGATCGTAACCGGAAGCGGCAAACCCGGTTGCGGTCGGCGGGTGTGCGTGGACGATGCCATGCACGTCGGGGCGCAGGCGATAAATCAGCAGGTGCATGCCGATTTCGCTCGAAACTGTGCGCCTACCGGCGAGGTGCTTTCCGTCCATGTCCACGATCACCAGGTCGGAAGTGCGCATCCTGCCCTTGCTTATACAGGTGGGAGTCGCCAGCAGGCGCTTCTCGTCGAGACGGACGGACAGGTTTCCGTCGGTGGCTGCAACAAATCTGTTTTGCTGCAGCAGCCGGCCGAACTGCACAATCGCAAGACGATGCTGGCGGTCGCTGGCCATTGCGCTCATGTTACAGCACGCCTCGGAAATCTTACAACCATTAGCAGGTCAAAATATGTAAATAGAGGGCGACGGAGGCCGGCAGACGCCCGGCGGCTTGGAGCCCGCCCCTCAAACCCTATAATCTCCTCGATGCTCGTCTCGGACTTCCAGTATGATCTGCCGCCCGAACGCATTGCCCAGGAACCGTTGGCGGACCGCGCTGCATCGCGTCTGCTGCATATGTATCGGCTCAATGGGACCTGGCAGGGTCAAAAATGGCAAGATCGCAAGTTTCGCGAATTCCCCGGCCTGCTGCGGCCCGACGACCTGCTGGTCGTAAACAATACGCGGGTGTTCCCGGCCCGGCTCTACGGCCACCGGAGCGGTCAGCGGGCCCAGCCCCCGAGCCCGCACAACCCGGCGGCGCGAGATTTTCTCCGTGGGCAGGTCGAAGTTCTGCTGACCCGCCAGGTCGCGGACGATCCGAATGACTGGGAATGCCTGGTACGGCCCGGGCGGAAGATCGGGATCGGCGAAAAACTCTACTTTAGTTATCCCCCAGACGCCCCACCCGAACTGGAAGCCGAGGTCCTGGAGCGAGGCAGTTTCGGCGAACGGTGCATCCGGTTCGCCCCAGTCGCCGATTTCTTTGCCCGCATCGAGCGCATTGGACACGTGCCGCTTCCTCCGTATATCAACCGAGACGACCGGGCCGCGGACCGGGATCGCTACCAGACTGTATACGCCCAGGCGCTGGTGTCGATGGCAAGATCGGTGGCGGCCCCTACCGCCGGTTTGCACTTCACGCCCGAGATCCTGGAGCAGATTCGTGGACGCGGGATTGAAATTGCCGAGATCACATTGCACGTCGGACTGGGCACGTTTCAGCCGGTACGAGTAGAAAAAGTGGAAGATCACAAGCTGCATCGGGAGTGGTACGAGATTCCAGCGGAGGCGGCGCAGGCGATCAACCGTGCGAAAGCCCAGGGGCGGCGCGTCGTAGCCGTGGGCACAACCACCGTCCGCACACTAGAGTACGCAGCAGAGTTCACAGCCGAGTTCGCAGGAAAGAACGCAGGAAAGAACGCCGCGGAGCGACCCGGCGAGAATCGCGTAGAAGCCGGGCAAGGCGAGGCGGACGTGTTTATCTATCCCGGTTATCGCTTTCGCATCGTAGGCGCGCTGCTAACGAACTTTCATCTGCCGCAATCGACCCTGCTGATGCTGGTGTGCGCTCTCGGCGGCAAGGAGTTGGTGATGGAGGCTTACCGGCACGCGGTCGAGGCAGGCTACCGCTTCTACTCCTATGGAGATTGCATGTTCATCGAGTAGCGGTCGGTGGCGCAAGTACGGTTCGTATCAGGGACTGTTCGTATCAGAGCCGGTTCGTATCAGGGCATCGCTTTAGCGATGCCGTAAATTCCCCGCCATGCAAGCGCCTTCAGGCGCTGGGGCACGCACCATCCGAAACATATGTAAACTTGTTTTTGAATTGATCCAGTCGCTCATACCTAGCCGACGCGCAACGATCGCAGTTGTTGCTCTGGGCCTGACCTTCGCGGCGCAAGCCCAAACCAAGGCTGCGCCGTCCGCCAAGCCAGCCACGCGCAACGAAGACGCACAGCTCTACCGCAACCCCGCTTTCGCCTTCCGCTATCGCATTCCCTACGGCTGGGTCTATCGCACCAAAGAAATGCAAGAGGGAAATGACGCCGGTAAAGGAGAAGTCCTGCTCGCGGTCTTCGAGCGTCCTCCCGAGGCCACCGGAGACACCATCAACTCCGCAGTCGTGATCGCCTCCGAGAGCGCGGCGTCCTATCCCGGCCTCAAGAAAGTAGAAGACTACCTCAGCCCGCTCACGGAACTCGCGACCGCCAAAGGTTTCAAGCCCGAAGGCGAACCGTATGCGCTCGAAGTTGAGTCGCGTCACCTGCTGCGCGCCGATTTCATCAAGCCGCGGAGCGACCAACTCACCATGCGCCAGTGCACGCTCGTCCTGCTCGCGAAAGGTCAGATCATTTCGTTCACCTTCATCGCCGGCAGCGAAGATGAACTCGACGATCTGATGGATGGTCTCCATTTCGGCATCGCAAAACCATCCGCACACTAGAGTTCGTGTGGGGACGGGGCTTTGACCCGTCCAAGCGGGACACAGCCCAGCTCCACACTGAGCCCAAAAAACACCTCCCTAAGAGCAACAAAAAAGGCCGTTTATGGTCTCGATTCCAGCCCTCAAAATAAGCGCCATTTGTGTTAAAATAACCGCAGCTCTGATGACAGCTAAATAGCAGAAAATTCAATAAGTTGACCTCATCCGAGCGGTCCCGGAATCGTCCCTCCAGCCAGGCGTCCGATCCGGGGCCCCCAGTGGGCCCGCTTTTGGCCCGCTGGGGTAGGGTCCGGGCATTTTCCACGGAGCAGAATGGCCACGAAAGAATTGCAAGCCGAACTCCTCGACGCGAAGAATAACGACGCGAAGAACAAGAACGGCAAAACCACCAACGGAGATTACACCGCCGACTCCATCAAAGTTCTCGGCGGCATGGAAGCCGTGCGCAAACGCCCCGCCATGTACATCGGCTCGACCGGAGAACTCGGTCTGCATCACCTGGTGTACGAAGTCGTGGACAACTCGGTAGACGAGGCGCTCGCCGGCTACGCCGACAAAATCGAAGTCACCATCCATCTCGATAACTCCATCACCGTAGTCGACAACGGCCGCGGCATTCCCGTCGACAACATGGACATTGACGGCGAAAAAGTCTCCGCCGCTCAAGTCGTGATGACCAAGCTGCACGCGGGCGGCAAGTTCGACACCAACTCCTACAAAGTTTCCGGAGGATTGCACGGCGTAGGCGTAAGCTGCGTCAACGCGCTAAGCGAAGAACTGGAGCTCGAAATCTGGCGCGACGGTTTCACCTGGGAGCAGACTTACTCGAAAGGCGAGCCCACCAGCAAGTTGCGGAAAACCGGCGCCGCCAAAGTAAAAACAGGCACCAAGGTTCACTTCGTGCCCGACAAATCGATTTTCACCACCACCCTCGAATACAACTTCGATACGCTCTCGCAGCGCCTGCGCGAACTGGCATTTCTCAACAAGGGCCTGGTCATCACCCTCACCGACGAGCGCCAGACCGACTCGAAGACCAGCGAAGCCAAGCGTGTCGAGTTCAAATACAACGGCGGCATAGCCGAATTCATCAAGCACCTGAACCGCGGCAAGCAGACGCTCCACGACAAGCCGATCTACATGGAAGCCGACAAGGACGAGGTGCACATCGAAATCGGCCTCCAGTACAACGACGCCTACTCCGAATCCGTTTTCAGTTTTGCCAATAACATCAACACCGTCGACGGCGGCACGCATCTTTCCGGCTTCCGCACCTCGCTGACCCGCACCATCAACTACGCCGGGCAGCAGATGGGCCTGTTCAAAGACGTAAAAGAAAATCTAACCGGAGACGACGTCCGCGAAGGCCTGGTGGCCGTGATCAGCGTCAAGCTGCCGCAGCCGCAGTTCGAAGGCCAGACCAAGGGCAAGCTGAATTCCGACATAGCCGGCATAGTGCAGGCCGTAGTCAATGAAAAGCTGGGAGCATTCTTCGAACAGAACACCGCCGTAGCCCGCAAGATCATCAACAAAGCAATCGACGCCGCCCGCGCCCGCGAAGCCGCCCGCAAAGCGAGAGACCTGACCCGCCGCAAAGGTGCGCTCGATGGCGGAGGACTCCCCGGCAAACTCGCCGACTGCTCCGAGCGCGATCCCAACCGCTGCGAGCTTTTTCTGGTAGAGGGTGAATCCGCAGGAGGAACCGCAAAACAAGGCCGCGACCGCCGCTTCCAGGCCATCCTCCCGCTCAAGGGAAAAATTCTGAACGTGGAAAAAGCGCGCTACGACAGGATGCTCGCCCACGAAGAAATTCGCGCCATGATCACCGCGTTAGGCACCGGCATCTCGAAAGAAGATTTCGATCCCACCAAAGTTCGCTACGGCAAAATCATTCTGATGACCGACGCCGACGTAGACGGCTCGCACATCCGCACACTGCTGCTGACCTTCTTCTTCCGCCACATGCAGGAACTGATCAAGCGCAGCAACGTCTACATAGCGCAGCCCCCGCTATTCGGCATCAAGAAGGGCAAGTCGCACCAGTACATCAAGGACGAGCGCGAATTCGTCAAGGTCATGGTGAAGCGCGCCTCCGAAGGCCTCATCATCCGTTACGGAGAAGGCGCCGCCAAACTGGAAGGCACAGCCCTGACCAAGTTCATCACCGTTCTGAACGAGTATCTGGGATTCCTCGACAAGCTGAACAAACGCATCCGCGAAGAGCAAATCACCGCGCTGCTGCCCAAGATAGACTTGGCGAAGCGCGCCGACTTCGAAGGCGACAAGGATAATCCGCCCAGGAAAATCGAGAAACTCGAAAAGGAACTAAAGCGCCGGCAAAAAGACTTGAAGCTGAAGAGCGTAGAAACGCGCTTCGACGAAGAACACAATCTCTGGGCGCTGACCTTCGTGAATGCGCAGGGCGCCGAGCACATCATCAACTGGGAACTGGCCTCGTCCCCGGAATGCCGCCAGCTCATCGCCAAGTTCAAGCAGATCGAGCAATATCTGGAGCCGCCCTTCGTGGTCGAAAGCGTACCGAGACCGGCAAAGTCGGCAGCCAGCGCCACGGATAAGAACAAAGACGAAGAAGAAAATGAAGAAGCAGGCAATAACAACAACGAAGAAGACGAAGGCGAAAATCTAAGCGCCGCCGAAAGAGAAGAAGCCGAGAAAGCCCAGAAGAAATCCGGCAAGGCGCAGCCATCGCTCAGAGGAAGAGCGAAAGAGCCCGAGATCGTCGAAAAGAATACAGCCCGCGAACTTTTCGATTACGTCCTGAACGAAGGCCGCAAGGAGTACACCGTCCAGCGCTACAAAGGCCTCGGAGAAATGACTGCCGAGCAGCTCTGGGAAACCACCATGGATCCCGAGCGCCGCACCCTCCTGCAAGTCCGCCTCGAAGACATAGCCGAGTGCGAAACCATCTTCACCACCCTAATGGGCGAAGACGTAGAAGCCCGAAGAAAATTCATAGAAGACAACGCCCTGGACGTAAAGAACCTGGACATCTAGGTTGTGTAGGGCGGACACTCCTGTCCGCCGCCGTTGATCTTGATTTTGATCGTGTGGGGACGGGCGTCCCCGCCCGTCCAAGCCGAGCGAAGCTCGGCAGCTGCCCGCGGGCGGAGCTACTCTGGTTCGCCATCGGACAAACGCAAGTATTCACGGTCGCGCGCCGTACTTCACCTCCGGATAAGCCCGGTCGAACAAGACCCAAAGCGCTCCGATGACGACGAAAACAAGGCAGCTTCCCTCCGGCCCAACCGAGCCGCCCGCCAGCCAAGCCGGACCGTGCAAGCTGGAGTTGATCAGGTGCCCGGCGGGCACAACCGCCCCGCTATCGGGAACGGAGTACAGATAGCTCTCGCCCCAGTCCCACGCCATGTGGAAGCCGACAGCCCACCACAGATCGCCCGTCCGGCGCAGCGTCAGACATAAAAAGAAGCCGATCCATCCCGCGGCCACGAGGCCTGTCTCCGCTTCACCCGCATTGGCGCCGTGCATGGCGCCGAACGAAATCGAAAGCAGTGCCGCCGCCGGCCAGAAACCCATTCCCTTGGTCAGCACCCACTGCGAATATCCGCGCAGCAGAAACTCTTCAAAGAATCCCGTCAGCAGAAAAAACACCGCGTAATATAGCGCGAACTCGACGATGCGTCCCCCGTGCAGATTGAGCGACCCGAAGGTGAACGCTCCGGCCGCTCGCAACGCGAGCATCAGAACCGTCATCGACGCGACTCCCCAAAGCGCTCCTACCCAGAAATTGCGGCCAAACGCCCCGCGCGCCGGAAGCCCAAAGTCGCCGAATGGCCGGTCCTCAATGCGGGCCATGACAAAGCCTGGCACGATCGCGGCCAGCAGCATTACGGTTTGCGCCACCATGCTCCACCACACCGGCCCTTCCGCATGAGGATGGACCAAGTACATGAGCGCGCCTTCGATAAACAGCACGATGCCGCCCATGACCAGATAAATCAGCCAGCGGGTTCCCGCATACATGCCGTCGGGTCCGGCGAAAACCTCGCGAAATGGCGATTCTCGGCGAACTTCCGCGAGCATCGAGGGCGCGGGGGAAGCGAGCGGCGCAGCGTCCGGGATGGGCTGCAACGTCGACGGTTCAACCGAGGGCGGAAGCGGATTGTTATCCATCGGTGTCTGGAACATGGTAAAACACTCGGTCTCCCCTGTTACGCGAATGTTGCGACGATTTCTTCAATCCGATGCTTTCCGCGCCCCGCAATTTGCCGCGGCCGCTCTGCTGCTCGTCTATCTTCTGCAGTGCGTCTGGCTCGTCCGCGTGCAAACGTTGCATGTTCCGATCCCGGACTCCGACCGGGCTCTGCGCATCTACCAGGGCCTCGCGCAGTGGCAGAGCGGCGCCATCGCGGGAACTCCCGAGTCTTTGCGTTCCGAAGCCGCCACCGGTGTGCCTTCTGCGGGCCGGTCCGGCCATCTCCGCGCGCGCGACGGTTACGATCAGGACCGCTCGCCCCTCTATTACCTCGTCGCCGCCGCACCGCTTCTGTTGCGCACCGGCTCGTGGATGCCGGAATCACTCCAGCCGTTGCTGGCCGCGACCCCTTACCTGTTCTTCGGCGTCATGCTCGGAGCCTCGCTCTGGTACGTAGCGCGCCGCCTCTACGGCAACCCTGGCGGATACATCGCGCTCGCGCTCTACTGCTTTTCGCCGGCCATGATCGTGAACGTGGCCGGCACGCAGAGTGTGGGTGAAATGGGCGCGGTGTGGGGAGCGTTCGGAACCATCTTCACCGCGATCGCCGTGGCGCACACGCTCTACGCTCCCCGCGAAGTTGTGCTCTGGAACTGGCGGCGCATTCTGCTTCTGGGGTTGTCTCTAGCGCTCGGAGCGGGCAACCAGTTTTCGCTGGGGGTGCTGGCGCTGGTGATTTTGCCGCTCATGTTCTGGGTGGCGCCAGTCCGGCCGTACGCCGTGCTTGCTATCTGGACTACCGCAATGGCAGTCGCCGCGGTGCTGCTATTTGCCGCTTACTTTTTTGAGCCTGCGCTGTTCGGGCAGGGAATGCTCCACGCGCGCTGGATGGACTTCGAGCCCGCCGCGCTTGGCATGTCCGTCTCTTACCGCAACGCTGCGCAAACGATCTTCGTCAGCAGCCCGCCGCTGATGTTCGCCTTGCCCGTGGCGCTGATCGCGTACCTCGGATGGAAGCGCGCACGCTATTTCGGCAACACCGCGCCGCTCCTGATCGCGGTGCTGTTATTCATCCTCGCGCTAGGCGCTCCCAATTTTCCGGGGCAAGGATTCCATCTGGCCGCGCTCGTGTTCTTATTTGTTTTCGTCAGTGGGGTGTTTGCCGATCTGCTGGAGACTCCGCAAAGCCTGCTCGTGACGGCTGGCCTGTGCGGCCTGTTGGGCGCCTCCGCAGTCTGGAACCTGCTGCAGTTGTGGCGCGTCTGACTTCCCGTAGAGACGCGGCTTGCCGCGTCTCCCGAGACGGGGCAAGCCCCGTCTCTGCAGAATCACGCAGGTTAAAATAACCGCTGACCACATTCGCAGGATCGACAAAGCAAGGATCGACTTAGCAAGGATCAACCATGAGCACCCCGACCCAAACTTCCACCACGAAGACCATCTACGTAACCCGCACCGGCCTTCCGCTCAGTTTTAAGCTCGAATGGCCTTTCCGCCATGCCACCTCCGGCGCCGACTTTGACGTCCTGCATACGGTAATCACGCTGGAAAATTCCGGAGGGCTGCGGGCGCTTGTAGCCGTGAACCTTTCC
>Ga0224558_1002930_pt1 | contig 14938 bp, 16 predicted proteins | sample 714S32024metaG_FD_180682 | JGI IMG/M metagenome (GOLD analysis project Ga0224558, IMG submission 180682) | Peat soil microbial communities from Stordalen Mire, Sweden - 717 S3 20-24 | ecosystem: Environmental > Terrestrial > Soil > Wetlands > Peat | place: Sweden: Norrbotten County, Stordalen... | reverse complement strand
TCTTCGCCGTAGTCGTCGGGCACGCATCCACCTGCATTGCTGTTATACCCAGATGAAGCAAGAAATCGATAGGAATGCAGGAAAAAAGTTGGAGTAACCACACGAAAAAGTAACTGTTGTGCTATCCCGCCAACTTTATTTTGGGATTCCTAGCGATTTTCCCGACGAAATGGGTAGAACAGTAGTAGGAGGAATCATGTCACTGAAAAGAGAGTTCATTCGAGACGGGAAACGTCAGATCATCGGGTCGGTCACGACTGGCTACGTTGGTTCGTTCGAGACAATCGTCAGGGACGAACAGAACGACATCACTGGGAGCACCAGTGAGCGATTCAACACTACTCGCGATGAGTACGGTAGTTTGGTTTCTATCAATACCGCCGACCCCGGTCTCCTGATCGGGCGGAAGAAGTAGCCTCACCGCCGCCTCCCCCGCAGCAGTGGCTTTCAACACCTCACGACAGTTTGTCGTGAGGTTCCGTGGCTTGCCGCAACAGAGTGCCAGCGCGGATTGAGAAGCGCCGGGAGGATCGCATGACCACCCAATTGTCTATGCCGACCGAAGCCATTGAGTGCCCGCTGTGTTTGGGCGAAGGCAAGCTGAAGCGAACCGAGGTTCTGGATCGCCTCGGTGTCAAGGATTTCGCCCGCGTTGCCCAGTTGAGCGCGGAGGAAGCGTTCCGCCTGCTCCTTCAAAAGCAGAACCACGACGAGCAGACGGTCTGGGGTCGATTCGAAACCGAACTGACGAAGCGAACCGCTGAGATTGAACGGCGCCACAGAGACGAACTTCAGACACTTGGTGGTCGGCTCAAAGAACTTGAGTCTGCCGCACGAGTCGCCGACGAGCGAAAGGCTCTCGATGTCCAGCGGGTGCGAGCGGAACTGGAAAACAAGCTCCACTCTGGGGAATCGCAAAGGGAAGACCTCAATCGTCGAGTCGAGGACTATTTCAGGGAGATCACCCAGCTTCGGGAACGCAATCAGGAGTTGGAAACCGAGATGGCAAAGGTTGCCCGTGTTGGCAAGCTGGAAGAAGTCAGTTTCGCCGACGAGGCGCGGACGTGGGCGGGCATCTCCGTCAGTGAAAAGCTTTCGAAGAACGGCGACTTCATCTTGGCGTACCGCGATCCGAGCGGTGCCCCAGCGCAACCAAAGATGCTGGTCGATAACAAAGACAAAACCGTTGTAGCGGAGAGCGACCTCGACAAACTTGTGCGTGACGCCAAGGAGCGCAACGTGCCTGTTGGGATCATCGTCGCTAAGGAGGATAGCCAGCTTCGACAGGTTGACAAGGAGACCCGCTGGGGACAGAAGAACGGGGTATGGATACTCCGAACGACCCGCCAATGGCTACCCCGCGATCTTGACGTACTCAAACCCCTGTTCGAACGGATGCGGACGCAGGGCTCTGATTTCTTGGAAAAGAATGCTGCCCTTGGCGAAGAGGTTCGGCGCACTTTTGCCGATCTTGATCGGGTCGAGTGTGAGTTGAAGAAGGCGGCAAAAGCGATTGGAGCGGCGACGGGGCTGGTCGGTAAATACAGGGGAAGATTGCAGGAACTCTGCGACAATGCTCCCATACCGAAGATGCGCCCAGCATCCGAGCGATCCGCTGCGAGCATCAGCCAATGAAGAAATCGCATGAAGGCGGGCACCACAAGACAACGAGACGAAAGCTGGAGGCGCGAGTCGGTATCTTTTGGCTCGTTGATGGCGATCCGCTTATCGACAGCACGTCGCTCAGCGAGGCAGAGCCATACGGAGATCACCTGACCCATCCTCGGGGTCATGCCGAAATGTGGCGGCAGTACCAGCGAGACGGGTTGGTCTCCCAAGAAATGGAATACGAAGAGCCCCCACGTGGGCGGGTAATTTACCACACGAAGACTCGGCGATTCACGTTCCTTGCCGACCGCTGCATTCTTCGAGACAAGAACGTGGTTCGAAGCATCATGTCGGAACTGAAGCTGCCGAGGAACACGGAAACAGATACGGACAGCCATTATCGGTGCCCTACCTGCGGTTCGACTGTAAGTGTCAGAGCAAACACACGGTTGACAGATTGAATTCGCAGCCAGCCTGACTTCGCCACTTGATCAGCAAGTTCTCAGGCGGCCAGTCTTCGTTCCTTCGTCCATTTACGCCAATCGCCAGGGCCAGTGGCCGCCGTGGAAGGACTGTTCCCCCTAGAAGCCGCTATTGCAACCTCGCGTACTCTGCCTTGGCCTGCTTCAGGACAGGAATGTCGGGGTCGGCGTCTTTCCAGAGGGTGAGGAAATCTTGATATACCGCCTTGGCTTTGGTCGTGTCACCTTGCATGGCATAAGCTCGACCCAGTTGGAGATGAGCGAGTACGCCGATAGGATCCCCAACCATTATCCCGGGGTGATCCAGAATTTTCTGAAATTCCCTGACGGCATCAGCGCCTTGGCGCGCGGCCAAATACGCCTGGCCACGCGCATAAATGGGATAGAGGGCCCCGAAGAAACCCGTTTGAGTGCTGCGCGGCTGGCCCAGTTCATAGGGAACGGCAACTTGGAGAAGTTCGATCGCCTTTGCGGGATCGCCATGGTTCAGCGCAAGAAACGCACGCACAGTCGGCAGGTAATTGAACTTAACTGACGTATCTTCGGGAAAGCTCCTTTCCAGGTCATTGGTCAGAGTTTGAGCCTGCGAAGAATCCCCCACGATAGCCAGAGCGACGGCCGCGCCATACTGCACCTCCCGGTTCTTGGCAAGCGCAAGGGCTGCCATTGCCGCTGGTTTGGCGGCTGGTGTGTTCCCATAAAATGCTTCCCACAGGGCTGTTCGGGTTTCAAATACAGCCGCCTCTTCTCGATGGGCCGCCTGCTGGCGCCAAATCGCTGGCCCGCCGTAACATCTTCGTGGCCTCTTGCAGGTGACCGGTGTATGCGAGGGCAAAGGCTTGGTGGTCGGAAATCAATTCTTCCACTCCCGATTTCCCCCGAGCCGCAGCCACCTCCCGCTGCATGCCGCCAGTGTCGCTTTTCAAAAAGGCAGCATCGTATCGCGGGAGGGCTAAATCACGAGTCTCGATTTTTCGCTCCGAGGCTCTGCGAGCCGCGTTTTCGGCTTCTCCCAGACGGTCGAGGGCAATCGAGTTGTAACCAAGAAGGGCATAGCCAACGCCAAAGTCCGGAGCGAGTTCGATCGCCTTTTGGGCCTCTTCGGCTGCCTTTTCATACTCGCCGAGCACAGGATAAATGAAACCCGCTAAGAACGAGTGGGGCATCGACTCACGAGGGTAAGCTTGCGCCCAGGCTTCGCAGGTCTGCTGCGCTTTTTCCTGGTTTCCTGTGGCCCGCCCATCGTAATAAGCACTGATAAAGAACCTCTCTTTGTCGCTGGCGCGGCTCCGCAACTCGTAGGCTTTTCTAGTGTTTTCCGAACCCACTTGCGTTTCGCCCATGGAACCGTACATGAGCCCGAGCGACGCGTATGCCGCCGCAAATTGCGGGTCGATCTCGACGGCATGTTTGAAAAAAGGAACAGCGGCGTCCCCACCCCGGGAGGCGACAACTTTCCAGCCTATGCTATAAGCTTTTAAGGCTTCCAGTGACGGGGTCGTAGCCTCGGCGAGCGGAGTGTCGTGCTTTTCGACCGTCACCAAGGATTCTCCGACTCGCCTTCTGAACTTACTCGCAATTTCAGTCAGAGCATTCAGCACGTCTTCTTTCCTTGCCACTTCTACCTGCTCTTCATCGAGGATGTCTCCTGTGCGACAGTTCTTTGCGCGTAACCCCAATACGTACTGGCTTCCGAGATTTGCAATCGAACCGTCGAGGACGGCGGCGCTCGCGGTGCGCTCGCAAACTTCACGGGCAAGCTCTGGAGTGAACCGCGCATCGGAGGCTTGGCCCATCAGGGACAGCGTGTGCTGGATACGCTGCTCTGAGATGAGGCTCAGGAAGGGCGACTGCTCCAACTGCACGGCCATACCTTGCCGCAGCGTCCCGTCAAACACCGGATCGCCCGTCGTGTTCGTGAAGTCCGCGAGGACGATTGTGTCTTTGTCGGTCAGCCTCGGCGCCCGATGGAGATAGAAGTAACCACCAATCGCAAGAACCAGAACAGCCACTGCAGCAAGAACAATGCCTATCCCATATTTCTTGTTACGACCTGAGGTTTCGGTCCTGGTCGTCGCCGGCTGTTGCGCCGAATCGCTGTCGCGTCTCAGCCGTCGCAGATCAGCTCCTATTTCAGAGGCGTGCTGGTAGCGAAGGTCGAGGTCTTTCTCCAAACACTTACCGATGATTCTTTCCAGTTCGGGCGGCAGGTCCGCATTCACTCGCACTGGAGGGACAGGTGACCGGTTAAGGATCGCGTCAAAAACCACTCCTGTGGTTTCCCCGCGGAATGGCAGCGTTCCGGTTGCGGTCTCGTAGAGCACCACACCGAAGGAGAACAGATCGGAGCGGGAATCTAATTTCTTCCCGCGAACTTGCTCCGGCGACATGTAGGCGACGGTCCCCACAGCCGTGCCCGGGTTGGTAAGAGATTCCTCCTTCGTCGAGGCGTTCAGGTCCATGTCCTCGTCGTTTACGGACAGCTTGGCCAGGCCGAAGTCGAGGACCTTCGCGTGTCCGCGCTTGGTGACAAAGATGTTCGCAGTCTTGATGTCGCGGTGAACGATGCCAGCGACGTGAGCTGCGTCCAGTGCGTCGGCGATCTCGATGCCCAGCGACAAGATCAACTCGGTTTCCATGGGACGCCCTGCGATGCCACGCTGCAGGGTCACACCGTCCAGAAACTCCATGGAGATGAAGAACTGCCCATCGTGTTTGCCGATTTCGTAGATGGTGCAGATATTGGCATGATTGAGAGCAGACGCCGCTCGCGCCTCCCGGCGGAAGCGTTCCAAAGCTTGCGGATCGCGGGACAGGTCCTCGGGCAGAAATTTCAATGCAACAAGGCGGCCCAACTCAGTGTCCTCGGCCTTGTAAACGACGCCCATTCCGCCGCTGCCCAGCTTCCCCACCATGCGGTAATGGGATACGGTGCGGCCAATCAGAAAATCGTCGTCATCTTGTGCTTCTTTGCGCTGCTGCTGTGCGAGGGCAAGAGCAGCTGCTTCTATGGCGGGATTCTCCAGAAAACTTCCAGCCTGCTGCTGTGCCCGCAGCAGTGAGCGGACTTCGCTTTCCAGGGCTTGGTCGCCCGCGCATGCGTGCCGCAGGAACGCATCGCGCTCCTCTGGCGGACGCTCCAGCACCGACTGCAGCAGGCTATCGACTTGTTGCCACCGATCAGAGTCCATCGGTCGCCCCGCCAGTTAGTTCACGATAGAGCCAAGCCTTGGCGGTACTCCAGTCGCGCATCACGGTGACGGGCGAGACCTTGAGCACTTCCGCCGTCTCTTCGACGCTAAGTCCGCCAAAGAAACGCATCTCGACGACCTGCACTTTGCGCGGATCGATACGGGCCAGCGCATCCATCGCGTCATCGAGTTCGACCAGATCCGCAGCTCGGTCCCCGCCCACCACGGCCGTCTCTTCCAGAGAAACGTGCTGCACCCCGCCGCCGCGTTTCAGATTGTGACGCCGCGCATGATCGACCAGAATGCGCCTCATCAACTGCGACGAAACCGCAAAAAAATGGGCCCGATTCTGCCACTGCATGCTCTTGTAATCGATCAGTCTCATATAGGCCTCGTTCACCAAGGCCGTCGTTTGCAGGCTGTGGCCGGGGCGCTCGCCTTTCATGTAGTGCCGTGCCAGGCGGCGGAGTTCGTCATAAACGATGGGCGTTAGCCGGTCGAGCGCGGTTCGATCTCCGTCGCTCCAGGCTCGGAGCAACCCGCTCACTTCCCCGCAACGGGGATTCTGAGCCTCGCCGTCCGGCAGTGTTTCTCTCTCCATCACCCCACGCCTCCGCGAATCTTAGCGCCTTAACCTGGGCTCTTCAAGAAAACTTTCCCCATGATAGTTCTGCCCAACCGATTGCGCCTACTTAGATGAGACATGAGTGCCGCTCCAGTAAGACATTCAGTCCAGTCAAACGAAAGGGGAGAAACATGAGATCCAGAATATTTTCGCTTGTAGCAGCCATAAGCCCATTCGCCCCGCTGGCGATCCCGCCTCGGGTTGCCGCGCAAGAGCAGCAACCGTCAACCTCGCACAAAATGCATTACACAGTGAAAGACCTCGGCACGCTCGGGGGAGCGTATAGCTTTGGATATGGCATTAGTAACGCAGGCGTGGTATCTGGAGGAGCCGCGACATCGAGCCAGACTGACTTCGTGTCCCAAACAGCCTTCCTCTGGGACCAGGACCTCAACATGGTCAACATCGGCACCTTGGGAGGAGACGCGTGCCCTGACTGCAGCAGCGAAGCGGGCGGCCCGAATGCGTGGGGCGAATCCCCGATCATCTCCGAAACCGCCAGTCCAGCCTATATGGGCGAGGACTTCTGCGGTTTTGGCACGCACCGCCAGTGCCTCGCAGCCATCTGGAAAAGCGGTGAAATGACGGCCCTTCCTCCTTTGAAGGGTGGCTACAACGGGCAGGCTTATTGGGAGAACGACGCAGGACAGGTGGTGGGATTCGCGGAGAATGGGACTGCCGATTCCACTTGCGCGACGGCAACGCCTTCTCAAGTGCTCCGTTTCGAAGCTGTGATATGGGAACGAGACGGCAAGGCTCGGGAACTTCGTCCGTTGGAGGGGGACACGGTCGGATACGCCTTTGTCATCAACGACCTCGGCCAAGCCGTCGGCGTATCGGGTTTATGCGAGAACACTCATGTACCGCCGGTCACCGCAGGCAGTAACGCTCCGCACGCTGTGCTCTGGGACACGGACGGAGTGCCTACGGATCTCGGCTCGCTGGGAGGCGGATTTAACGTTCCTGGCGGTATCAATAACCGAGGTGAAGTAGCCGGAGGGTCGTTATCGACCGATGGTACGGTTCACCCTTTCTTGTGGACCAAAGAAACAGGCATGCAAGACCTCGGCGCTTTCCCTGGCGCCGTCGCGACCGCATTCCCCTGCTGCAACACCCTGAACAACAAAGGTGAAGCCGCGGGGCTAACAGTGGACAGTAACTTTAACTTGCGAGCCTGGGTATGGCGAGACCAAACCAAGACGGATCTCAACACCCTCATTCCGAAAGACTCGCCCTTGTATCTCACGGATAGTGGGTCGATCAATGATTCCGGACAAATCGCCGGCTGGGCCATCGTGAAGAGTTCCTGCCCGGTGCAGAGTCCGCCGGCGTGGGAGGTCAATCAGTCCGCCTGCACGGAGACTCACGCATTCCTGGCGACTCCCTGCAACGGCAATCATGCTGACGGAGACGGGTGCAAGGATGACACAGACGATGCAGCCCCTGAAGCAGACAAGGACGTCGAAAAGCCGAGCGTACTCCCTTCGGGAAATGCTCACAGGCTGCTTCAGCGTATAGCGCCGCGATGACCGCCCGGACGATATTCATCGCCAATGTCATATGGGCGTTTGAGTTTTAGGAACATAGGCCGCTAGGAGAGCAGGGAAATGTCCTGCTCTCTTTTTTCTGTGTCTCCGCGCCGAGAGCGGAAAGTGATTGCAGGGACCGACAGACGAGGCTCGGCGCAGATTGTCAGCGACCCATGAATCCGACCCTCTTAACCTAATCTCTTCAACAAAAGTAATCCCTGCATGATAGTTCTGCCCCGCCGTTTGCGCCTACTTAGACAAGAGCGAACTGAACTCAAAGATCAACCGCATATAGCGCGGACAAAACTTAGGAGGCCACATGAAATCCCAATCTCTGCTGTCGTTTTCGGCGTGGTTGCTCGTGGTACTGGCGGTTCCACTGACCATTGCCGCGCAGGAGACCCAGCAACGTCCACCCTCAACCACCCAGTACACTGTGACCGATCTTGGCACTTTGTCTGGCGGCAATTTCAGCCAGCCGTTCTATATCAACAAGTACGGTCTGATCAGTGGCTCATCGAACCTCGCAGACGGCACTCAGCACGCAACTCTTTGGCTGGAAGGACTGATGGGCGACATCGGTGCGCCCGGACTCGGGGGACCGAACAGCATCGCGTTTGGCGACAATGAAAGATTCCAGGCCGCCGGTGAAGCCGAAACCTCTGCTCCGGATCCCAACGGCGAAGATTTTTGCGGATTCGGTACCCACCTCACCTGCGTACCTTTCCTATGGCAGGACGGGGGAATGATTCAGTTGCCGACACTCGGTGGCAATAACGGCGTGGCCATGGCGATCAGCAATCGGGGAGAAGTGGCCGGATTTGCGGAGACCTCGACACCGAACCCAGGCTGCCCAGCTCCCCAGGTTCTCCACTTTAAGCCTGTCGTCTGGGAAAAAGGAGTGATTCACAAACTGCCTACGTTTGGGGGCGATCCAGATGGCGTTGCTCAGCAGATCAACGACAACGGAGATGTTGTCGGCGGGTCGGGCACTTGTGCGACTTTCAACACGAATTTCCTCTACAACCTCGTGCCGGTTCATGCCTTGCTCTGGGAAAAAGGCAAAGCGACTGACCTCGGCAATCTCGGCGGCCAAACGGGACAGGCGGGCGGAAACATCGCCTATGACATCAATAGCCACGGCCAAGTGGTCGGTAACTCGGACCTGCCGGGCGACGCAACTTTCCACGCTTTTCTCTGGACCACGAGAACTGGGATGCAGGATCTGGACACACTCTCCGGGGATGTAGCGAGCGTCAGCATCAGCATTAACGATGCTGGCTCGGTGGTTGGCGCGTCCCTGGATGCGAACTTCAACCCGCGGGCGTTTCTGTGGGAGAAAGGCCTGATGACCGACCTCAACACCTTGGTTGCCGGTGTTTCTCCCCTGTATCTGCTAACTGGTTGCTCCATCAATTCGCGCGGAGAAATCACTGGCTTGGGTCTCACCAGCACCGGCGAAATCCATACCTATCTCGCGACACCGACACGAGGTGTTGGGGCTAGTGAGAGTACTTCACAAGGCGTGATCAGCCGCAGGATTCTGAGCGACGATGCACGCAAGCATCTTCAGCAACAACTGCGCTTCGGCCGATCCGGAACCCGGTTTTCAGCGATGCAATAGTTATGTTGATTAACGCCACAGCCCGATGGCCGAGCAATGCCGGGGACGCGCAGCGGTTGAGAGAGCAGGATGCGTCCTGCTCTCTTTTTTCTCTCTCCGCGCCGAGATCGCAACCTGATTGCGGAGGTGATCGACGAGGGGTCTTCTCCAAGGGTCGGCTAAGCGACGCACCTAGACTCAAATGAGAAAAGTGTCCAGCACTTGCCGGCCTTCTCGATGCGAATAGGGTAGATCGCCTCACCTTTAAGGGTCGAGATGGCATGCGCCCAAAAGTCGCGTGCCGGAGCATTCGATTGCATCACACGAACTTCCCACAGCCCGGGGAATCGCCTCCACACCTCATGGGCGATTTGAGTTCCAATTCCACGCCTCCGATATCCACGAAGAACAAAAAACTCCGCCATATCCCAGACAGTCTCATTGCCAGAGATTTCCGACCCCCTCTTCACTAAAACCAAACCTGCCAATTTGCCGTGCACCCGAACGAGAAACGGATGTCGGCCAGGGTCAGCCCAATAAAGGGGAAGATTCCCGTAGCCGAACCTACCGTCGGCTCCCACTTCCAAATCGTGAAACTCGCTGAAATCGTGCACATACAGTTCCAGCAGGTTAGCCAGGATCGACTCTTGCTCCGGTCGGGCGGAGATGACCGCGATGTGCGCGGGTAGCTTCTCGGCGCGACTCATCATGGCGACACAGGCCTAGCCCACAGAGGATTCGGGACGATTATAGCGGTTAGCTGGCTTTAACAGATGTGGATGTTAAACGGAGCCTGCTGCGGGGACTGATTTCCATGCTTATCAAGAAAGTGGCACAGGGATGATAGTTCTGCGCCGTCGTCTGCGCCTATCTGAATGAGACCGTCCCGATGCCGAGGGCGGGGAAGAAGTAGTGCGTAGAAAATCAATCACGACAAAGTGCAGGCATCCTAGGAGTGCTTCAGCTTAACGTGTGCGCGAAACAATTTATGGAGCAGTTCAGTGGTTTCTCCCTGAGTACTGGGTCCATCGGTCACGGCTTTTTCGACGCAGATGATCTCATGGCACTCAGAGCACTTGCCGAAGTGATGACTGGCGCCATCCATTTCGTACCTTGGTCCAAGCCAACCCGCATCGGTCAATTCTGGTTTTTTCATACCCCAGTTTCCCACAGACCGAATAGCTTAGCTACCCCTCTATATTCAAACTGGCTCACTACGCTGACCTGTGCTCCGCTTCCCACTTCTTAAACCTCTCCCGCGATCTTCCGTCCTTGATCTCCGCTTCGACCCACTTCTTTAAATTCTCTCTCGTCATTCCCGCTGCATACAACCAAGTGCCGCTTTGGTGCTTGTTGTAATCGTAAAAACTATCCTCTGCCACTTTGCTTAGCGGTATTTTCAGGTGGGCAAAAAGGGCAAACCGGTAGCAAGTCCAAGCCAAAGCGTCGGTGCATTGCAGGGCAGGGATGTCTTGCCTTCTGCGAAAGGAAGAATTCGCATAGCGTCCAGATTTGCCCTCCGCACAAGCTTGTTCTTCTGCTTGGGCCATTACCGTCTCGATTTCAGCCTTCGCTTCGCGCTGTGTCTTCGGGTCCATCCAGTCATAGACATACTCAAAAGGCAGAGTCACATTCGAGAAGCGACCCCATTTATCAACGAGGTCAATCATGTTGCGGATTGCCCATGTGTAGTGGTACTTATCCGCGTATTCCAAATGCGGCAATACGAGTTCGTCGTAATCCGATTTTTCGATGGCTAGGGAAATTCCCTTGAGACCATATTTCTTCCCCAGTTGCCTAACGCGGGAGATGACGCGTTTTTGCTTTTCGTCGCTCCATCCCGCAAATTCCGATTTCTCATTCCGCGCCACGCACTCCGACATATGGAACGAAGTGAAGCCTTCTTTATCTGTGAGAGTCTTCCACTCTTTATCGAGCGCGGTGATCCTAGGCGCTGGCACGATCAGCACCGAGGCAATCGCCACTTGCTGATTCGGGTCAGTCCCGCTGTCGTCAATGTAGACCCTAAACATTGCTAGAACCTGCCGTCGATCTTCTGCATGATCGCCTCTGCCCATTGAACTGACGCGGCTATCAGCTTGTCCGTGCGAGGACTTCCCATCGGCCCTCCGAACAGATCATCCGCCGTCTGCATGTGCAGCCTCGCAAGAATAGCTGCCATGATTCCAAGCACGCGCTTTCGGCCTTCGTCCATTTGCTGCGGCAAGCTCCTGCTAAGCCGAAGAGAAGTGTCGTCGCCAACGACACTTCCCCGAATGGCATTCACCGGAGACGGTTGCGCGGACCGCAATCACTCGCACTCGATTCTTCGCCATGATTTGTTCGGGCCACCGACCATCAGGCTTCCAAGCGTGCTTGCTGCACCATCTCGACCAGAACCTCTCTGGTTTCGGCCGGGTTGCTCACTTCTCGCAAGAATGCAATGCGAGCGCCTCGCACGCCATCGTTCGTTTTCACACGCAGATGAAACCCAAGGCGATCAACTGCGATCATCGTTGCTTCCTGCGCCTCAATCTGTGCAAATTGTCGGGCAAGCAAGACGAGCGCATCCTTGTGGTCGGCGTTCATGTGTTGAATGATTTCTGCCATCGAGTCAGCAAGAGGATCTGGTTGGCTGCGGGCATATTCCGTTGCGGATACCCAACCCATCACACCGAAGCCGCCAACGTAATAGATGTCCACCACATCCATGCGGTAAAAAGAGAAGTCTTCAAAATCCACCCAATATTTGCTGTTGGCGTAGCGTGCTAAGTAAAGCTCGCGAGCCTCGGCGACCTCTGCCTGCGGAATTGGCAGAACATTTCCTACCAGAGTGACTCTGGATGCTCCGAGCGGATCACTGCCAGCGTCATCCTGCGTCACAAGCAAGCTAGCGCGAGGGTCCGCCTTCAAGTTTTGCGTATGCATAGCCATCGTGCTGATGAGGAAGATGGGACGACCGTGTTCGTCCAGCCCGTAAGGCATAACTGATCCGAACGGAAACCCCGGCTGTTTCCGCGAGAGCGTCGAGAGGCTTCCGATGCGGGTTATGTGTGCCAAAGTTCGTGCTCGCTCGGCGAACGAAGGCTCGGGAACCTCAGGCTGGTCACTTGCCCCGCCAGTGCTCGCGTGTTTTCTGATGGATGAGGAAGACATCGCCGTCCCTTCTGGCAGTTTAAATAATCGTCTTGGGGTTGTATACGGAGGCAAGTCAGTCGGGAACTGACGAGTGGAAACGGTTTGGAAATTTGGTTACCACGATTCACAATGCGAAGCGATACTTGACGTGTCCCGCAGGGACAACCCGTGCCCAGTGCCGCAAGTCAGTCAAGTCCTATACAATTAACCCGCTATAAAAATCCCGAGGGGGAAACAATGTCGAATTTAGAGAATGCACTACGAGAGCTTCGTGAGAAACGAAGCCAAGCACAGATAGAAATTGAGAAGTTAGACCAAATAATTTCTGGGATCGAGTCTTTGAACGGAACGGGCGCAGCACCCAGCAAGTCAATCCAACCGAAACGAATTATCTCCGCAGCTTCACGGCGAAAAATGGTGCTGGCACAAAAGGCGCGATGGGCGAGCATTCGGAAGAGATCGCAGCCAGTAGCGGAGGCAATAGCGAAAACGGGTTCGGCTCCTGCCAAACGTAAAATTTCAGCCGCAGGCAGAAAAAGGATCGCGGCAGCTGCACGTGCACGCTGGGCGAAGTTCAGAGCGGCGAAGAAGTAGGCGCTTAGAGCCGTGAGAGAGTTGGGTTTGGAGGCGGCGGTGCGCGATGCCGGAAGACCGAATATCGACAGCGGATGTTGCGCTCTGGACTTTGACCTGTGTCATGGCTCTGGCGCTCTTTCTGTTGGCTCCGGAGCTAAGCGCCGATAACACTGGCAGGGTGGTCACCGTGGCGATATCAGCGGCTATCTTTGCATGTAGCATTCGTCCGACGCTGCATTCACCTTGGCTGGACAGTGATATCAGTCGCGGAATTGTTTTGTGCTTCGTTGCCGTTGGAACAGCAGCATTTGGGTGGATACTTTGGCCGTATTCGTTGAGCGTCAGTCCGACTAACGTCAGATTTGCAAACGGAGATGCCGCTGGTCAGACTTATAGCTTTCGGTTCACGAATCGATCTGACAAAGACCTTTATGCTTCTCAACTGAAGTTCCGTATCCATAGTCGACCGCTGTCCGGCAACGATTTCCTGATAAATATCCCGCCTGCAAGTCGCAGAGCATACGGCGAAGGTGTTTTCGGGGCGCAACGTTTCGCCGATATACAGGGTCTTCTTTGCCGCGACAGTTATCAGCGTCCTGTGTTTTCGATATTTGTGTTTCACTTGGCTCCTCATGAGTCACGAGAGATCAGGATTACTAACGGCAGGGCGGGAAGCGCAAAAGTGGGGGCAACCACAGGCTTCTTTTCGCCTTCTCCGCAACCTCTCAATATAAGCGGGGACTTTGTATCAGACCCGTTTCGTAGTGACGAAGCCCTTAGCCATTGTCAGTCTTTCGGGTTTCTTGTAGATGAGCATGAACACGAGGGCATGTACTGGTTTAACCATGAAGGTGGGAAGCTCGACGGAAAGATCGTGCCGCCGCAGAGCTAAGCCGCTCGCGTCCAATCGCCCTTGGCTGCCGGAATGTATCGGCGGTTCCCGCGTAAAGTAAAATTCCCAGCATGCCGAAGCCATCTAAGGAAACCACGGCGAAGGTGCGACAGGTCAGCAGAGTTCTGAACCGCGTTCACTCATACTTGGATGCCCAATGCTTCCATCCACGCAGGGGAAGTTACCTCGATGCGACGGTGTTGACACTTCTATCCAAGAGTTTGACGTTGGCGCGAAGCACCGTCTGCCTCGTGCAAGGTGGTTTTGATGAGGAAGCGTTTGGAGTGTCACGCTCATTGCTAGAGCTAGCAATGACTCTGCGCTACATCACCAACGGACGCAACCCTGAGGCGAGGGCGAAGAGGTTCGTGGATTTCGTAGCGAAGATTAAGATGGATTGGGGGAGAAAGGCAATCGAGTTCTTTTCATTTCCAGCCAGTGCAGTACGCAAGGACATGGCGACGTACAAGAAGTTCCAGAGCATGGAGCGGAAATTTCCAAAACTGGGTTGGCAGCAGGCGAGCAAGAAGCATGCAAAGGGAATCTGGACAATGGCGATGGAACCAGACAGGTACGAGAAAGTCCCCGTCCTCGATAAGAACGGAAAACCCGTGCTCAACAAACGTGGGAAGGCGAAACTTAAGCCACTCAACTGGGCGCTAGATTACAGGGTTATGTATTTTTGGGAATCCCAGTATGTGCACGTCACGATTGACAGCCTTGACAATCACGCAGCATTTCCCGAACGACCATTCGTTGTTTACACACATGGCAGTCGACCTTCTCGTCGCAAAACCGACTTTGGCGATTTGGCTCTTTTCAACACTATCACCAACATGCACAAGATTCTCTTGGCTGGTTTCCGTGGCCTCGGTCACTCATATCCAGAAGAATTATCTAAACCTGTCGAAGCTCTGATGAAGTCGCTCGTTGAAACTAGAAAGTCGCTCACGAGCAAGCCTGCAAACATTTGGGGCACGCAGCCGATCTGAATCGCCCCCACGGGAGGGCGGCAGGCTGGTTACATCGGCTATCGGCGGTCGTGTCGGCGCGGGCGATGAGGTGAGAAGGTGGTCCAAAAGGCTTCCCGCACCTATGAAACGCCCCAGCCGACCCGAACCCTGTCCGGGCAGCCAAATCCCCTAGAATCGGCTTCCTGAAGGGCATCCGAACCCAATACTCCATCCGAGTCGAACACCTTGGAGCGGCGTTCATTTGCCCAGATGCTTTTTCAGGAATTCCAGCGACCGATCCCGCGCCTGTTTCGCAGCCGAGGCATTGTAGCTCGCCCGAT
>Ga0224558_1002927_pt1 | contig 14945 bp, 1 predicted proteins | sample 714S32024metaG_FD_180682 | JGI IMG/M metagenome (GOLD analysis project Ga0224558, IMG submission 180682) | Peat soil microbial communities from Stordalen Mire, Sweden - 717 S3 20-24 | ecosystem: Environmental > Terrestrial > Soil > Wetlands > Peat | place: Sweden: Norrbotten County, Stordalen... | reverse complement strand
CCGACGTGGCGGGACAGAACGTGACCAACCAGCCCGGGCGCATCGAGTTAACGGCGGACAAATACCTGACGCTGCCCCAGGCGCAAATCAGCAGTGTGAGCTATCTGCTGTTAAGAGCCACCAACCACTTTGGCGGCAGCAGCGGCGCGCAAATTGCCGCGCCCTTCGCCGACCTTTACTTCCGCAGCACCAACGGCCTGTTGAACATCACAAACGTGCTGGTGCCCGCCTTGCCCCGCCCGATCGGCATCTGCGATTTGTTCAGCGCGCGCTGGACCAACATCGTGGCCGCGGTCACTAACCGCTTCCACGTGCTGTTCGCCGATCTCCAGCTTGCCCCCACCTCCCCGCTGATGGTTCAAACCCTGGACCTCCGCGCTACCAATGCCGCCACGCTCGACGACAGCATCTTCATCAGCGATGTCTTTAACGTCACGTCCAACCTGCTAATTGACACCCGCCGGCTGACCTTGACCACCAACGCGCCGGGCTCTCCCGCTCCCTTCGGCACCCTCAACTACCTCAACCCGGGAATCCTGTGGCCGGCTTCGACACCGCGGCTGCAGTACCTTACCAATTACGGCGCCATCGAGAGCCAGAACCTGGCAGTCTTTGGCGGGTCACAAACCTCCGCCTACTCCAGCCCCTCTAGTTCCACCAACCCTTACGCCGCCTTCGTCAACGCTGGCGGTGTCACTAACTTCGCCAGCTTCATCTTCGCCAGCTATTTCCAAAACAGCGGCACCTTCTCTGCTGGCGGCGGCGCCATTCAGTTGCTGCAGGCTCAGGCCGCCGTCCTGACCAATGGCGCTTTCCTGGCTCCCGGCACGGCTGGCACGATCACGATTCAAGGCGACAGCTTGCTCGTCAGCAACCATGTGCTGCAGGCCGGCGCTGCGCTCACACTTTCCGCCACCGATTACCTCGACGATGGGAGCCTGAGCGCCGGTGCTGATGCCGTCGCCAACAAGAACACCTGGTACGCAGGCCACGGCATCAACCTGCCATTGCTGCCGGCCAACTCCAGCCTGCTCGCTACGACCATCACCAATACCGGCCCTGCCGGCGTGGTCCCCAACACCTGGGCCGGGCAGGACCTCGGTCCCGTGGCCGCGGGCTACAATAACAACGCCGCGCTCGGGCGGCTGATCCTCGACTGCCTCACAAACACCACTCAATTTAACTTCCAGGGCCCTGCTGTAAGCAACGCACTCTACGTGGATTACCTCGAGATGAGGGATTACATGACCAACTTCGACGGCAGCGGCAATCTCGCGAACCTCAGCTTTGGCTCAGGCATGAAGATTTACTATGCCCAGCTCATTATCAACGGCGTCTCCTGGGCCGAAAAACTCAATCACAAGAACGGCGGCGGTCTGAACTGGGTGTCGGCTTATGCCGGCACGTTCAGCTCCACTAACATGGTCTATCCCGACGGAACGACCAACCGGCTCAATCTGGCGCTGGTCCAGAGCTGCGACCTCGATTCCAACGGCAATGGGATCCCCAACTGCCGGGACCCGGCGCCAGTGCTTGTGTCCTCGGAGGTGATCCTGGCTGCGGCGCTCACCAACCTGCCCCCGGGGGCGGTGGTGCTCTCCTGGAACAGCGTTCCGTTCGCGACCAATTCTGTCTTCTTCGCGCCTTCCGTGACGGCGGCCAACTGGCAGCTTTTGACTAATTTTATGTCCGGCCCCGCGGGTGGCCGGCAGCGGGTCGTGGACCCGGTGGGCGCAGGCGGCCAATTCTACCGTGTGCGCGTGGATTTGGCGGCGCCGTAGTCCGTGGGTTGCCCTGGAGCGGCGCGGGCCTTGCGGGGCTCGAGCCGCAGCCAGGCAGTAGGGAATAAGTTGTTTGACTGGTTTAACTAGTGAAGTGTTATGCGTAAATTGCGAATGACTATCTCTTTCCTGGGCCGCCGGGCAGTTCCGTGCCTCGGCCTTCTGGCTTGGATCAGCCTGGCGGCTAGCGTCGGCTGGGCGCAGCCGGCCAATGACAACTTTGCCAATGCCTTTGCGATTAGCGGGGCCAGCGGCTCCACCAACGGCAGCAATGTCGGCGCGACCGCGGAAGCCGGCGAGCCGAACCTCTTCGGCGTCGCTGTAGGCGAGTCAGTTTGGTACGCGTGGACGGCGCCGGCCGACGGAGCGTACACCTTTACCACCGCCGGCAGCGATTTTGATTCGCTGCTGGGCATCTATACGGGCAGCGCGGTGAATGCGCTCACGCTTGTAAATGAGGGTTATGATCTCGTCTCGCTCGGTATCAGCCAGCCCGTCTCCTTTAACGCCAGCGCTGGAACGGCTTATTATGTGCAGGTGGACGGTTACGCCTTCGGCCTGCCGGACGGGAATATCGTGCTGAGCTGGAACACAAACAGCCAGCCTTCTGCGGCCGGGGATTTCCTGTTCGCCTCGCAGGCCACGGCGCCCTCGCCCGCCATACCCCTTTACATCGCCAGCGAGAGCGAATCATCATACCCTGCTGACCCTCGGGGCGCCATGCTTTGGGCCGGATATCCTAACCCGCCGGGGGCGCGGCTGACGGTGACCCGCTTCAAGGGCGCGACGGGCCGGGTGCTGGTGGACTACACCATCACCAATGGGTTGTACACCAATCTGTACATCACCAACATCTTCGGCACGAACATCATCACGACCAATTCGGCGGGCTTTTACACCAACCTATTCACCACCAACATCCTGGTAAGCGTGAGATACCAAAACAACGAATACGGCCAATGGGTGTACCTCCCTGCCCAGTACATGCTGACCAGCATCATCGGATCGAACATCAACGGTGTCATTATGATGGGAACCACCAATTACCCAATGACCAACGTGCCCCCGGTGTTCGACTGCAATAATTCTTCAACCACCAGCTCGGTCACCGTCACCGACACGCCGCCGCCTTTTACCCTTACCTTTTTTACCGATTCGTTTTGCGTCACGACGAACTCCACGAATATCGTCGCCTCGGCCACGCCCAACCGGGATTACGTGCCCGCCAGCGGCCAGTTGGTCTTCGACGATTACCAAATGAGCGCCGACATTCTGGTGACGGTCATCCCCAGCGGCGGCATGCGATTTCCCGTCCTCAATCACGTGGTGATCGCGTCCATCACCAGTGTGGCGCTGGATCCCCTCGAGTCCACGGCCATCCCACCACCCACCGCCAGTACTGCCGCAACTAACGCAATGCTCAATATCCTGAGCCAGGAAGCCTTTATTATTCCGTTTGAGTCGCCGCTTGAAACCGGGCCGGGGGGCGTTGGAATGGGTGTGGCGAGCACCAACGTATTCAACTTCGAGCGGGCGACGCTCCGGTGCAATGAGCAAGTCAACGGCTTTCATATCGCGGTCGTGGGGGTCCTGCGCTCCACCCTCGACGCCAGCAAGGCCACTTCCGTTGATTACCAGATTGATTATCTCTACCCCAATGATACCGACAACAACTTGTTCATGGTCCCTAACTATTGGGAAGTCCCTTTGCAGCCGGGCTCGGATTATGCCGGGATCGTCACCCGAACCCCCAGCGGCAGTTACTCGGACAACATCCATTTTACCAATGTAAGCGGCACATTAAACTGGGGGGCTTTCGATACGACGATTAAGTTCATACAAATCCCCATCATTGACGAGACTCCGCTGGTTCAGTTTAATGAGGACCTCCTGGTGCAATTGTCTCTGCCCGGGCCGACGTATCCTGATGCGAGCTCCGATCGGTCGTTGGGTTATGTGCGGACGTGCAACCTGACGATTCTGTTTACCAACCAGCCCGCCGGCGCGGCCGACTTGTCGTACAACCGGGAGAATGACGCCAACACCCTGCCGCCCTATAACCTGCATCCCGGGCCGAACGGCACCGTGTACACAATCGCGACCCAGCCAGATGGGAAGGCAATCATCGGCGGCGATTTCACCGACTACAACGGCATCGGCGTCGTGAATAACCAAGCCAACATTTACCGGCTGGCCCGGGCCAACACGGACGGCTCGCTCGACCAGAGTTTCAATACGGGCGACGGGGCCGACGGCTTCGTCAGCGCCCTGGCGATTGATGCCTCCGGGAGGGTGGTGGTGGGTGGCGCGTTCTCCTCGATCAACGGGGTCTCTCGCAACCGCATTGCCCGCGTCAACCCCGACGGTTCCCTGGACACCACCTTCGCGTTCCAGAGCCAGGGAGCGGACGGCACGGTTTGGTCGCTAGGGATCGACCCCAATACCGGCGCGATCCTGATGGCCGGCGAATTCACTAATGTCAACACGTTTGCCCGCCATTTCATTGCCCGGTTGCTGCCCGACGGCAGTGTCGATACTTCGTTCGATCCGGGCCAGGGTCCGGACGGCAGCATTCTGGCTGTGGGTGTCCTGCCGGACGGGCGGATAATCATCGGCGGCCAATTCACTCATGTGGACGGGGTGACGCTCAATCACGTCGCCCGGCTCAACGCCGACGGGTCGCTGGACAGCACCTTCGTTCCGGGCAGCGGCTTTGATGGGACCGTTTATGCCCTGGCCTTGCAGCCGGATGGGAACGTGGTGGTCGGCGGTTCGTTCAAATCGTTCAATGCTTACGCGTGCCCCGGCCTGACCCGGCTCGACACGTTCGGCAACCTGGATCAGAGCTTCCTCACGGGCGCGGGCGCGGATGATGCCGTGTATAGCCTTGTCTTGCAGCCGGACGGCAAGGTGCTGTTGGCGGGCATTTTCACGCGGTTCAATCAGACGCGGCGGGTGGGCATCGCCCGGCTGTTCAGCGACGGCACGGTGGATACCAGTTTCATGGACACTGCCTATAACCAGTTCGCCGGGGTGATTAATCACTATTGGGACCCGGGCGTGGAACCGCATAACTACATTTATGCCATGGGGTTGCAACCGGACGGCAACATCCTGGTTGCGGGCAGCTTTACGCGGGAGGGCGGCGGCACCGCCCGCGACGCTGTCCTCGACAAGCAGAATTTCACGCGGCTCATCGGCGGCGTGACCCCCGGCCCGGGCAACATCGGGCTCGTTAATCAGAATTACTCGGCCAACCAAACGGACCAGCAACTGTTCATCACCATGACCCGCCTCAACGGCCATCTCGGGCCGGCCGCCGTCACCGTGAATCCCGTCACCTACCCGACCAACAACGGCCTTGCGGGCATCGCCGTCGAGGGCCAGGATTTCACGTTCGACTCTGCCACTTACGGCACTCCCACCTGGCCGAGCACCTATCCCATTCCGACCTGGCACATTGGTGACGGGCTTTTCGGGCAGAACAACGGATACAGCCAGACGGTGGATCCTGCCACCTCTGAAGACACCCCGCTGAACGACGTGTTCATCAATGTTATCGACAACACGAATGTCGCGGGCAACCGGCAGTTGACCATCGAACTGGACAATCCCACGGACAACGACCAGTTCCTGCTGGGCGGCCAGAGAATCCCTTTGGGCGTGGCCCTGGGGCGCGCCTCGGCCCCAATGACAATTGTGGACCCGCATACGCTGCCTGGCGTATTGGGCTTCAGCACCGCGACCTACTCCTGCAGCGAAATCACCAATGCCACCATCACCATCACTCGGACCAACGGGGTCACCGGGTTGGTGAGTGTGGAATTCCAGACCCTCAACGGTTCTGCGACGAACCTGATTAATTATCGAAGCAATTACATCCGAGCGACCTTCCTGCCCGGATCCACAGCTTACACTGTCGTCGTTACGAACATCAACAACCCGACACCGGGAGGGGACCGAACCGTCAACCTGCGACTTTACAATCCGACGGGCGGCGCGACTTTGGGCTTGTCCAACGCGGTGCTGACGATCATCAATAACAATATTCCAGGCGGGTATGTCGAATTCAGCTCCCCAACCTACTCCACGAACGAGGACGCCGGCTATGCGATGGTGACCCTGATCCGCAATGGCAGCAGCGCCGGCACGCTCGGGGTCCAGCTCTTCACCAGCGACGGCAGCGCCACCAACGGCGTGAATTACCTCGGCATCACCAACAATTACACTTGGAACAATGGGGACGTTGCGCCCAAGGTCATTGCCATCCCCGTGCTCGACGATGGCGTGGTTGAAACCAATAATTTGAGCGTCAATCTGCACCTCAGTTCGGCGACGCTCAACGGGGGCGCCGACCCCGCCGCCCTGATAGGCCAGACGAATGCCACGCTGTCGATCGTCAATACCGATTCGCGCGGCCAGCTTGCTTTCAGCACACCCGTTTACAGTGTAAACGGGAACGGCGGCCCGGGCTACGTCACCGTCGTGCGCATGGGGGGCAGCGCGGAATCCATTTCGGTCAATTTTTCCACCCTGGCCGGCAGCGCGACGGCGGGCATAGATTTCTATCCAACCAACGGGACGCTACTGTTCGGACCGGGTGAGGTCAGCAAGACCTTCACGGTGCCGATCTTTGACAACGCCTACACGAATCCCCCGCGCACTGTTACGCTGGTGCTCTCGAACGCCACTTTCGCGGGGACGCTTGGCTCTCCGAGCACAGCCATCCTGGCCATTATTGAAGATGGCGGGCCGCCCGGTTCGCTCGACACCACGGAAGATCCCTCGGCGGGTGTCAACGGGCCTGTGTATGCTCTCACGCTGCAGGCGGACGGCAAACTGCTGGTGGGCGGTGATTTCACGTTGGCCAACGGACTGGGGCGCCAGCGCATGGCCCGGCTGAACACTGACGGCTCGCTGGATCAGAGCTTCTCTTCCACTTCGCCCCTGGTGGGAGCGAACGCTCCCATCCTGACCATGGTCAGCCAAACCGACGGGCGGATTCTGCTGGGCGGGAGCTTCACCAACGTGGATAGCGTCCGGCGTAACTACCTCGCCCGGGTGGCGCTCAATGGGGCCATCGATACCACCTTCACCATAGGCTCTGGCGCGAATAACCCGGTCTTTGCGGCGGCTGAAACCTTCGTCGGATCCGACCGCAAGCTGTTAATCGGCGGCAGTTTTACCTCCTTTGGCGCCGCGTCGCAGAATTATATCATGCGCCTTAATGACGATGGAACGCTGGACGCGGGCTTCCAGGTGGGCTTGGGGGCCAATGGCAATGTCTTTGCCATCGCGCTGCAGGCGGACGGCAAGGCCGTTATCGGCGGCGACTTTACGGCGGTCAACGGGGTCACGCTCCTCCACATTGCCCGGCTGAATACAGATGGTTCGGTGGACACGACGTTTGCCCCTGGGGCGGGCGCGAACGACTCCGTGCGGGCGATCGCGGTGCAACTGGATGGCCGCATTGTCATCGGCGGGTTCTTCACGAACGTCAACGGGGCCGCCCTGAACCACATCGCCCGCCTGACGGCCCGTGGGGCGGTGGACAGCACGTTCACGCCGGGGCTGGGCTTCAACGACGTGGTCTCGGCCATTGCGATCCAGCCGGACACGCGGATCGTGTTGGGCGGCCAGTTCACGCTGTGCGACGGCGTCACACGCCATCGTCTGACCCGGCTGAACAATGACGGCACGTTGGATACGATGATCAACTTCGGGGACGGCGCGGACAGCTTCGTGGCCGCGGTGGTGGTTCAGACCAATGGCATGATCAACCTCGGCGGCGGGTTCACCCAGTACGACGACCAGCCGCGGCCGCACCTGGCTCGGATTTACGGCGGCACGGTCGCTGGTCCGGGCGCCTTGGAATTCACGGCGGCCAACTACTCGGTGCTGGAGACGGCGGGCAATGCCATCCTCACGGTGCGGCGCCGGGGCGGCACCAGCGGCGTGATGTCCAATAATGTCTATGTGCCCAACATTTCCGTCGTCTGCGCCACCGACCCCAGCGGCGGCACGGCCGTTGAGGGGACGAATTACCTTGGGGTGACCAATACTCTGACCTTCCCGCCGGGGGAGGTCTTTCAGAGCGTTACCATTCCGGTCATTCGTGACTTCGCGATCACACCGGACCTGACGGTCAGCAATTACCTGTCGAACCCCATGCCGGCGGTGCCGGGCGGCCCGGCCATCGGCAACCAGCCCAGCGCGACGCTGACGATTGTGAACGTTGATAGCGGGGTCAGCTTCTCGGCGCCGACGTACTTTTTCGCCGAGAATATTGGCTTCGCCGGCATCACGGTGCTGCGGACCGGGAGCAGCCAGGGCACGACGACGGTGAACTTCGCGACCTCACCCTTGGGGACGGCGATCCCTTACACCAACTACGTGCCCGTCTTCACCACCGTGACCTTCGTTGACGGCCAGACCAACGCCCTGGTCCAGGTGCCGTTGGTCCACGACCCGGCGGCGACGGGGGACAAGACCGTCATATTGCAGTTGAGCGACGCCAACAGCTCGCTGTTGCTTAATCCATTCCAGGCGACGCTGACCATCCAGGACGTGGACCAGGCGCCGGGGCAGCTCCTGTTCTCGCAGACCAGTTACGTCGTGAATGAGTCCGCGGGCTTCCTGCCCGTCACCGTGCTTCGCACCAACGGCCTGTCGGGCACCGTCCAGGTCAACTTCAGCACCGTCCCTGGCACCGCCTTGCCCGGGGTCAAATACCTCACCACCAATGGCGTATTGACCTTCGGTCCTGGCCAGGCCAGCCAACCGTTCACCGTGCCAATCCTGGAGCAGAGCCAGCCCACGGGGAACCAGGCATTTTCGCTGGTGCTGTCCAACGCGACCGCTGGCGCCAGCCTCATTGGCCCCACGAGCGTGCCGGTGACGATTGTGGATGACAAGGTGGGGATCAGTTTCGCTGCGCCGGTTTATGTTGTGTCGGAGACCGCGGGCACAGTGTTGCTGTCCGTCTTCCGGCAGAACGGCACCAACCAGGTTACGACCGTCCACTACTCCACGACCGACCTAAGCGCCAGCGCCGGCACCAATTATGTCGGCATCACTAACGCCACGCTGACCTTCAACGCAGGGGAGACCACCAAAGGCATCCCTGTAACCGTCTTGCACGATCCCCGGGTCACCGGCGACCTCGCTTTCGGCGTGAACCTTTTCAACCCATCCGCCCCCGCCCAACTGTTCAACTATACTAATGTGGTTGTGGATGTTCTCGACGCCGACTCCGGCCTCAGCTTCGGCAGCGCCAGCTACGGTGTGCTCAAAACAGGGACCAACGTGCTCATCACGGTTGTCCGCACCAATGCCAATACCGGCACTGTCTCCGTCAGCTACGCCACCGCCACCAACGCCAATGACACCGCGTGGGCGGGCGTGGATTATATCGCCACCAGCGGCCTGCTGACCTTCAGCAACGGCGTCACGCTCCAGTCCTTTGTCGTCCCGATCCTGAATAACCGCCAGGTCGAAGGCGACCGGACCTTCAGCATTAATCTGTCCAACCCCGCCGGTGGAGCGCCCGGCGTAACCCAACTGATCCCGCCCAGCACCGCCATCGTCACTATTACCGACAATATGGCGGGCATCAGTTTTTCGAGCTCGAACTACCGGGTGAACGAAAATGGCGGCTCCGCCACCATCGGCGTCGTGCGCAGCAACTATACCAACAGCATCGTCTCGGTGAGCTACGGCACGGCCGGCTTGAGCGCCGTTCCCGGCGTCAATTATTCCAATGTCAGTGGGACCTTGACGTTCAACTCCGGCGAGACGCTCAAGACCTTTTCCGTGCCCGTCAGAGACGACGGCGTGCTGAACGGGGACACGGCCGTCTCTCTGCTCCTCTCTAACCTGGTTGGCAATGCCCTCTTCGTCAATCCCCAAGCCGCCACCTTGACGATTGCGGAAACGGACGGCAGCAAGATCGTCGCCGCCGGCTCGGCCCTCATCTCCGAGAGCGGTCCGGTCAACGGCGTGATTGATCCGGGGGAGACGGTGACGTTGCTCTTTGCTTTGCGTGACAGCACCGGCCTCAACACCTCCCACCTGGTCGCCACGCTGCTGGCCACCAACGGTGTGACCAAGCCGAGCGGCGGACTCGCGCTCGGCTCTGCGCCGACCAACAGTTACGGCGCTTTGGTGGCCCACGGTCCCTCGGTTTCGCGCCCGTTCACTTTCACCGCGAGCGGTACTAATGGCCAGACGATCAGCGCCACGTTCCAACTTGAGGACCGGCTTCAGGATGTTACCAATAACTTGGGACAGGTCGCGTTTAACTTCACCCTCGGCCAGACCACGGCCAGCTTCGCCAACCCCTCGGCGATTGTCATCAACGATGATACCACCGCGACGCCTTATCCTTCGACGATCAACGTCAGTGGCCTGGCGGGGCTGGTGACCAAAGCCACGGTGACCTTGTCGAAGCTAGCGCACACCTGGCCCAACGACATCGACACCTTGCTCGTGTCGCCCACCGGCCAGAAATCCTATCTGATGGCCAAATGCGGCGGCAGCCTCACCATTACTAATGTTGACCTGACATTCGACGATGCCGCCGCGAGCACTCTGCCGTACTCTAACCGGATCGTCTCCGGCACCAATCGCCCAACCTCGTACGCCGTGGCCACCCCGCCCTTCCCGTCGGCCCTGACCCCGGCCCCGCCCTACAGCACCAACCTCTCGGTCTTTAACGGCAATAACCCCAACGGCGCCTGGTCGCTCTACGTGATTGACGACACGCTGGGGAATGTCGGCGTCATCTCCAACGGCTGGTCCCTCAGCGTGTCCATTGCCGGCGTGGTCCCGGCGGCCGCTGACGTCGGCCTCGCCATGACTGCCGCGCCTGCGACCGTCGTCACGACGAGCAACCTGACCTTCACCCTGACTCTCACCAACTACGGACCTTCGGGCGCCACCAACATCATCGTGACGGACGCCTTGCCCGCCGGGATGGCTTATATGGGCAGCTCTCCCTCGCTCGGCAGCGTGATCAGCAGCGCGGGCGTGGTCACCTGGACCGTCCCCTCGCTGGCCAAGGATGCGGTCGCCTCGCTCGCGCTGGTCGTCCAGGCCAACATCACGGGCACGGTCGCGAATACCGCTACGGTAACGACCAGCACGGCTGACCTGAACCCTGACGATAGCACCGCCTCAGCCGTGGTCGCCGTCGTCTCCCCGACCGCCGATCTGGTCATCGGCCTCTTCGGTTCGCCTGATCCATTGCTGCTGGGCAGCGATTTGACTTACACGATCACCGTCTCGAACGGCGGCCCGGCAACCGCGACCGGGGTGATCGCAGTAGATACTCTGCCGCCCGCGGTGAACTTCATCTCCGCCTCGCCAGCTAACAGTTATACGGTCGCGGGCGGGGTCGTCACCTTCACGAACCTCGGCATTTTGGCCAGCGGCGCGCAAATCAACCTCACGGTTATCGTCCATCCCACCACTACGGGCACCATTACCGACACGGCTTCCTGCCGCTCCAGTGTGATTGACCCCCTCAAGGCGAACAATTCGGCGTCGGTTAAGACCATCGTGCAGTCACTGTCGCTGAGCGTCTCGCGCGTTGGCGCCAGTTTAACTATGACCTGGCCGACTGACGAGGGGAATTACCTCCTGGAAAGCACGACTGATTTGATGCCGCCGGCGGTCTGGACGCCGGTGACCAACCCGCCGCCGGCAGTTGTGGACGGGCAGAACGCAGTCACCATCCCCATCGGCAGCGGCGGCGAGTTTTTCCGGTTGCACGCAACGCCGTAGCGCGGCCACCTGCAACGAATGGGAATTGGCGATTGACGAAATGTTGAAACGACTCCCCAAACCAGGGGCAATGGGTCATCGGCTACCTATCATTGACTAGTTGATTATGAAGAGTTCCAATAAACCTCCCTTGGGGCGCGGCAACGCATGGGCATGCATTATTCGCCGCTGGTCCGCGTTGGCAGTACTAATCGCGGCTGTCTCCGGCGCGCTTGCCGCGGCAATCAGCGAGAGCGCCTTGCAGCAAATCCAGGCCCTCCAAGCCGAAAAGGACTCTTTCACGCCCGTCCAGCAGAAGATGGACTCACAGCTCATCTTTGCCCTGCAGCGCAGCCGCGGCCAGCTCATCGCCAAGGGTGCCGTACCCTTCTTGCGCGTTATGGCTCGGGCGGACACCAACGGCATGATCGAGGTTGACATCCGGGCCAACGTCACCTCCAACCTGCTCCAGCAGATCCAGCGCTTCGGCGGCAAGCAGATCAGTAGTTTCCCCCAGTTCAACGCCATTCGCGCCTGGATTCCTCTGAGCCAAACGGAGACTATTGCCGGCTTGGCCGATCTGACGTTCATCCGACCGGCAGTGAAGGCACTCCACAACAACTCGGATCCCGAGGGCGTGGTGACGCACCGCGACGACGTCGCCCGGACCACCTTTGCCGTGGACGGAACCGGCGTTAAAATCGGCGTGCTATCTGACAGTGTGGACTTCCTGGCCCAGGTCCAGGCTTTGGGCGACTTGGGGCCGGTCACCGTCTTGCCGGGCCAGAGCGGTGTTCCAGGCACCGGGGAGGGGACCGCCATGCTGGAAATAGTTCATGCCATGGCTCCGGGTGCCGCGCTCTATTTTGCGAGCGCAGATCCCAGTGAGGCGCAATTCGCCCAGAATATCCTGGCTCTCCGTGCTGCAGGGTGTGACATCATTGTGGACGATATCAGCTATCTTGATGAATCACCGTTTCAGGACGGCATTATCTCAAAGGCGGTCAATTCGGTTACTGCCGCCGGCGCGTGGTATTTCTCAAGTGCCGCGAATTCTGGGAACCTCGACAGCACTAATTCCGGCACTTGGGAAGGGGATTTTGTCAACGGGGGTGCCGTCGTGCCTCCCGTAGATGGCAAAGGAGGTTTTGTCCACAGTTTTGGCACAAATACTTATGACACGCTCACGCAACTTGGAGAAGGCCCGGTAACTTTGTTCTGGTCCGATCCACTGGGAGCTTCCAGCAATGACTACGATCTCTACATACTGGATCCCACTGGAGCGAACGTCGTGGGGAGCTCCATCACCGTCCAAAATGGTTCGCAGGATCCTTTCGAATACGCCTTCCCCACGAACATTGACGAGCGGGTAGTGGTGGTCTTGGCTTCTGGAACCAACCGCTTCCTGCACATTGACTCGAATCGCGGACGGCTGGCGATCGGCACCCAGGGCAGCACCAGGGGGCACAATGCCGCCGCCAGTGCCTTTGGGGTGGCGGCCACCCCCGCGGCCGGAGCTTGGGGGCCGGGTGCCCCCACCGGGCCTTATCCCAATCCGTTCAACCTGAATAATGTCGTGGAGTATTTCAGCTCGGACGGACCCCGCCAGATCTTCTACAACCCCGACGGCTCGCCCATCACGCCCGGCAACTTCAGTTCGACCGGCGGCCGGGTGCTGCAAAAACCGGATGTCACGGCCGCGGACGGTGTCACGACCTCGGTCCCCGGGTTCGCTCCCTTCTTTGGAACATCCGCCGCTGCCCCTCATGCGGCCGCCATCGCTGGCTTGCTCAAATCCTATAATCCGCTGCTGACTTCGGAGGAGGCCCGCACCCTTCTGACCACGACAGCCTTGGACATCATGGCTGCCGGGTGGGATCGGGATTCCGGTTTCGGCATCGTGATGCCCGACCTGGCATTGGCAGCGACGCCGCGGCCGAGACTGATAGTGGCCACCAATGTGGTTTATGGCGGCAACGGCAACGGCATCATCGAATTCGACGAGTGCAACAGCCTGGACTTGATTCTTACCGATCTGGGTAACGTTGCCGTCACCGGCGTCAGAGCCTATCTTTCCACCACAACTCCGGGAGTGGGCATTGCTCAGTCCACCTCGGCTTATCCGGATATTCCCGCAGGCGGCTCGGCCACCAATTTGGTGCCGTTTCAGATCAGCACGGCGCCTTCTTTTATTTGCGGCACACCCATTGACTGCATCCTCGTGGTGAAGAGCGACCAACTCATTAGCACCAACCTGTTCAGCCTCCCCACCGGCCTGCCGGGAAACACGCTCCGGTTTGACAATTATTTCCCGGTCCAGATACCTTCCCCGGGCACGACCAATTCGACAGTCCTCGTCTCGAACGTAAACTTCACCGTTAATAAGGTCACGGTGTCCATGTACATCACCGATTTGGCCGATTATTTCCTGCGGCTCGAACTCGTTGCACCGGACGGCACGACCAATATCCTTTCCGCCAACAATGGTCTTAACGGTCAGAATTACGGTGTTGCGTGCAGCCCGGACTCGCTGCGGACCACGTTCGACGATGCGGCGCTGACGCCGATCGCCTCGGGCGCGGCGCCTTTTGTTGGCGCCTTCCAACCCGCCCAGCCGCTCTCGCGCTTCGCCGGCAAATCCGGGACCAACGTTAATGGTATTTGGCGGCTCCGCGCTTCGGACCAGGGCCAGTTTGACAACGCCGCGATTCAGTGCTGGTCATTGCTCATAACGCCGACCCTCTGCGTTGACGGTGGCGGCCAGTGCCCCGGCGCCGATATGGCCCTGGGCATGACGGCCCAACCCAACCCCATCATCGCCGGAAACAATCTGACCTACACCATTTCGGTCACCAACCTCGGCCCCAGCAGCGCCACCAACGTCGTCGTCTCTCACTTGCTCCCCAACACTGTAACCTTCGTTTCAGCCTTTCCATCGCAAGGGACTTACGCCCAGCAAGGCGGTCTGGTTACGTTTAATCTCGGACCGATGAACCCCCAGACCACGGCGACCCTCACGGTCATCGTGCAACCGAACGTAGTGGGCCAGCTTTTCTCGACGGCTACCGTTACTTCCGAGCAGCCGGATCCCAACGCGCTCAACAATTCCGCCACCGCGCAGACCCAGGTCAATCCCGCCACGGCTGACCTTGCTGTGGGCATTGCCGCCGCGCCCAGCCCGGTTCTGATCGATAGCACGCTCACCTACACCGTTTCCTTGACGAACAACGGACCCAATCCCGCGACGGTTATTATCGTGACAAACGTGTTGCCCGCCAGCGCGCCCATTCTTTCAGCGACTTTCTCCAGGGGCACAGCCCTCTATGCTGGAAACGTGATCATTTGGAGTCTGCCCAGCTTGGCCAGCGGCGCCTCGGCCACCGCTACGATCTTGGTCACTCC